>OFJB01000188.1_pt1 | contig 34145 bp, 39 predicted proteins | sample 1775081 | NCBI WGS metagenome assembly OFJB01 (sample SAMN08195771, study PRJEB24354) | sludge metagenome | isolation source: initial sludge from phenol fed wastewater aerobic bioreactor | place: India: Nagpur | collected 2016-06-05
AGGGCGAGCACTGTCTGAGGGGCAAAGCCCCGAGTTGCGCAGCCCCCGCCAAGGCCGAGTAGCGCAGGGTACCCGCGTAGCGGGCGCCGACCTAGGGGTGGCCTTCTTTTTGGCTACTTTTTCTTGGCCAAACAAGAAAAAGTACGCCCGCCGGTCAACGGCGGAACCCAGCGGTTCAGCAAGCAAACACGCCCGCCCGTCAGGCGCGGAAGCCGGCGCTTCAGCAACCCAAGCCACCAGAACAAGCACTGATCAAGCACCACCAAAAACAATAACCAACTCATCCCAATCCCAACGGCCCCTTTGACTCCATAACCAGGAACCCACCCGCATGGCCACCATCACCTTCTACGAAAAGCCCGGTTGCAAGGGCAACCTGCGCCAGAAAACCCTGCTCGCCGCTGCCGGCCATACCGTCCAGGCGAAGAACCTGAAGACCGAGCCGTGGACCGCCGAGCGCCTGCTGCAATTCCTCGGCAAGCTGCCGGTCGCCCGCTGGTTCAACCCGAGCGCGTCGGCGATCAAGAGCGGCCAGCTGGTGCCGGAGAACATCAGCTTCGAGCACGCGCTGCAACTGCTGCTCGAGAATCCCCTGCTGATCCGCCGCCCGCTGATGGAAGTCGGCGATGAGCGCATGGTCGGTTTCGATGCCGAGGCGGTCAATGCCTGGGTCGGTCTGAACGGCGTCGAGCTGCCGGCGGGCAACATCGAGGCCTGCGTGCATGGTCCCGACGGCCACGGCAGCTGCGGCGGCCACGATCACGAAGACGAGGCAGAGCATGCCGCTTGCGGCACACACTGATTCTGCCGTCGAGATCGCCCCGGGCGTCCACTGGGTGGGCGCCCTCGATCCGCATCTGCGCAGTTTCGACATCATCCTGAAGACGGCCAACGGGACCACCTACAACGCCTACGTGGTGCGCGGCGAAACCGGCGTGGCGGTGATCGACACGGTCAAGGAGAGTTTCTCCGACGATTTCTTCCGCCGTCTGGAGTCGGTCGCCGATTACGCCGAAATCACCACCATCGTCCTCAACCATCTGGAACCGGACCACAGCGGCGCCCTGCCCGAACTGCTGCGCCGCGCGCCACAGGCGCGGGTCTATCTGTCGAGCCGGGCGCAGATGATGCTGAAGGCGCTGTTGAAACCGGCCGGCGGCAAGCCGCCCGAGTACATCCCGGTGACTACCGACGACAGCGTCGATCTCGGCGGCCGCACGCTGCGCTTCCTGCACACGCCTTACCTGCACTGGCCGGACACGCAGTGCACCTACCTGGTCGAGGACGGCATCCTGTTCTCCGGCGACATCTTCGGTTGCCACTTCTGCGATCCGCGCCTGTTCAGCGACCGCGTCGGCGATTTTCGCTTCTCGTTCGAGTATTACTACGCTCACATCATGCGCCCCTTCCGCGAGCATGTGCTCGACGCGGTGGCGCTGATCGAGCCGCTCGAACTGACGGTGATCGCCCCGGCGCACGGGCCGATCCTGCGCCAGCAGCCGCGCGATTACGTGCACCGCTACCGCGAGCTGGCAACACCGCGCCTGTTCAACGAAGCGCGGGTGGAAAAGACCCTGCTCGTCTTCTACATCTCGGCCTACGGCAACACCCGCCGCATGGCCGAGGCGCTCGCCGCCGGCGCCGAGGCCCTGGGTGGCGTGCGCGTCTCGCTCTATGACCTCGAAGGCGGCGAGGCCGGCGTGTTCACCGACCTGATCGAGGAAGCCGACGCGCTCGCCTTCGGCAGCCCGACGATCAACGGCGACGCGGTCAAGCCGGTGTGGGACGTGCTGTCGTCGCTGACCACGGTCAACGTCAAGGGCAAGCTCGGTGCCGCCTTCGGTTCCTACGGCTGGAGCGGCGAGGCGGTGCGGCTGATCGAAGACCGCCTGCGCGGCCTCAAGCTGCGCGTGCCGGTGGAAGGCCTGCGCATCAAGCTCGTCCCCGACACCGGCGAGCTGGCGGCCTGCCGCGACCTCGGCGAACAACTGGCGCGCCATCTGACCGGCCGTCTCGAAACCCGCGTCATCGACATGGCCGAACTGGCCTGAACCTGGAGAGAACAAAATGCCCAAAGCGAAAGTCACCTTCGAAGACATCGGCGTCGCCGTCACCGTCCCGGCCGGCACCCGACTCATCGAAGTCTCGGAAAAGGTCGGCGCCGGCATCACCTACGGCTGCCGCGAAGGCGAATGCTGCACCTGCCTGACCAAGGTCGTCTCGGGCGGCGAAAACCTCGCCCCGCCGAGCGTCCTCGAAGACCAGGTGCTGAAGGACAACATGGCGCCGCGCGGTCACCGGCTGGCCTGTCAGGCGCAGATCCTGGGCGGCGAGATCGTCGTCAAGCCCGCCTGAATCACCGGACAAGATTAAAAGCAAAGCTTCACCCCAACTACAACAGAGAAACCCCACTAACCCGCTCAACCCGAAGGAAACAACATGGCGCTCATCACTTTCAGCAGTCCGCTGCACAAGGACAAAACCGTTTATGCCGTCGCCGGCAGCCGTACCCAGACCGTGCTCACGCTGGCCAAGGAACACCACATCCCGATCGATTTCGGTTGCGAAAACGGCGACTGCGGCACCTGCCTGGTCAAGGTCTCGTCGGTCGATGCCAAGCGCAGCCCGATGGGCGCGCCGCTGACCGACCACGAAATCCGCGTGCTGCGCGAAATGGGCAAGATCACCCAGGCCGAAGTCGACAAGATGCTGGTCGACGACCTCTGCCCGACCCAGTGGCGTCTCGCCTGCCAGATGGTGCTGCGCGACGAGGACCTGCTGATCGAGTACCCGAGCAAGTGAGTCGGTGATGAACGGTCCGGATCGTCTGCCCTGGCGTTCGCTGCTGCAGGCCGGCCTGCTGGCCGCGCCGGCCGGCGCCGCGGCGCGCGACGATGCGAACCGGCCCTTGCTGGCCAGCCTGCTCGCCGGGCAGGCGGCCGGCGAGGGTTGCCTGCCCGCCGACCTCGGCCTTGGCGCCGAACGTCACGCGGCGCTGCTGCGCGATTATTTCCCCGGCTGCCCGCTGCCGCCAGCGGCCGATTCCCGGCTCGACCTGCCGGAAGCCGAGGAACTGCAGCGCCTGCTGCGCGATCACCTCGCCCCCGACCTGGCCAGCGCCGCCTGGATGGTGGACATCCTGACCGCCGCCTGCGTCGGCCGCGACCACCTGTGGCAGGATCTCGGCCTCAACGACCGTGCCGAGCTGAGCCGACTGATGCTCATCAATTTCCCGGCTCTCGCCGCCGCCAACACGGGCGACATGAAGTGGAAGAAATTCCTCTATCGCCAGTTCTGCGCGCGCGAGGGCATTTATGTCTGCCCTGCCCCTTCCTGCGGCGTCTGCGCCGATCACGCAAAATGTTTTGGTCCGGAGAACTGATTGCCCGCAACGCGCCGGTCCGTCGGCGCGTCACCCAGGAACGCCCGCCGCTGCAGGAACGGGCGATCGCCGCCTATCTCGGCCTGGCGATCGGCGACGCGCTGGGCGCCACCGTCGAGTTCATGACGCCGGCGGAAATCCGCCTGCAGTACGGCGTCCACGACGAAATCCGGGGCGGCGGCTGGCTGCGCCTGAAGCCCGGCCAGGTCACCGACGACACGACGATGTCGCTGGCGCTCGGCGAGGCCATCCTCGCCGCCGGCAAGGTCGACGCGCTGGCCGCCGCCGAGGCCTTCGACGCCTGGATGCGCGGCAAGCCGGTCGACATCGGCAACACCGTGCGCCGCAATCTGGTGAGCTTCCGCAAGAGCCGCCACCCGGAGGCGCCGCCGTCCGAACACGACGCCGGCAACGGCGCCGCCATGCGCGTGCTGCCGGTGGCGCTCGCCTGCTACGGGCGCTCACCGGAACAGGTGATCGCCGCCAGCCGCGCCCAGGCCCATGTCACCCACCACAACGCGGTGTCCGACGCGGCCTGCGAGACGCTGGTCTTCATGGTCCAGGATTTTCTCGCCGGGCGCGACGCGCTGAGCGTCGAACGCGAACGCGCCGCCCGCCTGGTCGCCGACTTTCCCTGCTACGCCTGGGACCGCAAACACGCCGAGAATCCATCCGGCTACATCGTCGATACCGTGCAGGCGGTATTCCAGTCGCTGTTCGCCACCGAATGCTTCGAGGATTGCCTGATCGACATCGTCAATCGCGGTGGCGACGCCGACACCACCGGCGCCATCGCCGGCATGCTGGCCGGCGCCCGCTACGGGCTGGAGGCGATTCCCCGGCGCTGGCTGCGCAGCCTCGACGAACTGACCCGGGTACGCTGCGAAAAGCAGGCGGAGGCGTTGCTGCGTCTCGCCGAAACGCCCGTCTGAACTGCCCCGCCGAGCGGCCACAACACAGGCCGATACGCGCTGTTGCAAACCGTTACTTGCCGCCGGCGGGCCGGCTCCTTATTCTGAACTCATGCGCTGACCAGACATCAGCCTGACGGTCACCTCCCTCTCCCCCGACCCCAACAGACCGTCCAGAAAGCCTCGTACTCCCCCCGGTACGGGGCTTTCGCCTTTTCAGGCGGCGCCTTCCGCCAGCGCCGCGGCCAGCGTCGCCAACGCCGCCAGCGGCGGCGCCTCGCGCAGGCGGATCATGCCGGTCGGGACGGCGGCGATTGCCGGCGGCACTGTTTCAACCACCAGATCCGCCGCATGCGGCGACTGCTCGACGACGCGCCGTGGCATCAACGTCCAGCCGAGGCCGACCGCGACGCAGCCGAGGATGCCCTCCAGGGTGCCGAATTCCATCGCGTCGGCCAGCGCATGCCCCTGGCTGCGCTGCCAGGCAAGCGCCCGGGTGCGGTAGGCGCAACCTTCACGGAACAGGATCAACGGCTGCTGCAGCGGATCGTGGCCAGCGGCATGGACCTGCACCAGTTCCTCGACCAGCAGTTCGCTGAATTCCAGTTCCGGGTGAATCACCGGCCCGGCGATGCAGGCGCAGTCGAGCTTGTGCTGGATCACCCGGTCGGCGAGGCGGGCGCTGGTATCGGTGAATACGCGCAGCTCGATGCCGGGGTGGGCGGCGCGCACCGCTTTCAGGGCACGCGGCAGGTGCAGCGCGGCAAAGGTTTCCATGGCGCCGATGCGCAATTCGCCGGTCGCCTCGCCGACCTGGCGTACCGCCACCGCCGTCTGCCGCTCCAGCATCAGCAGGCGGCGGCTGTAGTCGAGCAGGACGCGGCCGGGCGGCGCCAGTTCCAGCCCGCGCCCCTTGCGGAAGAACAATTCGGCGCCGAGCTCCTCTTCCAGCCGGCGGATGCGCGCGGTGACGTTGGACTGCACGGTGTTCAGCTTGCGCGCCGCGGCGAGGATCCCGCCTTCCTCGACCACCGCCTGGAAAGTCCTGAGGGCGACCAGCTCCATAAATCAATCTCCGAAAACGAACGGTTGTATCTGAACAAATCAATTGCAGCGATAGCTTAGCCCGTTTATCGTTGTTTCACCAACCGAGGAGACAACAACAATGACCGACCAACGACAACGACTGAAAGTCCTGGGCGCCGGCATCTTCAGCCTGCTGCTGGCGCTTGGCGTGGCCCGTTTCGCCTACACGCCGCTGCTGCCGCTGATGCAGCAGCAGGCCGGACTCGGCGTCGCCGACGCCGGCTGGCTGGCGGCGATCAACTACGGCGGCTACCTGAGCGGCGCCCTGCTCGCTTCGCTGATCAGCGATCTGGTGCTGAAGGACCGCCTGTTCCGCCTCGGCATGCTGCTCGCCGTGGCCAGCACCGCACTGATGGGACTGACCAGCGAACCCTGGCTGTGGGCGGTGTCGCGCTTCGTCGCCGGCCTGAGCAGCGCGGCGGCGATGCTGTTCGGCACCGGCCTCATCCTCAACTGGCTGATCCGCCATAAGCACCGTAGCGAGCTGGGCATCCACTTCGCCGGCATCGGGCTCGGCATCGCCGGCTGCGCCGCCGCCGTGGCGCTGATGCAGCAGTGGCTGGACTGGCGCCAACAGTGGTTCGCGCTGACCGCGCTCGGCGCCCTGCTCGCCGTGCCGGCGCTGCGCTGGCTGCCGCCGCCCGACACCAGCGGCGTCACGCGCAGTGGCGAAAAGCTTGAGGACAACCCACCGTCGCCGCTCTTCCTGCGTCTGTTCATGGCCGCCTATTTCTGCGCCGGGGTCGGTTACGTGGTCAGCGCCACCTTCATCGTCGCCATCGTTGACCGCCTGCCCGGCCTCTCCGGCAGCGGCACGCTGGTCTTCCTGGCGCTCGGCCTGGCGGCGGCACCGGCCTGCATCGTCTGGGATTTCGTCGCCCGCCGCACGGGCGAGCTGAACGCGCTGATCCTCGCCGCGCTGCTGCAGATCGTCGGCATCCTGCTGCCATTGGCCGGCGGCCTGCTGCCGGCGCTGGCCGGGGCAATGCTGTTCGGCGGCACCTTCATCGGCATGGTCAGCCTGGTCCTGACCATGGCCGGCCGCTACTACCCGACGCGACCGGCGAAGATGATGGGCAAGATGACGCTTTCCTACGGCCTGGCGCAGATCCTCGGCCCGGCGATCACCGGCTGGCTGGCGGCGGGCCGCGCCGGCGACTACGCGGTCGGCCTCTACCTGGCGGCGGCAGTGATGCTCGCCGGCAGCGCCCTGCTCTTCCTGCTCAAGGCAGTGCAGCGGCGCGACGCCGGGGGCGCCGTTGCGCCTTGCGCCTGCCCGCAGAACTGAACGGCGCGACGGCGACCACGGACCGATACGCGCCGTTGCAAACCGTTACTTGCCGCCGGCCGGCCGCCTACTTATTCTGAACCCATGTGCTGAACAGACATCAGCCCTGACGGTCACCTCCCTCTCCCCCGACTCCCCGGACCGTCCAGAAAGCCCCGTACTCCCCCTCCGGTACGGGGCTTTCGCCTTTTCGGGGGAGACCAGGCAAGAAAAACGCGAAAGCTGCGGTCGGCGCTTTATCGTGAAAATGTTATGTTATAACATCACGAATTCGCGCAATTCCCGTCGAGGTCCTTCCCATGTCTCTCTCCCGTCGCATCCTGGCCTTCTGCCTCGTCCTCTGCGCCAGCCTCGCCCGCGCCGAGCCGCTGACCGTCGGTGTCAGCCTGCTGCCGATGCAGACCTTCGTCGAACGCATCGGCGGCGAGCATGTCCGGGCCGTCGTCCTGGTGCCGCCCGGCAAGAGCCCGGCCAGCTACGAACCGACGCCGAAACAGATGCAGGCACTGGCTGCCGCGCCGCTTTATTTCCGCATCGGCGTGCCGTTCGAGAAGGCCTGGCTGCCCCGCCTGCAGCAGGCGCTGCCCGGACTGCGCCTGATCGACCTGCGCGACGGCCTGCCCCTGCGCCCGATCGACCAGCCCGGCAGCCACGATGGTCACGCCCACGGCAAAGGCGAAGCCGACCCCCACACCTGGCTGGCGCCGCCGCTGGTGATCCGCATGGCCGCCCGCATCCGCGATGCGCTGATCGCCGTCCGGCCCGAGTTGCGCGCCGATTTCGAACGCAACCACGAGCGTTTCGTCAGCGACCTGCAGGCGCTCGACGGCGAATTGCGGCAGCGTCTGGCCGGCAAGCAGCAACGCCATTTCATGGTCTTCCATCCGTCGTGGGGCTATTTCGCCGACGCCTACGGCCTCACCCAGATTCCGATCGAGGCCGGCTGGAAGGAACCGGGGCCGCAAACCCTGGCGCGCCTGATCGACGAAGCGAAGCGCCGGCAGATCCGCGTCATCTTCGTCCAGCAGCAATTCTCCCGGCGCGAGGCGGAAACCGTCGCCAGCGCCATCGGCGGCGAAGTGCTGGCGGTCGATCCGCTGGCGCCCGATTACCTCGCCAACCTGCGCCGCGTCGGCGAAACCTTCGCCCGCGTCCTGCAATGAACCTTGAAACCTCAGTTGACCGCTTGTTTCTCCTTGTGCAGCCGCATGAATGCTGAGCTCCGCGCTTGCGACACGACTCAGTCGTTGGGTGATGGCGCTACGCGGTTGAACGCCGCGCCGGCCATCGTCCTCGAACACCTGTCTTTCGCCCGCGGCGAACAGATGGTGCTCGACGACCTGAACGCCGTACTGGCCGCCGACGACTTCGTCGTTCTGGTCGGCCCCAACGGCGCCGGCAAGAGCACCCTGCTGCACCTGATCCTCGGCCTGCTGACGCCGACCGGCGGCGGCGTCACACTGCTCGGCGGCGCCCCGGCGGCGACCCGCGCCGCCGTCGGTTACGTTCCGCAGCACGGCCGTTTCGACCGGCGCTTTCCGATCGACGTCGGCGGCATGGTGCTGCAGGGCCGCCAGCCCCCCGGCTGGCATCCCGGCTGGCGGCCAACGGCGGCCGATCAGGCAGCGGTCGACGAAGCGCTGACCCGCTGCGGCATCGCCAAGCTCAGCCGGCGCCGCCTCGGCGCCCTCTCCGGCGGCGAGATGCAGCGCGCGCTGATCGCCCGTGCCCTGGCCGGCAAGCCGCGCCTGCTGCTGCTCGACGAACCGACGGCCAGCATCGACCCGGCCGGCCAGGAAGCGCTCTATACGCTGCTCGGCGAACTCAATCGGCAGATGCCGCTACTCGTCGTCTCGCACGACCTCAGCCTGATCAGCCGCCAGGCGCGCCGGGTCTGGTGCCTGAATCGCCGCCTGCATGTCCATCCCGCGCTCGAACTGACGGCGGAAACCCTGGCCAGCCTCTACGGTTTCCCGGTGCGCGCCGTCGATCACCGCAGCGACCACGCGGAGGCCGTATGAGTTTCCTTGCCGCCCTGCTGCAACAGACCTTCCTCCAGCACGCCGTCGCCGCTTCGCTGCTTGCCGCGCTGGCCTGCGGCGTCGTCGGCGTGCTGGTCGTGCTGCGGCGCATCGCCTTCCTCGCCGGCGGCATCGCCCACGGCGCGCTGGCCGGCATGGGCGCCGCCTACCTGCTCGGCTGGCCGCCGCTGCCCGGCGCCATCGCCGCCGCGCTGGCGATGGCGGTCCTGCTCTGGCGACTGACCACCCGCCAGCGCCACGACGAGGAGGTGCTGATCGCCGCCATGTGGTCGGTCGGCATGGCCGCCGGGCTGATCATGATCGCCCGCAGCGCCGGCGAAAACCCGGACCTGATGAGCTACCTGTTCGGCAACATCCTGATGGTCGGCCGCGACCAGCTGCTGTGGATGGCCGGCCTCGACCTGCTGACGCTGGGCATCGTCGCCGCCTTCTACCCGGCGATTGCCACCACCGTCTTCGACGAGGAATACGCCCGCCTGCGCGGCCTGCCGGTCGAGGCGATCCGCCTGCTGCTGCTGTTGCTGGTGGCGCTGACCGTCGTCCTGCTGATCCAGGTGGTCGGCCTGATCCTGGTCATCGCCCTGCTCACCCTGCCGGCTGCCGCCGCGCTGTCGTCCCGCTCGATGCTGGCGATGATGTGGCGGGCCGCGCTGATCGCCGGCGCCGCCTGCCTGGGTGGCCTGTGGCTGGCTTATGCGCAGGACTGGCCGGCCGGCGCCAGCATGGTGCTACTCACCGCCGCCGTCTATCTCGTCGCCAGCCTACGCCGCCGCTGAATTCAGGCGCGCGGCAAGTGCCGCATCCATGGTCTGCAAATGCGTCATGAACCAGCCCGGCAGGCTGCGGGCGTATTCGCGCGCCGCGCGCAAGCGGCCGGTGGCGACACCACGGCCGAAAAAGGCGAGTTCGCCGAGCACCCGCAGATGCTCGGCACGATGCTCGCCGGTCGCCGGGAAGCGGCAGGCCACCATCAGCTTGTCCTCGTTCTCGAAGTGCCGCCTGGTGTCCTCGCGCAACTGCGCGAAAAGCGCCGGAAACTCGGCGTCCGAAGCGACCAGCAGGGCGTCCGCGAGATCGACGAAGGCGCGGTGGGTGGCGTCCATTTCCGCCACCCCGAGAACCATTTCGCTCTGCCAGGGCATCAGATGGCGCCGTGGTTCTCGCGCTTGTTGGCGTTGGTCTTGCCCATCGCCTCGTCGAGCGCCATTTCCGGGTACTTGAACGGGGTGACCAGCAGTTCCTCGTACACACGGACCACCTTGTCGGCGGCGCCCATGCCCTTGAAGTCGCTCTTTTCCAGGCCCAGCGTCTCGCACAGTTCGGTCCACACCATGCCCTGCACCATCGGGATGAAGACGAACTGCGCGCCGTTGATCGTCGACACGAAGGGCTGGTCGATATTGACCGTATACAACACGACCTTGCTACCGGCCTTGATGTCGGCGCCGTACTTGTCGAGCAGCGCCGGCATGAACTGCAGTTCGTCGAGCGAACCGATCAGCAGCTTCAATTCATCACCAACGGTCATCAGCACGGCCTGCTTCATGACTTGTTGCGGCGGCTTGCGGCGCCCCTGGGCATCGGCGATTTCGCCTTCCTGCAGCACCAGTTCGCCGCGATAGGCCATGCAACCGGCCAGGCTCGCCGCTTCGCAGAAATTGGCGTTGAAGAACAAGGATTGGTAACGGTCCATCAGCATTTTTCTTCCTTCCCTGAAGTTGATTCGTCTTGGTCCTGCCCTTACAGCAATTTTCTTGCCGGATCGGCCTTCCTTGTCGCACAAGGGAATCCGGATGCCGCACCGGGGTAGCTGTCGGCTTTCCGACATACCGCTTGTCGGTTTGGCCCCGCTCGCAAAACCCCAAGCCGCTAGACAAAGTGCATAATCCCGAACAAAGACTAACCGCCCTCCAGCGCATTGGCCGACCATGCCCACCCGCTTCCGGATCATCTGCCTGCTTGCCGTCTCCATGGCCATCGCCAGGCCGGCTTACGCCGACGAAACAGCGCCTGCCCCGCCCTGGCCAGCGATCGAATTCAAGGGTTTCGGGACGCTCGGCGTCGCCCGCAGCGACAGCAAGGACAGCCAGTTCGTCCGCGACCTGTCGCAACCCGACGGACTGGGCAAGCACTGGAGCGGCAAGACCGACACCATGTTCGGTCTGCAGGCGAACCTGACGCTCAGCCCGCGCACCGGCGCCGTCATGCAGGGCCTGGTGCGCTATCGCTACGACGGCAGTTGGCGCCCCGAGCTGAATCTGGCCTTCCTGCGCCACGATCTGGCGCCCGATTTCACGCTGCGCGCCGGCCGCATGGGCACCGAGTTCTACCTGCAGGCCGACGCCCGCCAGGTCGGCTACGCCAGCACCATGCTGCGCCCGCCCGCCGACTATTTCGGGCCGATCGTCGTTTCCTATTTCGACGGCGTCGACGCCAGCCTGACCGGCGATACCGGTTACGGCCTGCTGCGCGGCAAGCTGTTCGCCGGCTGGGCGGCGGAAAAGACGCCGGTGGTCAAGCCGCACACCTGGGATCTGCGCGGTTCGCGCATGGCCGGCGCCTACCTCGACTACCTCAACGGCCCCTGGCAAATGCGCGTCAGCCGCTCGCAGATCCGCTTCCAGCACGAGCTACCGCTCGACGCCGTGGCCGGCTTTCCGATCCTGACGCTGGCGCCGGAACTCGGCATCGAGGGGCACCACGCCACTTACGACAGCCTCGGCCTGATCTACGACGAAGGCCGACTGCAGGTTCAGGGCCAGGTCAGCAGCATCCACTACGACACATCCGCCTACGAGGACACCCGCGCCGGCTACCTGATGCTGGCCTACCGGGTCGGCCCGGTGACCCCCTACCTCAGCTACTCGCGCAGCCGCTCGCGCGCCGCCAGCCTGAGCACACCGACCGTCCCGGCCTTGCAAACGGCGATCCGCCAGTTCATGGCGCAGACCCACAGCGACCAGGCAACCTACACCCTGGGCGCCCGCTGGGACTTTCAGCGCAACCTGGCGCTCAAGGCGCAACTGGACATGATCCGCGCCGACCGCAGCTCCCGCTTCCCGCAACGCTATACGCAAAACGACTGGGACGGCAGCCTGAACGTCTTCAGTCTGGCGCTCGATTTCGTCTTCTGACCCGGCATGCCGACCCGCCTCTTCTTCCTCCTGCTGCTCCTCGCCAACTGCCCGACGGTGGACGCCGAGCCGGTGGTGGTCGTGGCCGCGCAGCAGGCCACCGAGCGGCTGAGCCGGGAAGAGGTCGCCAACATCTTCCTCGGCCGTTACCGCGCCCTGGCCTCCGGCCTGCCGGCCCAGCCGATCGACCAGCCCCCGGCCAGCGCGTTGCGCAGCGCCTTCTATCAGCAACTGGTGAACAAGGACACCGCCAGCATCAACGCCTACTGGAGCCGCCTGCACTTCTCCGGCAAGGCAACACCGCCACTGCAGACCACCGAGGAGAACGAGGTGATCCGACAGTTGCTCAGCATTCCGGGCGGCATCGCCTACGTCGAACGCAAGCAGGTCGACCAACGCATGCGCATCGTTTTCGAATTCATGCCGAGGGTGACTCATGAGAGCCGCGTTAACCCGTGACGGCATCCTGTTCCGATCGATCCTGGTCACCCTCCTCGCCTTCGCGCTGGTCGGTTTCGCAACCCTCGCCTATACCGTGCAGACGGCGCGCAGCGCGGCCGAGGAACAGTCGCGGGTCAGGCTCGAACAGTTGCTCGACACCGTGCAGAGCACCTTGCGCGTCGCCTGCTTCGTCAAGGACCAGGAACTCGCCCGCGAGGTGGCCAGCGGCCTGCTGAGCAATACCGAAGTCCTGCGCGTCACCATCCACGAGGGCGACAACCAGTTGATCGACCTGCAACGGCGCCGAACAGCTCGTCCAGATGCGGCCAACGCCCTTGAACGCAGCATCCATTCGCCGTTCATCGAAGGCGACGTGATCGGTCGCGTCCGCCTCGTTCCCGACCCGGAGGCGATCGCCGGTCAGGTACGCGCCGAAATCATCGAACGTTCGCTCCAGCTGACCTGGCAACTGACCTTGATCGCCGGCGCCATGGTGGTCACCCTGCTGTTCTTCGTCATCCAGCCAATCAGCGCCATCTCGACCGAACTGCACCGGATGGACCCGACCGCCGGCGACCGCCTGCAGATTCCGGCCGGTCACGCCAAGACCGAAATCGGCCGCCTGGTCCGCGACGTCAACGCGCTGGCCGGTCGCCTGGTGCATGCGCTGGACGAGGAGCACGCGCTGCGCCTGCAGCGCGAGATCGACGAACGGAAGTACCACGCCATCTTCGACAACGCCGAAAGCGGCATCTTCATCGTCGACCGCGACGGCCGGCTGGCCTCGTGGAACCCGGCACTCGCCCGCCTGTTCGGGATCGTCGTCAGCGAGCAGGCCGGCGGCAGCATGCGCCTCGACGCGCTACGCTGGGACAAGCCGGAAATCATCGCCGAACTGCTCGACCACGCCTTTACGGCACGCCAGCCAAGCACGCGCGAAGCCTGCCTGGAGCGGACGGACGGCAGCCGCTGCTGGCTCGACATCGTCCTCAGCCCGGTCGGCGACGAGTTGCTGCAAGGCATCGCCCACGACATTTCCGAACTCAAGGCCGCCGAAGCCACCGCCCGCCGCCAGGCGCTGATCGATCCGCTGACCGGACTGGCCAACCGCGCCGGCCTCGAACAGCACCTGAGCAACGCGATCCGCCAGCAACATCGGCAGCCCGGCGCCGGCTTCACACTGATCTACATCGACCTCGACCGCTTCCGGCTGATCATCGAAGGCATCGGCGTCAGCGCCGGCGACGAGATCCTGCGCGCGGTCGCCGGCCGCCTGGGCACGACGGTCAAGCACAACGACATGCTGGCCCGGCTCTCGGCTGACATCTTCGCGGTCATCCTGCTGGCGCTGCACGATGACGAAACGATCGGCCGGGTCACCGAACGCATCATGGCGGCGCTGAACCAGCCCTATCTGGTCGACGGCTCGCCGGTCCAGCTCAGCGCCAGCCTCGGCGTCACCCGTTTCCCGGACGACGGCAACGACGCCCCGAGCCTGCTGCGCAACGCCGAACTGGCCTGCGACAAGGCCAAGGCCGGTGGCGGCCAGCGCAGCGAGTTCTTCGACCCGGCCCTGGCCGAAGCCGCCGAACAACGCCGGCACATGGAAAACGATCTGCGCCAGGCGCTGCGCGAGCAACAGTTCGAACTCTTCTTCCAACCCATCGTCGATATTGCCGCCGGCCGCGTCGCCGGCGCCGAGGCGCTGATCCGCTGGCGCCACCCGGAGCGCGGCCTGGTGCCGCCGGACCGTTTCATTCCGCTGATCGAACAATCCGGGCTGATTGACGGCCTCGGCCTCTGGGTGCTCGACGATGCCTGCCGGCAACTGGCCGAATGGCAGCGTGCCGGCCGTCCCCATTACCTGTCGATCAACGTTTCCGGCCGCCAGATTCCGCACGGCCTGCCGCCGGCCGCCGTCGCCGAGGCCCTGGCCCGCCACGGCATCCCGGCCAGCCGGCTGGCGCTGGAAATCACCGAGGGCATCCTGCTCGCCAACATCGGCGAAGCCCAGGCCTGGCTGCAGGCGGTGCAGGCGCTCGGCGTGCGCGTCTATCTCGACGATTTCGGCACCGGCTACTCGTCGCTTTCCTACCTGAACCGCTTCCCGCTCGATACGCTGAAGATCGACCGCTCCTTCGTCCAGGACATGGCCACCGGCAACAACGCCCACTCGCTGGTCATCGCCATCGTCGCCATGGCGCGCAGCGTCGGCCTGCAGGTGGTCGCCGAAGGCGTCGAGACCGCCGGCCAGCTGGAAATCCTCAGCGCCATCGGCTGCCAGTACGCGCAGGGCTACTACCTGTCGCGGCCGGTCACCGCCGCCGACTTTCCGGAAGTCGCCAGCGAGATCGACCGCCGCCTCGCCACGCCGGGCGCCTGATTCAGCCGGCGACGGCGGCGCCGATGAAGTCGCAGATGTCCTCTTCGATGATTTCCAGGCCGATCTTCTTGCAATAGCGCCGTTCCTTGGTCGTCGGTTCGCTGATGAACACCCAGCCGGCCGGCTCGGCCGCCGACCAGATGATGTCGGCCATCACCATGCGCTCGGTGTCGCGATTCAGGCGCATGCCGAGCAGCAGATACTGCTTGCCCTTGCGCATCTCCTTGATCTCCGGCGGAATCGAGAAGCCGCCCATGAGCTCGGTGATGAAATCGACGTAATCGGCGTCGGAAGCGATGTAGACGCCTTCCGGGCGCGGCGTGCCCATCGGCTTGAACAGCACCGGCTTGCTCAGGTCGATCGTCGTCACCGGCGCGTAGCTGCTGCCGTCCCAGGCGTAGAGCTTGTAGCGGTAGTCGGTGCCGCCGATGCGGGCGATGCCGACGACCAGCGTGTGCGGCACGGCGGCGTAGGAATCCTGCAGTTGCGTGTCGCGGTTGATGTCGATCACGTAGTTCGGGGCAATTTCCTTCAGCCAGTCGTGCAGCGCGGCGCGCGTCCAGACGGTTTCGCCGTAGGTGCGGTTGAGGAACTTGGTGACGGTGCTGCGGCCGCGCTTGAGTTCGACGTTCATCGCCGCCCGCGGAAATTCGTACATCAGCTTGGGCGCCATCGGCTTGCCGCCGTTCATGGCGATGATCAGCGAATCGCTGTCGGCCGGCATCGCCGCGCCGCTCGCCGGATCGCGCACGTCGGCCAGGACGCCGGGGCCCAGATAGGGAACGATGCTGCCGTCACGCAGACCGGCCAGCAGTTTTTCACGCAATTCGGGGGTCATGGTTTTTTGCTCTGTGATTTGGGGTAAGGCGGTCAATGCAAAATCCACGCCCAGACAGCAGCGACGGCGCGATGCGGGTTTCGCCGCGCGCCGCCGGGGGCGGCCTGTCGGGTTTGCGACAAACTGGACAAGCCCGTTCTGCTGGCGCAACATCGCTTCATCATAAGAAGCTGGCGCAGCCACCTGGCCGCCACCGCCAACGGAGAGGCAAACCCGATGCATGCAGCAGAGCGCCCAACGATCCTCGTCATCGACGACACTCCCGACAATCTGGCGGTGGTCGCCGGCATGCTCGAACACGATTACCGCGTCCGCGTTGCGGCCTCGGGCGAGCGCGGCCTGCGCATCGCCGCCGCCAGCCCCGCTCCCGACCTGATCCTGCTCGACATCATGATGCCGGACATGGACGGCTACCAGACGCTCGAACAACTGCGCGCCAACCCGACAACGGCAGACATCCCGGTGATCTTCGTCACGGCGATGGACAGCGACGCCGACGAGGCGGTCGGCCTGGCGCTGGGCGCCGTCGACTACATCGCCAAGCCGATCCGCCCGGCGATCCTGCAGGCGCGCATCCGCACCCAGCTCGAGCTGAAGGCGGCGCGCGACCGCCTGGCCCGCGAGAACGAACGCCTGGAAGAAGGCGTTGCCCAGCGCACCCGCGAGATCGAACTGCTGCGCGATGTCGCCCTGCACGCGCTGGCGACGCTCGCCGAAAAACGCGACAACGAGACCGGCAACCACCTGCTGCGCACGCGCTGCTACATCGAACTGCTGATGGACGATCTGGCACTGCTGCCCGAGTTCGCGCCGGAACTGACACCGCTGCGCCGCAAGGTGATCGCCAAGGCGGCGCCGCTGCACGATATCGGCAAGGTCGGCATTCCCGACGAGATCCTGTGCAAGCCCGGCCCGCTGCCGCCGCCGGAATTCGCGATCATGATGCAGCATGCGCAGATCGGTGCCGACGCGCTGGGCGAGGCGATCGGCCGGGTACTCGCCGAACACGCCAGCCAGCCGCAGCCGGCGGGAGAAATCCACTACGCGCTGACCTTCCTCGAGGTGGCCCGCGAGATCGCCGGCTGTCACCACGAGAAATGGGACGGCAGAGGCTACCCGCGCCAGTTACAGGGCGAGGAAATTCCGCTGGCGGCACGCCTGATGGCGCTTGCCGACGTCTTCGACGCGCTGGTCTCGCGCCGCCACTACAAGCCACCCTTCCCGCTCGAACGGGTGGTCGACATCATTCGCGAAGGGCGCGGCACGCATTTCGACCCGCGCATCGTCGACAGCTTCCTCAAGCAGATCGACGCCTTTGCCGAAATCGCCGGCCGCCTCGCCGACCCGCACCCGGCCGACTGAAAGCCGGCGCTTCAGCGCGTTGACAGCGTGACGTCGACGACGCCGCCGATCGCCAGAAATTCGTCCTCGCCCTGCAGCACGCCGGGCAGCAGGCCGCAGTAGAAGAAGATCTTGGTCAGCGGCACCTCGACGGCGAGGATGTAGTCGCCGAACTCGCAGGCCCGCTCGCGGCTGCAGGTGAAGGAACTGAGGTTGTTGAGCAGCAGGGTGTAACGATCGCCCGCGCCGCGCCCCAGGATTTCGTAGTCGGCAACGCGATTGACCCCGCGGTACAGGGTGACATGACGAGCGCCGTTGTGACGCCGCGCCAGTTCGTACTGGCAATAGGTGTAGACGAGGTCGAGCTGGGCTTCCAGCGCGTTCGTCCCGTACAGGCCGCTGGCGCGCATTTCCAGGTAGCGCTGCCAGCTATCGCCGCCAGCCTCGCGCAGCGGCGTGCCATGCCAGCGCGGCAGCAGGCCGAAGCGCGATTCGACCCAGCCCTTGAGCACCGCGCCCTCGCGGCTGTCGGAATCGAAGCTCCAGCCGCGGATCAGGCGCACGTAATTGGCCTTGGCGCGCCCCTTGCGCCGCCCGGTGTAGCCCATTTCCTCGGGCCATTCGAGCTGGAAGCGGACGGTCAGGTAGTCGCGGAAGACGTCGCCGCGCCGCTCGTCATCGTCACCGGCCAGGGCCAGGCGGCGAAACAGGTCGTGATGCAGTTCGGCGACCCCGTCGAGCAGTAGCGGCGACGGATGGCGCTGGTAGGTCAGGCTGCCCAGCACCACCGCCGGCAGGTTGCAGCGATTGATCGGCAGACGTGCCTCGCGCGGCAGGCTCGCTTTGTCGTCACCCCGACACAGGCCGCGCCCATTGTCGCAAACCCGCGCCCCCTCGGACGGCTGCCAGGAAAAATTTTCCATTGAATAATCAGTTATTTGGGTTCTGTCAGTCGACCTGGCACGCTCCGTGCAGAAGGTCAGTCGCGACACTCACCAATCATTTTCAAATCGACTGACAGTTCAAGGAGATTACACCATGGCAAAACTGCGTCAATGCGCCATCTACGGCAAGGGTGGCATCGGCAAGTCCACCACCACCCAGAACCTGGTTGCCGCTCTCGCCGAGTCCGGCAAGAAGGTCATGATCGTCGGCTGCGACCCGAAGGCCGACTCGACCCGCCTGATCCTGCACAGCAAGGCTCAAACCACCGTCATGCACCTGGCTGCTGAAGCCGGTTCGGTCGAAGACCTCGAACTCGAAGACGTCCTGTCGGTCGGTTTCGGCGGCGTCAAGTGCGTTGAATCCGGTGGCCCGGAACCCGGCGTCGGCTGTGCCGGCCGCGGCGTCATCACCGCCATCAACTTCCTGGAAGAAGAAGGCGCCTATGACGAAGACCTCGACTTCGTTTTCTACGACGTCCTCGGTGACGTGGTCTGCGGTGGCTTCGCCATGCCGATCCGCGAAAACAAGGCGCAGGAAATCTACATCGTCTGCTCCGGCGAAATGATGGCCATGTACGCCGCCAACAACATCGCCAAGGGCATCGTCAAGTACGCCAACTCCGGTGGCGTGCGTCTCGCCGGCCTGATCTGCAACAGCCGCAACACCGACCGCGAAGACGAACTGATCATGGCCCTGGCCTCGCGCCTGGGCACCACGATGATCCACTTCGTGCCGCGCAACAACGTCGTTCAGCACGCCGAAATCCGCCGCATGACCTGCGTTGAATACGATCCGGCCCACAAGCAGTCCGACGAGTACCGCGCCCTGGCCTCGAAGATCGTCAACAACACCAACTTCGTCATCCCGACCCCGGTCGAGATGGAAGAGCTGGAAGAGCTGCTGATGGAATTCGGCATCATGGAAGCGGAAGACGAGTCGATCGTCGGCAAGACCGCTGCCGAACTGGCCGCCTGATAGTCGCCAACGGGATCGCCGCTGCGGCGGCATCCCGGCAAAGTCTTACCAAACCATCTGTGGCGCCGTGCACGGATAGATGCCGGCGCAACGAAAGGAGTTTCAAATGGCAGCGCTCACCCGCGAAGAATCCGCCGCCCTCATCGCCGAGGTGCTGGAGGTTTACCCCGAAAAGGCCAAGAAGGACCGGGCCAAGCACTTGATGGTCAACGACACCACGCTGGAGTCGTCGAAGAAGTGCATCACCTCCAACCGCAAGTCCCTGCCGGGCGTCATGACCATGCGCGGTTGTGCCTACGCCGGTTCCAAGGGCGTGGTCTGGGGTCCGATCAAGGACATCATCTCGATCTCGCACGGCCCCATCGGCTGCGGCCAGTACGCCCGCGCCGGCCGCCGCAACTACTACGTCGGCACCACCGGCGCCGATGCCTTCTGCGAAATGAACTTCACCTCGGACTTCCAGGAGCGCGACATCGTCTTCGGCGGTGACAAGAAGCTGGCCAAGCTGATCGAGGAAATCGAAATCCTGTTCCCGCTGAACAAGGGTATCTCGGTTCAGTCGGAATGCCCGATCGGCCTCATCGGCGACGACATCGAAGCCGTCTCCAAGAAGGCCGCCGCCCAGATCGGCAAGCCGGTCGTGCCGGTGCGCTGCGAAGGCTTCCGCGGCGTTTCGCAATCGCTCGGCCACCACATCGCCAACGACTCCGTCCGTGACTGGATCCTCTCCAACCGCGACGGTCAGGCTTTCGAAACCACCCCCTACGATGTTGCCATCCTCGGCGACTACAACATCGGCGGTGACGCCTGGGCTTCGCGCATCCTGCTCGAAGAAATGGGCCTGCGCGTGGTCGCCCAGTGGTCCGGCGACGGCACCCTGGCGGAAATGGAAAAGACCCCCAAGGCCAAGCTCAACCTGCTGCACTGCTACCGTTCCATGAACTACATCAGCCGGCACATGGAAGAGAAGTACGGGATTCCCTGGATGGAATACAACTTCTTCGGCCCGACCAAGATCAAGGAATCGCTGCGCAAGATCGCTTCCTTCTTCGACGACAAGATCAAGGCTGGCGCCGAAGCCGTCATCGAAAAGTACACGCCGATGATGGACGAGGTGATCGCCAAGTACAAGCCGCGCCTGGAAGGCAAGAAGGTCATGCTCTACGTCGGCGGCCTGCGTCCGCGTCACGTGGTCGGCGCCTACGAGGATCTGGGCATGGAAGTGGTCGGCACCGGCTACGAATTCGCCCACAACGACGACTACGACCGCACGATCAAGGAAATGGGCGACGCCACCCTGATCTACGACGACGTCACCGGCTACGAGTTCGAAGAGTTCGTCAAGGCCTGCAAGCCCGACCTGATCGGCTCCGGGATCAAGGAAAAGTACGTCTTCCACAAGATGGGCATTCCTTTCCGCCAGCTCCACTCCTGGGACTACTCGGGCCCGTACCACGGCTGCGACGGCTTCGCCATCTTCGCCAAGGACATGGACCTGACGCTGAACAACCCGTGCTGGAACATGATGAAGGCCCCGTGGGACAAGGCCGCCGTCGCAGCTGAACAGAAGGCTGCCTGATCAGGCGGCAATCCTAAACTTACGCCCGTATCCACGGATTGGTGGTGCGGGCGAAGGAGATCAAGATGCAAACCGTAGAGAAGATCAAGCCGTGCTACCCCTTGTTTCGCGATGACGACTACAAGGCGACCCTGACCAACAAGAAGGCTCAGTTCGAGGAAGGTCATTCCAAGGACAAAGTCTGGGAAATTTTCAACTGGACGACCACCCAGGAATACCAGGAACTGAACTTCAAGCGCGAAGCGCTCACCGTCAATCCGGCCAAGGCCTGCCAGCCGCTCGGTTCCGCCCTGTGCGGTCTGGGCTTCAAGAAGTCCCTGGTGTACATCCACGGCTCGCAAGGTTGCGTGGCCTACTTCCGCACCTACTTCAACCGCCACTTCAAGGAACCGATCGCCTTCATCGCCGACTCGATGACTGAAGATGCAGCCGTGTTCGGCGGTCAGAAGAACGTTCATGAAGGCCTGGCCAACGCCACCAAGCTCTACGGTGCCGAGATGATCGCCATGTCGACCACCTGTATCGCCGAAGTCATCGGCGACGACCTGAACGCCTTCATCAACAACGCGAAGAACGAAGGTCACCTGGACAAGGATTTCCCGGTTCCCTTCGCGCACACCCCGTCCTTCGTCGGCAGCCATGTCACCGGCTGGGACAACATGGAAGAAGGGATCCTGCGCTACTTCACGCTGAACACCATGGAAGGCAAGGTCGTCGGCTCCAACGGCAAGATCAACATCGTGCCGGGCTTCGAGACCTACCTCGGCAACTACCGTGTGATCAAGCGCTACATGAAGGAAATGGGCGTCGATTACACGATGCTCAGCGATCCGGAAGAAGTGCTCGACACCCCGGCTGACGGCGAATTCCGCATGTACGCCGGCGGCACGACGATGGACGAGGTCAAGGATGCGCCGAACGCCATCACCACCTTCCTGGTCCAGCCGCTGACCTGCGAGAAGACGAAGAAGTTCGTCGAAAACACCTGGAACCACGAAGTGCCGAAGACCAACATCCCGATGGGTGTGGAATGGACCGACGAGTTCCTGATGAAGGTCTCGGAAGCCACCGGCAAGCCGATCGCCGACTCCATCAAGCTGGAGCGTGGCCGCCTGATCGACATGATGACCGACTCGCACGCCTGGCTGCACGGCAAGAAGATGGCCCTCTACGGCGATCCGGACTTCCTGATGGGCATGGTCAAGCTACTGCTGGAATTCGGCATCGAGCCGACCCACATCGTCTGCAACAACGGCAGCAAGAAGTGGGCGAAGGCGATGGAAAAGCTGCTCGCCAGCTCGCCCTACGGCGTCAATGGCAAGGCCTACCCGGGCGCCGACCTCTGGCACCTGCGCAGCCTGTGCTTCACCGACAAGCCGGACTTCCTGATCGGCAACAGCTACGGCAAGTACATCCAGCGCGACACCGTGCATAAGGGCAAGGAATTCGAAGTTCCGCTGATCCGCATCGGCTTCCCGATCTTCGACCGCCACCACCTGCACCGGATGACGACGCTGGGCTACGAAGGCGCGATGTATGTCCTGACCACCCTGACCAACGCGGTTCTCGAACGCCTCGACGACCAGACCCGCGAAATGGGTGTCACCGACTACAACCACGACCTGGTTCGCTAACCCGCCGCCAGGGACCGGGCGGCACCCGCCGCCCGGTCCTGCCACCGGAGTGCCTCATGGCCAACATCATGATTCGCCAGAATGCCGCAGGCGGGCTGGTTTTCTACCTGCCCAAGCGCGACCTGGAAGCTGCCATCGAATCCATCGAGTTCGACACCGCTGAAAAGTGGGGTGGCGTCCTCATGCTGGAGAACGGTGGCAGCTATTACGTTGACCCGATCGCCAAACCCGCCCGCCTGCCCATCTCGGTCCGGGCCAGGCGCCTGGGCGCGGCGGAAGACTGAAGACAGGAGAAACATCATGGCAATGTATATCGATCCCGATATGTGCACCGCTTGCGACGATTGCCGTCCGATCTGCCCGACCAAGGCGATCAAGAAGGGCAAGGTGTTCTACACCATCGACGCCGCCACCTGCACCGAATGCGAAGGCGAAAACGACACGCCGATGTGCGTGAACGTCTGCCCCTCGGGCTGTATTTCGCCCGCCTGAGAGCCGGCAACCGAGCGTCCGGCCCGCCGGGCGTTCCATTACCCGCTTTCACGCCAGGAGATAGTCATGAGCCAACCCGTCGCTTCCCGCGAAGCCGCCTACCGTATCGCACTGGCCGCCAGGGCCCTGGAAGGTCTGGAAGTCCGCGCCCTGGTCAACGCGCTGGCCGAAAAACTCGAGCTGCCGATCACCGAAAGCAAGCTCTCCCGCCTGACCGTCGAGGACTTGCGCGAAATCCTCGCCGGCGACCATGCCGACGAGAACTGCACGGTCGGCGTCAGCCCGGAAGCGCTCAAGGAAACCGTGCGCATCCTCTGGGGCCAGGACGTCGCCGGCAGCGACAAGCCGACCCCGGAGGCCTACCAGGAAGGTGACATGCCCGGCTCGATCCGCGTCGCCATCGCCGCCAACCGCGGCGAAAATCTCGACGGCCACTTCGGGTCCTGCGAGAACTTCCTGATCTACCAGCTCTCGCCGACCGAAATCCGGCTGGTCGACGTCCGCTCCGGCCTCGACGCCGATGCCGCCGAAGACCGCAATGCGGCACGGGCGGCGGTGATCAACGATTGCCAGATCGTCTATCTGCAGTCGATTGGCGGCCCGGCGGCGGCCAAGGTCGTGCGTGCCGGCGTCCATCCGCTGAAGAAGCCGAAGGGCGGAGCCGCCCGCGAAGTGCTCGGCGAACTGCAAGGCGCCCTGCTCAACCCGCCGCCCTGGCTGGCGCGGATCATGGGCATCGCTCCCGGTTCGCTCGCCCGCTACGCCGAAGCGCTCGACGCCGAGGAGGCCTGAGATGACCCCCGAACGCCTGGCCGAAGTGGTGAGCGCCGTCGAGCGCGGCGACAACGCCAGTACGCTGCGCGCCAGCTTCAGCGAACTGATCTTCACCGAGTGCAGCGAAGACGACATCTCGCCGCGCCTGCAAGCAGTGGCCACCACGCCGGCCGCCCTGATCTACCTGATCACCGGCATCAGCGGCCACTGCCTGGAAGCAACCAGCGACCTGGCGGTTGCCAACGGCGTGATCATCGCCAGCCGCGACAGCGACGAATAAACGCCGCGCAAACGCCGGCTTGTTGCCCTCCAGGGCGCCAGGCCGGCGTTGTCGCATCTACGCCCCGAATTCGTGCGAAGCCGCCAAGCCACCTGTCACATTTCCCACAAAGACCCGACAAACCATTGAAAAATCACGACTTCATGAGTGGCACCAAATTTGCTCATCATGGATGCGTGAGCCAGAAAGGACGTTCCGGGACAAACCGGCCGCCGATCCGGCAGATGACATCATTCAACCACTCGCGGCCGGCAGCCACCGGCCGGAACACTGCTTAGAAAGGAAGTAGCATGGCTGACTACACCGCGCTGACCCGGGCCGGCAACCCCTGGATTCCGCAATTCGTGACCGCCCTCGACGAGGAAAAGTGCATCGGCTGTGGTCGTTGCTACAAGGTCTGCCCGCGCGACGTGCTCAACCTCATCGACTCCGACGAGGATGACGACGAGGACGAACGCGCCGCCGCCAAGATGACCCTGAAGGATCTCGGTGACTGCATCGGCTGCAGCGCCTGCGGTCGGGTCTGCCCGAAGAACTGCTTCACCTACGAAGCGCTCGCCGCCTGAGCCGGACCATGGGTTGCCGGTCCGTCCGGCAGCCCGCCTTCTCATCCCGCCAGGAACAGGCCGCGATCATGGCCGAGCCGCCAAACCAGAAAGCCGTTGCCAACGGCCTGTGCGCCCATTGCCCACTGTACCCGTCCTTTCTTGAGGCGGGTCGCTGCCAGCCGGGCGAGGCCTGCATCCGTGCCCACAGCGGCCGGCAGATCGACCGTTTCCTGCGCCGCAACCCGGATGAGGCCGCGCACTACCTCGACGACATCTTCTGGGAACGCCGCGCCATCGCCGCGCGCCACGCGCCGGTGGAGCACATCTTCCGGCTCCGCTCGGACAGCGACGAGGTGGTCCGCCGCGTCGTCGCCAGCCGCCTGCCGGTCGACCAGCTGGCGGCGATGGCCGACGATCCCGACCGCGAAGTCCGCCTGTCGGTGGCCGCCCGCCTGCCGGAAGAGCAATTACCCCAGTTGATCGACGACGCCGACTACCTGATCCGCGCCACCGTCGCCCGCCGCCTGCCGCACGGCCAGCTCTCGCGCCTGGCCAAGGACCCGGAACGCGAGGTACGCAAGGTCGTCGCCAGCCGGCTGCCAGCCTTCGCCCTGCACCTGCTGGCCGACGACCCGGAACCGGAAGTGCGCGCGCTGGTCGCCGAACGCGCCTTGCCCGGCCTCGCCATCGCCTTGCTCGGCGACCCCGAGTGGTGGGTGCGCCTGGCCGCCATCGACAACGTCCCACCCGAACAGCTAGCCGCGCTGGCCGACGACCCGGAACCCGAAGTCCGAGCCGCCGCCCTCGCCCGCCTCAGCCCCACCACCGCCGTCCGCCCCGAGGAAAGAACATGAGCAAGGAAAGCACCGCCTGGACCGAATACTGCAAGTCGCTGTCGCCTGCCATTGCCGGCGCCTGCGCCAGGACCACGGTCAGCGCCGGCCCGACGGCGCTGGTCAAGGCGCTCGACACGGCGCTGGAAGACTGGAAATTCCGCCACGCCTTTGCCCGCGGCGGCTGGTACCGCCTGGGCGGCGTCGTCGACGGCAGCGGCGAACGCGTTTCCGACAATCTCGAGACCTGGCTGGAACAGGAACTCGCCGCCCGCGACGGCGACATCGACCACCTGGTCGACGATTACGCCGACCAGGAACTCTACGCCACCCGTCTGGTCGGCCAGACCCATTACCTCACCGCCTGCGTCGGCGACGCCCACGAAGACTTCCTCCTGCTCGAAATCGAGGATCTCCAGGAAATGCGCGCCCACCGCCTGTTTGCCGGCGAGCCGGGCTCGCTCGAGGAGTTGACCGATCCGCGCAGCGGCAGCGAGAAACTGCAGCCGCTTGATCTGCCTTTCTACACTTTCCGCCGCCTGCAGCACATCGGTGCCCTGCTGCAGCGCATGCTGGTCCAGAAACCGGAAGCAGCGCCGATCCACCGCATGTTCGAGGACTGGACCAAGAGCAGCGCCGGGCAGACCAGCGCCTACAGCAACCACTGGGTGATCGCCACCCGCGAACACCTCGACCGCTATCAGCAACCGATCATCCGTGCCCAACCGATCGCCACCCTGGCCGGCGAGCCGCCGACTTTCGGCGCGGCGGCGACGACACGCCAGCTCGAACTGCACCAGGCACTGACCCAGTTCGACCGCGGCGTCGGCTTCCCGATGGCCTGGTATTTCCACATGCTGACCAGCAAGGCCGTCCCGCACTGGGTGGCGCAGGCGGTCATCGAGGACGCGCTCGACGGCTATGCCTACCTGCCGCCGCGCGACCTGGAAGTGGTCCGCCACTGGCTGCACGCGCCCTACACGCTATAGGACCAGCCGCCACCGACGCCCCGACCGTGACCCGGCCGGGGCGTCGTCACGTTGACCGCCGGCGCCGTGTAGGAATCACGACATGACATTGACAATGGCGCCCCAAGAAAATAAATAACACAATAAAATCAATCATGTAAAAGCTGGCACCGGGCTTGCTAAGAAAGCAGCAAGGAGCCATCCATGACCCAGCCCTTCATCACCATCAACGACACCACGCTGCGCGACGGCGAGCAATCCGCCGGGGTTGCCTTCTCGCTCGACGAGAAGCTGGCGATCGCCCGCCGCCTCGACGCCATCGGCGTCCCCGAGCTGGAAGTCGGCATCCCGGCGATGGGCGAGGAAGAGCGCGCGTCGATCCGCGCCGTCGCCGGCCTCGGCCTCAACGCGAAGCTGATGGTGTGGAGCCGCATGCATCCGGACGACATTGCCGCCTGCCGCGACCTCGGCGCCCACCTGGTCGACATCTCGGTGCCGGCGTCCGAACAGCACCTCGCCTACAAGCTGAAGCGCGACCGCCAGTGGCTGCTGCGCGAACTGCCCAAGTACATCGGCGCCGCCCGCGACCTCGGCCTCGACGTCGGCGTCGGCTGCGAGGACGCCTCGCGCGCCGACCCTGACTTCCTCTGCGCGCTGGCCGAAGTGGCCGAACGCAGCGGCGCCCGTCGCCTGCGCTTCGCCGACACCCTGGGCATCCTTGAGCCATTCACCACCTTCGACCGGATCGCCCGCCTGCGTGCCAATACCGGCCTCGAAATCGAGATGCACGCGCACGACGACATGGGGCTGGCCACCGCCAACACGCTGGCCGCCTGCAAGGCCGGCGCGACGCACGTCAACACCACGGTCAACGGGCTGGGCGAACGCGCCGGCAACGCGCCGCTGGAAGAAGTCGTGCTCGGTCTGAAGAAATTGCACGGCATCGAAACCGGCGTCGAACTGCGCGGTTTTCCGGCGCTCTCGGCGCTCGTCGCCAGCGCTTCCGGGCGTGCCGTGCCCTGGCAGAAGAGCGTCGTCGGCGCTGGCGCCTTCACGCACGAAGCCGGCATCCATGTCGATGGCCTGCTCAAGCATCCGGACAACTACCAGGGTTTCGACCCGCAGGAAGTCGGCCAGGCGCACCGCATCGTGCTCGGTAAGCATTCCGGTTCGCGCGCCGTGCAGGTGGTCTATGCCGGCCTCGGCGTCGACCTCGACGAAGCCCAGGCGCAGGCGCTGTTGCCGCAGGTGCGCGCTTTCGTCGCCAGCCACAAGCATCCGCCCGAGACGGCCGACCTGATCGGCCTGCTCGCCTCCCTCAGGAGCCCGCTCCATGTCTGACACCCTGACCATGACCGCCCCCACCGTTCCCGCACCGGGCCTGCGCGCCACGCTCCGTGAAGACCTCGCCTGCGTTTTCGAACGCGACCCGGCGGCCCGCTCGACGCTCGAGGTGCTGACCACCTACCCCGGCCTGCACGCCATCCTCGCCTACCGCGTCGCCCACCGCCTGTGGCATGGCGGCTGGCGCTACGCGGCGCGCTTCCTCTCCTTCTTCGCCCGCATGCTGACCAACGTCGACATCCACCCGGGGGCGACGATCGGCCGCCGCTTCTTCATCGATCACGGCGCCTGCGTCGTGATCGGCGAAACCGCCGAGATCGGCGACGACGTCACGCTCTACCACGGGGTCACGCTGGGCGGCACCTCGTGGCGCAAGGGCAAACGCCACCCGACGCTGGAAAACGGCGTCGTCGTCGGCGCCGGCGCCAAGATTCTCGGGCCGATCACGATCGGCGAGCGGGTCCGCGTCGGCGCCAACTCGGTGGTGGTCAAGAACGTCCCGGCCGACCGCACCGTGGTCGGCATTCCCGGCCGCATCGTCGATACCCGCGCCGCGCGCAAGCCGGGCAGCATCGACCTCGAACACAACGTGCTGCCCGACCCGGTGGCACGCTCGATCGCCTGCCTGATCGAACGCATCGAGACGCTGGAAAAGGAACTGGCGACGCTGCGCCACGAACCGGCGCCGCACACCGCCAGCGACTGCCAGACCTGCAGCGCCGGCGACCTGTGCTGCGAGAGCGAGGCGATGCACTGACATGGACCTGCTCGATTTCGCCGACGACACGCTGTACTTCGAGGAGCCGCTGGCGGCTGAAGCCGCCGCGCTCCTTGTCCAGGCGGCCAGCGAATACGGCGAACCGGCCGCCGAACTGTCGCTGCTGCGCGCCCACCTGCTGGCTCCGGACAGCCTGACCGTGCTGGTCGGCATCTACCGCTACTACTTCTACCAGCACCGTCTGGAAGACGCGCTGCAGGTCGCCGAACTCGCCATGCAGCTCTCCGGCCGCCGGCTCGGCCTGCCGGCCTGGGAGCGTATCGACGAAACGCGGCTGGCCGCCGCCGCCGCCAGCTCCTTCGGCATGCTGCGCTTCTACCTGCTAGCGCTGAAGGCGGCCAGCGTCGTCCTGCTTCGTCTCGGCCGCATCGCCGATTCCCGCCAGCGCCTGTGCAAGTTGGCCGCGCTCGACAGCCGCGACCAGCTCGGCGCCGGCAAGCTGCTCGAAGTGGTCGACGCCTTCCGTGGCAACACGGAAGACGAAGAGAACATTCCCGATCTGAAACTTGTTGCAGCCTGAGGAGGCATCATGGAAGACACCCTGACCCTAGCCGAAGCGATGGAAGACCTGGTCTCCGCCGAAGACTTCCTGGACTATTTCGAAATCCCCTACGACGCCTCGGTGGTCCATGTGAACCGCCTGCACATCCTGCAGCGCTTCCACGACTACCTGGCCCGTCAGGCGCCAAACCTGCCGCCGGAAGAGGAACAGCAGCGCGCCATCTACCGCCTCTGGCTGGAACGCGCCTATCTCGACTTCACCGTCTCCGACGCGCTGACCGAGAAGGTCTTCGCCGTCTTCCAGAACGTCGCCACGCCGGAAGGTGGCATGAGTTCCTTCGTCTCGCTGGACAAGGTTTTCCGGCAATGAGACCACGCTGGGAATATGGCGACACCGTGCGCCTGATCCGCAACGTGCGCAACGACGGCACCTACCCGGGGCTCGACCCCGGCGAGCCGCTGGTGCGCCGCGGCAGCACCGGCGTCGTCGTCGATGTCGGCACCTTCCTGCAGGATCAGATCATCTACTCGGTGAACTTTCTCGAACAAGGCAAGATCGTCGGCTGCCGCGAGGAGGAGCTGATCGACATCGACGAAACCTGGACGCCGTCGCGTTTCGAATTCCGCGAGAAGGTACGCAGCGCCCGCCAGCTCGCCGTGGACGGTAAGGTCCTGGTCGAACTCGGGGCGATCGGCGAAGTCATCAAGGTGATCCGCGACGCGCCGGGCGGCGTTGCCTATCACATCCATTTCGACAGTCTGCCGGGGCGCCTGCTGCAAATCCCGGAAGCTACCCTGGAACCCCTTGTCGACGGGGAGTAAGACCATGTTGCATGCCTATCTCGAACTGAAACTTTCCTGGGAACTGTTTCAAAAGGGGCCGGAAACGCTCAGCGACCCTGAGCGCAACCGCCTCAGCGAAGTGGCGACCCGCCAGGACGGCATCGAACAGCGCATCCTGGCCAGTCCGCAGGCAACCCACGTGATGGTGCCGGGACCGACGCTGCAGACCCGGATCGCCGAGATTCGCGGCCGCTATCCGGATGCCGAGGCTTTCGCCCAGGATCTCGAGCGCATCGGGCTGAGCGAAGCCGAGCTGGAGAAGGCGGTCGCCCGCGACCTGCGCGTCGAAGCCGTGCTCGACCGCGTCGCCGCCGCCGAAGCGCCGGTCAGCGAGGTCGACGCGGAAATCTACTACCGCCTCCACCAGGACGCCTTCGACCGGCCGGAAGCGCGCCGCCTGCGCCACATCCTGATCACCTACAATTCCCCGCAACAGGCCGCCGAGGCCCGCAAGACGCTGGAAAAGCTACGCACGACGGCGCACGAGCGCGAGAAATTCGCCGCCGCCGCGCTGCGCCACTCGCAGTGTCCGACCGCGCTCGAAGGCGGACTGCTCGGCGTCGTCCGCCGCAAGCAACTGTTCCCGGAGCTCGAAGCGGCGGCCTTTGCCCTGGCCGAGGATGGCATCAGCAGCGTGCTCGAATCGGAAGTCGGCCTGCACATCCTGCGTTGCGACGAAATCCTGCCCAGCGGCCTGCTACCCTTCGCCGAGGTGCGCGAGCGCATCATCGAACGCCTCACCGACAAACGCCGCCGGGAAGCGCAGAAACGCTGGATCAGCGGTCTGCTGGCGCAGCGTCGCCAGGCTTGAGTTCGGCCGCGAAGTCGGCTTCGACCCGGTTGCGGCCGGCCTGCTTGGCCCGGTAAAGCGCCTGATCGGCGCGCCGCAGCGGCTGCTCGTGACTGCTGTCGCCGGCCCGGAACAGGGTGACGCCGATGCTGATGGTGACCGTGATGGCGCCGGCACTGGTAGAAGCCGCCTCGTTGGCGACGTTCTGGCGCAGGCGCTCGGCGGCGGCAAGCGCGGCCACCTCGTTGTCACCGGGCAAAAGCACGGCGAACTCCTCGCCCCCCAGGCGACCCGCGATATCGACACGGCGCAGCGAACGGCGCAGAACCTCGGAAAAATGGCGCAGCACCTCGTCGCCGACGGCGTGGCCCCAGGTGTCGTTGACCCGCTTGAAGCAATCGAGGTCGATCATCAACAAGGCCACGTGGTGCCCATTGCGCTGCCAGCGACTGATCTCGATGCCGAGCAGTTCGAGGAAATAACCACGGTTGTTCAGTCCGGTCAGCGTGTCGGTCCGGGCCAGCCGGGTCAATGCGGCTTCCTTCTCCTTGAGTTCGCCGATGTCGTGAAAAACGACGACGGCACCGCCATAGCCCAGACCTTCGCGGATCGGCGACACCGTCATGCGCACCGGGAAGATGCCGCCGTCGCTGCGGCGCAGCCATTCCTCCTGGGTCCGCGTCTGGCCGTCGCCCAGGGTCAGCGCCACCGGACAGGCCGCCTCCTCGCAAGGCTGCCCATCCGGACCGCGCAGATGAATCAGCGCGTGCAGGCGCTGGCCGATCACGGCGTCCTGCGCATAGCCCAGCATCTTCTGCGCCGCCGGATTGATGAAGGTGACCACCTGTTCGCGATCGACCCCGAAAATGCCCTCGCCGGCGGTGTGCAGCAGCACCTCGTTCTGATGCAGCAATTCGCCGATGCGCGCCGTCTGCCCGGCGAGCTGGTTCTGCCATTCGCGGCGCGAGGCGCTGACCAGGAAAAACAGCAGCAACTGCGTCACGAGATAGGCGATCAACAGGTTCTGGAAGGCTCGCTGCTTGAATTCGCGCGTGCTCGCGATGATGCTGCCGACGTCCTGCCAGATCAGCACCGAACCGATCTCCGGTCGCGCCGGATCGAGACGCCCCGGGTAATCGCGCAGGGGAAAGCGGATCAGCTGGAAATCATGGCCATCATGGCGCAGCAGATCGCTGCGGAAACTGCCGCCGTACTCGGGCAGCGCGCTGGCCTCCATCCACTCGGCCAGCTCGCCGCGCGAGGCGGCCAGCAGGTAGCAGCAGGCGCCCGGCTGCTCTTTCGGGGCCAGCGGCCGGTAGTTCTCCCACATCGCTGCGGTGACCGCCTGCGGATCGAGCAGTACGCCGAAGCCGACCGCGGTGCGCTCGCTCAAGCGCTGGATGTAACCGTCGAAAGCGATGCCGATTTCCAGCAAGCCGACGAGATTCTCGCGCCCGTCCGGCAAACGATCGAGCACCGGCGCCGCCCCGCGGATGCCGGCAAAAGCGCGGCCAGTCTCGAAACCGCTGGCCACTTGCCGCAACTCCTCGACGTTACGCAACAGGTAACGCAGTTCGCCCAGGCTGTCGCCGAACTGCGTCGGCGCATGGAAACGCAGGAAGGAAGTGAGATCCGGCAACAGATACTGCATCTGCCGGACGCCGACCTCGCGTTGCAGGTAGTCCCACTGTTGCTGCCGGTGCGCCGCCAACGCGGCGCGCACCGCGGCCGCCCGCGCACCGCCGGCAGCGCCGCCCTCGGCCGCCACCGCCTCGCCAGCCGCACGCATCAGGCGGATCGTCTCCGGATCGGCGGCGATCGTCCCGGCCAGCGCCATCATCTGCTGCTCGAGTTCGCCCTGCGACAACTCGTAAGCTGTTTTCAGGCGCCTCGCTTCGCTCTCCAGGCTTTCCGCCAGACGACCATCGGCGAGGCGCGCGCCAAACAGCGCGACACCGGCAAAAACCGACATCAGCAACAGACTGGCCAACGCGACGATGACGCGATAGGACATGGCTTCCGGATGGCAGAAAATGAACTCGGTCCATTATAGGCACCGGCCCTCCGGTCGCAATTGAAGTTTTTTGCCGAAAAGTCTCACCAAGCCGGGGTTTCAACAGCCGGTGGCGGTGGCGGCGGCTCCGGCAACCAGCTACCGCTGGCCAGGTACACGGCGAGCCCGGCAATCGCCAGGGCGACAAGCAGCGCCAGCCAGCCTCCACCTTGCGCTGTCTCGCCCTCGTTCACTTCCTTCCAGCCGGTGAGCATCGGCTTGACCAGGTTGTCCTTCTTCACCCGGGCATAGAAGACGATCGCCGCGATGTGCAGCGCCACCAGCAGGATCAGCAGGTTGACCACGGCCTTGTGCCAGCCGGTCGCCACGTTGCTCAGATCACGGCCGACCAGATCGAAGAGCGGGCCGACGAAGGCGATGTCATCGTTGGCCACGAGGCCGGTCAACAACTGAATGCTCAGCAGGCCGAGCAGGGCAAATACCGACAAGGCCCCCAGCGGATTATGGCCAACGCCACGATGGCCGCGGCGCAGGTAGGCGGAAATCCGCGCCGGCGTCGGGAAGAACTGGCCGAAGCGGGCATAGGTCGAGCCGGCGACGCCCCAGACCAGGCGGAAGGCGATCAGTCCGGCGAGCCCGACGCCAATCCTGCCATGCCAGTCGATCAGGTTGCCGCCTACCTTACCGGTTACCACCAGAGCGAGCACCGCCAGCACCAGTAGCCAGTGGAAGAGACGGGTCGGCAGATCCCAGACCCGGATTTTCTTGCTGTTCATTGCATACCTCTTTTCGTATTCCTTCGCGCCAAACGACAAGGGCGCCTCGCGGCGCCCCGATCCCTGCGTTCAGAACGCCGGAACCTTACTTGTTGTCCTTGCGGTAATCGTCGTGACAGGCCTTGCAGCTACCGCCGACCTTGCCGAACGCCGTCTTCACCGCTGCCGCGTCGCCGCTGGCGGCAACCTTGGCCAGTTCATTGGCAGCCTGATTGAAATCGCCGGCCAGCTTACCGACCTTGGCGCCATCGGTGAACAGTTCGGGCTTGACGCGGGTTTCGGCCCAGCCCTTACCCTTGTCGCTGCCCGGCACATAAAGCGCGCCCATGCCGGAATTGGCGATCGCCTGAATGACGTTGGCGGCCTTGACCACCTCATCCTTGTTGTAGGTACCGTCGAGGTTGGCCTTGATCCGACCCATGCTCCAGCCCATCGTGGCATATGCCGACTGGCGCCACTTGATGGCATCCTCGACCTTGACCTGAGCGTGAGCGGTGGCGACGGTTGCGGTGGCGACCAAGGCTAGCAGCAACTTGCGTTTCATCGTGTAATCTCCGTTGTGTTGAAGGAAAATGATTGATTGAGCGAACCACTACTCCCCCGAAGTTCCACGGCGATTATACGCGCCCGCCCAGGCTCCGGAGAGAAGGCTCGCTGAGTGATATTCACGAAAACGTTGAACGAATTCGAACGATAGGCCAATGGCAAACCTGAACCGGGCCCGCAACGCAGCGCCAAATCGACTTCCGCGCTAAGCTGGCGCAACAACATCCTGCCGGAGTACGCATGAAACGTGACGCCAACTGCCCGCTCTGCGGCGCCAAGCTTCCCTCCTCGGCCTGGCTCGACGCCTGTGACGAACTGCTCGACGGCGAACACGGCATCCTCGCCGCCCGCTGCCCTGCCTGCCAGGGCCGCCTCGAAGCCCTGGCGCAAACCGGCAGCCTGCAACTCGGCTACCGCAACGGCAACAATTTCACGGCTGCGCTCAGCCTCGACTATCCCGGACTACAGGTCGAAATCGCCGACGGTCGGCTCCACCTGCGGGCGGAGGAGCGGGAGTGGGTATTTGTCGAAGCGGAGGACTGAGCGGGTTCCGCACCTGACGCGTGGGCGTCTTTGGTTGATTAACCGTTGGGTTCCGCCGCTGACCGGCGGGCGTACTTTCTTCTTGTTTCGCCAAGAAGAAAGTAGCCAAAGAAGAAGGCGACCCTAGGTCGGCGCC
>OFJB01000189.1_pt1 | contig 34139 bp, 30 predicted proteins | sample 1775081 | NCBI WGS metagenome assembly OFJB01 (sample SAMN08195771, study PRJEB24354) | sludge metagenome | isolation source: initial sludge from phenol fed wastewater aerobic bioreactor | place: India: Nagpur | collected 2016-06-05
CGAGGTGTTCTTCGATAACATCTTCATGGACAAAGCAGGGATGATTCCAAATGTTGCACTCGGTCTTTGAAACCGCCGAGTATTTTGTAATTTAATCGGTTTTCGCTTCAAACTTGCGTTCTAAACGCACGCTATGCGGGTTCCTTCGCGCGAGTAGTTGAGCGTGAGCTTGCAACAGTGTCCGGGGTGTCTTGCCCGTTGCAGCGTATTATTCGTAGAGCCGTTGTCCGCTGTTCTTGAGCCATGCTTCAAGCATTTCCGGAACGTGGGCGACGAGAATTTCCTGCCGTCCGGCTACCCAAGCTTGGGCCACCGTTCCGCGCTTGTCGCTTGTGGCCTCGTCGATCAATAGCCTGGCGGTGACTTGATCATTGATCAAGCCCAGGGCCTCCTGCAGTCGGCTAAGCGTTTCCAGGTAGCGCTTCATTTGGCGGCTCGGCAGTAGCGGCGTCATGAATTCCAGCGCGTAGCGCAGTTTCTTGAAGCGCAGGCGCATGATGTGGCGTTGGGCGTCGTCGAGTTCGTCGTAGCGTTCGGCCAGTTTGCGCACGCTGCGGGTGTGGACGGCGATGCGTTCGCTGGCGAAGCGCTTGAGCGGGGTGTCCACCGTGTCGCTCAGGGCGTGCACGGCAGCGGTGAATTCGACCATCAGGCGCGGGTATTCCTTGAGGCGGAGCAGGCTGGTGATGGCGCGCCGCGCCGCCTTGACGCGGCGTTTCGCCTCGCTGTGCAGGCGATGGACATCGTGGCTGTGTGGAAAGGCGCGGATGATCGGGGGCAGGGTTTCTTCCAGGAAGACGTCCCAGTTGCGCGCTTCGCCAAGGGCTCCCGCCAGGGTCTGCCAGCTCTGGCCGTAGGCGGCGACGAAGTTTTCCGGCAGGACCGGGGCGAAGAGCTTGATTGCTGAACGCAGGCGGCGCAGGGCGACGCGGGCCTGGTGGATGAATTCCGGTTCGCCGCCGGCGAGCAGGCCGGCTTCGTTGCGCTGGAAATGTTCCAGGCAACCGAGGGCGATGGTGCGAAAGGCTTCGACCGGGGTCTGCTCGGGATGAATGGGTAGCGGTTTGGCGCGGAAGGGCTGTTCGGGTTCGTTGCGGAACAGCCGGTATCCCCGCTCTGCTTTGCTGGCGACCTCGGGGTGAAGCGTGACATGCTGCTGCAGTTGCCGGGTGAGTTCGAAAATGTCTTCGACACGCCCGGAGATCAGTTCCAGTTCGACTTCGCAGATGCCGGTACTGCGTTCTTTGGCGGAAATCCTGCCGCGGTCCAGCGCCATTTCGATCAGCGAGTCGCCGCAGGCAATTTGCCAGGCCTGGCGCCGGAAGTCGGTGGTGAAGACAGGTTCCAGACGGTCGCGGGTATCGTTGAGCAGGCTGCGCAATTCAGCGTTGTCGACATGGGCGAAGTCGAACTGGCCCGGCGTTGCCGGAATCTCCCATTCGTTTCGGATGGCCAGTCCGCCACTGGCGGGCTCGGCGGATTTCACCGTCTGCAGCCATTCCCAGCCCTTCTTGCGCAAGCGCAGGGCGATGCGGCGCTGGCGCAGCGTTAGTTCAGGTGTGTCGTAGTAGGTGTTGAGCAGGTTTTGCTTCTGGCTGCTCATGCCTTTGAGCAGCGGGTGGGCCAGGAGTTTGCGGACATGTCTGGCTTCCAGTCGCAGTTTGATTTCAATTTCAGTCGCCATGGTTGCTCTCAGGGAATGCGGCCAGCGCCTTACCAGATGGGACAGGACAACTGGACCCACGCCATATAGCGCTCCGGTGCCCGGGCATAGACCGAGTCGCTGGCTCCGCCGAGGTGGCGGACGCCGCCGCTGATCTTGAAGCGATTGCCTTCGTAACTGCCGCCCAGCGTGGTGACCAGGCCGCCGTCGGCCGGCGTGTTGAGGAGTTCGAGATAGGGCTTGAAGCCGTCGCCGTTGTCGTAGGCGACACGGAACAGCGCGTTGTCGCGATGAACGTTGACCTGGGTGTAGGCATTGGCCGACCAGGCGAGATTGGCGTTGAAGAGCGTTGCCGGGGCCAGCGCCGCATTCAGGTGTTGACGGGCGACCAGGGCGTCGAGTCGGCGCCAGTCGGCCTTGCGGTAGGCTTCGCCGTCGTGGAAAAGTTCGAGCAGCGCGCTCCAGCCCGAATCGCCGGTCCATTGCGCGCCGATCAGGCTCTTGTTGGCATGCTCGCCGGATTGGTGGGCGAGTGGTGAGGTCAGTGCGAAGATGCCGCCGGTTTCGCCGAGCGTGTTGATCGTGTTGAGGTAGCGGTGACTATAGAGGGTGGCACCGTAAATCGACCATTCATCGCCGATGACGCGGTTGGCGCCGAAGCCTGCCTCAAATTTGCGTGTCCGCGAGAAGCGGGCGACGGCGTGCAGGTCGTCCTTGTCAGCAACCTTGTACCAGCGGAAGGCGAGTGCTTCGTCGTCGCGGTCACGCTTGTCGCCGCCCTGGCCAGGCTGGGCCCAGACGGCAGTCCAGGCCTGGTCGGCGGTGAATTTTTCGATGGCCAGCAACGGAATGCCGACCAGCATCGGGTCGGTGACGCTACGCCGGTTCTCGCGCTGGACGACGTCGAGCGGCCGGAAGGCAAAGCCGATGCCCCAGGTCAGAACCTTCTTGCCGATGGTCCAGGCCAGGCCGTCGCCGAGTGCGCTGTCGAAGTAAAACTGGTTGAGGTCGGCACGCAGGCGGTCAGCCTCTCCCTGGCGGGTTTCCCAGCGCAGCGTGGCGTCGCCGGAAAAGCCGTGGCCGCGGTAACGCAGGGCGATTTCCTGGTTTGAGTTCCAGCCGCCGGGCATTTCCGGGCGGCCGGCTGCGAAATAGGGGCTGCCGCGGTCGGCCTCGTGATATTCGGGGGTAATTCGCAGCGTGGCGTTGAATTCGTCGGCCAGGGCGGGTGTCGAGCCGAGCGCGAGCACGGCGAGCAAGGGAAGGAGCTTGGTTACCATTCGGCGAGTGAGTTGCGGACTAGGGCGGCGGGATTGAAAAGTTCGTCCGGGGCTTCGCGGGCAGCGAGCTTGCGGTAATGGACGACGGTGTGTCGGGTGGTCTGGATATGATCGAAGAGCAGCATCGCGCCAACCTGACGCCGTCCCTGCACCGCCTGCTCGAAGTACCAGGCTTCCTTGGCCTTCTTGCCGGAGCCCATGATCAGGTCGGCCTTGACCGGAAACTTGCTGTTCTTTTCCAGGAAAAGCTCGATTTTGGCATAGGTGACGCCGCTGCGTAGCGCCTGCAGTTGGAGGCGCAGGCAGCTACCGGCAGCAACGCGGCCGGGGATGCCGGCAATTTCCGGCGGCTTCGGGCAGTCGGTTTCTTCGCTGACGCTGCCGTCGTAATCCTCGTGCCAGGACATCTCGGCGATGTCGCCGGTCGAGGCTTCGCCGAGCAGCTTCTGGTTGGCGGTGATGCGCAGCGGGCGCTGGCTGTCGGGGACGAAAAGCCAGAAATTGTCGCCCAGCATCAGCACCTTCTGGCCAAGTTCGGCGGCAGTTTTCATCAGGATCAGCGAACGCCGGCCAGGCTTGATGTAGACGGTGTAGTCGCGTTCCTTGTCGAGTTCGCCGCGCCGGTATTGCTCGACCCGGGTTTCGACCTGCGCCGAAGCGGCCGGCAGTCGATAGCTGTCGGCCTTGCGCAGTAAAGCGTCGACATCGCCGGCGGCGCAGGCCGCGGTGGCTGCGTAAAGGCAGAGCGCGGTACCGGCTTGGCGCAGAAAAGAAAGCGGGCGGCGGTCAGACATGGCCGAGGGCGTCCACAATGGGTTTGCTGGCGGCGCGCCGGCTGACCGCCCAGGCTGCCCCCATGCACAGCAGCACGATCAGTGCGTTGGTGACCAGCGTCAGGGTCGGCGAGCCGGCGACCAGCAGCGGGTAGCCTTCGGAGCGACCGGGCGGTGGCGGCATCTGCAGGCGGAGATACGGCAAGGTCCAGATCACGGCGGCGGCAACCAGATTGCCGATCATCACGCCGGCCAGGCCGATGATGCCACCCTCGCGGACGAACTGGGCGATGATTTCGCGCGGGTGAGCGCCCAGCGCGCGCAGGGTGCCGATTTCGCGGGTCCGCTCGACCACCGCCATGGCCAGGGTATTGATCACCGAAAACAGGACGAGGGCGATGATGATCATGCCGAGCAGACCGAAAATGCGGTTGTACAGGGCCCGTACCGAGTGATAGTACTGGGCCTGCTCCCACCAGGGCATGTAGGCATGCTCGCCGTCGTAGGCGGCCAGCGTCTCGAGCATCGCAGGGACCTTGTCGAGGTGGTGCATGAATACCGACAGGGTGCTGATCTTGTCGGTCATCAGGAGGTTCTGGGCGGTCTGGATGTCGGAGAAGACGAGGCGCTTGTCGACCTCGCTCCAGCCGGTCGAGACCAGTGCCGCAACTTCGACGTCCACTGCGTTGATGCCGCCGGTGGCGGCCGTGGTGCCGATCAGCGTCAGTTGCGAGCCGACCTTGGCGCCGAGATTGCGGGCGAGGGCGACGCCGAGCAGGATTTGCGGCAGTTGGCTGGGCTCGCCCCGCGGAATGGCGCCTTCGCGGACGACCAGGAAATACTTGCGGACCGCCGCTTCGCGGGCGAGTTCGGCGCCGGTGCCAAGGAAGATCAGCGATTTGTCGCCGTTCGAGATCAGGCCGGAATAGTTGATCCGCGGCAGCAGTGTGGCGACCTCCGGGTTCTTTTCAAGATATTCCGCGACGCGATTGTCCTGCTGCATGCCGAACTGCATCGGCGTTTCTTCTTCCTTGGCGAAAAAGGACTTGTCGGCGACCGTGATGTGACCGAATTCGCGGGAGGCGCCTTCGATCAGGATGTCGTAGGTCCACAGCGCGAAGCCGCCGGCGATCAGGATCGAAGCGCAGCCGACGGCGGCGATGAAGATGGTGACGAACGAGCGGCGCCGGTTGCGCAGGACGTTCTTCCAGGCCAGCTGGATGTGATTCATGCGATCACACCGTCCTGCATGCTGAATACCTTGTCGCAATGTCGGGTCATCCGGTCGTCGTGGGTGGCGATCAGGAAGGAAGTGCCGAGTCGGTGGCCAAGGCTTTTCATCAGTTCAACGATGTGTTCGGCGGTGTCGGTGTCGAGGTTGGCGGTGGGTTCGTCGGCGATGACCAGCAGCGGCGCCTTGACCAGCGCCCGGGCGATGGCGACGCGCTGCCGCTGGCCGCCGGAAAGCTGGTCGGGCTTGCGCTCGGCGAAACCGGTGAGGCCAACCTTGTCGAGGATATCAGAAACCAGCGCCCGTCTTTCGGCCTTCGGGACGTTATTGAGCAGCAAGGGGTATTCGACATTGTCGAAAACGCTCATCACTGGCACCAGATTGTAGTTCTGAAAGATGAAGCCCATGCGTTTGCGCCGGATTTCGGTGCACGCCGCCTCGTCCAGTTCGCTGATGTCCTCGCCGGCCAGTCGGTAGCTGCCGCCGTCGATGCGGTCGATCAGGCCGCAGATGTTGAGCAACGTGCTCTTGCCACTGCCCGAAGGGCCGCGGATGGCGGCGAAATCGCGGGCCTGGAGCTGCAGATCGACGCCGCGCAAGGCGGAAATCTGGTTGTCGCCGATGCGATAGTGTTTGACGACCTGATTCAGTTCAATGACGGGGTGTTCCATGCTGCTCCGCTTCAAGACTGGCTGTGGCGCGGGATCGCCGGGCCGGTGGCGCCGTCGAAGCCAAGCGCCGGCAGGGCGGCGAGCTCTTCCGCGGTCGAAACGCCTTCGGCGATGACGGTGAGGCCGATATTGTGCGCGATATTGCAGACGCCCTTGAGGAAGGATTGATTGCCGGTGTGGGTGTCGATGCCACGGATGAAGCTGCCGTCGACCTTGAGGTAGTCCAGGCCGATGTCGTGCAGGCGGCCGACCTGGCTGAACTGCCGACCGAAATGCTCGATGCCGAGTCGGCAGCCAAGTGGATGGAGTTCGCGGGTGAAGGCGACGAAGGCGTCGAAGTGCTGGAAGGCGCCGTTTTCGGCGACCTCCAGCCAGAGCCGCGGCGCCAGTTCGCGGCGGCCGGCGATGAGCTTTTCCAGGCGCAGCCGGAAGTTGGCATCGAGTACCGATTCGCCCGACAGGTTGACTGCGACTGCGGTGGTGCCGTCCGCCAGACGGTCGAGGGCGAGGCTGACGGCGACGAGGTCGAGCTCGCAGGTCATCGCCAGCCGCGAAGCGACCGGCATGAAGCTGCCGGCGGCCAGCCATTCGCCGTTTTCGGTGGTTTGCAGGCGCAGCGGGCATTCGAGATGCAGTAGGTCGCCGGTGCTCTGATTCACCGGGAAATCGACCAGGCGCAGGCGGTGGGATTCGATCGCGCTTTCCAGTAGCTTGCGCCAGTCGGCGCTGTTGTGGGCACACTGCACCGCTTCGCCTTGGGCGCTGCGGCAGGCAATGCCGCCTTCGCCCTCGGCGGCGGCGATCGCAGCGTCGATGCGGGAGAGCAGCCCGGGCAGGTTCTCGCCGTGGTGGTATACGCCATTGCCCAGATGGCCGACCTGTTGGCCGTCAATCTGACCGCAGGCCACCAGCTTGCGCAGCAGTTCGAGCAAGCTGTTGCTTGCGCCGGTCGGGTCGCTTTCGCCGGGCAGGAGGAGGGCGAAGTCGGAGCCGTTGAGACGCGCCGCGGCGGCCCGTGGATGACCTTCGCACAATTTACTCAGGGTGCTGCCGATCTGGCGTAGCACCTCGTCGGCGGTCTGCCGGCCGGCGCGCCGGTTGAGGCCGGCGAGGTCGGCCAGGCGCAACATGATCAGGCTGCCTTGGGGCGGTGCGTCGTCGTCGCTCAAGGCGGCGGCGAGCTGGTTCATGAAGTAGCCCCGGTTGGCGAGGCCGGTGAGCGGGTCCTGCGTCGCTTCGCGGCGGACCTGTTCGAGGCGGGAGGCTTCTTCCTCGAACATTGCCTTGACCCGCATCACCATCGAGTTCATCGCCCGCGCCAGGCTCTTCAGTTCCGGCGTTGCCGGCTCGGCGATGCGGATGAAGCGGCGCTCGCCGATCGCCTGCGCCTGGCCGACCACGGCGTCGAGCGGGCGTTTGATCCGGCGCAGGATCTGGGTGCCGAGGAGACCGGCGGCGACGCCGCCGAAGCCGAACCAGAGCAGCAGGCGGAAGGCGCCTTGCCATAATTCGCGGTAAGCAAAGCGGCTGTGGCTGACCAGTTCGATGGTGCCGAACTGGCTCCAGCCCGACGATACCTGGGCCTGGCCAGGTGGCGAATGGATCGGGAAGAGGCTGACGAACCAAGTGGGAACTTCGCCGACGCTGGGCGGGCTGGTTTTTTCGATCATCGTCTTGCCTTCCGGGTCGCGCACCCGGACCAGCGCGTACTGACCGCTGTCGAAGACGGCGGCGACCTGCAGTTCGACGGTGACCGGGTCCTTTTCCATCTGCGACATCGACAGGGCGAGCGTCGCCGCGTTGTCGTTGTTCTTGATCGCCAGTTGCTGTTCGAGATAGTCGCGGGCCGTCACCATGCTGACGACGAAGCTGCCGGCAAAGGCCAGGGTGGTGATGGCGATGACCGCCAGCCAGAGTTGTCGGAACAGGGACATGCGTTACCTCACTGGAAACCTTCGGCCCGGGCGCGCGCCAGCAGATCCTGCCAGCGGGAGAGGTTGCTCCCGCTGGCCTGGTTGCCGGTGCCTTGCCAGAGGCCTGCACTGTTGAAACTGAAAACCGGAGAAAGATCGTAGCGCTGCGACGCCGGCAGGATGCGCTTGTTCAGGTTGTCGAGAACGAGCGGGTCGGCATTCGGCTTCGGGTAGTAGGCGAGCACCATGTGCGCCTGCTGGATCGAGCCGCCACCGCCGGCGATTTCCTGTGTGGCGCGGACATAGACCAGGCGCAGCTTGTTCACGGGGACGCCGAGTTCGAGCAGGGAGAAATACTTGGCGATCGAGAAATCCTCGCAGTCGCCGCGTCCCTGCGCCATCGTCTCGAGCGGCGTCGCCCAATAGTCGCGCTGGCCCCACAGGGAAAAGTCGTCGTCGAACGCGATGCGCCGGTTGAAAAAGTCGTTGACCTGCTCCACCTTGTCGCGCTCGCCGCCGTGGCTGGCGCCGGAGAGCATCTGCCGCCATTCACCGAAGATGATCTCGGAAATCTGTCCGAAGCGCGCCGAGAAGGATTGCTGGATGCGCTCCAGATTGAGGCCAAACGCCGAACCCGCCCCGATCCAGGCCAGCAGAACCAGTATCGGCAGGCGCAGCCGCGGGCGGTTCATGGCGCTTACGGCTTATCCCGACAGACTCGGGTTGAGAGTGTAGGTGCCGGTGAGCGAGGCTTCGGCAAGGATGTGCCCCTGCATCGCGGTGCGCACTTCCGGACCGCCGAAGCGGCCCTGCAGCGGCAGCTTTTCGATGTCCAGCGCGAACACCGTGAAAATGTAGCGATGGACGATTTCGTCGTTCCATGGGGGGCAGGGGCCGTCATAACCGTAATAGTCACCGTTCATGTCGTGGTCGCCGGCAAACCAGTCGGTGTAGTTGTTGACCCCCTGACGGGTGGTGTGCGCGGCCTGCGGACCGGGCTTGCCACGTGGTGTCACGGCGTGGCTGAACTCGCCCTCGTCGAGGCTCGTCAGCGTCGCCGGCAGATCGATCAGCACCCAGTGGAAGAAATCGACGCGCGCCAGGGTGGCGGGAATCGTCCGTCCTTCCTGGTTCACATCGTCGCCCTGGCTGGGAACGTCGGGATCATGGCAGAGGAGGACAAAGGAACGGGTGTCGGCCGGGGCATCCTGCCAACTCAGTTGCGGGTTGCGGTTGCGGCCGAGACAAACATGGTGAGCGGGGTCGGGCATGCAAAAGGCATGGTCGCCGGGGATGCGCTGGCCATCCGCAAAACTTGTGCTGGTCAGTTTCATGAGCTTGTCTCCAGTCTATTCGGCGGCCCGGCGCTTGAAGTCGCCCAGGCGGAAACCGAGAGTCCATAGTGTAGCGAAATATGTCGTTGCGCCAACAACTACCAGCACGGCGAGATACAGGACGCGTGCGCCCAGATTCATGTGCAGCCAGCTTTCGGCTGGCCCCATGGAAAGCCACAGGGCTGCTCCCATGAGTGTCAAGGCAGCCGACAGCCGGAGGAAGAAGCCCGTCCAGCCGGCTTGCGGCGTGTAGATTTCCCGCTGGCGCAGGCCGCGGAACAATAAACCGGCATTCAGGCAGGCGGCCAGCCCGATCGACAGCGCCAGACCGGCATGGGCAATCCAGCCGATGAAGGCGAGGTTCATTGCCTGTGTCGCGACGAGCGAGATCAGGGCAATCTTCACCGGTGTGCGCACGTTCTGTTGCGCATAGAAGCCGGGAGCGAGCACTTTTACCAGGATCAGGCCGGTCAGTCCGACCGAGTAGGCGATCAGTGCTCGTCGCGTCTGCTCGACATCATCAGGGGTGAAGGCGCCGTGGTAAAACAGGGTTGCCACCAGCGGCACGGCAAGGATCGCCAGCGCCAGGGCGGCCGGTGCGGCGAGCAGGAAAGTCAGGCGCAGTCCCCAGTCAAGCAGCCGCGAGTATTCGTCGGTGTCCCGGCGGGCGTGCGAGCGCGACAGCGAGGGCAGGAGTATGGTTCCCAGCGCCGCGCCGAGCATCCCGGAAGGAAACTCCATCAATCGGTCGGCGTAGTAGAGCCAGGAGACGCTGCCGGTTTGCAGGAACGAGGCGAAGATGGTGTTCAGCAGCAGGCTGATCTGCGCCACCGAAACGCCGAGCAGCGCCGGTAGCATCAGGCGGGTGATGCGGCGGACGCCGGGGTCGCTCCAGGCTGCGCGCCAGCGCAGGGTCGGTCGCGGCAGCATCGAGATTTTGCGCAAAGCCGGAAACTGGATCAGCAATTGCAGCAGACCGCCGATGAAAACCGCCCAGCCCAGCGCCAGGACCGGCGGGTCGAAATAAGGGGCGGCGAACAAGGCCATGGCGATGAACGAGAGATTCAGCAGCACCGGGGTGAATGCCGGTAGCGCAAAGCGGCTCCAGGAATTCAGGATGCCGCCAGCGAGCGCAACCAGCGACATGAACAGGATGTAGGGAAAGGTGATCCGCGTCAGCGTCACCGTCAGTTCAAATTTGTCCGGCGTCGCGGCGAAACCCGGCGCCGAAACCCAGACCAGCCAAGGCGCGGCGGCAACGCCGATGGCCGTGACCACGAACAGGATCAGCAGCAGCACACTGGCCACGTGGTCGACCAGGAGACGGGTTTCATCGGTGCTGCGCTGATTGCGGTATTCACCGAGGATCGGTACAAAAGCCTGCGAGAAGGCGCCTTCAGCGAACATGCGTCGCAGCAGGTTGGGCAGCTTGAAGGCGATGAAGAAGGCGTCGCTGGCCAAGCCGGCGCCAAAGGCACGAGCAATGACGAAATCGCGGACGAAGCCGAGAATGCGGGAGAGCAAGGTCATGCCGCTGACCGTGGCCAGCGTGCGCAGCAGATTCATGTTGGTTCAGCCTTGTTGCCTGCAGGCAGGAGAAAAAGCTATAATTCTACGCTGTGCTCCCCGCTAGGGTGAGACGTGCCGTTGTAGCTCAGTTGGTAGAGCAACTGATTCGTAATCAGTAGGTCGAGTGTTCGATTCACTTCAACGGCACCAAAGAATTCAAGGGGTTACGGTCATGCCGTAACCCCTTTTTCGTTGAGATCCCAGCGTTGGCGCATTCCAGCGCGTGCAAGTCCCGCCGTAGGTTGATTGCAGCGAGCGAAGTGAAGCGCAACTGCGAGAGGGGGGGGCAGCCGACTGGCATCGCCACAAGGCGCGCCATCTGGTTGAATGTTTCTTCAATCGACTCAAGCAGTTTCGTCGCATCGCTACGTGCTACGACAAACTCTCCGGGCGTTTCAACGCTTTCCTGCATCTTGCTCGTGCCTATGACTGGTTGCTGTGAACGCGCCCTATCAGGTGGACAGATGTTAACATGCTGCTCTTGTTGGAAATTTCATGAGCCGCCTGTCGTATTCGCAACGATTTGGTGAATGCTGATTTCGTCGCAAAATTCATCAACCATGATGCCCCATGCCGATAAATACCGTTTTTGTCCGCAACCCTGACTTGATTGCTGCCGACATGGATGGTGATACGGTCATGATGAGTATTGAGTGCGGTGAATATTATGGCATCGGAGGGGGGCGGAGCCCGGGGCTGGGGGCCATTGGCGCAAGCCGTTTCCATGGTGGTGGACCTGCTTGAAATGATCTGTACCGAATTCGATATCGCTCCTTCAATATGTCAAGCCGATATGGGGCTTTTCATCAGCGAATCGAAAGTCTTCGGTCTGTTTGAAACGGTAGATATTGCTTGGGCGGAGTGATCAAAAATCTGTGGTGCAAGCTCTCCAGCTTTCGTCGTCTGTCACGCTGGAGCAAGTGTTGGTTTTTGCCGGTCTGGCTTTTGTTGGGAGCGGCGAAAATCTGTATTGTTTTGATCTCGTTCCGGCGCTTGGCTCCTCGCCTGGGAGTGATGGCTGGTATTTTGCCTTGGGTTCCGCTAATTGAACCTTCCCAGGAGGCGCGCGCGTTGCAAATTGGTCGCGTGGTGCGGTTGGTTGCTCGCTATACCCCTTGGGATTCCAATTGTTTTCCGCAGGCCGTCGTGGCGAGGTTGCTGCTGGGGCTTTATGGCGTCCCCTATCTCCTTGCCTTTGGCTTGGCTCGGGATGTTGAAGACCGGCAAATGAAAGCCCATGCATGGGTTGCCGCGGGGCGTATTCGGGTGACTGGCGGCGAAAGCTTTTTGCATTTCACCACCGTGGGATGCTTTGTTTCTCCGCTGCTTGAAGATGTTGTGAAGGCATAGGGTGAAGTCGACACAAGCCTTTCTCCGTTTGCTTAATACCGTCCCGCGGTTTTGGGTGCTTGGCCTGTTGGCGTTGATGATCCTGGCGAGCTTGACCGAGGGTGTCGGAATCTTGCTGCTGGTGCCGATGCTTGAAATGCTCGGTAATGGCGCAAGCGATCATTCCTGGATTGGTTTGATGCAGAAAGCCTTCCGCAGCACGGGCTTGTCATTCAATATCGAAGCCTTGCTGCTGGCCTTTGTTGTGCTGGTTTGTCTTCGCAGTTCAGTTCAATACGCTCGCGAGCAGGTGGGCGCAGTTCTGCAGCATCGCTTGGTGGATCAATTGCGCCAACAGTGCTTTGCCGCATTGCTCGCAGTGGAGTGGCGTTGGCTCGTCAACACGCGACGGGCTGACCACGCCAATCTCCTTTTGGGCGACATCAGCAGAGTGGGCGTGGGGCTTAACTTTGGGCTGAGTCTGCTGGCTAGTCTGGTGACGATAGGGGCGTACCTTGCAACCGCCTTCGTCTTGTCCTGGCGCATGACCTTGATCGCGCTAGCTACCGGGGGGGTAGCCTTTTTCCTCCTTGCTGGCCAACGGCGTCATGCGCTGAATCTGGGGCAGAGCCTTGGTCGTGCCAACCGCGCTCTGCACGGAAACGTGCAGGAAAGCCTGGCTGGAATCAAGCTGGCCAAGATATTGGGCACGGAGTGGCGCCACTTGGATCATTTCATCCACACGACTGAGCGGCTTCGGACGCAGCAGCTCGCTTTTTCTGCGAGCAACAGCCTGTCGCGGGCTCTGCTTCTCTGTGTTGGGGCAAGTCTATTGGCAATCTATCTGTATGCGGGATTGAGTGTATGGCATACCCCCGTGCCGATATTGCTGACACTGGTTTTGATCTTCAGTCGGCTGATCCCTCAGTTCATGACGGGGCAGCAGCAGCTACATCATTGGCTGCACGCGATGCCCGCCCTGGAGGAAACCTGGCGCCTGCTTGCAGATTGTCGGGGCAACGCTGAGCCGGGTTTGGCAAAGGCGCCAGACGAGTGGCCAATCCGGGATGGGGTGTCGCTGAACGATGTCAGCATGACCTACTCTGAGCGTTCCGAGCCGGCATTGGCAAATGTCTCGCTTTGCTTCCCGGTGAGGACGACCACCGCCATCATGGGAGCCTCCGGTGCCGGGAAAAGTACGTTGGCGGATGTGTTGATGGGCTTGCTTTCCCCAGATCATGGTGAGTTGCGAGTGGATGACCGGCTGATTTCCGGTGATGCACGAATCGAATGGCGTCGGCATGTTGCCTACGTGCCGCAAGAGGTGTTCCTGTTCCATGACACGATCCGAAACAACTTGCTCTGGGGCAATTCAATGGCGAGTGAGGATGCGTTGCGACGCTGTCTGGAGCAGGCGGCAGCCGAGTTCGTTTTTCAGTTGCCGGAAGGGCTGGATACGGTGGTTGGTGATGGAGGGGTTCGCCTCTCCGGTGGGGAGCGGCAGCGCCTTGCCCTGGCTCGTGCCTTATTGAGGCGTCCAAGTCTGCTCATCCTGGACGAAGCCACGAGCGCGTTGGATGTCGCCAATGAGGCACGGATTCGGACTGCGATCGAGCAACTTCATGGCGATCTGACCGTGGTCATCATCGGACATCGTCTGCCCACTCTCGAACATGCCGACCAGGTTGTAATACTCGACCACGGTCGTGTCGTCGCTCAGGGGCCATGGTCTGCAGTCAGGAACGTGAGCGGGCTGATCGATAGGCGCTAAAAGGCGTCGAGGATCGTCCCATCGGCCTTGCTTGGCAGGCTTCGGTTCTATCGGTGAATCGACCGGGGACTGGGGCGTCTACGAAGCACCCGCGTGATAGAGTATTCTGAAAAGAGGCCAGTACGTGCCTTGCCTTCTCACTTTCATCGATTGCCTCTTTCATGGACCTGGACAAACTGAAGTTGTTGATTCTCGACCTGATTTCCCCGGTTCGCGAGGTTCCAACTGATGCCTTGACCTCATTGAGCGAGGCAGAACTGAGCGAGTTTCTTGTCATTGCTCGCCAGCATCGTCTTGAGCCCATGCTTTTCTGGCGCTTGGCGCACGAGAAACGCGATTGTCAGCAACCTGAAGCCTTGAGAGGGAGATTGGCTAATCAATTCAAGCAAGCGGCCTTGCGCGCTTTGACAGTACAGCGGGAGTTGCTGCTTGTTCATCGCATCCTACAGGCAGCGGGTATCCCTCATGTCGCCCTCAAGGGGGCCTTCCTGGCCTTCCATGCCTATCCCAACCCGGCTTTGCGGCCGTTAAGGGATGTGGACATTCTGGTGCCCCAAAAGGCTGTCCTGGAGGCCTACCAAGCCTTGATTGACGGGGGATTGCAGCGCATCAAGGCATATGCGGGCGATCCGGAGGCCACGCTAGTCATCGGGCATCATCTACCTCCTTTGCTATCGCCATCGGCAAACGTCCATGTCGAATTGCATGCCCGACTCTTTCACCAGGACAAGAGTAGGAATTCGAGGGAGGACTTGAGTGAAGACCAGGCATTTTGGGCGCGGGTCCGAAGCATTTCCGTCGCCAGCAATGAGCTCCCATTTGAGTCAAGCACTGATCTTTTGCTGCACATGATTGTGCACGCGGTCTATGATCACCAGTTCACCAACGGACCTTTGTTGCTCAGTGATCTGGCCTACTTGCTGACCTCTCAGCCAATCGACTGGCCTCTCTTCTGGCGCTTGGCACATGATCGCGGCCAGGTGCGGGGATGTCTTCTGGCGTTTGGATTGCTTGAGCGCTACTGGGGGAAATTGCCTGTCACTTTCCCAGAAAATCTTGTCCGCGCCGATATGGTCATGCCAATCGACGACGCAGCACTGATGATGCTGCGGGATTTCGATGCACGCACGGACGTCACGCTTGGGAACGAAGTCGCGGCGCAAGCATCGCTGCTGAGGAAACTCAAGCTTCTTCTGAGCAAGGTTTTCCCACCGAAGGTCCAAATTGCTGCGCAGTATCCGGTTTCGCAACATTCCTTGAGAGTCTATTTCTGGTACCCGGTGAAATGGTGGAGCCTGCTTGCATTTCGGCTTCCTCGTTACCTGAGATCCTTGACGCACGACCGAGTTCAGGGCGAAGTGCAGGGGGTTCGAGAAATCGAGCGTTGGTTAGCAGCTGAGTCAGTGTGACCGAGGTCAATCTTGGTAAGCGAACACATCTATTCAATTTACAAAAACAACAAAAATGTAAGAAAATATCGGCGTTGAAGAATGCCGATTCCGGAGTTGCTCATGCGTACCCATGCCACTGCCCTTCAGATTGCCGATTTGCCGATCGATGACGACCTGCCCGCCACGCAACTGCGGGCCTACGCTGGTGACGTCCTGTACACCGAGGGGATGCCGAGCAGCCACCTGTACGTGATCAAGGAGGGGGAAGTCGATCTGTACATGGTGCGCGAGGAAAAGCGGGTGGTGATCGACACCCTGTCACGTGGTCACGTTTTTGGTGCGACACCACAACTGCTCAATGGCCGGCGCACCGACAATGCGGTGGCGAAGACCTATTGCGAGTTTTATCTGGTCGACGCGGAAGGCATGGATTCGGTCCTCGACAATACGCCTAAGCTGCTGCGCGGCATCCTGAAAACCCTGGCGATGCGGGCGTCGCGGGCGAGCGAGGTGATCGCATCGCGGGTCAATTTCCAGCCGGAGATCGTCACTTACGCGCAACTGCTCAGTCTGGTCGGCGCTGCGCAGTTACCGGCTCCAGCACGCAAGGCGGATGCCCGGAGCACCTCGCAGCCGGTCATCGCGCGGCCGGCGCTGGCTGCGGTTTTCGCCCAGGCGCGCCAGTTGTTCGGGCATTCCGACGTGCATATCCGGCACATCCTGGGCAAGCTGCTGATGTTGCACCTGATCCAGCTCGACGAGGATCGCGACGGGGCCAAGTGTGTCGTCTTCTCGCCCGGCGACATCGTCGCCAAGGCGCGCAAGGCGGGCGAGGCCGATCCCGACAACGGCAAGCTGGAGTACGAGTACATCAGCGTCGATGATTTTGCGGCGATGGTCGATCTCGACCGCAATCGCGTCCTGCAGAAACTGGCGCGCAACGAACTGACCGAAGATCTGTTCACCTTCCGCAAGTCGGAGGTGATCCGCCTGCTCGACGAGAAGGGCAAGAAATTCTTCCAGGAGCGCCGGATGAAGGCACCGGAAGAATTCTGCGACATCAGCGACATCGAGTTCGCCGATGCCAATTCAATCCAGGCCGTCCTCTCACGCATCGATTCCTACGACCTCGGCAAGCTGCTCCACCTCGTTGAGGAAGATGCGGTGCGCGACCGCATTCTCGGCAACCTGCCGCGCACCAAGCGCGCCGAGATCGAGAGCGAAAAGTTCGACCGCGTCGACGAAATCGAGGTGCGGCTGATTGGTGAGGGCATCATCAAGGCGATCCAGGAAAAGATGCTGGCCCGCCGCAGCTGACTGCCGGCGTGACCCGGGCGCGGGTTTGCCAGTAAAATCCGCCGCCTGACTTATGCGGCGACCCTGCCCATGCAACTGGCTTTCTGCCTCTACAAGTACTTCCCCTTCGGCGGCCTGCAGCGCGATTTCCTGCGCATTGCCCTGGCCTGCCAGGCGCGCGGCCACGCCATCCGCGTCTACACGCTGTCCTGGCAGGGCGAGGTGCCGGCCGGCTTCGAAGTGGTCACGGTCCCGGTGCGGGCGCTGACCAATGCCCGCCGCTACGAAAAGTTTTCCGCTTGGGTGGCGCGCGACCTGGTGCAGCGCCCGGCGCAGCGTGTCGTCGGCTTCAACAAGATGCCCGGGCTCGACGTTTATTTCGCTGCCGACCCCTGCTATGAAGAGAAGGCGCAGACGCTGCGCAACCCGCTCTACCGCTTCTCCGGCCGCTACCGGCATTTCGCGGCGTATGAACGGGCGGTGTTCGCGCCCGAGAGCCGGACCGAAATCCTGATGATCTCGCAGGTGCAGCAGCCGTTTTTCGAAAAGCACTACGCCACGCCGAAGGCGCGCTTTCACCTGTTGCCGCCGGGCATCGCCCGCGACCGCCGGGCGCCGCCGGAGGCGCCGGCGATCCGTGCCGCCTTCCGCGCCGAATTCCGTCTCGGCGATGATGACCTGCTGCTCCTGCAGATCGGCTCCGGCTTCAAGACCAAGGGGCTGGACCGCTCGCTGCAGGCGCTGGCGCATCTGCCGGCCGATTTGCGCGGGCGCACCCGGCTGATCGCCATCGGCCAGGACGAACCCAGCCAGTTCCAGCGCATGGCCGCGTCGCTCGGGCTGGCCGGGCAGGTCGACATCCTGGCCGGCCGCGACGACATCCCGCGCTTTTTGCTCGGTGCCGACCTGCTGATCCATCCGGCCTATAACGAGAACACCGGCACGGTCTTGCTCGAAGCCCTTGTCGCCGGGCTGCCGGTGCTCTGCTCGGCGGTCTGCGGTTACGCGCACTACATCGACGAAGCGGCGGGCGGCCGGGTGATCCCGGAGCCCTTCGCGCAGGCGAGCATGGACGGTTTGCTGCAGGAAATCCTGCTTGATCAGGTGCAACGCGCCGTCTGGCAGCGCAACGCGCTGGCCTGGGCGGAAAGCGCCGACATCTACAGCAACGCCGAGCGCGCCGCCGAGATCATCCTCAAGGAGCGGCCGTGAACGACGAACTGAGGCTGGTGTCGCCCTTCGACCGCCTGTGGGCCGGCCAGGATGCCTTTGCCGCGGTCGACCGCCTGGAAGGCGAGGTGTTCCGCGAGCTCGACGGGCGTCGTACCTTCCGCACCGAAGTTGAAGGGCGCGGTTATTTCGTCAAGATTCATCGCGGCGTCGGTTGGGGGGAGATTCTCAAGAACCTCGTCTCGCTGCGCCTGCCGGTGCTCGGCGCCGGCAACGAATGGCGGGCGATCCGTCGCCTGGAAGAACTCGGCGTCGACACCATGCGTGCCGTCGCCTACGGCCGGCGCGGCGCCAATCCGGCGCGCGAGCATTCGTTCATCGTCACCGAGGAACTGGCGCCGACCGTCAGCCTGGAAGATTTTTGCCGCGACTGGCCAAAGATGCCGCCGGCCCCGGCGCTCAAGTGCGCGCTGATCCGCCGCGTTGCCACGATGGTCGGCAACATGCATCGCGGCGGCGTCAATCACCGCGACTGCTACCTCTGCCACTTCTTGCTTCACCTCGACCCGGCGCCGACCGCCGCCGCGCTGAAGCTCTCGCTGATCGACCTGCACCGCGCCCAGATTCGTCCGCAGACGCCGCGTCGCTGGCGCGACAAGGATCTCGCCGGGCTCTACTTCTCGGCGCTGGAAATCGGCCTGACGCAACGCGACCGGCTGCGCTTCCTGCGCGACTACTTCGCCCGTCCCTTGCGCGAAGTGCTGCGCGACGAACAGGCGCTGCTTGCCCACCTGCATGCTGAAGGTGAGCGCTTGCTTGCGAAATACCGGCGCAAATACGTGCCGTCCGGGAGTGAATCGTGATCGACTGGCAGGTCAATCCCGACTACGCGACGGGCGCGGCCGGCGCCGCCTTCGCTTCGCTCGACGCGGTGTTCGCGCTGCAGGGGGAGCGGGTGACGGCCGACCCCGAGTCCGAAGTCATCCGCCTGCGCCTTGACGGCATCCTCTACTACGTCAAGCGCTACACCATCGGCCGGCGCAAGCTGGCGCGGCGCTGGTTCGGCCTGCGCGACCTCTTCGGGCCGCAGCGGGCGGTCAAGGAGTGGCGCAACCTGCAGCGCTTCCACGCTTGGGGACTGCCGACCGCGACGCTGGTCGCCTGGGGGCAGGAACGGCGTGGCGGGCGCTTCGTGCGTGCCGCGCTGGTCACGGAGGAACTGCGCGACACGGTTGACCTGGCGCAACTGGCCAAGCGCGCCGACCCGCGTTTGCGCGACCGCGCCTGGGTGGCTGCCGTGTCGGCGCAGGTCGCAGCCTGCACGCGCGCCATGCACGCGCACGGCTTCGTGCACAACGACCTGAAGTGGCGCAACCTGCTGGTCACTGGCGGCGAGACGCCGCAGCTCTACCTGATCGACTGCCCGAACGGCGGTTTCTGGATGCAGCCTTTTCTCGGCTACCGCATCGTCAAGGACCTCGCCTGTCTCGACAAGGTTGGCAAGTACGCGCTGAGCCGCACGCAGCGGCTGCGCTTCTACCTCGACTACGTCGAGCGGCAGCGCCTGACCGCCGCCGACAAGCGGCGGCTGCGCCGCATCCTGGCCTTCTTCGCAGGCCGCGAGTAGGTCAGAACAGCGTGTAGATGAAGGGGGCGATCGCCGAGCCCTGCGACAGCACGAGCAGTCCGCCGAGCAGCAGGAGGACGATGATGACCGGCGCCAGCCAGTATTTCTTGCGGACCTGCATGAAGGCCCAGAGGTCTTTCAGAAGTTCGAGCATCTTGCTGCCTAGAAAGGTTTGTCGAGGGAGTTGGACTTGTTCGCGCTGATCAGCTCGCGGTAACTCGCGGCCTGGCGGTCGAAGCGCCGGTGCATCGGGTCCTTGCCGGTGGCGCGCATGAGCAGGCCGAGCGGCGTGACGACGAAAAAGAAGACGATGCCGAGGATGAGGCGCGACATGATCGCGCCCATCACCAGGCCGAAGCGCATCCAGACCTTGTAGACAGGATTGAGCGCCAGCGGCGCGACGAGCGCCAGGCCGCCGAGCACGGCCAGGATCAGCCACGGCCAGAGCGGCCAGGTCCAGCCGAAGCGCCAGGGCAGCAGGAGACCGAAGATGCCGGCGAACAGCGCGCCGGTGAGCAGGCCGAAGTCGCGCAGACCCTTGCGGTCGAGGACGGGAATTTCATGAGACATGTCGGTTCTCCGGGGCGCGTCAGTCGAGCTGGAACTCGTCCTTCCAGCTTTCGTCGCCTTCCCAGGCGGGCTGGTCGGACTTGGCGAGGACGAAGTTCTCGATCACCAGATAGTCCATCTCGGTGCGCATGAAGCAACGGTAGGCGTCCTGCGGCGTGCAGACGATCGGTTCGCCGCGTACGTTGAACGAGGTGTTAATCAGCACCGGACAGCCGGTCTTCGCCTCGAAGGCTTCGATCAGCCGGTAGTAGCGCGGATTGGTCTGCTGGTGGATGGTCTGGATGCGCGCCGAGTAATCGACGTGGGTGACCGCCGGAATCTGCGAGCGCGGCACGTTCAGCTTGTCGATCCCGAACAGCTTCTCTTCTTCCGCGGTCATCGCGATCCGCTTGTCCTCGCGCACCGGCGCGACGATCAGCATGTAGGGGCTGGCGCTTTCCTGCTCGAACCATTCGCCGACCTTCTCGGCGCGCACCGACGGAGCGAAGGGGCGGAAGGATTCACGGTACTTGATCTTCAGGTTCATCACCGACTGCATGTTGCGGCTGCGCGGGTCGCCGATGATCGAACGGCCGCCGAGGGCACGCGGGCCGAACTCCATGCGGCCCTGGAACCAGCCGACCACCTTCTCGTCGGCGAGAACGTCGGAAACCTGATCGAAGAAGGTGTTGTCGTCGAGTTCCCGGTAGACGGCACCGTATTCGTCGAGTTGGCGGCGGATCTCGTCGGCCGCGTAGCGCGGGCCGAGGTAGCTGCCCTGCATGCTGTCGCCGGCTTCCGGCACGCGCGCGGCGCCGCTCTTCGCATAGTAGGCGGCCAGCGCGCAGCCGATGGCGCCGCCTGCGTCGCCCGCAGCCGGCTGAATCCAGATTTCCTTGAACGGTCCTTCGCGCAGCAGGCGGCCGTTGGAAACGCAGTTCAGCGCCACGCCGCCGGCCAGGCACAGGTGGTCGACGCCGAGTTCGCGGTGCACGGTCCGCCCCAGGCGCAGGACGATTTCCTCGGTCACCGCCTGGATCGAGCGGGCGATGTCCATTTCCTTCTGGCTGATCGCCGATTCCGGCTGCCGCGCCGGTCCGCCGAACAGGTCGGCGAAGCGGTCGTTGGTCATGGTCAGCCCGGTGGCGTAGTTGAAGTACTGCATGTCCATGCGGAAGCTGCCGTCTTCCTTGAGGTCGATCAGCTTGTCGAGGATCAGATCGACGTACTTCGGTTCGCCATAGGGAGCGAGCCCCATTAGCTTGTATTCGCCGGAATTGACCTTGAACCCGGTGTAGTAGGTGAAGGCCGAATAGAGCATGCCGAGCGAGTGCGGGAAGTTGATTTCCCAGAGCGGTGTCAGTTGGTTGCCTTCGCCGAGCCAGACCGAGGTCGTCGCCCATTCGCCGACACCGTCCATGCACAGCACGGCGGCTTTCTCGAACGGGCTGGGGAAGAAGGCGGACGCGGCGTGCGCCTGGTGGTGTTCGGTGAACAGCAGCGGCGGCACTTCGGCTTCCTTGCAGCCGCCGAGTTTGGCCAGTTCCTTCTTCAGCGTCTGCTTGAGGTAGAGCTTGTCCTTGAGCCAGACCGGCATCGCCTTGATGAAGGAGACGAAACCGCTCGGCGCGTAGGCGAGGTAGGTTTCGAGCAGGCGTTCGAACTTGATCAGCGGCTTGTCGTAATAGACGACGCCGTCGATGTCCGCCAGCGTCAGCCCGGCTTCCTGCAGGCAGTAGCGGATGGCGTGCGCCGGAAAGTCGGGGTCGTGCTTCTTGCGCGTGAAGCGCTCTTCCTGGGCGGCCGCAACGATCCGGCCGTCGCGGATGAGGGCGGCGGCGCTGTCGTGGTAGTGGGCAGAAATGCCGATCAGATTCATTGGGGTCGCTTTTCGGGCCGATCAAAACCTGCGGAGTATACCAACGCCGCCAGCCGCGCGCCGAGGCGACTTATAATGCCCGGTCCCGCATTTGCCAGATCGCCATGAAAACCCTGAAGATCATTCTCCTCAACCTTGTTGTCACCTTGCTTCTGCTCGAGGGCGGCACCCGGCTGTACTACGCGCTGAGCGACGATGTGCCGCCGCACGCCGATCTGGCGGTGACCCGCGAATGGCGCTGGGTGAAGGCGCGTCTGGCGGATGGCAAGGTCAATTTCGATCGGCGCTTCATCTACGATGCCAATGTCGGCTGGCGCAACGCGCCGAACATCGACGTCACGCCGGACCGCATGGGGGCAATCCGCACCAATTCGGCGGGCATGCGCAACCACCAGGAATTCGCGCTCGACAAGCCAGCCGGCAAGCGGCGCCTGATGATCGTCGGCGACAGCTATTCCTTCGGGCACGGCGTCAGCAATGAGGAAACCTATGCCTACCAGCTGGCCGCGCTGCTGCCCGACTGGGAAGTCATGAACTACGCGGTGTCGGCGACCGGCACCGACCAGAACTACCTGATGTACGAGCACTACGGCAAGCCTTACAAGCCGGACGTCGTGGTGCTCGGCTTCTACGCCCTCGATTACAACCGCAATACCTACAGTTTCCGCGACTACGCCAAGCCGATGTTCGTGCCGATGGGCAACGACGGTTCGCTGCAGCTGACCCATGTCCCGGTGCCGACGCCGGAGGCGCTGATCGACGATTACCGCAGTGGCCGCCAGCAGATCGGCGGCTGGCATTACTCCTATGCGCTGGCCGTCTTCAAGCGGGCACTGGCCGACCGCATCAAGCGCGACCGCGATCCGGGATCGCTCGGCCGGCGCACGCTGACCGGCATCATGGAGCGTTTCGTCGCCAGCGTCCGTGCCGACGGCGGGACGCCGGTCTGGGTCAATTTCCCGATCCGCGACGTCCTCGACGAAGAAGAATCGAAGTACGCCGAGATCACCGATTTTGCGATGGCCGAAGCGAAGCGCCTGGGCATGCCGGTGATCGACATGGGACCGGTTTTTGTCGAGCAGCTCGCCAAACACCCCGAGGTCAAGACCTTCTGGCGTCCGGAGGAAGTCGGTGGCCACATGAACGCCGAAGGCAACCGGCTGACGGCGGTTGCCCTGCGTGATCTGCTGCAGCGCGAGGGGATGCTGAAATGAGCGCCACCGGACAGGGCAAGCTGGTCACCATCCTGGTGCCGAACTACAAGACGCCGGAGATCACGAAAATCTGCCTGCGCCTGCTGCGTCGCCACACCGATTTCAGCAAGGTGCATGTGATTGCCATCGACAATGCGTCCGGCGATGCCTCGCTCGATTATCTGCGTTCGCTCGACTGGATCGAACTGATCGAGCGGGCGCCGGAAGCCGACGACAACGCGCCGCTGTCGCACTCGCGCGCGCTCGATCTGGCCTTGGCCCGGGTGACGACGCCCTACGTGCTGTCGATCCATACCGACACCTTCGTCCGCCGCCCGGAGTGGGTCGATGTCCTGCTGGCGCCGTTTGCCGGGGACGAGCGCCTGGCCGGCGTCGGTTCCTGGAAGCTGGAGAGCAAGACGCCGCTGCAGCGCTGGGGGCGGCTGTTCGAGCAGGCCTGGAAACTGGCGCTGTTCCGTTTGACCGGCAAGCGCACTTTCCGCGCCGAGCGTTTCGACGAAAGCCTGCACTACCTGCGCAGCCACTGTGCAATGTTCCGTACCGACGTCATCCGCGAACTCAACACCGGTTTTTCCGACGAGCGCAAACCGGCCGGAAGCGTGATGTTCCGCAAGATGGTCGAAGCCGGCTACCGGATGAAGTTCCTTGATTCGGTCGAACTCGGCCAGTACGTCGATCACCTCAACCATGCGACGATGATCCTCAACCCCGAGCTCGGCACCAGTGCCACCAACATCCGGCGTGGCGGTGCCCGGCTCAAGGACAAGCTGCGCGGCATCGACGCCGAGGCGATCCTCGCCGACGCCAGCCTCGACCGCTGATGCACGAGCCGCTGCGCGCTGCCGATTTGCGCGCCGCCGGCCGCACGCCAGCGGCGCCCTTCGCGGTCGTCCTGGCCGATGGTCGGAGCGTGCGTATCGAACGCTTGTTGCGTGTTTTGCCCGGCAAGCGCCTGGTCGGCGCCGGAGCCCTGGAAGGCGAGCCGGTGCTGGTCAAGCTGTTCATTGCCAGCGCCAGCGAGCGCCACTGGACCCGCGAGCTGAACGGCATCCGGGCGCTGCTCGCCGCCGGCGTGCCGACGCCGGCGCTGGTCGAGGCGCAGGCGTTGATCGGCGGCGGTCATGCGCTGCTGACGGCCTTCGTTCCGGGCGCCGAGGACCTCGCCGCGGTCTGGCGGGACGACCCGGAAGAGCGGGGGCCACGTCTGCTGGCGGCGGCGATGCCCCTGCTGGCGCGCATGCACGCCGCCGGGCTGAGGCAGGCCGACCTTCACCTGGGCAACTTTCTCTTTGCCGGCGGCACCGGCTACGTCATCGACGGCGATGCAGTGAGCGCCGTGCAGCCGCCGCGTCCGTTGACGCTGGCCGAGCGTACCGACAATCTGGCCATCCTTTTTGCCCAGTTGCCGCCGCACCGGGATGCCCGGCGCCAGCCTTTCATCGACGCCTACGCGGCGCCGGCCGCTGCCGTCGTGCCTGGTGAGCGGGCCTTGCAGCAGGCAGTCGAAGTGGTTCGGGCGCGGCGCCTGCGCGAATTTCTCGGCAAGATCGGCCGCGAATGCACGCAATTCGCCGTCGAGCGGGGAATCAAACGCTTTGCCGTGGTGGCGCGGGAAGCCAGCGAACTTCTGCGGGACTTCCTGTCGCGCCCTGACACCTGTCTCGATGAGGGGATCCGTCTGAAAAGCGGCGGTACCTGCACGGTTGCCGAAATTGCTGCGGGCGGACGGCGCCTGGTCGTCAAGCGTTACAACCTCAAGCACTGGCGCCACGCCCTGTCGCGCGCCTGGCGACCGAGCCGGGCCTGGCATTCGTGGCGCGAGGCGCATCGTCTGGGTTTCTACGGCATCGCCACGCCACGCCCGCTGGCGGTGCTCGAGGAACGTTTCGGTCCGCTGCGCGGCCGGGCCTTCCTGGTGACCGAGCATTGCGCCGGGCGCAGCCTGCTCGACAGTCTCGACCCTCAACAGCCACCGTCGCCGGCCGTGGCCGAAGCGTTACAGACGCTCTTCGCAGAACTGCGTGCCTTGCGCATCACGCACGGCGACCTCAAGGCGAGCAATCTGCTCTGGGAAGATGGGCGGGTCGTCCTGATCGACCTCGACGCGATGTGCCAGCATCGCTCGGAGGGCGCTTTCGTCCGCGCCTGGCGGCGCGACCGGGCGCGTTTCCTGCGCAATTGGCCGGCCGAGTCGGTGCTTTATCGCTGGCTCGATGAGCGCTTGCCCGCCGCCTAACTCATTTCGCTGAACTGCATCGCGTGCAGACGGGCGTAATGGCCGTTCAATGCGAGCAGTTCGGCGTGGCTGCCGCGTTCGACGATTTCTCCTCGCTCCATGACCAGGATCAGGTCGGCGCGTTCGATGGTCGACAGGCGGTGGGCGATGACCAGCGTCGTCCGGTTGGCGGTGGCGGTTTCCAGCGCGGCCTGGATGTGGCGCTCGGATTCGGTGTCGAGGGCCGAGGTCGCTTCGTCGAGGATCAGCAAGGGCGCATCCTTGAGGATGGCGCGGGCGATCGCCAGGCGTTGCCGCTGGCCGCCCGAGAGCAGCACGCCGTTTTCACCGACCAGCGTGTCGTAGCCGTCGGGCAGGCGGGCAATGAACTCGTCGGCGTAGGCGGCGCGGGCGGCGGCGACGATGTCTTCGCGCGGGCAGCCGGCAAGGTCGCCGTAAGCGATGTTGTCGGCGACGGTATCGTTGAACAGCGTCACCTGCTGGCTGACCAGGGCGATGTGGCGGCGCAGGTTGCGCAGCGTGTAATTCTCGACATCGACGCCGTCGAGCAGGATGGCGCCGGTGTCGTGGTGGTAGAAGCGCGGGATCAGGTTGGCGAGTGTCGATTTGCCGCTGCCGGAGCGGCCGACCAGAGCGATCATCTGGCCCGGTTCGGCGGCGAAGCTGATATTGCGCAACACCGGCTGCTCACTGCCGGGATAGCTGAAGCTCAGCTCGCGCACCTCAAGCCGGCCGGCGATCTTCTCCCGTTCGACGGTGCCGCGGTTTTCCTCCGGCAGTTCGTCAAGCTGGGCGAAGATGCTTTCGGCGCCGGCCAGGCCCTTCTGGATCGTCGCGCTGACTTCCGACAACTGGCGGATCGGCTTCGGCAGCATGCCGGCAGCGGTGATGTAGGCGACCAGGTCGCCTGCTGTGGCGTCGCCGCGCAGGTAGAGGACTAGCGTCAGCAGGACAGCCATCGCCGAGAAGGAGACCAGTTGCAGCGCCGGCGTGAAGGTGGCGCCGGTCTTCACCATGCGCAGCTGCTTGCGCATGTTGTCCTCGCTGGCCGCCTTGAAGCGTCTGGTTTCGTAAGGTTCGCCGCCGAAACTGCGGACAGCGCGGTAGCCCTGGATGGTTTCCGAGGCGATATGCGTCAGTTCGCCCATCGCCGCCTGGATCTTTCGGCTCTGCTTGCGGAACTTGCGGCTGGCGCGGCTGACCATGGCGCCGATGACAGGCAGGATGACGATCATCACCGCGGTCAGTTTCCAGTTCATCCACAGCAGGTAACCGAACAGGAAGATCACGGTCAGGCCTTCGCGGACGACGACCTTGATGGCGTCGGTGGCGGCGCCGGTGACCATGGTGACGTTGTAGGTGATGCGCGAGATCAGGTGGCCGGAGTTGTTCTCGTCGAAATAGCGGTTCGGCAGTTGCAGGAGGCTGTTGAACAAGGCCTGTCGCAGGTCGTTGATCAGTCCCAAGGAAACCTTGGCCAGGAAGTAGTTGCCGAGGAAGGAGCCGACGCTGCGCCAGGCGACGATCAGCAGCATCAGCAGCGGAACACCGAACATCAATTGCACGCTGCCGATCAGCGGCAGGTCGTGGTGCGTGGTTTCCGGCGGCGCGCTCAGGCCGTCGACGAAGTACTTGAGTACCGAGGCCAGCATCGGTTCCGACGAGGCGAAGATGGCAAAGCCGAGCAGGCTGATGGCAAAGTGTCCGACAAAGGGGCGGACGTAGGACAGCAGCCGGAGGTAGATTTTCAGTGAGGAAGCGGACGGGTCACTGTCGTGCGACATGGCTTGGCGATCGTGGGGCGACGCGCGGAAAGAAAGTGGGCGCGAGTGTACCATGTGCGCCATGACGAACCTGTTGCACCTTCGATGCTAAAATCCCCCGATTTCTCCGGGTAATTGGCATTGAAAACGCTGACGCAGCAGGAATATCAGGCGATGAGCGAAGGCGCACGCGTACTTGAGGCCGATCCGCACGGCGCCAAGGTGCTGCTCCTCGCTGACGGGACGATCCTCAAGCTGTTCCGGCGCAAGCGCCTGGTCACCTCGGCAATGATCTTCCCCTATGCAACGCGCTTTGCCAACAATGCCCGCAAGCTGGCCGCGCTCGGCGTGCCGGTGCCGGAGGTGATCGACGTGTTGCGTATCCCCGGACTTGGCCGCGATGCCGTGCACTATCGTCCGCTGCCCGGTGTCACCCTGCGCCAGCTTGCCGGCGAGGCCTTGCCGGAAGCGCGCAAGCATCGCCTGCGCGAAGCATTCAACCGGCTGGTCGTGCTGCTGCACGACAACGGGGTCTATTTCCGTTCGCTGCACATCGGCAACGTCATCGTCACGCCGGACGACCGGCTCGGCCTGATCGACTTTTCCGACATGCGCATTTATCCGTGGTCGCTCGGCACCTACCTGCGCCGCCGCAACATCCAGCGCCTGTACAAGGTGGCGACGGAGATCGAATGGATCGACCTGCCGTTCATTCTCGGCAAGGGACGGCGATGAGTGCGGCCATGTTGCGGCCTTTCCTGGCCTATCTGCTGCGCGGCCGTCTCGCTTTCCCGGGCGGGCACCGGCCGCCGTCCGGGCACACCGTCCCGGCACGATTCGCCGGCGTCGGCGTTGCCGCTTCGCCCGACCCGGCGGTTGACGACTGGATCATCGCCACCCTGCGCGGGGCCGGCATCATCAATGTCCGACTCGACTTCACCTACGGCGATGCCGACGGACCGGCCGGGCGCCTGCTCGGTCGCCTGCTCGACGCCGGTTTCCATGTCGTCCTCCACCTGCTGCAGCCGGCCGATGCCGCGCGGGCGATGCCCGATGCCGCCGCCGGCGCAGCCTGGCGAGAGTTCGTCGGTGCCACGCTGGATGCTTTCGGTGAGCGGGTGGCGATGATCGAAGCCTGTTCGACGATCAACCGCCGACGCTGGGCCGGCTATACGCCGGACGGTTTTTTCGCCGCCTGGGACATCGCCTGGCAGGAAATCCGGCAGCGCGGCCTGCTGCTTGCCGGGCCGAGCATCACCGACTTCGAACCACCGTGGAGTGTCGGCATCCTGGCCGGCTTGCAGGCCCGCGGCCGCCTGCCCGACATCCATACCGACAACCTGTTCGCCGAGCGGGCGACCGAGCCGGAGCGCGACGACCCGAAGGTCCTCGGTCCCCGGCTGGCCGGCCTGCTGCGCATGAACCTGGTCAAGAAGGCACGCCTGCTGCAGCGCATCGGCGCCGACTTCGGCGTACCCCGGCTGTTCTCACCGGCCGCCTTCTGGACCCTGCCGCGCATCGGCCGCCAGCTGCCGGCAACCGAGCAGAAACAGGCCGATTACCTGACCCGCTACCTGGTCCTCGCCGCCGCCTCGGGGGCTCTCGAGGGGGCATGGTGGGGGCCGCTGATCTGCCACCGCGAGGGACTGGTGGACGACGGCGCGGCGCAGTATCCGGCGCTCGAGCGGATCACCCACTACGCTGCGGTCGACGGGGCGCTGGCCGACTTCCGCCCGCGTCCGGCGCTGGCCGCCCTGGCCGCGTTCAATGCCCGCATTCCGGGGCGGCGCTACCTCGGTTGCCTGTGCGGCGGCGACGGACTGGAGATCCATGCCTTTGCCGGGGCCGACGGCGGCCTGACCCATGTCGCGTGGACCATCAATGGCCGGGTGGCGGCGCTGGTCGACGTTTACGATGCGGCGACGCTGGTTGCCGCCAGCTTTCACGACCGTGACGGTACGGCGCTCGACGAAGCGCCGACGCTGTTGACCGAAATGCCCGTCTACATCGACTGGCCGGCGACGACGGCGGTCGCTCTCAAGCCGGGGGCGGGGTTGCTGCCGGACGTGGCGATCGACGTCCATGGCGGCAAGGCGCTGCATTTTTTCCGTGCCGAGGGCTGGCAGGGCATCGTCGCCGCCGAGACCCAGGCTGCGGCCCGGGCGCTGCTTGCCGCACTGCCGCCGGCATCGCTACAGGTGCAGCGGGCGGCCGTGCTGCGCCACGCCCGCAACGCGATCTGGTCGGTTGCCGACCCGCGCGATCCGGCGGCTCGCCTGGTCATCAAGCAGCCGGTGAAAATGCACCTGCACAAGCAATGGCTCGACCGTTTCAAGCCATCGAAGGCGCTGCGTAGCTGGAGCGGTACCTGCGAACTGCAGCGCCGTGGTATCGGCGTTGCGCCGCCGGTCGCCTGGTTCGAGAAGATCGGCGACACGACGCTGAAGCAGAATTTCTATCTTTGCGAATATGTCGAGGCGGAGTTTTCGGTGCGCCAGATGCTTTCCGCTTTCGCAACCGGAAAAACGGAATATGCCGGTTTCTCCGACAACCAAGCCTACCGGAGCCTCGCCGCCTTTCTGCTGCGCCTGCACGGGACCGGCATCTTCTTCCGCGATCTTTCCGGGGGAAATCTTCTGGCCAGTCGTGCAGCCGACGGCAAACTCGAATTCGCCTTGATCGACACCGGCCGCATCCGCGTAGAACCCCGTCCGCTCTCGAGGCGTGCGCGTCTGGCGGATCTGGTCCGCATCTGCAACAAGCTGCACTGGGCTGGCAGAGAGCGCTTGTTGGAAATTTACTTTTCGGCACTTGGTCGCAAGCTTGCCTGGCGTGACCGACTGGCCTTCCTGTCTTATGACCTCAAGGTTGATCTCAAGCGGCGCTTCGGGCGCAAGGCCCTGAAGCGGCTTGCCGGACACTGAACATTTCGCCGAACAGGAGCAGGTTCGCAGGATGGAGCATCGTAAGGAAATCGATGGCTTAAGGGCTGTAGCGGTACTTGCAGTGGTCTTCTGTCATGCTGGCTTCCCCTTTTTTCAAGGGGGATTCGTTGGTGTGGATGTTTTTTTTGTCATCAGCGGCTATCTGATCACTTCGATTATCCTGCGCGAAATGGAGGAGGGGGGATTTTCCCTCCGTAGGTTTTACGAGCGCCGTGCTCGCCGTATACTTCCTGCGTTGTTTCTGCTTTTGTCGTTTAGCTTGCCTGCGGCTTGGTTGTGGCTCTGGCCCGAGGACTTTCGGGATTTCGCCAGAAGTGTCGTCTACGTGGCGCTTTTTGCCTCAAATATCCATTTTTATAAGGAAATCGGTTATTTCGAGCCAGACGTCGAGTTGCGTCCGCTGTTGCATACCTGGAGCCTGGGGGTCGAGGAGCAGTACTACATACTTTTTCCGTTGCTCATCCTGGCGTGTTGGCGGTTCGGTCGGCACTACTTGCTGTTTGTGCTGTCGGCGCTGGCGCTTTTGAGCTTGGCGCTGGCGCAGTATGGCTTGAGCCGTTTTCCCGAAGCTACATTCTATCTATTGCCAACCCGAGCTTGGGAGTTGTTGTTTGGTGCGATTTATGCGGCACATGGCCTGGGAAGGCCTATGGCGACGCGGTGGGCGCCGGAAATTCACAATGTGCTTGCCGCCTGTGGCCTCCTGCTGATTCTCGCGGCGGTCTTCCTGTTCTCTCCGCAGACCTCCTTTCCTGGTATGGCAGCCCTCGTTCCTGTTATCGGGGCGCTCTTGGTGATTGCGTTCGCGACGCCGGATACCATCGCAGGTAAGCTGCTCTTACAGCGCCCGGTGCTTGCAATCGGTTTGTGGAGTTATAGCGTATATTTGTGGCATCAGCCTGTCTTTGCCTTTATCCGCTATCACGATGAGGAACCATCAGCGCTGTTGATGGGGGCCATGGTCGTCTTCGTCCTGGTTTTGTCCTATGGCTCCTGGCGCTTCGTGGAAATGCCTTTTCGGCAAAGTGGGGTTTCCGGAAAACGCTTGCTTGCGTTTGTTGCCGCTGGCGCAGTGTTGTTTGTCGGCGTGGGCTTGCTCGGAAAACACCGGGCGGATTTTATTAAACAGCATGCTCCGGGTTACGCCCGGCAACTCGATGTCGAGCAGGCATTGCGGACAAACTTCGGACTTTCGCAGATGTGCAAGGAGTCCTTGGCTGGCACGGTGTGCCAGACCGATCCGGCGCCCGAACTCCTGGTCTGGGGGGACTCCTTTGCCATGCATCTGGTCGACGGGTTCCTTGCAGATGCTCCGGGATTGAAATTGATGCAGCGTACCAGTAGTGGTTGCGGTCCTATCCATGGTCTGGCACCAGTCTTTGGTGGCGATCGGCAGGATGCACAAGATTGTCTCGAATTCAACGATGCAGTACTGGAGGAAATACAGAAAACCCCTTCCTTGCGCTTTGTCGTGCTGTCCTCCCCTTTTTCTCAATATCTTCAGGAGCCAAGAGAGTCCGCGGGGGAAGGCGAAGAGCACCTTGTACATACTAGAGAAGGCGTCACCCGTGCAGATGAAATCTTGCTGCGTAGCTATTTTCTCAAGACTATCGAGCGGCTTCGGGCATTGGGGGTGGAACCTTTTGTCGTCGCACCGCCGCCGGCCAATGGTCGGGATATCGGAAAATGCCTGGCACGCTCGGTCCTGCTTGGAAGCAGTCTAGATCGGTGCAGTTTCTCTTTGAATGAGCTGTCTGCGGAGCGGCGCCGGGTCTATGATTGGCTGGCTGAATTTGAAGATGACTTTCCCGTTATCTGGCTGCATAGGGAGATTTGCCGGGATGGTGTGTGTCGCGCGCATCTCGACGGGACTTTTCTCTACCGGGATTCAGGGCATCTGTCGAAGCCGGGGAGTGCCCTGCTCGGCAAGCGCTTGGGATGGTCATCCCAGGTGGTCGGTGGGAAGGACAGTGTCCGGTAGCTAGGCAGTCAATTCGGCGCCGGGACATCCGGCAGGGAATCAAGCGACTTGGGGTAGCATGCAGCCCTCTAGATCAAGGGAGCCGTTAGGCGAGGAAACTATGGAGGACCTTATCAGTGTCGTCATTCCAACCTACAACTATGCACACTATCTGGCGAGGGCCGTCGATTCGGTGGCTCGTCAGCATACCGGTTTTGATGAGCTGATCATTGTCGACGATGGTTCCACGGACGAAACTTCGGCCGTGTTGGCGGCGTGCCTGCGCCGTTATCCCTGGATTCAGGTGGTCAGGCAGGCTAATGGTGGAGCGGCCTCGGCCAGAAACCACGGTCTCCGACTCGCAAATGGGCGTTTCGTCCTGTTTCTCGATGCTGACGACGAACTCCTCCCAGATGCTTTACGGACGTTGCGTGCAGCAAGCGCAGCCAGGCCGGAAGCCGAAGTCGTGCTGGGGGGGCAGATTACTGTCTACCCTGACGGCGCAGAGCGTATGCGTTTGCCGGAGCCGATACCGACGGCCGTTTCGGATGCTGAGCGTGTGGCCCGCGTAAAGGCTTATCTTCTGGATAGAAAAATTGCTATCTCCCATTCGCGCTCGATGTTTTCCAGGGACTTGTTGGTTCAGCGTCCCTATCCGGAGATCTTGCGCTCGCGGGAAGATATTCCTGTTTTTGCCTTTCTGCTTGCACACGCCGACGTCGCTACGGCATTTCAGCCTGTGGCGCGTATCCACAAGCATCCGGATAGTTTGCGGCACCGGAATTCCGATGAGGAGAGAGTGGTCGGTCATATAGTGGATGAGGTGTTCGCGCAGTTGCCGGCGGCATGCGAGCCGCTGCGGGCGCGTTACGCAGCGCAGCAATATCTTTCGCTATCGCGCGGAGCGCTTGAATACGGAGATGCTGCAGGCGCGCGACGCTATTACCTCCAGGCCTTCAGGCTTAGTCCAAGGCAGGCGCTGCAATGGCGATACTTCAGGAAGATTGTGCGCAGCCTGGTCGGCGGGAAGTGAGTTGTCTGTCGGCGAGGGGCGGTTGTGGCAGGCAGGTGCTTTCCCGTCGGCAGTTGGTGAGCGTAATTCAGTTGCCGAAGCCCTCTCTTTTCAATGCGTCGAGGACGCAACCCGCTTCGATGGCATTGTCGCTGCTGTGAACGCCATAGATTCGCTTGCCGGAAAGTTGAGACAGCTTTTCGCGGTAGGTAATCTTGCGTCGAAGGTTGCCATTGTCGAGATGAGGATATTGTGGGAGCGGGGATTCGAGCAATTGGGGGGCTGGGTCGTTGCAGATCAGGAATGTACAGGGAAGAATCTCTTCGCCATGCTTTCCCTCCATCCAGTTGCCTCCTCGCAGGTGACTTGCCAAGCGCCGTCTTTCCGTCTTCGGGACTTCGATAATTTGGCGAATCTCGAATTCAGCGCTGATCATCTCGATTGCCTTGTCCGTGAGTCCGGCGTCCTCGAGGTCGTCGCGAAGGATGAAAATGCAGAAGTAATTGAAGCCGCTGGGGAGTAATGTCGAGAATCGTGCTTCATCTTCCCTGGCGAGTTGGGTCAGCAAGCCCGCGTTTCTCGGCCAACGAATCTTCAGATCGTAAGGCATTTCGTAACCATTGGCTGTGAGCCACCGGTTCAGGCTGTTCAGGTCGAGGGGGACAGGAAGGGGAACTCTCTCAGCTTTTGCTTCTTCCGCCAAGCGGGCAAGATAGGCGGATATTGTTTCAGTATCACTGGCGGCAGTGGAGGCACAAGTTGCCGCGGCCTTGTGATAGACGACGTGATAAGCCAAAGAGGCAATGTAAGGCAGCCCGGTCAGTCGGAAAAACCCCCGGGGGTCGAATATCCGGGTTGCCAACAGAGCGCGCGCCATGATGGGCGGGTAATAAGGATAGTGCTTGTAGCAGAAGCCTCCCGAACCACATGTGTCATAGAACTCGCAGCTGACACCACTCTTGGAGTAGTGGCGTGCAGCGATCTCCAATAATTGGCGACGGCTTTCTCCTTCCAGTTCCAGCAAAATGTCCACATCGCCGTGGCGTTCATCCACTTTGCCGGCATCACCGCCTCGAGGCAGAGGCTCTATCGGTACCTTGTCTGGCCAGCGTAAAACGGCATATCGAATTCCGGCGGATTGGAGTTCGTCCAGAAACGCAATGACGGAGGCAATGCGTATCGAGAGCGCGCCGTGCTTTTTCCTGATTTTCCGGAATTTCCGACGAAGCAGGAAATGATTCAATAATGTCGAAAGCTTGTTTTGCATGCAGGCTCTGTACTATCGCGCGAGGCGCTCAGGCGAAGAGATGGTAACGGCGGTGTCGCGGATGACGATTCTGCTTGGCGAAAGCATAAGACTGCGCGAGCGATGTGCTGCTGCCATCCTTGGCGATGTTGCTGGCGCGGAGCTGGATCTTTCGTTCCACCCAAGCGTCGTAGTCATTTTCGGCCATGAAGTCGCTGGCCCCATCAAAATAAAGATAGCCTAGGGGCTGTTCACATTTGCGGAATTGTGTTTACATCCTGTCTTTTGGATACAAGACATGGATCGCCGAATGCTCA
>OFJB01000190.1_pt1 | contig 33815 bp, 29 predicted proteins | sample 1775081 | NCBI WGS metagenome assembly OFJB01 (sample SAMN08195771, study PRJEB24354) | sludge metagenome | isolation source: initial sludge from phenol fed wastewater aerobic bioreactor | place: India: Nagpur | collected 2016-06-05
CAACGAGGTTTATCCGCCGATATGACTTCACACCTTCTTCAAACTCGTCCGCGTCGGCGGATAAACGCTATTCGTTAGGCGTCTTTGAACATGACTCTCGAAACGAAGAACTACGGAGCACACTCATTTGGACAACCGTGCCCGGATATTGAACTTCAACTACGAGCCATTGCATCAGCGAAGACACATCCGCTGTATCAAGAAGCAAATGCCTTCCCATATTGCGAGCCTTCCGTTTTGTTCGAGCCAAAGAGCCTCGTCGAAAAGACCCGCCTCTCCGAGGAAGCAAAGAAAAAGGTTACGCAGTCCCTCGCAGATGTTGAACGGGTCGTCGTGGTCTCGTTCTTCACATCAGACAAACAACCTGAGCCTTTGTCAGGTGCCGGAAAGACATACGATTTCTTCCTTCATCCGGAATCAATGGTTATTCTTCACTTTGACACGGGGACATGGCGATCTTAAACACCATCGAATACCGCGCACATCCGCCTAACGATTAAGGTTAGATCGTGATCGCGAAGCGAGCCGCGATCTGAACCGGTTGTTGAACAAGCCCGGTCTGATTTCTCTGGAAACTGCTTTTTGTGGTCAGCCCGGAAAGCGGGCCGGAGGTCCGGCAGCGCTGCCGGATGGCGCCGGATTCGGCGATTGAGCCTGAAGGATCAGGCGATTTTCCCGCCTGGCCGGGCGTTTTTCCCCGTTTTCCGGCCGAGCGCGGCCGTGGCGCCGGTGGGCGCGCCGTCTTGCCGGGCGGCTTGATTTACACGGCCGTCTCCGTGGACGCCTCAGTGTCTCGTCGTCGGACGCCGCTGGGGACGATGCGCCGCCGGATCACCTGCATCGGTTTGCCGCAGCAAGGGCAGAGAAACGCCGGCCGGGGTGTTTCTGCCGGCGGGGCGCAGGGGGGCGTGATGCGCAGCACGAGGTGCAGCAGCGCGATCAGGCCTTTCTTGTTCGGGTGCAGGAAGCCGTAGTTTCTCGCCCGCCGGAAGCCCTTGGGCAGGACGTGTTGCAAGAGCAGATGCAGGAAGTCGGCACCGGGCAAGGTGCACGCCTGCATCTTGCCGCTGCGGCTGTCCCGGTAGCGGAAGCTGACCTGGCCGTTGCCGTCCGGGTCGCAGGACAGGATGTCGGCTTCCCGAAGCACCCCGCGATAGAGGTAGCGGCCGAGATAGACGAGCGCCTTGTCGCCGTTGCCGACACTTTTGCAATCGACCACCCACTTTTGCGGCAGCGCGCTGGGCAAGCTCAGCCCGGCGGCCTTCAGGGCGGCGAGCAGTTTGCCGCGAAACGCCTTGGCCAGCGCCCGGTGGTTGAAGAGATAGCCGGTCTTTGTCCGCCAGCGTCGGGATTTGGCATCCAGGCTGGCGCCGGGCATGACCAGATGCACATGCGGGTGCAGGTCGAGCCGGCGCGAGTGCGTATGCAGCACCGCCACCGCGCCGGCTTCGCCCTTGAGTTGCCGGTCGTTCCGGCAGAACGCCTGCAGCGTCGCCCAAGCGCAGGCAAACAGGGCGGTGTAGACCGCTTCGGCGTGCCGGAAGGCCAGGGAACGGAGTTCGCCGGGCAAGGTGAAGGTGAGCAGGAAGTACTCGGCGGGCACCTGCAAACGCCGCTGACGTTCGAGCCAGCGTTCGCTCTCGAAGTGCTGGCAGTGCGGACACAGCCGGTGCCCGCAGGAATGCGGGATCAGCCGTTGTTCGGCGCAGTCGGGACAGGCGACCAGGAGTTGCGGGGCCATGCGCCGGCGGCAGTGCTGCATGGCCGACAGGGCCTGCGCCCGTTCTGGGGTGAGCGTGTGGCCGTAGCGGCGGCGGTAGTCGGCAGCGAAGCGGTCGATGACGTCGGCCAGCGCGATCACCGGACCGTCCCCCAGTCGAGACTATAACGCTGCATCAGCGATTCGATACAGGCCCGGGCCGAGGCGTTGGTGTGGCTGGTGAGGTGGGTGTAGCGGGCGGTGGTGAGGATGGAATGGTGGCCGAGGATCTTCTGGACTTCCAGCAGATCGACGCCCTGCTCGATCAGGTGCGTGGCGTAGCTGTGGCGCAGGCTGTGCGGGGTGATCTTTAGTCGGCAGCGACCTGGCGCAAGGTCTTCTGCACCCCGCCGCGATCAAGCGGCGAGGTGGCCGAGCGCGCGCCCCGCAAACCGCCGTGACGGTTGGGGAAGAGCAGTTCAGGGTGACGATGCGTCTGCCAGAAGCGGCGCAGCATCACGAGCGTGGCCTGCGGCAGCGGCACCAGCCGATCCCGGTTGCCCTTGGCGTCGCGCACCTGCACGCGCCCACGCGCCGCGTCGATGTCGCCGACCTTGAGCGCCAGCCCTTCGCCCAGGCGCAGCCCGAGACTGTAGAGGGTGAAGTAGAACACCCGGTAGCTCAACACCCGGGTGGCCGAGAACAACTGCTGCGCTTCGGCCACCGTGACGATGTCCGGCAGGCGCTGCGTCTTCGGCGCCTTGATCAGGTCCGGCATTGCCCAGGGCTGCTTCAGCACATGCTGGGTGAAGAACTTCAGGCCGTAGAGATCGAGCTTGACCGCGCTCCACGAGTGGGTGCCGATCAGGTCGCTGAAATACTCGGTCAGTTGCGCTTCCGACAAGGCGTCGATGCGGTAATCGAAATACCCGCCCAGGCGGCGGATGGCGCGACTGTAGGCATCAATCGTCTTGGGCTGCAACCCCTTCAGCTTCAGGTGCTTGAGATGGCTCTCGTACTGCCGGGCAAAGGCCGGCGGAAATTCGGTGGTCATGCTGGTCTATCCTCGCGAAGTATTGCAAAATCGCCGCCATCACTATGACGGAGGCGTTATGCAGGATAAATCAGCGGTGGGTGGCGGGTTTACTCTCCGCGTAGCGGCTTCGTTCAACCCTGCGGTTAACCGGACCTTGCGCATAAAGCCGCGCAAGGCCCTTTACCTTGAACGTTGGGCCTCTCTATGACAACCACCTCGGACGGAAAACTATGAGCTATTTCGTAACCGTTACGTTTGATTTGAACTACGCTGGCATGTCTCCACATGGCAATAATGTCTACGCAAAGATAACCGATGCTCTTGAGAGCCTTGATTATTCCAAAGTGGTAACCGGACGGAAGAAGAAAACCCTTCAGCTCCCGTCGAACACCTATGTAGCCGAGTTCGATGACGACGTTGACCATCAGTCTGAAGTTGTCGAGTTCGTCAAAATGGAGCTTCAGAAAATATTTAGCCGTTACTCTGTTTCCGGCAAGTATTTCATTTCTGCCGGAAACAATTGGGCATGGAAGACTGGCTCGTTCTGAGTCCGCGAGGCCCAACCCTGCGGTGCAGGGGACGCTGCGCGATAAAGCCGCGCAGCGTCCCTGACCTTGAACGTTGGGCATTGCCGTGATTCGCGCCTTCTATTATTGACCGGGCGAGGTCGTGCCCGGTTGGTTTTCGGGGTCCCCCTGAGAGGCGCTGAGCAACGCAGGCGGGCCGGGGGTAGTCGGCTGGCGTTGTTTGAGGCCCGCAGGGCCGAGTTTAGCCAGCCGCCCGGGCCGTCGAGTAGCGCAAGGGACCGGGCGTAGCCCGGCGCCGACCTGGGGGTGGCTTTTTCTTTGGCTACTTTCTTTTTTCCACAAAAAAGAAAGTACGCCCGCGCGTCAGGCGCGGAACCCGGCGCTTCAGAAGCCAAAGCCGCAAAGCCGCCCGCCGGTCAACGGCGGAAAACAGCGTTTCTACTGGAACAGAAACCCGCTACTTCGCTGCCGGATCGGCATCACCGCCCGGAGAACGCCGCGCCGGGGGAGCACTCGTCGCAGCGGTGTATCTCCACCGTGACGTGAGCGATTTCCTCGTGGATGGCGAGGGCCTGGCGGATGGCGAGCGGGGTCAGCGCGCTGTCGTGGGTGAGCAGCGAGATGGCGCAGGCGTAGGCGCCGTTGCCGACGCGCCAGACGTGGAGGTCGGTGATCTGCGTGCCGGGCGGCAGTTCGCCGATGACTTCGCGGATTTCCTCGACCACCGGGTGGTCCATCTCGCGGTCGAGCAGGACGCGGCTGGTGTCGCGCAGCAGGTTCTTCGCCCACAGCGCGACGAGTACGGCGCCGACCATGGCGCAGGCGGGGTCGAGCCAGTTCCAGCCCCACAGCCAGCCGCCAGCGAGGGCGGCGATGGCGAGGACCGAGGTCAGCGCGTCGGTGAGGACATGGATGTAGGCGGCCTTGAGGTTGAGGTCTTCGTGGCCGTGATGATGATCGTGCCCGTGGTCATGGCCGTGCCCATGATCATGACCGTGATGGTCGTGGCCGCCGGCGCGCAGCAGGATCGCCGCGCTGCCGAGGTTGACGGCGAGGCCGAGGACGGCGACCAGCATGGCTTCGCCGTAGGCGATCGGTGACGGCTCGATCAGGCGTTCGATGCCGCCCCAGACCATCAGCGCGGCGACGCCGAGCAGGAAAAGGGCGCTGGTGTAGCCGGCGAGGACTTCGATCTTCCAGGTGCCGAAGGCGAAGCTGGGGTCTTCGGCGTACTTGCGGGCGGCGGCGTAGGCGAGGCTGGCGAGGCCGATGGCCAGCGCGTGCGAACTCATGTGCCAGCCGTCGGCGAGCAGCGCCATCGAGTTGAACCACCAGCCGGCGGCGATCTCGACGACCATCGTCGTCAGGGTCAGCCACAGCACCCAGCGGGTGCCGGCTTCGGCGCGCGCGTTGCCGGCGCCGTATTCATGCGTTTGCGCCCAGCGCGAGAGGTCGGGGTGTGCGTTCATTGTTGTCCGTAGGTTTTGAATTTGTTCATCACTGCTGCCATCTCGGCGGCGTCGAGCAGCACCGGTTCGCCGAGCTGGCAGGCGCGCCAGTATTGTTCGCAGAGTTCTTCGAGTTCGACGGCGAGGGCGAAGGCTTCGTCGATGTCGCGGCCGGCGACGAGCAGGCCGTGGTTGGCGAGCAGGCAGCCGCGGCGGCCGGCCATCGCGGCGAGTGCGGCAGCCGACAGCGCCGGTGTGCCGAACAGCGCGTAGTCGGCGCAGCGCACGGTATCGCCGCCGAAGCGGGCGATCATGTAGTGGAAGGGCGGGATGGCGCGGCGCAGGCAGGCCAGCGTGACGGCGAACGGCGAGTGGGCGTGCAGGACGGCGCCGACTTCCGGGCGGCTGGCGTAGAGGTCGCGGTGAAAGCGCCATTCCGACGACGGCTTGCGGCGGCCGCTGAAGCTGCCGTCGGCGCTGTCGTCGATTGCCATCAACGGGATGTCGTCGACTTCCAGCGCGTCGTAGGGCATGCCGGTCGGTGTGATCAGGAAGCCGTCGCCGCAGCGCACGCTGAGGTTGCCGGCGGTGCCGCGGTTGAGGCCGGCCGGGCGCATGGCGCGGGCGGCGGCAATCAGCTTGGTGCGCAGTTCGTTCATGCCGTTTCTTCCGGGTAGAGGCCGAGCAGGCCGGGGCGGCTGGCCGGGCAGGCGCCGCGTTCGGTGACGATGGCGGCGACCAGACGGGCCGGGGTGACGTCGAAGGCCGGGTTGGCGACGGCTTCGCCGGCCGGAAGCTGGCGCACGGCGGCCGGCGTGCCGCGCGGGTCGGTGCCGTGCACGAGGCGGAATTCGTCGCCGTCGCGTTCCTCGATCGGGATCGCCGCCCCGTCGGCGCAGGCGAAGTCGAGCGTCGAGCGCGGCGCGGCGACGTAGAAGGGAATGTCGTTGTCGGCGCAGGCCAGCGCCTTCAGGTAGGTGCCGACCTTGTTGGCGACGTCGCCGTTGGCGGCGATGCGGTCGGCACCGACGATCACCGCATCGACCCGGCCGGTACGCATGAGGAGGCCGGCCGCGTTGTCGGCGAGCAGGGTGTGCGGCACGCCGTGCTGGGCGAGTTCCCAGGCGGTGAGCAGGCCCTGGTTGCGTGGCCGGGTCTCGGAAACCCAGACATGCACCGGCAGGCCGGCGTCGTGCGCGGCATAGACCGGGGCGAGCGCGGTGCCCCAATCGACGGTGGCGAGCCAGCCGGCGTTGCAGTGGGTCATCACGTTAAGCACGCGGCTGTCGCGGCGCGGCAGGCGGCGCAGCAGCTCCAGCCCGTGCCGGCCGATCGCCGCGTTCTGCGCGACGTCTTCCTCGGCGATCGCCGCCGCTTCTGCCCAGGCGGCGCTGCCCCTTTGTGCCGGCGGCAGGGGGCGCAGGACCTTGTCCATGCGGGCCAGCGCCCAGTGCAGGTTGACCGCGGTCGGCCGGGTGGCGCCGAGGACGGCAATCGCGTCGTCCAGCCGGGCGTCGCCGGTCTCGTCGTTGAGCGCGATGGCCAGGCCGTAGGCGGCGGTGGCGCCGATCAGCGGCGCGCCGCGCACCAGCATGGCGCGGATGGCGTGCGCCGCTTCGTCCAGCGTGGCGACGCCGACCCAGTGCAGCGCGTGCGGCAGGCGGGTCTGGTCGATGATTTCGATGGCGCGCCGAGCGGGGTCGGCACGCAGCGTGCGGGTGGGGATGCCGTGGATGTTCATGGGGCGGGGAGAAGGTGAAGGCGCAGCCAGGCGGCGAACTCGCTTTCGCCGATGTCGCCGGCGGCGAGGGCGAGCATGGCGCCGACACAGTCGCTGTCGGAAGCCGTCAGGCAAAGGCCGTTGAGGGTGAGGAAGAGTTCGCTGCAGACAAAGGCGGTGCGTTTGTTGCCGTCGACGAAGAGATGGTTGCGGGCGATGCCGCAAGCGTAAGCGGCAGCGAGCGCCGCCGCGTCGGCTTGCGCATCGTCGGCGGCCAGGTTGACCGGGCGGGCCAGCGCCGAGGTTAGCAGGCCGGCGTCGCGGATGCCGACCGGACCGCCGTGCTCGGCCAGTTGCGCTTCGTGGATCGCCCCGACCACCGATGTTTCGAGCCAGATCCAGCCGGTCATTTGGCCAGTTCGTGCAGCACGTTGCGGCGTGCCTTCATGATTTTTTTCGCCGCTTCCATCTGCTTCTCGAAGGCCGGGTCGAACGGCGTCAGACGCACGCCGTCGGGCGATTCCGTGGCATAGACGGTGTCGCCCTTCTCGACATGCAGTTTGGCCAGCAACTCCTTGGGCAGCACGACGCCGACCGAATTGCCAATCTGGGTCAGTTTGAGCGCGTACATGATGGCCTCCGGCTGTTATAACGGATGTAATACTACGCGCAATTTCGGCGGCCGGCTTGTCCGCCGTCCGGCCTTGGCGCAAGATTGGGCCCCTTTCCGTCCGCCATGCTTGCGATGCAAACTTCCGTCCACATCGACTCCCGCTTCCCCGCCATGGGGACGACGATCTTCACCGTCATGTCGCGGCTCGCCGCCGAGACCGGCGCCGTCAATCTGGCGCAGGGCTTTCCCGATTTTCAGGCCGAAGACGCGCTGTTCGACGCCATGCATCGTCACCTGCGGGCGGGCCGCAACCAGTACGCGCCGATGGCCGGCATGCCGGAGCTGCGCACGGCGATTGCCGACAAGGTGGCGACGCTGTACGGCGCGGCTTACGACAGCGAAACGGAAATCACCGTCACCGCCGGCGCGACGCAGGCGATCTTCACCGCGATTGCCGCCTTCGTCCGGCTGGGCGACGAGGTCATCGTCTTCGCGCCGGTGTACGACAGCTACGTGCCGGCCATCGAAACGGTCGGCGGCAAGGCGGTCTACGCCCACCTGCGTTTTCCGGACTACGCGCCGGACTGGGATGAAGTGCGGGCGCTGATCACGCCGCGGACGCGGATGATCGTCATCAACTCGCCGCACAATCCGACCGGCGCGCTGCTCTCCGCGGCCGATCTCGACGCGCTGGCGGGCGTCGTCCGGGGGAGCGACATCGTCGTCCTGTCCGACGAGGTCTACGAGCACATCCTGTTCGACGGCGCGAAGCACGCCAGCCTGTCCGGTCATCCGGAACTGGCGGCACGCAGCATCGTCGTTTCCAGCTTCGGCAAGACCTATCACATCACCGGCTGGAAGATCGGCTACGTCGTCGGCCCGGCGGCGTTGATGGCCGAGTTCCGCAAGGTGCACCAGTTCAACGTGTTCACCGTGCACGGGCCGTCGCAACTGGCGATCGCCGACTACATGCAGGACGCCTCGCGCCATCTTGGCCTGGCCGCCTTCTACCAGGAAAAGCGCGACGCCTTCCGGCAACTGCTGGCGGCGACGCCCTTCGAACTGCTGCCCTGTCGTGGCACCTACTTTCAACTGGCGCGTTACGAGCGGATGTCGGAGCTGGCAGACCGCGATTTCGCCGAATGGCTGACGCGCGAGGTCGGCGTCGCGGTGATCCCGGTTTCCGTCTTCCAGCCGGACGGGCGCGACGACAAGGTGGTGCGATTCTGCTTCGCCAAGCGTGAGGAAACCCTGGTCGCTGCAGCGGCGAGGCTGCAGCGGGCGTTTCCCGGTCAATCTTGAAATATTGCAAATCGCCTTGACCGCGCTTGGCGCGTCGCCGAATAATCCGCCCGGTAAAACTACTTCACCGGAAAGGGGAAAAGCATGGGCATGTTGCAGGAGTTCAAGGAATTTGCCGTCAAGGGCAATGCGATGGATCTGGCGGTCGGCGTCATCATCGGTGCCGCCTTTGGCAAGATCGTCGATTCGGTGGTCGGCGACCTGATCATGCCGCTGGTCAGCATGGTCGTCGGCAAGCTCGATTTCTCCAACCTGTTCGTCGTCCTCGGCGACAACCCGGAAAACCTGGCCACCCTGGCTGAACTGAAAAAGGCCGGCATCCCGGTCTTCGCCTACGGTTCCTTCTTCACCATCCTGGTCAATTTCGTCATCCTGGCCTTCATCATCTTCATGATCGTCAAGCAGATGAACCGCTTGCGCAAGGAAGACGCGGCGCCGGCGCCGACCGAACCGCCGCCGCCGCCGGAGGATGTCGTCCTGTTGCGGGAAATCAGGGACGCGTTGCGCAAGTAGGCGCTCACAATTTGTGTTTCTGGGCCGCCATCAGGGCGGCCTTTTTGCGTCGTGGGGCTGCTGGCTGGTGCAAGCAATCGTAAGCAAGTGTTAAATCGGTCCACTGAAGGCGGCAGCAGCCGTTAATGTGATCATGAAAACACAAACGGAGAGAAGATCATGAAGCGCAGGCTCATCCTCATCGCGCTGCTCGGCAGCCTGCTCGGCGCTTGCGCCGTGGTGCCGGCCGATCCTTATTACGACGACAACGTGATCATCACGGCGCCGCCGCCACCGCCGCGCGTCGAATACCCGGGATACGCCCCTTACCCGGGCTATGTCTGGATTACCGGCTATTGGTCCTGGGGCGGTCACCAGCATGTCTGGGTGCCCGGCCGCTGGGTTGAACCGCGCCCGGGCCATGTCTGGGTACAGCCGCGCTGGGTCCAGGATGGACGTCGCTGGCGCATGCACGAAGGGCGTTGGGAAGCCGGTCCGCCGCATCGTGGGGCGCCGCCACCGCATGTGGTACCGCCGCCCCGGCGCGATTTCGATGATCGGCGCGACGACAGGCGCGACGACAGACGTTTCGACCGTCGCGACGACCGTCGGGATGATCGCCGCGACGACCGTAACTGGCCAGGGGCTTCACCGCGGGGGCGCGACGATGGGCGTCCCGGGCCCGATCGCGCCGCGCCGCCACCGCGCCCCGCTCAGGATGTGCGTCCTGACCGCGGCCGGGGTAATGAATCGCGGGCGCCAGCATATGGTGGCCGCGAGGCGACGCGCGAGGAAAGGCGTCGGACAATCCAGCGCAATCAGGGCGACGGTACGATCGTTTTCCCGACCGACCACGAGCGCTGAGCGGGAGATCAATGACGGCGGCCGAATGGCCGCCGTTTCTCATCCGGCGCCGTCGCGGGCGCCGAACACCGCCTGCCACAGGGCATCGACAGCGGCAATGTGATTCTCCACCTGCTCGCGCGGCACCGGCGCTTTCGGCGTTGCCGACAATCGCCGGGCGTGCTGCAGGCGGCGGTATTCGCGGTAGGCATTGCCGGCGGCCAGGGCTTGCGCCGGGTCGATCAGGCCGAGTTCGCCGGCGATGCGCAGCAGCGCGATGTTGCCGAGGTTGCCGGTCAGTTCGCAGTGCCGGTGGGCGTGCCCGAGCACCAGATACTGGACGATGAATTCGACGTCGATGATGCCGCCCGGGTCGTGCTTGAGGCCGAACATCTCGGCGCTTTTCGAGGCGTGCGCGTCGTACATCTTCTGGCGCATGGCGACGACCTCGTCGCGCAGCTTGCCGAGGTCGCGCGGCTGACGCAGGATTTCGCAGCGGATGGCTTCAAAGCGAGCGCCCACTTCCTTGTCGCCGGCGCAGAAACGCGCCCGGGTCAGCGCCTGGTGTTCCCAGGTCCAGGCCTGTTTGAGCTGGTAGTCGCGGAAGGCGTCCACGGTCACCGCGAGCAGGCCGGCGTCGCCGTTCGGGCGCAAGCGCAGGTCGGTTTCGAACAGGATGCCGGCCGACGTCTGGCTCGACAGCCAGGTGTTCAGGCGTTGCGCCAGACGGGTGTAGTTCTCCTGGGCATCGCCGTCGGTGTCGTCGTAAAGATAGACGAGGTCGAGGTCGGAGACGTAGCCGAGTTCCTTGCCGCCCATCTTGCCGTAACCGATGACTGCGAAGCGCGGCGTCTCGCGGTGCCGTTTCTTGATCTTGGTCCACACCAGCGGCAGGGTTTCCTGGACGATGCTGTCGGCCAGTTCGGTCAGGTGATCGGAGAGCGATTCGATCGTCTGCAGGCCGGAGAGGTCCTGGGCCAGCAGGCGGAACACCTGGGCGTGGTGCATCTCGCGCAGGATGTCCATCTCGCGTTCGGTGTCGCCGGCGTGGTCGGCCAGGTTGCGGCGCAGCAGGTCGCGGAAACCGGCCCAGTCGGTGGCGATTTCGTAGAGCCGGGGATCGAGCAGTTCGTCGAGGAGCAGCGGGTGGCGGTTCAGGTAGTCGCTCGCCCAGGTCGAGGCGCAGACCATGTCGGCGACGCGCTTCAGGGCCAGTGGATACTGCTGCAGCAGCGCCAGGTAGGAACCGCGGCGGGCGATGCCTTCGAGGAAGGTGATGCCGCGCACCAGCGTCGTGTCCGGGTCGGGCGTCTGGCCGGCGGCTTCGATCAGGCGCGGGCCGACGGCGTCGAGCCGTTGCCGGTTGCTGGCCGGCAATTGCTGGTAACGGCTGGAGGCGCGCAGCTCGCCGAGGCGGGCGATGGCGTCGAGCGGCCGGCGGAAACCAAGATTGCCGAAAGCTTCGAGCGCCGTGTCGTCGTCGAGCTGGCCCTGCCAGAGACCGGTCAGCGGATGTTCGCCGGCTTCCGGGTCGGAGAAAACGGCCTCGAAGTGGCGGCTGACCCGGCCGCGGTGGCCGTTGAGCACCTCGAGCAGCGCCGGCCAGTCGGCGAAGTCCATGCTGCGGGCGATCTTCTGCCGCTCCGCCGGATCGACCGGCAGCATGTGGGTCTGCGCGTCATCGACATACTGCAGACGGTGTTCGAGGCGGCGCAGGAAGATGTAGGCCTCGCGCAGCTCGCGCTCGCTGTCGGCCGGCAGCAACTGGCGTTCGACGAGCAGGGCGAGTACCGCCAGGGTCGGCCGGATCTGCAGCGCCGGGTCGCGGCCGCCGCGGATCAACTGGAACACCTGGGCCATGAACTCGATCTCGCGGATGCCACCGGGGCCGAGCTTGATGTGGTCGGCCATGTCCTTGCGCGCGACTTCGCGGCGGATCTGCGCGTGCAGGTCGCGCATCGCGTTGATCGCACCGAAATCGAGGTACTTGCGGAAGACGAAGGGGCGGCCGATCTTCTGCATCGCTTCGACCCATTCCGGCTGCAGGTTGGCGCCGGTGTTCATCGTCCGCCCCTTGATCCAGGCGTAGCGCTCCCACTCCCGGCCCTGGGTGATGAAGTAGTTTTCCAGCGAATCGAGCGAGCAGACCAGCGGCCCGGAGTCGCCGTTCGGGCGCAGCCGCATGTCGACGCGGAAGACCTGGCCGTCGGCGGTGATGTCGCCGAGCGCCTGGATCACCCGCTTGCCGAGGCGGGTGAAGAAATCGTAGTTCTCGATCGTTTTCGGGCCGGCGGTGTCGCCGTCCTCGGGGTAGATGAAGATGTAATCGACGTCGGAGGAAACGTTGAGCTCGCGCCCGCCGAGCTTGCCCATGCCGATCACCAGCAGGCGTTGCGGCCGGCCCCGACTGTCGAGCGGCTCGCCGTAGCTGGCGGCGAGCTGGCGGTGGTAGTGGGCGAGGGCGAAGTTGGTGGTGACGTCGGCAAGCAACGTCATGCTCTCGACCACTTCGGCGAGCGGCGCCAGCCCGCACAGGTCGCGCAGCGCGATGTGCGCCATCACCCGTTGACGCAGCCGACGCAATGCCGACTTGAGCGCCTCGTCGTCAGCGAAATCCTGGGCCAGCGCTGCGCTCAACAGCGCTTCATCGAGCGGTTGCAGCCAGCTTGTCGCCAGTTCGGGGAGCAGCGCCGGATGCGCCTGGAGGAGGTTGCTCAGGTAGCGGCTGTGGGCCAGGGCGGCCTGCCAGCGGGGGTCGGGGAGGGTGTCCATGGGATTCTGTCGGCAACGGGGCGAAAAGGTAGAATACGCCCTCAAATAAATTTTCCCGATTGTAGTGACCTCCTACCGCATCTGGCAAAGCGACGCGACGCTTGAATAATCCGTCCGGCCAAACCGAAACCACTGACGCCCGCCTGATCCACCAGGGGCTGTACTACCGGCTGCACGGCCTGCGCGCCTTGCTCGGCCGGCCTTGGGTCGCGTCTGCGCTGCGTGTCGCCGGCTGGTTGCTGATCGTCGGCTGGCTGTTCTTCGTGGCGCTGGTCCTGCTGCTGCGCTTTGCCGTGCTGCCGTCGATTGCCGACTATCGGGCCGACATCGAGCGCCTGGCGGGCAAGGCGGTGGGCCAGGAAGTGCGCATTGGCCAAATCGCCGCCCACTGGCGCGGCCTCAATCCGGAACTGGTGCTCGACGGCGTCTCGCTGCTCGCTGCCGACGGAGCGCCGAGCTTCTCGCTGCAACGGGTCGACGCCGTGCTGTCCTGGCACAGCCTGTGGCGACTGCGCCCGGTGCTGGCGCTGCTTTCCTTCGATCACCCGGTGTTGCACGTGCGGCGCGCCAGCGACGGGCGGATCAGCGTCGCCGGCATCGAATCGACCGGCAACAGCGATCCGGCCTTTGCCGAATGGGTTCTGGAACAGAAGCGCATCCGCATCCACGACGCGACCATCGTCTGGGAAGACGCCCTGCGCGGTGCGCCGCCACTGATCCTGGAAGACCTCCAGTTCGGCCTCGACAACCGCGGCCAGCGTCATCGCTTCGGCCTGTCGGCGGTGCCGCCGGCCGAGCTGGCAGCGCGCATCGACCTGCGCGGCGAGATCAACGGCGACCTGCACGACGCGCTTGAGCGTTACGCCGGCAATCTCTACCTCGAACTCGAATACGCCGATCTGGCCGGCTGGCAGCCCTGGTTCGACTACCCGGTCGACTTGCCGCGCGGGCGCGGCGGCGTGCGCCTGTGGGGCGAGATCAAGGAAGGGGAAAGCCGGCTGACCGCCGACCTGGCGTTGCAGGATCTACGCATCCGCCTCAGTCGCAAGCTACCGGCGCTCGACCTCGACCGTCTGCGCGGCCGGCTGACCGCCACCTACGGCAAGGCGGCCTGGTCGCTCGCCGCCCGCCAACTGGAGTTGCAGACCAGCGAGGGCATCCGGCTGGCGCCAACGGATTTCCAACTCGACTGGCGGCAGGGTGAATCGGCGATCAACGGTAATTTCCGGGCGAATCAGCTCGACCTCGAAATCCTCTCCCGGCTCGCCGGCTACCTGCCGCTCGATGCGCGCTCCCGCGAACTGCTGCAGGCCTACGCGCCGCAGGGGCGGATCAGCGAACTACGCACCAGTTGGGGCCTGCAGGGTGAAAAACTGGCGCGCTACGCGCTGGCGGCCAGGTTCGCCGGTCTCGGCGTGCGCGCCGAAAGCTATTTCCCCGGCGCCCGCGGTCTGGCCGGCAACATCGACCTCACCGAGAAGGGCGGCCGCCTGAACATCGACGCCGGCGCTTCCGGTCTTTCGCTGCCGGCGGTCTTCCCCGAGCCGGATATCGACCTCGATCTGCTCAAGGCGCGGGTTGGCTGGACGCAGGATGCCGGCGGCGTCCTGGTGGACATCGAGCGGCTCGACTTTTCCGGTCACGATGCCACCGGCAACGCCCATGGCAGCTATCGTTACAGCGGCGACGGGCCGGGCGAGATCGACCTCCAGGCGAGCATCAGCCGCGCCGACGGCAGCGCCGTTTGGCGCTACATGCCGCACGCCGTCAATGCCGAGGCCCGCGCCTGGCTGAAGCGCGGCATCGTCGGCGGCACGGCGCACGACGCCCGCCTGGTACTGAAGGGCAAGCTGCGCGATTTTCCTTTCCGCGACCCGGCGACCGGCAAGTTCCTGGTCACCGCCAAGGCAAGCAATGCGCGTGTCGACTACGCCGACGGCTGGCCGACGATAGACGGCATCGAAGCCGACATGGCCTTCGATTACGGCATGCGGGTCAAGGCCAGCGCCGGCCGCATCCTCGGCGCCAGCCTGGGCGACGTCGCGGTGACCATCCCGGACTTCGACGTCCATGACGAGATGTTGCTGGTGCGCGGCGCCGCCAGCGGGCCGACCGCCGCCTTCCTGGAGTTCATCGAGCGCAGCCCGGTGGCGGCGTCGATCGACCACTTCACCGAGGGCATGCGCGCCGTCGGCAACGGGCGGCTCGATCTCGAACTCGACATTCCGCTGCGCCGGGCGCTGGAAACCCGGATGCGCGGCAGCTACCACTTCCACGACAACCAGGTGCACCTGGTCGATGGTCTGCCGATGATCGGCCAGGTCAACGGCCGTCTCGACCTCACCGACAAGTCGGTGGCGGCCAGCGAGATCACCGGTCGTGGCTTTGGCGGGCCGCTGCGCGTCAAGGTCGGCAGCGAGGGCGGCAAGGTCCTGGTCTCGGCGGCCGGCAGCGCGGCGATCGGCGAAGTCGCCAGCCATTTCGGCTGGCCGCTGGTTGACCAGTTGGCGGGCAGCACGCCGTGGAAGGCCGATATCGCGATCCAGAAGCGCAATGCCTACGTGCTGGTGACTTCCGATCTCGTCGGCATCAGCTCGCCGCTGCCCGACCCGCTGAACAAGACGGCGACCGCCCGCCTGCCGCTACGCATCGAGCGCAGCGCGCCGAATGCCGGCAGCGAGCAGTACCGCATCACGCTCGGCGACGTCGCTCGCGGTACCGTCGTCCGCCGTGACGGCAAATGGACGCAGGGCGTCTTCGCGGTCGGCAGCGGCGACGCCAGCCTGCCGCCGCAGGGGTTGGTGGTGCGCCTCGCCGCACCGCGCCTCGACGGCGACGCCTGGCGCACCTTTCTTGGCTTGGGCAAGAACGGCAATGGCGGCAACGCTGACGGCGGCCTGGCGCTCGCCGAAGTCAGCGTCAAGACGCCGCAACTGCACCTGTTCGGTAGCGAGTACCGCGACATCGACCTGCGCGTCGCGCCGCAGGGGTCCGCCTGGCGCATCTCGCTGCAGGCGCCGGAGGCGGCGGGCGAACTGACCTGGCGCGGTGCCGACGACGGCTGGGTCGAGGGCCGTTTCCGCCACCTGCGTCTGGCGCAGCCGGAGGGCGGAACTGCGGCTGGCGGCGAAAGCAGCGTCATCGATTCGCTGCCCGGCATGAATCTCGAAGTCGACGATCTCTGGCTGGGCAAGAAATCGCTCGGTCGCCTCGAACTGCGCGCCCGCAACCTGCGCGGTTCCTGGTTGCTGGAAAAATTGCGCCTGCACAATCCGGATGGCGAACTGAGCGGCAGCGGCCGGTGGACGCGCGGTGCCCGGCAGCGCACCGACCTCGATTTCGAGCTGACCGCCGCCGACAGTGGCAAGCTGCTGACCCGACTCGGCTACGCCAACGCCGTCCGCCAGGGCAAGGCGCGGCTGGCCGGCAGCCTGCGCTGGGATGGCGCGCTGACCTCGATGCATTACCCGAGCCTGAGCGGCGATCTCGATGTCAAGGCGGAAAAGGGGCAGTTCAACAAGCTCGAACCCGGCGTCGGTCGCCTGCTCGGACTGATTTCGCTGCAGTCGCTGCCGCGCCGCCTGACCCTGGATTTCCGCGATCTCTTCAGCGAAGGCCTGGCCTTCGACAGCATCGACGGCAAACTTTCCATCGCCGGTGGTGTCATGAAGACTATCGACCCGCTCAACATCAGTGGGCCGGCGGTGCAGGTGACGATCGAGGGCAGTACCGACCTGCAGCACGAGACCCAGGACCTGATGGTCGTCGTCCGACCGGAAATGAGCGGCCTGGCGATCGGTGCGGCGACTCTGGTCAATCCGGTGGCTGGCGCGGCGGCACTGGTCGCCAATACCGTATTGAAGAGTCCGCTCAACCAGATTTTCAGCTATCGCTATCATGTGACCGGCAACTGGAGTGATCCGCTGGTCGATAAGGCCGGCAAGACGGAAACGCCAGCCGCCGCCTCTCAGGAGCAAAAACCATGACGCCGCAGAATTGCCGCATCGCCGCCTTGCAGATGGTCTCCGGCCCACGCGTCGGCGACAATCTGGCCGCCGCTAGCTGCCTGGCCGACGAGGCGGTGGCGCAGGGCGCGCAATTGCTCGTGCTGCCCGAGTATTTCCCGATCATCGGCGCCGCCGACGCCGACCGCGTGCGGGCGCGCGAGGATTTCGGCCACGGCCCGGTGCAGGACTGGCTGGCGCGCACCGCGCAACGGCACGGCGTGTGGCTTTTTGCCGGCTCGCTGCCGCTGACGGCGAGTTCGCCCGACAAGATGAAAAACAGCAGCCTGGTCTTCAACCCGCAGGGCGAATGCGTCGCCCGTTACGACAAGATCCACCTGTTCGGTTTCAGGAAGGGCGACGAGTCCTACGACGAAGCCGCCTTCATCGAAGCCGGCGATACGCCGGTGGCGGTGAGCACGCCGTTCGGCCGCATCGCCCTGTCGATCTGCTACGACCTGCGCTTTCCCGAGCTTTACCGCAGCCTCGCCCCGGTCGACCTGATCCTGGTGCCGGCCGCGTTCACCGAGACGACTGGCCGCGCGCACTGGGAAATCCTGCTCCGCGCCCGCGCCATCGAGAACCAGTGCTACCTGCTGGCGGTCGGTCAGGGTGGCCGCCACGAAAGCGGCCGCCTGACCCACGGCAACAGCATGATCGTCGATCCCTGGGGCGAAATTCTCGACCGCAAGCTGAAGGGGCCCGGCGTCGTCATCGCCGACCTCGACCACCAACGCATCGCCGAAGTCCGCGAGAGCCTGCCGGCGCTCGCCCACCGCAAACTATAAGGAAGTCCCATGAGCCAACCCAACGCGCTGGCGCAAGCCGAATCCCTGCTGCTGACGCCGTTCTCCCTGAGCGAGGCCGACCTGTCGCGGACCTTCGGGCAGATCCTGACGCACCAGGTCGATTACGCCGACCTCTACTTCCAGTATTCGCGTTCCGAGGCCTGGAGCCTCGACGAGGGCATCGTCAAGTCGGGCAGCTTCAACATCGACCAGGGCGTCGGCGTGCGCGCCATTTCCGGCGAGAAGACCGCCTTCGCCTACTCCGACGACATCAGCGCCGCCGCATTGGGCGACGCCGCCAGCGCCGTGCGCGCCATTGCCGCCGCCGGCCAGTCCGGCGCGCTGCCGGCGCTGCGCGCGTCGGCCGGAACGCGCGCGCTCTACCTGCCGAACGACCCGCTCGCTTCGCTGCCGGCCGACGCCAAGGTCAAATTGCTTGAACGCCTGGAGGGCTTTGCCCGGGCGCTCGATCCGCGCGTGCTGCAGGTCAATGCCTCGCTTGCCGGCGAGTACGAGGTGATCCTGGTTGCCGGCTCCGACGGCCGGCTGGCCGCCGACATCCGGCCGCTGGTGCGCTGCTCGATCTCGGTCATCGTCGAGGAAAACGGCAAGCGCGAGCAGGGCGCCTCGGGCGGCGGCGGCCGTTTCGACTTCGGCTATTTCGACGACAGCGTGCTGCAACGCTACGCCCAGGAGGCGGTGCATCAGGCGGTGACCAACCTCAAGGCCGAGCCGGCGCCGGCCGGCCAGATGACCGTCGTCCTCGGCGCCGGTTGGCCCGGCATCCTGCTGCACGAGGCGGTCGGTCACGGCCTGGAAGGCGATTTCAACCGCAAGGGCAGCTCGACCTTTGCCGGTCGCATCGGCGAGCGCGTCGCCGCCAAGGGCGTCACCGTGATCGACGACGGCACCATCGCCGACCGGCGCGGTTCGCTCAACATCGACGACGAGGGCAACCCGTCGCAGCGCACCGTGCTGATCGAGGACGGCATCCTTAAGGGCTACATGCAGGACAGTCTGAATGCCCGTCTGATGGGTGTCGCGCCGACCGGCAACGGACGCCGCGAATCCTTCGCCCACCTGCCGCTGCCGCGCATGACCAACACCATGATGCTGGCCGGCAGCCACGATCCGCAGGAAATCATCGCCTCGGTGAAGAAGGGCATCTACGCCGCCAACTTCGGTGGCGGCCAGGTCGACATCACCAGCGGCAAGTTCGTCTTCTCGATGAGCGAGGCCTACCTGATCGAGGACGGCAAGGTGACGCGGCCGATCAAGGGAGCGACGCTGATCGGCAACGGACCGGACGCGATGACCCGCGTTTCGATGATCGGCAACGACCTCAAGCTCGACCCCGGCGTCGGCACCTGCGGCAAGGAAGGGCAGAGCGTGCCGGTCGGCGTTGGTCAGCCAACGCTGCGTATCGATGGACTGACTGTAGGCGGAACGGCATAATTACGGCTTGGCTGACAAAGGGAGTCAAGAGATGCGCGCGATCCTGTTCCTGGCAGGTCTGATGGCAAGTGGTGCCTTGTTCGCGCAGACACCGGCGCATCAGCGCATGAAGGCCCTGCAGGCCGACCCGGCGGCGCTGCAGGCGGCGGTGGCGGCGGGCGGCAAGGCCAGTTTCTTCTGCGCCAACTGCCACGGCGACAACGGCATCGCCAAGACTGGCGATGTGCCCAACCTGGCCGGCCAGCACCCCGCCTACCTGCTCGAGCAGATCCGCAAGTTCGGCGCCGGCGAGCGCAAGGATCCCTTCATGCAGGGGCTGATTAAGGTCCTCAACGACGAGGAACGGGCACAGATCACCCTTTACTACGCCAGCATCAAGGTGCCGCCGAACAAGTCCGATCCGGCGCTGGCGGCACGCGGCAAGGTCCTTTTCGACAAGCTCTGCGTGCGCTGTCACGGTACCGAGGCGCACGGACACGAGTTGTTCCCCCGCCTTGCCGGTCAGCAGCGTCCCTACCTGCAGCGTGCCATCACCCTCTATCGCGACGGGACCGGCGTGCGCAACGACAAGTTGATGGCGATCGCCACCTCTGTGCTCAAGGACGACGACATCGTCGCCCTGACGCACTACCTGACACAACTGCCCTGAGCGTATCCGGCATCGATTTCGACCGCCGCCTTCCGGTAGAATGGCCGGTTTCGGCGATTGATGGATGGTGCAGCAAATGGCAGCGAACACGACGACAGCAGGCAAGCCGGTCACCGACGACGTGCGGATCCGGGAAATCAAGGAACTGGTGCCGCCGGCCCACGTCTTCCGTGAATATCCGGCGTCCGGGCGCGCCGCGCAGACCACCTACGCCGCCCGGCAGGCCATCCACCGCGTCCTGCACGGTGCCGACGACCGCCTGCTGGTGGTGATCGGTCCCTGTTCGATCCACGATTACGACGCGGCGATGGACTACGCCAAGCGGCTGGTCCGCGAAGCCGACAAGTACGCCGACGACCTGATCGTCGTCATGCGCGTCTATTTCGAGAAGCCCCGCACCACGGTCGGCTGGAAGGGGCTGATCAACGATCCGCGCCTCGACAACACCTTCCGCATCAACGAAGGCATCCGCCTGGCGCGGCGCATCCTGCTCGAAGTCAACGAACTCGGCCTGCCCTGCGCGACCGAATTCCTCGACACGATCACCCCGCAATACACCGCCGACCTGATCGCCTGGGGCGCCATCGGCGCCCGCACCACCGAATCGCAGGTGCATCGCGAACTGGCTTCCGGCCTGTCCTGTCCGGTCGGTTTCAAGAACGGCACCGACGGCAACATGCGCATCGCGGTGGACGCCATCCGCTCGGCCAATTCGCCGCACCATTTCCTGTCGGTGACCAAGTCCGGGCATACCGCGATCGTGTCGACGATGGGCAACGAGGACTGCCACGTCATCCTGCGCGGCGGCAAGGAACCCAACTACGACGCCGCCAGCGTGGACGCGGCCTGCCAGGAAATCGCCAAGGCCGGCCTGGCGGCGCGGCTGATGGTCGATTTCTCGCACGGCAACAGCCGCAAGCAGTACAAGCTGCAGATGGAAGTCTGTGACAGCGTCGCCGCCCAACTGACGGCCGGCGAGGAACGCATCGTCGGGGTGATGGTCGAGTCGCACCTGGTCGAGGGCCGTCAGGACATCGTGCCGGGCCAGCCTCTGACCTACGGTCAGAGCGTCACCGACGCCTGCCTCAACTGGGACGACAGCCTGCTCGTGCTCGAACGCCTGGCTGCCGCTGTCCGCGCCCGCCGGCTGGTCGAGGCCAGCACCTGAGTCAGAGGTCGAGGAAGCGGCCGACCTCGTCGCCACGCGCCAGCGTGTCGGCGTGGCCGAGTTCGATCAGCTTGCGCGTGAACGGCTTTTCGAACAGCAGGTAACTGGTCAGCGCGCCACCCTGCCGGTTCATCGCGCCGATCCCGCCGAGCAGCAGGCGGATCGGCCAGGGCAGGGCGTCGGCGTGCTCGGCGGCGATGCGGTCGAGGCTTTCCGACGGCGAGATGATCAGCGTCTCGATCGGCCGCAGCGCGATGCCGGCCTGTGTCCGCTGCGCTTCCGGGATCGCCGAGACGGTGCGGTTGATGCGCTGGATGCGTTCGATGTCGACGGCCAGCCCATCGACGAAGATGCTCGCCAGCGCGTGTCCGGCGATCTGCGCCAGCGACGGATAGTCGTCGACCTGGCGGCGCTCGCGCTTTTCGTTGCCGCGCGTCGCGCCGACCACCAGCAGGCGTTCGGCGCCCAGGTGGATGGCCGGCGACAGCGGCGCTAGCTGGCGCATCGAGCCGTCGCCGAAATACTCGCGGTTGATCCGCGTCGCCGGGAAGATGAAGGGAATCGCGCTCGACGCCAGCAAGTGTTCGACGCCCAGTTGCGTACGTACGCCGATACGCTGGAAGCGGTGCCAGGGCGCGGCGTCGGGGTGGGCCTGGAAGAAATTGATGTTCTCGCCCGATTCGTAGCCGGAAGCGGAGATGCTGACCGCGCGCAGGGCGCCGCCGGCGATCGCCCTTTCGATGCCGGCGAAGTCCATGCTGCGCCGGAGCAGGGTGGCGAGCGGCGCGTTGTCGAGCAGCGAGCGCGGCGCCCGGCCAAGCAGCCAGCCGAACGACAGCGCGCCCAGCCAGCGGGCGCCGGCGGCGCCGACACCGAGCGCGTCGCTGCGATAGATGTCGGCGGCGCGCAGGTCGCGCCAGAAACGCGCCAGGGTGGTTGTCGCCCGGCCGAAATGTTCAGCCTGGCAGGCCAGCCCGACGGCGTTGATGGCGCCGGCAGAAGTGCCGCAGACGATGGGAAAGGGATTGTGACGGCGCTGCCGGCCGGCAAGTTTGGCGACCGCGGTGAGGACGCCGACCTGGTAGGCCGCCCGGGCGCCGCCGCCGGTCAGGACCAGCGCTGAGCCTTGGCGGGCCGGGGAAGTCAATCCTGCGCCTGCCGGGTCGCGTCGGCCCAGCAATTGGGGGTTTCGTAGAGGCGCACCTGTTCGAGCCGCAGCTGGTTGCCGTAGGTGTCGCGGTACACCGCGTCGAGGCAGTCGAAGGCGAGGCGGGCGAGGTTCTCGGCGGTCGGCACGCGGTCGAGGACGACCGTCTTGTGGTCCGGGAGACTGGCCAGGAAATCGACGATCGCGCGGTCGCCTTCATAGACCAGGAAGGCGTGGTCCCAGCGGCCGACCAGATGGGTCATCGCCAGTTCCTTGACCTGCGAGAAGTCCATCACCATGCCGTTGGCGGCATCGCCGGCCTTGTCGATGATGTTGCCGGAAAGGGTGATCTCGATCGCGTAGCGGTGGCCGTGCAGGTGGCGGCACTGGCTCTTGTGGTCGGGGATGCGGTGGCCTGCGTCGAATTCCAGGCGGCGGGTGATCAACATTTGGGATTAGGGTTCGCCAAGACGGGGGCTGATTATACAATGCCCCCATGCTGCGAACCGACGACCACCGCCGCGACAGTGCCGGCCTCCGCTATGTTTATCCCGTGATTTCCCGGCGCGCCGGCGGCGTCTCGGTCGGCATCAACCTCAATCCCAACAACGCCTGCAACTGGGCCTGCGTCTATTGCCAGGTCGAAGGATTGACCCGCGGCGGTCCGCCGCCGCTTGAGCTCGATCGGCTGGAGGCGGAGCTGGCTGGCTTTCTCGACGATGCGATCAACGGCGATTTCATGCGCCGCCAGGTGCCGGAGACGGCGCGCCGGTTGGTCGATGTCGCCTTTTCCGGCAACGGCGAGCCGACTTCGGCGCCGGAGTTTGCCGACGCCGTGGCGCGGGTGGCGGAGGCGCTCCGGCGTTTCGGCCTGAACGTGCCGCTGCGTCTGATCACCAACGGCAGCCTGCTGCACCGCTCGGCGGTGCAGGATGGTATCCGTCGCCTGGGCGAGGCTGGCGGCGAGGTCTGGTTCAAGCTGGATCGGGCGACCGCCGTCGAGGTCGCCGCGATCAACGGCGTCGCCTGGGCCCCGGAGAAGGCGGCGCGCAACCTGGAGACCTGCGCCGCGCTGGCACCGACCTGGGTGCAGACCTGCTGGTTCGCGCTCGACGGCCAGGCGCCGGACGCCGCCTCGCTGGCCGCTTACTGCGCGCTGCTGGCGCCGCTTGCCGAGCGCCTGGCCGGCGTCCATCTCTACGGTCTGGCGCGTCCGTCGCAGCAGCCAGCGGCGCCACGCCTCGCTGCACTGCCGGAAGCTGCGTTGCGCGAGGTGGCGGCCAGCATAGAAAAAGAAACGGGGCTCCGGGTGATCGTCTCACCCTGAGCCCCGTTGTTGATTTCCGCCCGTCGGGCGGGAGAATCAGGCGGCTTTCTTGGCGTGGCTGCGGGCCGACTTCTTCAGCGACTTGAACAGTTCCGGTTCCTGTGCCTTCAGATATTCGACCACTTCCCAGTCGTCGCGCTTGATATTGCGGATGTCGATCTGTTCGACATGGACCAGGCGCAGCAGTTCGCGCACCGGACGCGGCATGTTGCGGCCGCTCTCGTAGCGCGAGCCACCGCTCTGGGTGACGCCCAGGGCAGACCAGAATTGCTGCTGGTTGAGGCCGAGCTTGCGGCGGATTTCACGGGCGTCGATTTTTTCGATGGTTTTGACGGAAGTCATGGATTCTCTCCTAATGCGATAAAAATAATCATATTGACCTGTCCTGCTGGGGTATTACTTAGGTCATATGTCAAAGTGTATAGCTAACTATGACGTTCGGCAAGTGGCAAAGCCATAAATTTTGTTAAATGCTCTGATAGTTTTTCGCTTTCGTATGGCATGAATTTCCGGCTCCCGCGCTGAGGGCTGGAAAGCGCCTGGCGAGGCCACTTTGCGAATCGTTCGGCCTGATCTAAGATCGTTGCAACAGCCGCTGGGCGGCGCCAAGGAGAAAACATGCTGGTCAGGGAAATACTGCGGGTGAAGGGCGGCGCCCTCTACACCACGACGCCGGGGCAGAAGCTGCCGGCGGTGATCGACGCCATGGCCGAACTCGACGTCGGGTCGCTGGTGGTGATGGACGAGGGGCGGATGGTCGGTATCGTCACCTTCCGTGAAGTGATCAAGGCGATGCAGGCGGGCAATCCCGATCTGCAGGTGAGCGACTTCATGGTCGCCGATCCGGTGACGGCCTTTCCCGACATGGAAGCCAATTCGCTGCGCCGCCTGATGATCGAAAAGCACTCGCGCTATCTGCCGGTGCTCGAACAGGGGCAACTGCTCGGCGTCATTTCCTTCCTCGACGTCGCCAAGGCGGTGCTCGAGGAGCAGACGCTGGAGAACACGCTGCTCAAGAACTACATCAAGAACTGGCCGGAAGAGGCGCGTTCCTGAGCGGCGGAGCGGCTGGGGGCGTGTGCTAGAATCCGCCCTCCGCAAACAGGTGTGATCTCATGTCCGGCAACACTTTCGGTACCCTTTTCACGGTGACTTCGTTCGGCGAGTCGCACGGCGCGGCGATCGGCTGTGTCGTCGATGGTTGCCCGCCCGGGCTGGCCTTGTGCGAAGCCGACATCCAGACCGAACTCGACCGGCGCAAGCCGGGCACGTCGCGCCATGTGACGCAGCGGCGCGAGCCGGACAGCGTCGAGATCCTGTCCGGCGTTTTCGAAGGCAAGACCACCGGCACGCCGATCGCCCTGCTGATCCGTAACCAGGACCAGCGCAGCAAGGATTACGGCAACATCGCGACGACCTTCCGTCCCGGTCACGCCGACTATACGTATACCCAGAAGTACGGTTTCCGCGATTACCGCGGCGGCGGCCGTTCGTCAGCGCGCGAGACGGCGGTTCGCGTCGCCGCCGGGGCGATCGCCCGCAAGTGGCTGAAGGAGCGTTACGGCGTCAGTATCCGCGGCTGGATGAGCGCCCTCGGGCCGATCGGGATTCCCTTCGTCAGCGCCGACGAGATTGACGGCAATGCCTTCTTCGCACCCAACGCGGCAATCGTGCCGACGCTGGAAAGCTACATGGACGAGTTGCGCAAGTCGCTCGATTCGGTCGGCGCGCAGATCACGGTCACCGCCGACGGCGTGCCGCCGGGCTGGGGCGAGCCGGTGTTCGACCGGCTGGATGCCGAGATCGCCTACGCGATGATGGGGATCAACGCGGTCAAGGGGGTTGAGGTCGGCGACGGTTTCGCTTCGGTCGCCCAGAAGGGCAGCGAGCACGGCGACGAGATGACGCCCGAGGGCTTTGCCAGCAACCACGCTGGCGGCGTTCTCGGCGGTATTTCGACCGGCCAGCAGATCGTCGTCAATCTGGCGATCAAGCCGACTTCGTCGATTGCCCAGGCGCGCCGTTCGGTTGACGTCGACGGCAAGGCGGTCGAAGTGGCAACGCAGGGGCGGCACGACCCTTGTGTCGGCATCCGGGCGACGCCGATCGCCGAAGCCATGCTGGCGCTGGTGCTGATCGACCATGCCTTGCGCCACCGGGCGCAGTGCGGCGACGTCGTTTGTGCGACGCCGCGCCTGCCGGGCCGCACCGCCTGAGATTTTTCGAATGCCCGCCGGGGGCGGGCGCCGCGTCTTGAGGAGAGCATCATGCAGGTTGAGCACCACGATCTTCAGCAGGAATTTCCCGAATTCGCCGATGCGATCGCCGTCCTCAGGGCCGGTAACGCGCATTTTTCCCGCCTTTACGATAGCTACAATCGCCTGACCGGCAGGGTCGAGGATCTGGAAGAGCACGACATGCCGGTCGCCGATTTCACCTTCGAGGACATGAAGAAGCAGCGGGTCAAGCTGAAGGACGAGCTTTACCACCTGATGCTCGCCTACCGTGCCGGCCAGCAGTCGGCGAAATAAGGCGGCAGCCGCCCGCCACCGGCGCTGATCCGGAGGCCGGATGCAGCTTGCACGCCGCTGGCCCCTGGCGGGCTACTATTTCTTCTACTTCGCCTTCATCGGCGCGTTTTCCCCGTACTTCGGGCTCTACCTGCAGGCGCGCGGATTTTCCGCCTGGGACATCGGCCTGCTGATGTCGCAGATGCAGTTGATGCGCCTGTTCGGTCCCAACCTCTGGGGCTGGGTGGCCGACCGCTTCGGTCACCGCATGCTGATCATCCGCCTCGCCGGTCTGGTTGGTCTGGCGGGGTTCTCCGCTTTCTTCTGGCTCGATGGTCTGCCCGGCATGCTGCTGGCGATGGCGATCCTCGCCTTCTTCTGGAGCGGCGCGCTGCCGCTGGTCGAGATGCTGACTTTCGATCACCTGCGCGAAGAACGCGGCCGCTACGGCCGCATCCGCCTGTGGGGGTCGATCGGTTTCATCGTTGCCGTGATGAGTACTGGTGCCTTGCTCGATGCCGTGGCGCCGGTCGGCGTGCTCTGGGTGTGTACGCTGATCCTCGCCGGTATCCTCGGTTTTGCGCTGATCCTGCCGGAAGCGCCGGTGCATCCGGTAGCGGTCGAGTCGCCGCCGATTACTCGCATCCTGCGTCAGTCCAAGGTGCTGGCGCTGCTTGGCGCCTGTTTCGCGATGTCGGCGGCGCACGGCGCTTTCTACGTCTTCTACTCGATCCACCTCAGCGGTCACGGCTACGCCAAGACCGCGGTCGGCCTCCTGTGGTCGCTCGGCGTGCTCGCCGAGATCGGCGTCTTCCTGCTGATGCCACGGCTGACCCGGCGCTTTTCGTTGCGCGACATCCTGCTCGTCAGTTTCGCGGCGGCCGTCCTGCGCTTCCTGATCATGGGCTGGGCAGTTGAATCGGCGGCGGCGATGATCTTCGCCCAGTTGCTGCACGGGCTGACTTTCGGCGCTTACCACGCGGCGGCGATCGCCGCCATCACGCAGTGGTTTCCCGGCAAGTCGCAGGGGCGCGGCCAGGCCTTGTACTCCAGCCTCTCCTTTGGTGCTGGCGGTTTGGTCGGTGCGTTGATCAGCGGACGTACCTGGGACGACTGGGGCGCCGGCTGGAGTTTTTCGCTTGGCGCGGCTTTCGCGCTGGCTGGCTGGCTATTGATTTATCGCTGGGTCGCCGCCGATGCAGCCGCCGTCGGGGGCGGGCGGGAAAAAACCGCCGATCCTGTGCAATAATCCAAGGCTTTACCGCACAACTTCAGGTTCCATGTCGAAGACCCTTTACGACAAGCTCTGGGAGAATCACGTCGTCCATCAGGAAGCGGATGGAACGGCCCTCCTCTATATCGATCGTCACCTGGTCCACGAAGTCACCAGTCCGCAGGCCTTCGAGGGCCTGAAGCTGGCCGGACGCAAGCCGTGGCGCGTTTCTTCCATCGTGTCGACGCCGGATCACAACACGCCGACCGACCACTGGGAAGAGGGGATCAAGGATCCGATCTCCCGCCTGCAGGTCGAGACGCTCGACGCCAACATCCGCGAAGTCGGCGCGCTCGCCTATTTCCCGTTCAAGGATCCGCGGATGGGCATCCTGCACGTCGTCGGCCCGGAAAACGGCGCCACGCTGCCGGGCATGACCGTCGTCTGCGGCGATTCGCACACCTCGACGCATGGCGCCTTCGCCTGTCTGGCGCACGGCATCGGTACCTCCGAGGTCGAGCATGTGCTGGCGACGCAGTGCCTGGTGCAAAAGAAGTCGAAGACCATGCTGATCGCCGTCGAGGGGCGCCTGGGCAAGGGCGTCACCGCCAAGGATGTGGCGTTGGCCATCATCGGCGCCATCGGTACCGCTGGCGGTACCGGCTATGCCGTCGAATTTGGCGGCAGCGCGATCCGCAGCCTGTCGATGGAAGGGCGCATGACGCTGTGCAACATGGCGATCGAGGGCGGTGCCCGGATGGGCTTCGTTGCCGTCGATGACACCACGATCAATTATCTGAAGGGCCGTCCGTTCTCGCCGCGTGGCGAGACCTGGGACAAGGCGGTGGCCTACTGGCGCACGCTGCATTCCGACCCGGGCGCGCAGTTCGATCGCGTGCTCACGCTCAAGGCGGAAGAAATCCGGCCGCAGGTGACCTGGGGCACGTCGCCCGAAATGGTGGTCGGCATCGACGCTGTCGTGCCCGATCCGGCGAAGGAAGCCGATCCGGTCAAGCGCGAGGGAATGGAACGCGCGCTGCAATACATGGGTCTCAATCCCAACGTTCCGCTCAAATCCATTCCCGTCGATAAAGTGTTCATTGGTTCCTGTACCAACTCCCGCATCGAGGATCTGCGCCAGGCGGCTGCCGTGCTGAAGGGGCGTCACGTCGCGGCCAACATCAAGCTGGCGCTGGCCGTGCCGGGTTCCGGTCTGGTCAAGCGCCAGGCCGAGGCGGAGGGGCTGGACAAGGTCTTCATTGCCGCCGGTTTCGAATGGCGCGAGCCGGGCTGCTCGATGTGTCTGGCGATGAACGCCGACCGCCTGGAGCCGGGCGAGCGTTGCGCCTCGACCTCGAACCGCAATTTCGAAGGCCGCCAGGGCCGCGGCGGCCGCACCCATCTGGTCAGCCCCGCGATGGCGGCGGCAGCAGCCGTGACCGGCCATCTGGCGGATGTGCGGACGCTTTAGAAAAAGCTTACCGGATCGACATCGACGGTGACGCGCACCGCGCTGGGCGCTTTCACCAGTTTCAGCCAGGCTTTCAGATAGGCCTGAATATCGATGCCCCGCGCCGCCTGCACCAGCAACCGCTCCCGCGTCTGCCCGCGCAGCAGCGCATAGAAGGCGGGCGTCGGCCCCCAAACTTTCACATCCCGCGCCGCCGGCGCCGCCTTGCCCAGTTCACGCGCCACATGACGCACCGCGTCTCCATCCGGACCGGACACGATAATGGCCGCCAACCGCCCGAAAGGCGGCGCGGCGCTGGCCTCACGATATTGCTGCTCCTGCTCATAGAACCCGTCGCGGTCGCCCCGCGCCAGCGCCTGCATCACCGCATCCTCCGGATTGCGCGTCTGCAGCAGCACCAGCCCAGGCTTCTCCGCCCGGCCCGCGCGGCCCGACACCTGATGCAGCAACTGGAAGGTGCGCTCTCGCGCCCGCACATCGCCGTCGCTGCCGCCAAGGTCCGCATCCACCACGCCGACCAGGGTGAGTTGCGGGAAATGATGCCCCTTGGCGACGATCTGGGTTCCGATCAGCACATCGATCTCGCGCTTGGCCATGGCGCGGATCGCGCCTTGCGTTTCAGCGGGGCCATGCAATGTGTCGGACGAGGCGATGGCGTATCGCGCGCCGGGAAAGAATTGCGCGAATTCCTCCGCCACCCGCTCCACCCCGGGGCCGCAGGCGGCGAGATGGTCGAAGGTGCCGCATTCGGGGCAGGCGTCGGGTCGCTTTTCGGCATGGCCGCAATGGTGGCAGACGAGCTGGCCGCGGAAGCGGTGCTCGACCAGCCAGGCCGAGCAGACCGGGCAGCCGAAGCGGTGGCCGCAGACGCGGCACAGCGTCAGCGGCGCGTAGCCGCGCCGGTTGAGGAACAGCAGCGATTGCTCGCCCTTTTCCAAGGTGCGGCCGATATGGTCGACCAGCACCGGCGACAGGAACCCGCCCTTGGCCGGCGGCGCGCGCCGCATGTCGATCGCCCTGAGGTCGGGCAGCGCCGCTTCGGCGAAGCGGCCGGACAGCACGACCCGGGCGTAGCGGCCCTGGTCGGCGTTGACGCGGCTCTCGACCGACGGCGTGGCGGAGGACAGCACCACCGGAAAACCGCCGATGTGGCCGCGCACCACAGCCATGTCGCGGGCGTTGTAGAAGACGCGGTCCTCCTGCTTGTAGGCGGGGTCGTGCTCCTCGTCGACGACGATCAGGCCGAGCTCCCGGAACGGCAGGAACAGCGCCGAACGCGCCCCCGCCACCACCCGCACCGTGCCTTCCGCCACCTGCCGCCAGACCTTCCCGCGCATGCGCGGCGCGACGTCGGAATGCCATTCCGCCGGCTTCGTGCCAAAACGGTCCTGGAAGCGTTCCAGGAAGGCGTGGGTCAGCGCGATCTCTGGCAGCAGGATCAGCACCTGCCGGCCTTTTTCCAGTGCCGCCGCGACGGCCTCGAAATAGACCTCCGTCTTGCCGGAACCCGTCACGCCGTCGAGCAGGGTGACGGCGAAGGCGTCGGCCTCGACGGATTCGCGCAGCTTCCGCGCCGCCTCGCTCTGCTCGGGCGTCAGCTCCGGCGCCGCATAGGCCGGATCGGGCGCGGCGACGACCGGCCGGGGCGGGATCATCACCGTCTCGAACGCGCCCTGCGCCTTCAGCCCGTCGATGACGGCCGAGGACACGCCCGCGGCGTGCGCCAGGCCCGACCGGGTCCAGGCGAGCCCGCCTTCGGCCGCGTCGATGACGCGCTGCCGGGCGGCGGTCATGCGGTCCGGCAGCACGGGCGTGCGCTGCAATCCTTCCGTCCACGGCTCCGGGTCGAAGGCTTCCGGTGCCCGCAGCAGCATGCGCGCCACCATGCCGGGCGGCGTCAGCGTGTATTGCGCGATCCACTCGACGAAGCGGCGCGCCGCGCGGTCGATCGGCGGACAGTCGAACACCTCCTCGACCGGCCGCAGCTTCCTCGCGTCGACGGCGTCGGCGCCGCCGTCCCAGACGATGCCGGCGACCTGGCGCGGTCCGAGCGGCACGCGCACGATCGAACCCGGCACCACGCGCATTCCCGATGGAACCGCGTAGGTGTAGGGACGTTCGGCAGGCATGGGAACCAGCACCGGCGCCGCCGCGTCACAGGGCGAATCTCGTTTCGTCATGGCGCGTGACCTTGCCCCGACTTTGGTCTAGAGCAAAGGGCGAGAAGCTCGCCGCGCGTCGATACGGCCCGCCCATCGACTTTGCCAAGCCCATCGACTTTGCCAAGGAGACCGCCATGAAATTTTTCGTCGATACCGCTGACGTCAAGGAGATCAAGGAGCTGAACGATCTCGGCCTGCTCGACGGCGTCACCACCAACCCCTCCCTGATCCTGAAATCGGGCGGCAAGATCGCCGAGGTGACCAAGCAGATCTGCGACATCGTCGAGGGGCCTGTCTCGGCCGAGGTCACCGCGACCGACTACGACGGCATGATGCAGCAGGCCAAGGTGCTGGGCGCCATCGCCGACAACATCGCCATCAAGGTGCCGCTGACGCTCGACGGCCTCAAGGCCTGCCGCTCGATCCGCGCCGAGGGCCGCATGGTCAACGTCACGCTGTGCTTCTCGGCCAACCAGGCGCTGCTCGCCGCCAAGGCCGGCGCCACCTTCATCTCGCCCTTCATCGGCCGCCTCGACGACATGGGCTTCGACGGCATGGAGGTGATCGCCGAGATCCGCCAGATCTACGACAATTACGGCTACGACACGGAGATCCTCGCCGCGTCGATCCGCACCGTCGACCACGTCAAGCGGGCGGCCCTGATCGGCGCCGACGTCGCCACCATCCCGCCGGCGACGCTCAAGGCGCTGGTCAAGCACCCGCTGACCGACAAGGGCCTCGAGCAGTTCCTGGCCGACTGGGCCAAGACCGGCCAGACGATCGGCTGACGGGGCAGCCGAGGGGCGGCGCTCAGCGCCTCGCCAGATCCTGCGCGATGGCGAGATTGAGCAGCGCGGCGAGTTCGCGCGCGGCGCGGTTCTCGGCGTCGAGCTGTGCGCGGTAGGTAGCGAATTCCTGCTGCGGCCTGTCGTAGGACGCCGACATGGTGCGCCTGCCCTGGGCGACGACCGCGCCGGTCTTGATGTCGGTCAGGCGATAGTTGGAGGTCAGCCGCACCGTGCCCGCCGTCGGCTGGTCCACGTCGCTCGCCACCTGCACGTTGGCCGCCGATTCGATCGACTCGGTGACGTTGAGATCGAGCGAATAGGCCGGTGTGGTCGTACGCGCGCCGCCGCCGGTGAAGGCGAAGGTGAGGTTGTTGCGCACCTGCTGGGCGTAGCGCGTGGTGACCGGCTTGATGGCGATCGACGCCAGTTCGTCGCGGGCGCTCGCCGTGGAAGCGGACGACAGCGGCGCGCTGGAATAGAGCGGCCTGACCGTGCAGGCCGACGTCAGCGCCTCCAGGACGATCCCCGCGGCAAGCGAAACGCGGCGCACCGCCGGGGCCGGCGTCCTGCTGTTCTCAGGCAACGACATTGACGATCCTCTGCGGCACGACGATCACTTTGCGCGGCGGCTTGCCGTCCAGCGCCTTCTGCACTGCATCGAGCTCGAGCGCGGCCCGCTCGACCGCAGCTTGGTCCGCGTCGCGGGCGATTGTCAAATCCCCCCGCTTCTTGCCGTTCACCTGCACGGGATAGGTGAAATCATTGTCCACGGTGAGCGAGGGCTCGAAGGCCGGCCACGGCCGCTCGGCCGCCAGGCCCTCGCCGCCCAGCGCCGCCCAGCATTCCTCGGCAAGGTGCGGCATCATCGGCGCGATCATGGCGACGAGGAACTCCAGCCCCTGCCGCACCGCCGGCGCCAGCCCGTCGCCGCGGCGCTCGCCGGCGATCTCGGCGACCTGCGGCGACAAAAGGTTGGTCAGTTCGTAGATCCGCGCCACCGCCTTGTTGAAATGCAGCCGGCCGATGTCCTCGCCGACCGCCTTGAGCAATTTGTGCGCCGCCTTCGACAGCGCCACGGCCTCGCCCTGCGCTCCCGCCGCCGGCGCGACGCCGGCCACCGCGGGCGCCGCCTCCGACGCCAGGCGCCAGACGCGCTGCACGAAGCGGTGCGCGCCTTCCACGCCCGCCTCGGTCCAGATCACGTCGCGCTCCGGCGGCGAATCCGACAGCATGAACCAGCGCGCGGTGTCGGCGCCGTAGCTGGCGATGATGTCGTCGGGATCGACGACGTTCTTCTTCGATTTCGACATCTTCTCGATGGCGCCGATCTCGACCGGCGTATCGTCGGCGAGCAGGAACGCGCGGCGCGAGCCGTCGAGGTCCTCGACCTTCACCTCGGCCGGCGTCACCCAGCCGTTCGGGCCGCGATAGGTCTCGTGCACCACCATGCCCTGCGTGAACAGGCCCTCGAACGGCTCCTCGACCTCGTTGAGATGGCCCGTCGCCTTCATCGCCCGGGCGAAGAAGCGCGAATAGAGCAGGTGCAGGATGGCGTGCTCGATGCCGCCGATATACTGGTTGACCGGCAGCCAGCCCTTCGGGCCGTCGACATACTCCAGCGTCGTCGGCGCAGCCTTGTTCCAAGGATCGGTGAAGCGAGCGAAATACCACGACGAATCGACGAAGGTGTCCATCGTGTCGGTGTCGCGCCGCGCCGGCCCGCCGCAGCGCGGGCAGGCGACGTGCTTCCACGTCGCATGGTGGTCGAGCGGATTGCCCGGCCTGTCGAAGGAGACGTCGGTCGGCAGTTCCACCGGCAACTGGTCGTCCGGCACCGGCACGGCGCCGCAGGTCTCGCAATGGATGACGGGAATGGGGCAACCCCAGTAGCGCTGGCGCGAGATCAGCCAGTCGCGCAGGCGGAAGCGCGTGACACCCTTGCCGACGCCGCGCTGTTCGAACCAGGCAATGGTTCGGGCGATGGCATCGACGGCTGTGGCGCTGGTGATACCGGCGAAGTGGTCGACATAGTCGACGGTTTCGGACTTGGGCGGCACGAGCGCCTCGTTTCCGACTTCCGCGCGCTCGCCCGGCAAATAAAAGGCGTTCCGGACGGCGAGGCCGTATTTCCGGGCGAAATCGAGGTCGCGCTGATCGTGCGCCGGGCAGCCGAATACCGCACCGGTGCCATACCCCATCAGTACAAAATTGCCGATCCAGACCGGCAGCAGTCGATCCTCCGCCGGGTGGCGCACGGATATGCCGGTATCGTAGCCCAGCTTTTCGGCGGTCTCCAGCGCCTCCTCGGAGGTTCCGATATGACGGCACATGGCATTGAATTCTGCCAGCGCCGGATTGTCCGTTTCAAGCGCGAGCGCCAGTGGATGATCCGGCGAAATCGCGATGAAGCTCGCACCATGCATCGTATCGGGACGGGTCGAATAGCAGATGATCTGCGTATGCCCGGCAACCGGCTGCACGAGATCGAAGGCAATTTCGATGCCCTCCGACCTGCCGATCCAGTTCTCCTGCATGATCCGGACCTTGTCCGGCCAGCGGTCGAGCGTGGCGAGCCCGTCCAGCAGCTCCTGGCTCATGGAGGTGATCTTGAAGAACCACTGCGTCAGGTCGCGCTGCTCGACCGGCGCGCCGGAGCGCCAGCCCTTGCCGTCGATGACCTG
>OFJB01000192.1_pt1 | contig 33643 bp, 33 predicted proteins | sample 1775081 | NCBI WGS metagenome assembly OFJB01 (sample SAMN08195771, study PRJEB24354) | sludge metagenome | isolation source: initial sludge from phenol fed wastewater aerobic bioreactor | place: India: Nagpur | collected 2016-06-05
GGCGGCGACCCTGCAGCGCCAGCACGTGAACCTGGCCCAGATCGTGATCGAGGCCGTGCACGACAGCGTGCCCCACGCGCTCGAAAAGCACATCGACCTGGGCTACGACGGCGCGCCCGCCACCGACGCCGGCGCCCTGCTCGAAGGCAATGCCACGCTGCTGGCCGAGCTGGTGCGCAACCTGCTGGACAACGCCATCAACTACGCGCCTTCGAGCGCGAGCCAGCCGGGCATGGTGACGGCGCGCGTGGTCACCGACCCGTTCGGCCAGGTGCTGATCCTGCAGGTGGAGAACACCGGGCCCGGGATTCCCGCGGCCGAGCGCGAGCTGATCTTCCAGCCGTTCTACCGCTCGCTGGGCCACGAGGCCGACGGCTCGGGCCTGGGCCTGCCCATCGTGCGCGAGATCGCGCGCCAGCACGGGGCGCAGATCACGATCGATGCGCTGCAGCCCGGCGCGCGCCAGCCCGGCACGCGCTTCACCGTGCGCTTCGCCCCGCTGGCACAGCCCCGGGGCCTGCCGATCGCCTAGCGCTCGATCATTTGCAGGGCTGCAGCGGCGTGTCGCCCCAGTTGATCGCCAGGCCGGCGATCTGCGAGCGCATCGCGCCCGTGGCGGCCGGCAGGCGCAGCACGTGGCGGGTTTCCGGGGCCCGCTCCTGCACCACCCGGGCGGTGCGCACGCCGTGCGAGGTCAGGTCCGCCAGGCCCCGCTGGGCCGCTTCCTCCGTCGAGAACCGGCCCAGCGACAGCCCGGGCTCGAACGCCGGTCCGGGCCGGTCGAACGCCACCTTGAGCGCGCGCAGTTCGGTGCGCTTCCTGGCCGTCGTTTCTTCGTCCGGGAAGCGACCCATGTAGACCATCCAGCGGCCGGGCACGTCGCTCGATTCCAGCGTCCAGCTGCCGGCGGGCAGCGCGGCCAGGGCGCCGCGCACCGCCGTGGCGCGCGCTTCGTTCATGGGGCCGGCCTGCAGGCACAGCGCCGGCTCGCGGCTGCCGGCCGCCGCGGCGGCCGGCGGCGGCACGGGGGCTGCGGGCTCCACGGCGGCGGGGGCCGGTGCGGGTGCGGGGACAGGCGCAGGAACAGGCGCGGGAGGCGGTGCCTTCTCGGCATGGGGGGCCTCCGCCGCGCCGCCGGGCGGCACGATCTGCAGCGACTGCGGCGCGATCTGCTGCGTCAGGCGCTCGGGCTCGCCTTCGCTGTGGGGGGCCAGGCCCCACGGCGCCAGCAGGCCCTGGCTCCAGCTGTAGTAGCCCACGTTGGCCAGCAGCAGCACGAGAACGGCCAGGCGCAGCATCGGGGGCTCAGCTCCTGCGGGCCGCGGGCGGCGCGGGGCGCACGCTCACTTCGGCGCTGGTGATGCGCTGCACGCCGTCGGCCGTCTGCACCAGCAGCGCGCCGCCGTCGTCCACGCCGCGCGCCGTGCCCTGCACGCCGTCGCTGAGCTGCACGGCCCGGCCCTTGAGGTAGTCGCGCCGTTCGAAGCGCGGCTGGTAGGGGGCGAAGCCGGCCTCGGCGAACCCCAGCAGCGTGCGCACCAGCGGCGCGGCGTAGCGCAGCAGGGCGGAGGGGCCGTCGAGCCGCGCATCCACGTCCTGCAGGCAGGCCGCGGGCGTGCGCAGGCCGCCGTCCGGCGGCGGCTGCAGGTTCAGGCCCACGCCCACGATCACGCAGCGCCGGCCGCTGCCATCGGCGATCTCGGTGGTCTCGATCAGGATGCCCGCGAGCTTGCGCCCATCGTCCAGCCACAGGTCGTTGGGCCATTTGAGCAGCAGGCGCGGTGCGGCGCCGGCGCCGGCGCCCGCGGGCAGCCGGGGCTGCAGGCTTTCGGCCACCGCCACGCCGACGGCCAGCGACAACCCCGACCAGTCGCGCGGCGCGTAGGGCAGGGCCAGCGAGACGGCCAGCACGTCGCCGGCGCCGCTGTACCACGCGCGGCCCTGGCGCCCGCGCCCGGCGGTCTGTTCCTCGGCGATCAGGAGCGTGGGCGGCAGCGCGCCGCGGCGCGCGCGGCGCAGCAGCTCGGTGTTGCTGGAGTCGATCGTCGGCAGCACCTCGACGGCCAGGCCCGGCAGCAGCGAGTCGAGCTGCTCGTGCAGCACGCGCACCGGCCAGCGCGCGGCGTTCATGCGCCGCGGCCCTTGCGCGCGGGCACGGCCGGCCGCCAGCCGCGCTTGGGCGCGAGCAGGGTGCCGCGGCAGCGGCGGCTGCCGCAGCGGCAGGCGTATTCGGCCTTGAGCCTGGGCGTGTAGCGCTCGTCGATGATCAGGCCGTAGTCGTAGTTCAGCTCCTCGCCGGCGCGGATGGCGCGCAGCGCGGTGATGAAGATGCGGCCGTCCACCTCGTCGGCCCAGCAGTTGGGCTCGCAGCTGTGGTTGATCCAGCGCGCCGCGTTCCCGCCCACGCTGGCGTCGATCACGTGGTCTTCGTCGACGTGGAAGTAGAAGGTGTGGTTGGGATCGCTCGGGTCGTGCGGGTGGCGCCGCTGCGCCTCGGCCCAGGAGATCACCTCGCCGACGTACTCGATGAGGATCTCGCCCTCGGCGAGGTCCTGCAGCGCGAACACGCCCTTGCCGTGCACGCCCGAGCGGCGCACCTGGATGCGCCGGCCGCGGGGCACCGATGGACGGGAAGGAGAGGCCATGGCAAAAATCTCTGCTACTTTGTATGCATACACACCTGCGCGCGCGTGCGCGCGGGCCACGCATTGTAGAAGTGCCGCATCACACACCATGAGCAAGACCCTCGTCATCGCAGAAAAACCCTCGGTCGCGCAAGACATCGTGCGCGCCCTCACCCCCGTCGCGGGCAAGTTCGACAAGCACGAGGAGCACTTCGAGAACGAGCGCTACCTCGTCACCAGCGCCGTCGGCCACCTGGTCGAGATCGAGGCGCCCGAGGAGTTCGACGTCAAGCGCGGCAAGTGGAGCTTTGCCCACCTGCCGGTGATCCCGCCGCGCTTCGACTTGAAGCCCGTGGACAAGACCAAGACGCGCCTGAACGCCGTCGTCAGGCTCGCCAGGCGCAAGGACGTGACCGAGCTGATCAACGCCTGCGACGCGGGGCGCGAGGGCGAGCTGATCTTCCGCCTGATCGAGCAGTACGCCGGCGGCGCCAAGGGCAGCCTGGGCAAGCCCATGCGCCGCCTGTGGCTGCAGAGCATGACGCCGCAGGCCATCCGCGACGGCTTCGCGCAGCTGCGCAGCGAGCAGCAGATGCAGGGCCTGGCCGACGCCGCGCGCAGCCGCTCCGAGGCCGACTGGCTGGTGGGCATCAACGGCACGCGCGCGATGACGGCGTTCAACTCGCAGGGCGGCGGCTTTTTCCTGACCACCGTCGGGCGGGTGCAGACGCCCACGCTGTCGCTGGTGGTCGAGCGCGAGGAAAAAATCCGCGCCTTCGTCAGCCGCAACTACTGGGAGGTGCACGCCAGCTTCGCCGCGCAGGCGGGCGAGTACCTGGGCAAGTGGTTCGACCCGCAGTTCCGGAAGGGCGACGACCCCGAGGCGCGGGCCGACCGCGTCTGGAACCTGGCGCAGGCGCAGCAGATCGCCGACGCGGTGCGCGGCAAGCCCGCCACCGTCACCGAGGAAAGCAAGCCCACCACGCAGGCCAGCCCCCTGCTGTTCGACCTGACCAGCCTGCAGCGCGAGGCCAATGGCAAGTTCGGCTTCTCGGCCAAGACCACGCTGGCCCTGGCGCAGGCGCTGTACGAGAAGCACAAGGCGCTGACCTACCCGCGGACCGACGCGCGCGCCCTGCCCGAGGACTACCTGGGCGTGGCGCGCCAGACCTTCGAGATGCTCGCCGGCTCCGGCATGGGGCATCTGGCGCCCTTCGCGCGCCAGGCGCTGGAGGAGCGCATGGTGCGCCCGTCGCGGCGCATCTTCGACAACACCAAGATCAGCGACCACTTCGCCATCATCCCCACCACGCAGGCGCCGCACGGCCTGTCCGACGCCGAGCAGAAGCTCTACGACCTGGTGGCGCGCCGCTTCATGGCGGTGTTCTTCCCGAGCGCCGAATACCAGGTGACCACGCGCATTTCCAGGATCGAGCCGCACAGCTTCAAGACCGAGGGCAAGGTGCTGGTGCGCCCCGGCTGGCTCGCGATCTACGGCAAGGAGGCGGCCAGCGAGGTCGAGGGCGGCAAGGAAGGCGACAGGGGCCAGCCGCTGGTGGCGGTGCAGCCGGGCGAGCGGCCGCTGGCGGCGCAGGCCGAGGCCAAGGGCCTCCGAACCAAGCCGCCCGCGCGCTACTCCGAAGCCACGCTGCTGGGCGCGATGGAGAGCGCCGGCAAGCAGATCGACGACGACGAGCTGCGCGAGGCGATGCAGGAGAAGGGCCTGGGCACGCCGGCCACGCGTGCCGCCATCATCGAAGGCCTGCTGACCGAGAAATACATGCTGCGCGAGGGCCGCGAGCTGATCCCCACGGCCAAGGCCTTCCAGCTCATGACGCTGCTGCGCGGGCTGGAGGTGGAGGAGCTGTGCCGCGCCGAGCTCACCGGCGAGTGGGAGTACAAGCTGGCGCAGATGGAGAAGGGCCAGCTCTCGCGCGCGGCCTTCATGCAGCAGATCGCCGCGATGACCGAGCGCATGGTCAGGAAGGCCAAGGAGTACGACCGCGACACCATCCCCGGCGACTACGCCACCCTGCAGGCGCCCTGCCCCAACTGCGGCGGCGTGGTGCGGGAGAACTACCGGCGCTACGCCTGCACCGGCAAGGACGGCGGCGAGGGCTGCGGCTTCTCCTTCGGCAAGTCGCCCGCCGGGCGCACCTTCGAGGTGGCCGAGGCCGAGCAGCTCGTGCGCGAGCGCCGCATCGGCCCGCTCTCGGGCTTTCGTTCCAAGGCCGGCTGGCCGTTCACCGCCGAGATCGCCATCGTGCGCGACGAGGAGGCGGGCAACTACAAGCTCGAATTCGACTTCGGCGACGACAAGGACGCCGAGGAGACCGGCGAGCTCGTCCACTTCGCCGACGAAGCCCTCGGCCCCTGCCCGGCCTGCGGCGCGCCGGTGCACGAGCACGGCAGCAACTACGTCTGCAGCAAGGCGGTGCCCACGGCCGCGCAGCCCACGCCCTCGTGCACCTTCAAGAGCGGCAAGATCATCCTGCAGCAGCCGATCGAGCGCGCGCAGATGGCCAGGCTCCTGGCCACCGGCAAGACCGATCTGCTCGACAAGTTCGTCTCCAACCGCACGCGCCGCGCGTTCAAGGCGCGCCTGGCCTGGGACGCCGCCGCGGGCAAGGTCAACTTCGAGTTCGAGCCGCGCGAGGGCAAGTACCCGCCGAGGAAGACCGCTGCATCGAAAACAGGAGCTGCTGGCGCAGGTGGGGCGGGCGCTGCAGCCAAAAAAGCCGCGAAACCCGCTGCCAAGAAGGCGGCCGCCAAGACCAAAACCCCGCGCAAGACCACGGCGGCCAGCGGCAAGGCGCCCAGCGCCGCCCTGGCCGCGGTGATCGGGCCGGACGCGGTGAGCCGCCCCGAGGCCGTCAAGAAGCTCTGGGACTACATCAAGGCCCACGGCCTGCAGGACCCGCGGGACAAGCGCCAGATCGTCGCCGACGACAAGCTGCGCGCCGTCTTCGGCAAGGAGCGCGCGGGCATGTTCGAGCTGGCGGGCCTGCTGGGCGCGCACCTCGGGTAGGCGGCGATGCGCAGCCGGGGCGAACGCATCGTCTGGGCCGTCGTGGCCGTGGCCGTGCTCGCGGGCGCCGCGGCAGCGTGGCTCACGCGCGATGCCTGGCTGCCCGAGGCCGGGCCGTGGCTGGAGCGGCTCTGGCACAAGAGCACCCGCCCCGGCCCCGACACCCTGCCGCCGGATCAGCGGCCCGCCCGCTCAGGCCGCGCCGCGCGTGGCGATGCCGCGCCCCCGCCCCCGCCCCCGCGCAAATGCGTGGCCGCCGATGGGCGCGTGACCTACACCAACGCGCCCTGCCCGCCCGGCGCGCGCGAGCAGGCCGTGGACGGCGCGCTCACCGTGCTGCCGTCCGAGTCTCCTGTCCCGGCACGTTAGAGGCTGCCTCGCTACCATTGCCGGTTTCGATCTTCAAAGAGACCCGCGATGTTCAGCCACATCATGCTCGGCGCCGCCGATCTGGAGCAGTCCAGGCGCTTCTACGATGCCTTCCTCGGCGCGCTCGGCATCGCCCCCGGCGTGGCCCACAAGAACCGCTACTTCTACCGCAGCCCCACGGGCACGTTCGCGGTTTCCACGCCCATCAACGGCGAGCCCGCCACCTTCGGCAATGGCGCCACCACGGGGTTTGCCGCCGCCTCGCCCGAGCAGGTGCAGGCGGCGCACGCGGCCGGCGTGGCCGCGGGCGGGCGCTCCTGCGAAGACCCGCCCGGCTGGCGCGAGCTCGGCGGCGGCGTGCGCCTGTACCTCGCCTATTTGCGCGACCCGGCGGGCAACAAGCTGTGCCTGTCGCACCGGCCCGCGAAGGCCGCCTGAACCCGGACAACCGAAGCCGGCCTGGTGAAAGATAGAAGGAGTTTCTCGATGACCTGGACCCACCCCATCACGGCCAAGTGGCCGGCCCGGCACCCCGAGCGCCTGCAGCTCTATTCGCTGCCCACGCCCAACGGCGTGAAGGTCTCGATCGCGCTCGAAGAGCTGGCCCTGCCCTACGAGCCGCACCTCGTGAGCTTCGAGACCAACGACCAGCTCACGCCCGAGTTCCTCTCGCTCAACCCGAACAACAAGATCCCGGCCATCATCGACCCCGACGGGCCGGGGGGCCGGCCGCTCGCGCTGTTCGAATCGGGCGCGATCCTGGTCTACCTGGCCGAAAAGACCGGGCGGCTGCTGCCGGCCGATCCGGCCCTGCGCTACCAGACGCTGCAATGGCTGATGTGGCAGATGGGCGGGCTCGGGCCGATGTTCGGCCAGGTCGGGTTCTTCCACAAGTTCGCCGGCAAGGACTTCGAGGACAAGCGCCCGCGCGACCGCTACGTGAACGAATCGCGGCGCCTGCTGGGCGTGCTCGACAGGCAGCTCGCGGGCCGCGACTGGATGATGGGGGCCGAATACACCATCGCCGACATCGCCATCTTCCCCTGGGTGCGCAACCTCGTCGGCTTCTACGAGGCGGCCGATCTGGTCGGCTGGGGCGGCTATCCCGAGGTGCAGCGCGTGCTGGAGGTCTTCCTGGCGCGGCCCGCGGTGCAGCGCGGCCTGGCCATCCCGGCGCGCACGTGAGGCCATGCGGCGGCGCCACTGGCTGACGGGCGGCCTCGCGCTGCTGCTGGGCGCGGCGGCCTGCACCACGGGGCGCGGCCAGCCGCGCAGCGTGACGGTGACGCTCGAACGCCTGCAATCGACCGTGGACGAGCGTTTTCCCCGGCGCCTGAGCGCGCAGGGCCTGGTCGACGTGCTCGTGCAGGCGCCGCGCCTGCGCCTGCTGCCCGCGCTCGACCACCTGGGCGCGCGCGTGGACGTGAGCGCCAGCGGCCCCCTGCTGCAGCGCAGCTATGCGGGCGAGGCCGACCTGGACTTCGCCCTGCGCTACGAGGCCAGCGACCGCACCCTGCGCGCCACCGAACTGCACCTGAACGCGCTGCAGCTCCCGGGCATGCCGCCCGCCACCGCGCAGCTGCTGCGCCAGACCCTGGCCGATGGCCTGCGCGACGCGCTGCGCGAAGTGGTGCTCTACCGCCTGCGCGAGCAGGACCTGGCCCTGGCCGATACCCTGGGCCTGCAGCCGGGGCCGATCACCGTCACCCCCGAGGGCCTGCGCGTGCAGCTGGTGGCGAAAAACCCCTGAACACGCTTCGCGCTGCAAAATGGCGGCCGCCTCGCTACCATGGGGGGCTGTTCTGCCGATGGCACCCATGACCCCTCCCGCAGCCACCACCGCGGCCACCGCGCCCGCCCCCGCCCCCGAGACCACGCGCTACCGCGTGCTCGGCGCGATCAGCTTCTCGCACATGCTCAACGACATGATCCAGTCGTTGATCCTGGCGATCTACCCCATCCTCAAGGGCGAGTTCAGCCTGAGCTTCCTGCAGATCGGCCTGATCACGCTCACCTATCAGCTCACCGCCTCGATGCTGCAGCCGCTCGTCGGCCTGTACACCGACCGGCATCCCCAGCCGCATTCGCTCGCCTTCGGCATGGGCTCGACGCTGTGCGGCCTGCTGCTGCTGTCGGTCGCGCCCAACTTCGAGGTCATCCTGGTCGCGGCGGCGCTGGTGGGCACGGGCTCGTCGGTGTTCCACCCCGAATCCTCGCGCATCGCGCGGCTGGCCTCGGGCGGGCAGCACGGCCTGGCGCAGTCCATCTTCCAGGTGGGCGGCAACACCGGCTCGGCGCTCGGGCCGCTGCTGGCCGCGCTCGTCGTGCTGCCGCAGGGGCAGCGGGCGATCGCCTGGTTCGCGCTCGCGGCGCTGGTGGCGATCGCGGTGCTCTGGAAGATCGGCAACTGGTACCAGCGCCAGTTCCTGAGCCGCCCGGCCGCCGCGAAGAAGGCGAGCAGCGCCGCGAGCCCCGTGCCGCACCGCCTGGTGGTGCGCGCGATCACCGTGCTGCTGATCCTGATTTTCTCCAAGTACTTCTACCTCACCAGCATCACGAGCTACTACACCTTCTACCTGATCCACCACTTCGGCGTGTCGGTGCAGTCCTCGCAAATCCACCTCTTCGTCTTCCTCTTCGCGGTGGCGGCCGGCACGCTCGCGGGCGGCCCGATCGGCGACCGCATCGGCCGCAAGCCGGTGATCTGGGTCTCCATCCTGGGCGTGGCGCCGTTCACGCTGCTGCTGCCCCACGTCGACCTGATGTGGACCGGCATCCTCACCTTCATCATCGGCCTGGTCATCGCCTCGGCGTTCTCCGCCATCCTGGTCTATGCGCAGGAGCTGATGCCGGGCAAGATCGGCGCGGTCTCGGGCATGTTCTTCGGCTTCGCCTTCGGCATGGGCGGCATCGGCGCGGCGGTGCTCGGCGTGCTCGCGGACAGCTACGGCATCGAGTTCGTCTACCAGATCTGCGCCTTCCTGCCGCTGCTGGGGCTGCTGACGGTGCTTTTGCCGACGATAGAGCGCCCCCGGCATCAGGCGGGTTGAAGGCGGACGGGTCTGGCGCCGTCCATGAACGTGCCACCCACGCCCTCGTCGCTGTCCCAGCAGCGCACGCAAAAATACCTGCTGGCACGCCAGCAGCACCCGGCCTGGCTGCTGCTGGCCTCGCGCCGGGCGCCGCTCATGCTCAGCGGCCTGGAGGCGCTGTTCGAGCACCAGCGCGATGGCGTGCCGTTCGACGCGGCGGTGCAGGCGTTGGCCGACATGCTCGCCGCGCACGCGAACGACAGCGATTTTGAAATCGAGCTGCAAGACACCCCGGCGCAGGCGCGGCGCGAGCTGCGCGAGTGGATACGCCGCGCGCTCATCACCGAGCGCGAAGGCCGCATCTTTGAAACCGACGCGCTGAAAACCGCGCTGCGCTTCGTCGCCCAGCTCGACAGCCGCATGATGACCTCCACCGCCTCGCGCCTGGGCACGGTGCAGCGCGAGATCGATAACCTGGCCACGGCGCTCGACCCCGACCCTGAGCGCCGCGCCGCGCACCTGGAGCGGCGCCTGGCTGAACTGCAGCAGCAGATCGACGACGTGCGCGCCGGGCGCGTGCAGCCCCTCACCCCCGCCCAGGCCATCGAAGGCATGCGCGAGGTCTATGCCCTGGCCAGCAGCCTGCGCGCGGACTTCCGGCGCGTGGAAGACTCCTGGCGCGATGCCGACCGCGCGCTGCGCCAGGCCATCCTGAGCGCGCAGCAGCACCGGGGCGCCGTCATCGACCAGCTGCTCGACGGCCACGCCGCGCTCCTGCACACGCAGGAGGGCCGGGTGTTCGAGAGCTTTCAGCAGCAGCTCGACGAGCAGGCGGAACTGGCCGACATGCGAGCGCGCCTGCGCGCCATCCTGGCGCACCCGCTGATGGGCCAGGCGCTGGACGACCTGCAGCGCAGCGAGCTGCAACTGCTGGTGCCCCAGCTCATCAAGGAAGCCAAGGTGGTGCAGGCCGTGCGCGCGCGCAGCGAGCGCGAGGTGGCGCAGTTCATGAAAACCGGCCAGGCGGCGGAAAACCAGCGCGTCGGCCAGCTGCTGAACGACATCCTGAACCAGGCGCTGCGAATCGACTGGCAGCGCCAGGCCACGCGCCGCAGCGCGGCGCCGCTGCCGCCGCTGTCGGTCTCCACCGCCAACCTGCCGCTGATCGAACGCCTGCGCGCCAAGTCGCTCGACGGCGACACCGCGCAAGAGCTGCTGCTCACCACCCAGTACGCGCAACTGGCCGATATGGACGCCGAGTTCTGGCAGGCCTTCGAGGGGCTGGACACCGAGGCGCTGCGCCAGGACACGCTGGCGCTGCTGGAGGCACGCGGTGCACCCCTGACCCTGGCCGAACTGGCGCAGGCGCTGCCGCCGGGCGAGCATGACCTGGAAACCCTGGCGCAGTGGCTGGCCTGGGCGGGCGAGGGCGGAGGCGGTGTGCAGGGGCTGGAGCAGCAGCAGATCGAGCTGCAGGGCGCGGATGGGCAGGGGTGGCGGTTTACGGTGCCGATGGTGGAGGTGATGGCAGAGTGGGTGCGAGAGGAGGTGGGCTGAATCTCAGCTCTGCAGCGGCTGCGCCAGCTGTGTCGTCCCATGTCCGCTGCTTCCCTTGCCTGCAGAATCGGTTGCCGTCAGAGAAGCCGCCGGTTCAGGAGCCGGATGACAAAGCAATCCATCGATTCCCCTGCCTCATCGACCCCTACCATCTGTTCCTGCCGCTCAAGGAGCTCAAGGGGTTTGTGGGCTAAAACGAACCCATCATCAGTGCAAGCAGACCGCGTTTCAATAGTCATGCCCGCCTCCCACGACCTTTTCGACCAATGGGCCTCTGCGCCGCAGACCAACCCCATCCAGGACAGCGAATCAACGCCCGAGCCGCCGCCCGAGCTCGCGCCAGCCGCCGCGTCCGTCACCCCCCAGCCCCTGCGCCGCGCCCTGCAAGAGCTGTTGCGCATGGGCCTGCTCGAACAAGCCAGCAAGCCGCAGCTGTTTCGCCACATCGCCAGCGACACGGCGCGCGTCAACGCGCTCTTGGAGCCGCTGGACCTGCAGGTGCGTGTGGATGATCTGCGTGGCCTGGCCTATGTGGCGGTGACGCCCGGCTGGCAGGCAGAGGAGGCGGAGGACGACGAATGGACGCACCCGCTGGTGCGCCGCCAGCGCCTGACGCTGGAGCAGTCGCTGCTGCTGGCCGTGCTGCGGCGCGAGTTTTTGCAGCGCGAGCAGGAGGGCGGCCTGGGCGTGGCGGTGCAGCTCGGGCTCGACGGCCTGCTGCCGCAACTGGAGACCTACCTGGGCGCCACCGGCAGCGACATGCAGGATCGCAAGCGCCTGCTGGAGCTGCTGGAGAAGCTGCGCGCGCATGGCGTGGTGTCGGAGGTGGACGGGCAAGACCAGCTGACCATCCGCCCCATGATCGTGCACCTGGCGAACCCAGAGAATCTGCAGGGGCTGCTGGCGCATTTGCGGGGACTGGGGCCAGCGGGCGGTCAAGACGCCTAATACGGATTCGCATTCAATCGTCTCACTTTGTTGGTTCGCCTCGCCGTGCTACAGCACTGCCTTCGGCTCCCGCCGCGTTATCCGATCGAATGCGAACCCGTATAAGCGCCACCCAGGCACAGGCGCAAAAGTAGTTCAGAGGACTACAATCCACAACATGGATTTCGAGTGGGATGACGACAAAAGCGAGGCCTGCTTTGCGCAGCGCGGTTTTGACTTCGCCTATGCCGCGCACGCGTTTTTTGATCCCGATCGAACCATCCATACCGATGCACGCCGCGACTACGGCGAGGAACGCTACCGGCTGTCCGTGCGCATAGAAGGGCGCTTGTACGTGGGGGTGTACACCGTGCGCGGCGCCGCCATTCGCATCATTTCGGCACGCAAAGCCAACCAGCGGGAGAACCAGCAGCATGACCACCGTACGCATCCACATTGATCCGGCCCAAGGTGCTGGCGTGCCGCGCGGGCGCATCGATGCTGCCCGGGTGGAGGCTACCACCGAAGCGCAGATTGCCCAGCACATGGCGCAAGACGAGGCCGAGGCGATGCAGGACGCCGCCCAGTTCGCACGGCGGGTGCGCCAACGCCTGGGGCTGAGCCAGGCAGAGTTTTCGGCGCGCATCCACGTCTCGCTGGACACCATCCGCAATTGGGAGCAGGGCAAGCGCTCGCCCACCGGTGCGGCCAAGGCGCTGCTGAAAATCCTCGACAAAGCGCCGGAAGTGGCGTTGGCGGCGCTGTAGTTGCGCGCTTCATAATCACAGCCATCATGGCCACCAGCCTGCAAGCCCTCCAGCCCGAGCTCTCCGCCCTGTGCCGCCGCTACCGCGTGCGGCGCCTGGACATGTTTGGCTCGGCCGCGACGGGCAAGGCGCACACTGGCAGCGACATCGACCTGCTGGTGGAATTCGAGCCCATGAGCGAAGGCTATGCCGATGCCTATTTCGGCCTGCAGGACGCCCTGCAAACCCTGCTGCGCAAGCCCGTGGATCTGGTGGTGGAAAGCGCCATCCGCAACCCCTATTTCCGCCAATCCGTCCAAGCCAGCCGCACCCCGCTGTATGCAGCTTGAGCACGCCAAATATCTGTACGACATCCAGTACGCCAGTGGGCTGCTGGCCGATTTTGTGCAGGGTAAAACCTGGCAGGATTACGAGACCAACGCCATGCTCCGCGCCGCAGTGGAGCGTCAGTTCGAGATCATTGGCGAAGCGCTGACGCAGTTGGCCAAGCGTGATACGACTTTGGTAGGGCGCATCAGCGAATACCGCAGCATCATTGCCTTTCGCAACGTGCTGATCCACGGCTACGCCCAGGTGGACGACAAACTGGTGTGGGACGTGGTGCAAACCCGTTTGCCGGCGCTGCGCCAGCAGGTTGGCGACCTGCTGCGGGCAGGGTGAGCATGCCCTCCCCCAGCTACCGCCTGCACGCCCTGCATCTGTACAACTGGGGCGCCTTCTCCGGCCGCCACCGCGCCGAATTCGACGTGGGCAATACCGCCATCCTGGGCGCCACTGGCAGCGGCAAGACGACGTTGATCGATGCGCTGATGACGCTGCTCTGCCAGCACCCGCGCTACAACCTGGCCTCGACCGGCGGGCACGAGAGCGACCGCGACCTGGTGAGCTACGTGCGCGGCGCCAGCGGCCCGGGGCTGGCGAGCGATGGCAGTGCCCAGGTGGCGCGCGGCGGGCGCTGCGTGACGGGGCTGGCGGCGCAGTTTGTGCGCCTGGATGCAGAGCACGGCGAGCGCGAGGAGCTGACCCTGGGCGCGCTGCTGTGGTTTGACGGCAGCGCCAGCAGCGCGGCCGACATGGGCAAGCGCTGGTTCTTTGCGCGCGGCGCGGGCCACGGCCTGGACGCCTGGCTGGAGGAGCACCATGGTGGCGGCGCGCGCGCGCTGTCGCGGCTGGAGAAGGCCAGCGACGGCTTGCAGATGTTCAGCAGCAAGAGCGCGTATCTGGCGCGGGTGCAGCGCTTTTTCGAGGTCGGCGCCAACGCTTTCACCCTGCTCAACCGCGCGGCGGGGCTCAAGCAGCTCAACAGCATCGACGAGATTTTTCGCGAGCTGGTGCTCGACGACCACAGCGCCTTTGACGATGCGCTGCAGGTGGCCGCCAGCTTTGACGAGCTGGCCAGCATTCACGCCGAACTCGACGTGGCCAACCGGCAATACGTGGCGCTGCTGCCGCTGCGCGAGCTGGCCGCCAAGGGGGGCGAGCAGGCAGCCGCCCTGGCCGCACAGCAAGCATTGCAAGCGCTGCTTGCACCCTGGTTTGCGCGCCAGGGCGTGGCGCTCTGGGGAGCGCGCAGCAGTGAATTGCAAGCCGCCCTGCAGGCCCTGGAAACGCAGATCGACAGCATCCAGCAGCAGATCGACAGCGCGCGCCAGCAGGAGCAAGCGCTGCTCGCGCTCTACCTGCGCGCCGGCGGCGCCAGCATCGAAGACCTGCGCCGGGAACTGGCCGCACAGCAGGCGCTGATCGCCGAGCGTCAGGCCCATGTGCAGCAATACCAGCAGCTGGCGCGCCAGTTGCAGCTGGCCTGGCCGCAGCAGCTTTGCGCCGCCACGTTGGCCGAACACCAGGCGCAGGCCATGCCCGCATTGGCCGATCTGGATGCGCGCCAGCACACCCTGCAGGCCGCCGCCGAGGAGGCGATCGCCCAGGAGCACCAGCAGCGCGCCGCGCTCAAGGCGCTGCAGGATGAAGAGCTGGCCGTGCGCCAGCGCCCCGGCTCCAATGTGCCGCCGGAGTTTCAGCAATTCCGCGCCCAGCTCGCCGCAGAGCTCGATCTGCCCGAAGACGCCCTGCCCTTCGTCGCCGAGCTGGTCGAGGTGAGCGCCGCCCACCGCCCGTGGCGCGGCGCCATCGAGCGCGCCCTGGGCAGCCAGCGCCTGCGCATCCTCGTGCCGCCGCAGGCGATCAGCCAGGCACTGGCCTGGGTGAACCAGCGCCACAACCGCCTGCATGTGCGCCTGCTGGAAGTGCGCCAGCCGCCGCAGTCGCCGGTGTTCTGGAGCGACGGTTTTGCCGCGAAGCTGCGGCTTTTGCCCCATGCGCACCAGGGCGCCCTGCGACAGCTGCTCGCCGAGCTGGACCGCCACTGCGTGGACAGCCCCGAGGCGCTGCGCGGCACGCCCCACGCCATGACGGCGCAGGGCCTGATGTCCGGCCGTGCGCTGCAGTTCGACAAGCAGGACCAAAAGCGGCTTGATCAAGACTGGATGACCGGCTTTGACAACCGCGACCGTTTGGCGCAGTTGCAAGAGCAGATTCGGGCACAAACGCAGGTGTGGGAAGCGCTGGAAGCTGCTAAAAAGGAAGCGCTGAAGGCTCAGCTCGAGGTCGGCCAGCAACGCCAGCTCTGGCTTGGCCTGCAGGCGCTGCGCTTTGACGCGGTGGACGTGGCGGGGGTGCAGCAGCAAGAGGCAGCCACGCAGGCGCGGCTCGCCGCACTGCTCGACCCGCAATCCGACACCGTCCAGGCCCAGGCGCGCTACGAGCAGGCGAGCCAGGCGCGCGCGGCCCTGGAAGACGCGCGCCGCCAGCTCGACCAGCGCCAGGCCGCGCAGCAGGTGGAGCAGCGCCACGCCCACGAGCAGCAGGAGCGCTACGCCGCCCGCGTGCAAGGCGATGAGCCTGCGCCGCAGCAAGACGCGGCACTGCGCCGCTGGCTGCAGGTGGAGCCGGATTGCGCGCAGCTGCAAGAGCAAGAGCGCCAGGCCCAGCAGCGCGCCGCCGAGCAGGTGGCGCAGCAGCAGCGCCGCCTGGCCGAGCTGCACAAGGACATCATCCGCCAGATGGCCAAGGCGCAAAAGGAAGACCGGGGCGCGCTCACCGACCAGGCGCAGGAGGTGGAGGCCCTGCCGCAGTTTCTGCAGCGCCTGCGCCAACTCGAAGAAGAAGCGCTGCCCGAGAAGCGCCAGCGCTTTCAGGAATACCTGAACCAGGCCTCGGACCAGGGTGTGAGCACGCTCTTGCGCGGCATCGAGGCGCAGGTGGCCGAGATCACCGAGCGCATCGCCCAGCTCAACCAGACGCTCGCGCGCGTGGACTTTCACAGCGGGCGCTATTTGCAGCTCGACCCCCAGCCCATCGTCCACGCCAGCCTGCAGCAGCTGGAGCAAGCCCGCAAGCAGCTGCGCACCGAGCGCATGCGCGACGACGGTGGCCAGGCGCATTACCGCGCGCTGCAGGCCATGGTGGAATTGCTGCGCGAGCACGTCGGCAACCGCCGCACCAAGGCCGCGCAGGCACTGCTGGACGCGCGCTACCGCCTGCAGTTCGCCGTGCATGTGCTCGACCGCGAAACCGGCCAGGTGCTGGAGCGGCGCACCGGCTCGCAGGGCGGCAGCGGCGGCGAGAAGGAAATCATCGCCAGCTACGTGCTCACGGCCTCGCTCAGCTACGCGCTGTGCCCGGCCGGGCGCCGCCTGCCGCTGATGGGCTCCATCGTGCTCGACGAGGCCTTCTCCAAAAGCTCCCAGGCCGTGGCCGCGCGCATCATCCAGGCGCTGCGCGAATTCGGCCTGCACGCGCTCTTCGTCACGCCCAACAAGGAATTGCGCCTGCTGCGCCGGCACACGAGGAGTGCCGTCGTCGTGCAGCGCCGGGGCGCGCAGGCGCTGTTGATGAATATGTCATGGCAGGAGATGGATGCAAGGGCGCGGGCGGTGGCGGGCGCCGTATCTTGAAACCTCAGAAGGTGTGAGTGAATCCGGCGTGCTCGGGCATGGCGGATTCGTTTACACCTTCTCAGGCTGGCGCGCCGTCCTCGTGCCAGTTGATGCAGCGCAGCCCCGGCACGCGGGAAAATTCGCGCGCATTGCGCGTGACCAGCGCAGCGCCGTGGTGCAGGGCTGTGGCGGCAATCAGCAGGTTGTGCGCGCCAATCGGTGTGCCTGCGGCCTCCAGCGCGGCCCGAATCTGCGCCGCCTGCTCGGCGCAGGCCGCGTCAAACGGCAGGCGCCGCAGCGGCTGCATCAGCTGCGCCAGCGCCGCCAGCCGGGGCGCTGCGACCTCGGGCGGCAGGCGCAGCAGGCCGTAGCGCAGCTCGTACTCGACGATGCTTGGCACCGCCACGTCGGCCGGGCGCAGCGCCTGCAGGCGCGGCACCACCTGCGCATCGCCGCGGAAGTAGTAGCTGATGGTGTTGGTGTCGAGGGCGATCAAGGCCATGCTGGCCCTTCAAAAACCGATGCGCGGCAGGTCGGCGGGCAAGGCAGTCTCGTCGCCCCGCAACGGAAAGTCGGCAAAGCGCCCCGCCAAGTCCAGGGATTCCTGCGGCCACTCGTGCGCCGCGTGCTTGCGGATCAGCTCGGCCACCCAGCGGCTTTTGGATACACCCTGGGCCTGCGCCGCCTGCTCGATCAGCGCCTGGATGCCGTCGTCAAGGTAAAGCGTGATTTGCGACATACTGGCCACCTCAATATATAAGATAAAGTATAGGTGGATTGTGCCCTATCCACTTGTGATTCGCCATGCAATCGCCCACGCAGCTCGCCGCTCAACTCGCTCGCCACTGGCGGCGCGCCGACTGGCGCGAGCGCCAGCTGCTGCAGGCGGCCAGCGCTTGGCCGCTGCGCCTGCCGATTGCCACACCGACGGCGGCGCAGTTCCGTGACGACGGCCCCGCAGTTGCCGGGCATCTGCAGGCTTGGCGGTCCATCGGCGCGCAGGGCCTGGGGCGGGTGCGCTGGCAGGCGCGCCAGTACCAGGCCGCTGCCGCGCCGGTCGATCTGCCGGTGCAGTGGGAGCTGGACAAGCCCTCGGACTACCTCGCCGCCATCCGCACGTTGCGCCCTGCGGGCCAGGCCGAGGTGGCTGCCGACTACGAGGCCCTGCAGGCCGTGCTGGCGCGGGTGGACGCACGGTTTCATCGCCTGCTGCTGCGCCGCCTGGTTTTGTGGCGCGGCGTGCCCGCCGATGACGTGGCCATCGCCGCGCGCATGGCACTGCAACTGGAGCCCGGCTGCGCGCAAGGCCGCCCCTTGCGCGCGCTGGCCGTGGCGGGCAACGACAGCAAATTCTTCGAGCGCCATGCCGCGCTGCTCACCGCCCTGCTGGACGTGCGCTTCGACGGCGCCGCCGGCCGCCAGGGCCTGGCCGCCTTTCTGGACGCCAGCGCCGACGATGAGCACTGGCTGTTGCTCGCGCCCCTGGCCCCCGGCCTGCTGCCGTTTGCGCGCCTGCGTGTGGCGGCCAGCGACCTGGCCACCACGCCGCTTCCCGCGCGCCGCATCCTGCTGGTGGAAAACGAGCACTGCCTGCACCTGCTGCAGGGCGTGCTGCCGCTGCCAGGCACCATCGCCATCCTGGGCGCGGGGCTCAACCTCGCCTGGCTCGCCGCCCCCTGGCTGCAGGATTGCCAGGTGGCCTACTGGGGCGACATCGACACCTGGGGCCTGTACATGCTGGCGCGCGCGCGCCGCCTGTTGCCTGGTTTGCACGTCTTGCTGATGGACCGTGCGACCTTTGTCGCCCACGCCCGCGCCGCCGTGCCGGAACCCGCACTGGCCCCCGAGCCAGAATCCGACGCATTGCTTCCAGGAGAACGGGCGCTGGATGCGGACCTGCGCTCGCTCGATCGCGGCAGGCTGGAGCAGGAGTTCATCGCGCCTGCCGCAGTCGAGCACGCGGTGCGCGCCTGGGCCTTGATGCAGCCATGATCCACGCCGGGTTTGAGGTCAAGCGCTGTCCCGCAGGTGGCTGCGGGCACCGGCCCTCCCGGCCAACCATGGCCGGGCCTTGTTGCGCTCACTCCAGGAGATCTCCCATGCCTTTTGCCCAGATCAATGGCCAGCGCATCCATTACGAAGATACGGGTGCAAGCGGCCCGGCGGTCCTGTTCTCGCACGGCCTGCTGATGGATGGCAGCATGTTCGCGCCGCTGCCCAGCCCCTGAACTCCCCACTTTTTCCATGACTGCCCTGCATCCGGCCGCGCGGCCCGAGCGCCCGCTGTGGCGCACCTACCTGGCCTTTCTCGGGCCCATGGTGCTGGCCAACATCCTGCAGTCCCTGTCGGGCAGCGTGAACGGGGTCTACATCGGTCAGTTGCTGGGCACCCAGGCGCTGGCGGCCGTGGCCGGCATGTTCCCGGTCGTGTTCTTCTTCATCGCGCTGGTCATCGGCGTGGGCGGCGGCGCCTCGGTGCTGATCGGCCAGGCCTGGGGCGCGCGCGAGCCGCACCGGGTCAAGGCGATCGCCGGCACCGCGCTGGCGCTGGGCGGCCTCGTCGGCCTGGCGGCGGCCGTACTGGGCGAATGGCTGGCCCGCCCCGCGCTCACGGCGCTGGCCACGGCGCCCGAGCTGCTGCCCGAGGCCGTGGCCTATGCCCGGGTGATGATGCTGGGCATGCCGCTGCTGCTGGTGTTCATCCTGTACACCCAGCTTTTGCGCGGCGTGGGCGACACGGTGACGCCGCTGCTGGCGCTGTGCCTGTCCACCGCCGTCGGCCTGGTGGTCACGCCCGCGCTGATCCTGGGCTGGCTGGGCCTGCCGCGGCTGGGGGTGGTGAGCGCGGCGGTGGCGGGCTGGGTCTCGTTCGCGCTGGCGCTGGCCTTTCTGTGGGTCTACCTGCGCCGCAAGCGCCACCCGCTGGCACCCGACGCCGAGCTGCTGCGCGCGCTGCGCATCGATCCGCGCCTGCTGCGCATGGTGCTGCGCATCGGCGTGCCCACGGGCGTGCAGATGGTGACGATCGCCCTGGCCGAGCTGGCCATCCTGGGGCTGGTCAACGGCTATGGCGCGGACGCCACGGCGGCCTACGGCGCGGTCAACCAGATCGTCAACTACGTGCAGTTCCCCGCGCTCTCGATCGCCATCACGGCCTCCATCCTGGGCGCGCAGGCCATCGGCGCCGGCCGCGGCGAGCGCCTGGCGGCCATCGTGCGCACCGGGCTGCTGCTCAACGTGCTGTTCACCGGCAGCCTGGTGCTGCTGGGCTATGCGCTGTCGCACTGGCTGCTGGGCTTTTTCCTCACCACGGCGCGGGTGCTGGAGCTGGCGCAGACGCTGCTGTACGTGATGCTGTGGGCCAGCGTGGTGTTCGGCCTGCAGGCGGTGCTGGCCGGCGTGATGCGCGCCAGCGGCACGGTCTGGGTGCCCACGGGCATCAGCGTGGCCTGCATCCTGCTGGTGCAGCTGCCGAGCGCGCATGCGCTGTCGGCGCGCTTCGGCCTGGCGGGCGTGTGGCTGTCGTACCCGGTGGTGTTCTGCGCCATGCTGGCGCTGCAGGCCGGTTTCTATCTGCTGGTGTGGCGCTACCGCAAGATCGAGCGGCTGCTCTGATTACGTTCGATTTTCAGGCGCTCTGGCCCAGTCGCTGACAATCGACGGCCCATCAACCCTCCTCTTTCCGGCAGCCCATCGCCATGCAGATCACCAAAGACTCCGCCGTCACCCTGCAATACAAATTGACCGACCCCGCCACCGGCGCCCCGCTGGACGCCGGCCACACCGCCTACCTGCACGGCGGCTACGACGGCATCTTTCCCAAGGTGGAACAGGCGCTGGAAGGCCAGCCGGTGGGGCATGCCACGGCGATCGAGCTGGCCATCGAGGAAGCCTTCGGCCCGCGCGACGAGAGCCTGGTGCTCACCATCCCCAAGAGCGAATTCCCGCCCGGCGTGAAGGTCGGCGGGCGCCTGCAGCGCATGGGCGAGGACGGCCAGCCGCGCGTCTACAACGTCGTGAAGATCAAGGGCCCCGAGGTGCACCTGGACGGCAACCACCCGCTCGCCGGCAAGGCGCTGCGCTTTGCGCTCAAGGTCACCGAGGTGCGCCCGGCCACGGCCGAGGAAATCTCGCACCGCCACGTGCATGGCGGGCACGGCCACCATCATTGAAACGATAGCTGCTCGCGCTTGCCCAGCAAGCGTTTGAGGCCGATTTGGCTAAAAACGCGTCAGCAGCGCCTGGCGCAGCAGGCGCGAGGCGCGGTCGCGGATGTGCAGCGGGCTGGAACCCGGCCAGCGGTGGTGGCGGGCGCGTTCGCAGGCGTCGAGGAAGTCGTGCAGCAGGGGCGCGGAGTCCAGCATCACGTCGGCGCGGGTGCGGAATTCCGGATGCCACTGCGTGGCGGCGATGTAGCCCTTGCCATGGCGCGCGGTGCGCCGGATGGCCTCGGGGATGTGGTCGGGCGTGCTGTAGGCCTCGATCGCGAAGCCGGGCGCCAGCTCCTTGATGCCCTGGTGGTGGATGCTGTTGACCGTGGCCCGCGGATGGCCCGGGTACAGGCGCGCCAGGCGCGTGCGCGGCGCGATCTCGATCGCATGCACGTGGCGGTCGTACTGCTCCGGGTCGCGGTGGCATTGCGCGCCCTCCACCTGCGTCTGGATGTCCTGGTAGAGCGAGCCGCCGAACGCCACGTTGATGATCTGCATGCCGCGGCACACGCCGAAGATGGGCTTGCCGGCCTGCTCGAAGGCTTCGATGAGCGCGAGGTCGTAGAGATCGCGCACGCGGTCGCCCTCCCATTCGGGCTTGAGCGCGATCTCGCCGTAGTGTCCGGGCCAGACGTCGGCGCCGCCGTGCATCACCACGCCATCGAGCCACTGCGCGTAGTGCTTGAGCGTGACGTCGCCGCGCGCGGTTTCGCCCGTGGGGCAGGGGATGACGACCAGCAGCGCCCCGGCGGACATGATCCAGTGCGCCACCGATTGCTCGATGTACTGCAGCGTCTTGCCGGTGAAGAGGTGGCGCTGCGGGTCGGCGTAGGAAAAACAGGCCGAGAGGCCTATCTTGAGGCGTACCGGTTCGAACATCCCTGCTTTGTAGCATTGTCCGGGCGCGGCTGCTGGCGGTGGCGCACTTGGGCGCTCGGATGTTGCGCGGAAACGCCGCCGGGGGCCCGGCGCGCGGTAAGCTTGCGGCGCAAGGTCCCGCTGTGGAGGCCAGGAGCAAGGAGCCAAGAATGCAAGTGCACGTCAACACCGACCGGCAGATTCAGGGCGGAGAATCGCTCGCTCACTGGGTGGAGCAGGAAACCCTCGCGCGTCTGGCCCGCTTTCGCGAACACGTCACGCGCGTGGAGATTTTCTTGAGCGACGAAATTGGGGGCAAGGCCGGCGCGAGCGACAAGCGCTGCCGCATGGAAGCGCGCCCCGCGGGCCTGCCGCCCGTGGCCGTGACCGCCACGGCGGACAAGCTGGCCGATGCCTTCACCAGCGCCGCCGAAAAACTCCTGCGCGCGCTCGATGCCGACCTCGGCCGGGGCAAGAACCACAAGGGGAGCGAGACGATACGCACCGGCGAATGATGCCGGCGCCGGCGCCGGGGCGGCGCGGGCGCGCCGCCCTGGGAAAGCTTCAGAACGGGATGTCGTCTTCCATGTCGTCGAAGCCCGAGCTTGCCTGGGGCGCCTGCGGGGCCGCCATGGGCGCGGGCGCGGGCGGGCGCTGCATCGGCGCCGCGGGCCGCGCGGCGGCGGGCGCAGCGCGGCGCTGCGGCGCGTCGAAGCTGCCGGCATCGCCGAAGCCGTCGTCTTCCGCATAGGCGCCGCCGCCGCCCTGGCCCTGGCGGCTGCCGAGCATCTGCATCACGTCCACGCGGATGTCGGTGCTGTAGCGTTCCTGCCCGTCCTGGCCCTGCCATTTGCGCGTGCGGATGCTGCCTTCCACGTAGATCTGGCTGCCCTTGCGCAGGTACTGCGCGGCGATTTCCGCGAGCTTGCCGTTGAACACCAGCCGGTGCCACTCGGTGTGGTCGCGCTGCTCGCCCGTCTGCTTGTCGCGCCACTTGTTGGTGGTGGCCAGCGTGACGTTGGTCACCTGGTCGCCGCTGGGGAAGGTACGGGTTTCCGGGTCGCGCCCGAGGTTGCCGACGAGAATGACCTTGTTGACCGATGCCATGGGAATGTGTCCTTGAAAGTAGCCCGAACGATGATGCAGAGCAGCCCGGGCCAGATGGTGAAAGCGCAGCCCCTGCCAGACCGCAGGTGCGCAGCATAGCGGCTTTGCCGCCCGGCGGGAACTGCCGTTCGGTGCTCAGTGCCGGCTGGCGCGGACGATGGGCCGCAGCGGCCAGGTCCAGGCGAACCACGCCAGCGTGACCAGGGAGGTGGCGGCGAAGAGCCCCGGCGCGCCGGCCCATTTCACCAGTACGCCGCCCACCGCGCCGCCCAGGAACAGGCCGATCGACTGCAGGGTGTTGTAGGTGCCGAGGGCCGCGCCGCGCAGGTTGTCGGGCGCCATGCGCGAGGCGAGGCTGGGCTGCGTGGCTTCGAGCACGTTGAAGCCGCAGAAAAATATGAACAGCGTGGCGCCGAGCGCCCACAGCGACGGCGTGGCGCCGCGGGCGGCCAGCAGCCCGAAGCCGACCTGCCCGAGGAACACCAGGGCGATCGACAGCAGCAGCGCCCCGCGCAGCCTGCCGTGGCGCTCCATGGAGAAGAGCCCGCCCATGGCAACCAGCGAAAGCACGATGGCCGACAGGTAGATCTCCCAGTGCTGCGCCTTGGGCAGGCCGGCCTGCACCAGCATGGCCGGCACCGCCACCCACATCGACATCTGCACCGTGTGCAGCGCGCAGACCCCGAGGTTCACGCGCATCAGGTCGCCGTGGCGCAGCACCTCGGAGTAGTGCCCGCGCGGCGCGTCGGTGTGCTGGCGAGGCTCGGGCGGCACCACCCAGAGCACGGTCGCGATGCCCGCGAGCGTGAGCGCGAAGGTCAGGCCGAACAGCCCCGACAGACCCACCCAGGCCGTGAGCAGCGGCGCCGCCACCAGGGCGATGGCGAACATCAGGCCGATGCTCATGCCCACGAGCGCCATCGCCTTGGTGCGCACCACATCGCGCGTCTGGTCGGCGAGCAGCGCGGTGACGGCGGCCGAGACCGCGCCCGCGCCCTGGATGGAGCGCCCGATCAGCAGCCCCATGAGCGTGTGCGCCAGCGTGGCGATCAGGCTGCCGGTGGCGAACACGACGAGGCCGATGACGATCACGCGCTTGCGCCCGTAGCGGTCGGACGCGATGCCCATGGGCAGCTGCAGGAAGGCCTGCGTCATGCCGTAGCTGCCCATGGCCAGGCCCACCATCGCGATGTCCTCGCCGCCGGGGTATTTGCGCGCCTCCAGCATGAAGACGGGCAGCACCAGGAACAGGCCCAGCATGCGCAGCGCGAAGATCAGCGCCAGGCTGATGCTGGAACGCCGCTCGGTCGCGGTCATGCGCCGGGCGTCGGCATCGGGCAGGGGGGTGGAGGTGGGGAGGGAGGAAGAAGCGGACATGGACATGGCAACGCTCGGGCTGGCCCGTTGCCAGCCAAGCCGCGTATTGTCGTTGATTGCGGCCGGCCCCTCGTGTCCGCGTGTATTCCGGGGATGCCGCCGTGGGTGCGCGCCGCCCGCGCCGCACAATCGGGCGGCCACGGGGAGGCGTGACTTGGAACATCTCATCAACCAGCTGATCGCGCAGTACGGCCTGCTGGCCGTCTTTCTCGGCTGCCTGGGCGAGGGGGAGACCGCCGCCGTGCTGGGCGGCTTCTTCGCGCACCAGCAGGCCTTCCCCCTGTGGCAGACGGCGCTGGCCGCCTGGGGCGGCGCGGTGCTGGGCGACACGGGCCTGTTCCTGGTCGGGCGGCGCTTCGCCCGGCATCCGTGGGTGCGGCGCCTGCGCGCGCGCCCGGGGTTCGAGCAGGCCGACCGGCTGGTGCGCCGCCATCCCGACCTGTTCGTGCTCGCCAACCGCTACGTCTACGGCATGCGCCTGGCCGGGGGCGTGGCGGCGGGCCTGGCGGAGATCGCGCCGGCGCGCTTCCTGCTGCTCAACATGCTCTCCGCCCTGGTCTGGGCGCTGCTCTTCAGCAGCCTGGGCTATCTCTTCGGGCTGGGGGCCGAGCATCTGCTGGGCCGGACGCTGCACACGCACCAGCGCTTGTGGCTGGCCCTGCTGGTGCTGCTGGCGGCCGCGGGCCTGGCGCTCTTGGTCTACCTGCGCAGAAAACGGCGGCGCCGCCGATAATGCCCGGTTGCCCATGAACGACCTGACCGATTCCCCGCCCCTGGCCGATCCGGCCGAGGGCCTGCCGCTTTCCGTGGCGCTGCGCCGCTCGCGCATCAGCATCCGCGGCGCGCGCACGCACAACCTCAAGAACATCGACCTGGACCTGCCCAGCCACCAATTGGTGGTGATCACGGGGCTCTCGGGCTCGGGCAAGTCGAGCCTGGCCTTCGACACGCTCTACGCCGAGGGCCAGCGGCGCTACGTGGAGAGCCTCTCGACCTACGCGCGCCAGTTCCTCGGGCGGCTGGACAAGCCCGACGTGGACCTGATCGAGGGCCTGTCGCCCGCGATCGCGATCGAGCAGAAGGCCACCAGCCACAACCCGCGCTCCACCGTCGGCACGGTGACCGAGATCCACGACTACCTGCGCCTGCTCTACGCCCGCGCCGGCACGCCGCACTGCCCCGAGCACGACCTGCCGCTGGCGGCGCAGACCGTGAGCCAGATGGTCGATGCGCTGCTCGCCCTGCCCGAGGGCACGCGGCTGATGCTGCTGGCGCCGCTGGCGCGGCAGAAGAAGGGTGAGTTCACCGAGGTCTTCGCGCAGATGCGCCAGCTCGGCTACGTGCGCTTTCGCATCGACGGCGCGGTGCACGAGGCGCACGACCTGCCCGCGCTCAGGAAGACCGAGAAGCACGACGTCGACGTGGTGATCGACCGCGTGAAGGTGCGCGCCGACCTCGCGCCGCGCCTGGCCGAAAGCATCGAGGCGGTGCTGCGCGTGGGCGGCGAGAGCGGCGCGGGCCGCGTGGTCGCGCTCGACATGGACAGCGGCCGCGAGCATCTTTTCTCCAGCAAATACGCCTGCCCGGTGTGCAGCTACGCCCTGCCGGAGCTCGAACCGCGCCTGTTCTCGTTCAACTCGCCCACCGGCGCCTGCCCGGCCTGCGACGGTCTGGGCCAGCAGGAGGTGTTCGACGCCGCGCGCGTCGTCGCCTTCCCGGGCCTGAGCCTGGCGGGCGGCGCGATCGCCGGCTGGGACCGCAGGAACGCGCTGTACTTCGGCATGCTGCAAAGCCTGGCGGCGCACTACGGCTTCGACGTCGATGCGCCGTACGAAGCCCTGCCCGACGCGGTGCGCGAGGTGATCCTGCACGGCTCGGGCGGCGAGGAGATCGCCTTCACCTACTACGCCGACGGCGGCAAGCCGGTGGTCAAGCGCCACCCCTTCGAGGGCGTGCTGCCCAACCTCGCGCGGCGCTGGCGCGAGACCGACGCGCCGGCGGTGCGCGAGGCGCTGGCCCGGCTGCGCAGCACGCGGCCCTGCGGCGAGTGCCACGGCGCGCGCCTGCGCCGCGAGGCGCGCCATGTCTACGTCGCCGAGGGCGGCGAGCGCCGCGCCATCCAGGACGTGGCGCGCATGACGCTGCACGACGCGCAGGCCTGGTTCGCGCGGCTGCGGCTGGCCGGCGCCAAGGCCGAGATCGCGGGCAAGATCGTGCGCGAGATCGCCGCGCGCCTGTCCTTCCTCAACGACGTGGGCCTGCCCTACCTGAGCCTGTCGCGCAGCGCCGAGACGCTTAGTGGCGGCGAGGCGCAGCGCATCCGCCTGGCCTCGCAGATCGGCTCGGGCCTGACGGGCGTGATGTACGTGCTCGACGAGCCCAGCATCGGCCTGCACCAGCGCGACAACGACCGCCTGATCGCCACGCTCAAGCACCTGCGCGACCTGGGCAACAGCGTGATCGTCGTGGAGCACGACGAGGACATGATCCGCGCCGCCGACTTCTGCGTCGACATGGGCCCCGGCGCCGGCGTGCACGGTGGGCAGGTGATGGCGCAGGGCACCTGGCAGGAGCTGTGCGCCACGCCCGGCTCGCTCACCGGGCAGTACCTGTCTGGCGCAAAAACCATAGCTGTTCCCGCACAGCGCACGCCGTGGATGCCCACAAAACAGCCTGGAGAAACCCAGGCGATCCACGTGGTGGGCGCGAGCGGCCACAACCTCAGGCAGGTGAACGTCGACATCCCCGTGGGGCTCTTCACCTGCGTGACGGGCGTCTCCGGCTCGGGCAAGTCCACGCTGGTCAACGACACGCTGTACCGCGCCGCCGCCCGGCTGATCCACCGCGCGCACGACGAGCCCGCGCCATGCGAAGAGGTGCGCGGGCTGGAGCAGATCGACAAGGTGATCGCGGTGGACCAGTCGCCCATCGGCCGCACGCCGCGCAGCAACCCCGCCACCTACACCGGCCTGTTCACCCCGATCCGCGAGCTGATGGCCGAGACCACCACCGCGCGCGAGCGCGGCTACGGCCCCGGGCGCTTTTCCTTCAACGTCGCGGGCGGGCGCTGCGAGGCCTGCCAGGGCGACGGCGTGGTGAAGGTGGAGATGCACTTCCTGCCCGACGTCTACGTGCCCTGCGACGTCTGCGCCGGCCAGCGCTACAACCGCGAGACGCTGCAGGTGCAGTGGAAGGGCCTGACCATCGCGCAGATCCTGGAGCTGACGGTGGAAGACGCCCACGCCTTCTTCAGGGACGTGCCGGCCATCGCGCGCAAGCTCCAGACGCTGCTGGACGTGGGCCTATCCTACATCCGCCTGGGCCAGAGCGCCACCACGCTCTCGGGCGGCGAGGCGCAGCGCGTCAAGCTGGCGCAGGAGCTCTCGCGCCGCGACACCGGCCACACCCTCTACATCCTGGACGAGCCCACCACCGGCCTGCACTTCGCCGACATCGCGCTGCTGCTGACCGTGCTCGCGCGCCTGCGCGACGCGGGCAACACCATCGTCGTGATCGAGCACAACCTGGACGTCATCAAGACGGCCGACTGGCTCATCGACATGGGCCCCGAGGGCGGCGCGGGCGGCGGGCAGGTGGTGGCCGTCGGCACGCCCGAGGACGTGGCCGCGAACCCGGCGAGCTTTACCGGGCGGTATCTGAGGCGCTATCTGGAATCTCGGTAAATCGGCCTGTAACGCTTGCTGGGCAAGCGCTGGCAGCTATGTTGCTGATAGCATAATTGGCCCCGATGGTTTTCAGCGCCGCAGCACCCGCGCCACCGTGGGGTCGAGCGAGGCCATGAAGGCCTCGACTGCCCGCGTGTAGTCGCCATCGAGCCCCAGCTCGGCATTGATCTGGCTGTGTTCGAGCGGCTGGGGCAGCGTTTGCGCGCGCCCTCCGAGGCCGCGCACCTGCTCGGCCATGGCCTGCGCCTGCGGGCACGAGGCGCGGCGCAGCGAGGAGCAGACGAGCAGCCAGGGCGGCGTGCCGCGGACCAGCTGGCCGCTGGGCGACAGGGCCTGCCAGTAGGCCGGGTCGCTGCCAAAGGCCCGGTCGTAGAGCGGCAGGTGCCGGTGGCGCATGATGGCCGGCACGTCCAGCATGGCGCTGTCCAGCGCCACCGCGCCCAGCCAGGGCCTGGCGCCCAGGTGCTGCGCGAAGGCCGGGTTGGCGTTGAGCAGCGCGACGAGGTGGGCGCCCGCCGAATGGCCCATGAGGATGAACTGCTCCGGCGCCGCGCCCCACTCGCCGGCGTGCTGCTGCGCCGCGGCCAGCGCCAGCGCCACGTCGCGCGCCTGCTGCGAGACGGGCGAGCCCGGCAGCATGGGGTAGTCCACCGAAATCAGCACGAAACCCTGCGGAACCCAGCGGGCCACCTTGTTGGCCACGACGCCGGCGGCGGCCTTGTCGCCGAATTGCCAGGCGCCGCCGTGCACCATGAAGATCACCGGCGCCGGCCGGGGCCCGCGCACCCGCGGCAGGTACACGTCCATGCGCTGGCGTGGGTCGCTGCCGTAGGGCAGGTCGGCGATTTTTTCCACGCTGGCGGGCAGCGGCGTGGCGGCGGTCGCGCTGGCCTGCGGCCGCTGGATGCGCCCGCGCTGCCCCGCGGGGTCCGGGCCGCCGCCGGGCCACTGCGCCTGGGCCAGGTGGGCCGCGCCCAGCGCCGCCAGGCACAGCAGGCCGTGCAGGGCATGGCGCACCGGCGCCCGGGGGAATGAACGGGAAAGAGTCATGGCCGTTGTGCCTTGGTTTTCGAGGCCGCCACTGTGCGCGGGTTTTCGTGCGCCATGGTTGCGCGCGTGTGGCAAGTGATCACAAAGCGTGACAAGGGCGCGCGCCGCCCGTCCGGCCGCCTTGACTTGTGAACGGCAGCCCCGCTGCCCATTGAAGAACACGCCCTGCCACGTCCACCCCGACCGGGGCACCAGCGGACCAGTCGGTGACAGCCCGCGTCGCCTGCGTGTCGCCCCCGGTTGGCATCCGGGGGGCCGGTTGCCAATAATCGCCGGATGAGCACCACCCCCACCTCCCATCCGCCCTTCGTTCCCCTGATCTGCCTCTACCAGGACTGGCTGCGCGAGCAGCACGGCCTGGCCTTCGCCGACTACCACGCGCTCTGGCAGTGGTCGGTGACCGACCTGGAAGCCTTCTGGCAGAGCATCTGGGACTACGCCGACCTGCAGTCGCCCACGCCGCACCGCGCCGCCCTGGGCCGCAACGTGATGCCGGGCGCCGAGTGGTTTCCCGGCGCGCAGGTGAACTACGCCCGGCAGGTGCTGCGCCACGTGGCCCCGGCGCACGCCGCGGGCCTGCCCGCGCTCATCAGTGAGGACGAGCGCGGCCGGGTGCGCGAGCTGTCCTGGCCCGAGCTGCGCCGCCAGGTCGCATCGCTTGCGCTGCACCTGCAGGCGCAGGGCGTGAAGCCCGGCGACCGCGTGGCCGCCTACCTGCCCAACATCCCCGAGACCATCGTCGCCTTCCTCGCCTGCGCCAGCGTCGGCGCCATCTGGAGCGTGTGCGCGCCCGACATGGGCACCCACGCCGTGCTCGACCGCTTCCGCCAGATCGAGCCCAAGGTGCTGATCGCCATCGACGGCATCACCTGGGCCGGCCGCGCCATCGACCGCACCGCCGTGGTGGCCGAGCTGCGCGCCGAACTGCCGAGCGTGCGGCACGTGATCGGCGTGCGCTACCTGCACGCTACCCAAACCATAGCTGATAGCGCGGACTACGCAAGCGCTGCAGGCCGAAACGATGCGGAAATCGACGCCTTCGAGCCGCGCTGGCTGCCCTTCGACCACCCGCTGTGGATCGTCTACTCCAGCGGCACCACCGGCCTGCCCAAGCCCATCGTGCACTCGCACGGCGGCATCGTCGTCGAATCGATGACCACCGGCATGCACAGCGACGTGGGCTGCAGCTACGCGCCGAACAATTTCGGCGAGCGCTTTTGCTGGTACTCCTCGACCGGCTGGGTCATGTGGAACGTCCAGGTGAGCGGGCTGCTCACCGGCACCACCTGCGTGATCTTCGACGGCAGCCCGGGCGGCCCCAGGGACGCGCCCGACTGGACCACGCTCTGGCGCTTCGCCGCGCGCCACCGCGTCACCTTCCTCGGCTCGGGCGCGGCGTTCTACGCCGGCTGCGCCAAGGCGGGCGTCGACCTGGCCGCCTGCGGCGACCTCTCGCGCATTCGCGCCATCGGCACCACCGGCTCGCCGCTGTCGGCCGAGGTGCAGCAGTGGGGCACGGACCAATTCAGGCGCATCGCCCGGACCCCCGCGCAGAAGGACATCTGGTGGTTCAATGTCTCGGGCGGCACCGACTTCGCGGGAGGATTTATTGCCGGCACGCCCGAGCTGCCCCAAGCCCCCGGCGTGATGCAGTGCCGCATGCTGGGCGCGGCGGTCGAAGCCTGGAACGAGGCGGGCGAGCCCGTCGTCGGCCAGGTCGGCGAGCTGGTCTGCACCCAGCCCATCCCGTCGATGCCGCTGCACTTCTGGAACGACCCCGGCAACGCCCGCTACCTCGCCAGCTACTTCGAGATGTACCCGCCCGGCCACGGCCGCAAGCCCGGCGGCGGCGACCTCGATGCGAGCGCCGGCAGCGTCTGGCGCCACGGCGACTGGCTGCGCATCGGCGACGAGCACGGCCAGGGCGAGTGGTGCGTCATCTTCGGCCGCTCGGACGCCACCATCAACCGCCAGGGCCTGCGCATGGGCACCAGCGAGATCTACAGCGCCGTCGAGGCCCTGCCCGAGGTGCTCGACTCGATGGTGGTCGACCTCGAATACCTGGGCCGCGAGAGCTACATGCCGCTGTTCGTCGTGCTGCGCCCGGGGCAGGCGCTGGACGATGCCCTGAAAGCGCGCATCGACGACGCCATCCGCCGCTGCCTGAGCCCGCGCTTCGTGCCCAACGAGATCTTCCAGGTGCCCGAGATCCCGCGCACCCTCTCGGGCAAGAAGCAGGAGCTGCCGATCAAGAAGCTGCTGCTCGGCCAGCCGATCGAGAAGGTGGTCAACAAGGAGGCGATGGCGAATCCGGGGTCGCTCGCGTGGTACGTGGACTTCGCGGCCCGGCGCCGTGGCAGTTGATAACGGTTGACGATGCCAGTGGCGGCTGTGCTTCCTCTGGTCGGACGGGCACGCCAGCCAGGTCGAGATCGTCGATTACCACTGAAAGGATTTGGCATGACCACGCATTCCCCATGGCCCCATCCCGGGGAGATCCTGCAGGAAGACTTCCTCGTCCCCATGGGCATCAGCCAGTACCGCATCGCCAAGGCCATCGGCGTGCCTGCGCGCCGCATCAACGAAATCGTCAAGGGCCAGCGCGGCATCACCGCCGACACCGCGCTGCGCCTGGCCGCCTTTTTCGGCACCGACGCGCAAAGCTGGATCAACCTGCAGACCGAGTACGACCTGCGCCGGGCGCGCCAGGCGATGAAGGAGACGCTGGCCGGGATCGAGCGGTTCTCAATAGAAACCGCGTGACAGGCCCCTCAGAGCCAGGGCCCCGAGCCCTGGGGCATCTGGATGCGCAGGGCCGGGTCGTCGCCCGTGACCATGGCGCCGATGAGCACGCTCAGGATGGAGACGAACAGGCTGGCGAACAGCGCCGTCCAGAAGCCGGAAACCCGAAAGCCCTTGACCAGCGCCGACACCAGCAGGATCACCAGGGCGTTGATGACCAGCAGGAACAGGCCGAAGGTGACGAGCGTGAGCGGCAGGGTCAGCACGATCAGCAGGGGCCGCACGATGGCGTTGGCAAAGCCCAGCAGCAGCGCCGCGACGACGAGCGCGCCGGTGCTGTCGAACTTCACCCCCTGGAAGATGAAGCTGGCCACCCAGAGCGCGAGTGCGGTGATGGCCCACTGGGTGAGGAAGGGCCCGAGGTTGGAGAGCATGGGGGCGATGATATCGGCCCGGCGCGTGCGTTGCGGCGCTACAGCGTGAGCCACCCCTGGCGCAGGCCCAGCGCCGCCACGCCGGCCGCCGCCAGCAGCCCGGCAAAGCCCAGCCACTCCCGCCGCGTGAACATCGCCCGCCCTTGCCCGCGCCGCGCCCAGGCGTAGAGCAGCGCGCCGGGGGCGTACAGCAGGGCGCCCAGCAGCAGGTATTTCACGCCGCCCGCGTACACCAGCCACAGCGCGTACAGCAGGGCCAGGGCCGAGACCAGCGCGTCGCGCCGCCGCCGTCCGTACTCGGCCAGGCCGTAGCCCTCGCCGCGCAGCGCCACGCGCAGCGCGTGGCCCGCGGCCCAGGTGTAGGGCAGCAGGATCATGGCCGTGCCCAGGTTCACCAGCGAGAGGTAGGTCGATTCGCTCGCCAGCGTCACCAGCAGAAAGAGCTGCACCGAGCCGCTGGTGAGCCACAGCGCATGCGCCGGCACGCCGCGCGCGTTCTCGCCCGCCAGCCAGGCGGGTGCGGCGCCGTCGCGCGCGGCCGAGTACAGCGTCTCGGCCGAGAGCATCAGCCACGACAGCAGCGCGCCCGAGAGCGAGACCAGCAGCCCCACGCTGACCAGCCAGCCGCCCCACGGCCCCACGGCGTGTTCGAGCACGTAGGCCATCGAGGGGTTCTTGAGCCGCGCCAGCTCGGGCTGCGACAGGATGCCCATGGACAGCAGGCTCACCGCCACCAGCAGCGCCAGCACGAACAGGAAGCCGGTGAGCGTGGCGCGCCCCACGTCGATGCGCCGGGCGGCGTAGGCCGAATAGACGCTCGCGCCCTCCACGCCGATGAAGACCCAGACGGTGACCAGCATCATGCCGCGCACCTGCTGCAGCACGCCGCCCAGGTCGGGCTGGCCCCGCATCCAGACGTCCGCGCCGAAGACCTGCGGCTTGAACGCCAGCGCCACCAGCAGCACGAAGGCGAGCAGCGGCAGCAGCTTGGCCACCGTGGTGATCTGGTTGATCAGCGCCGCCTCGCGGATGCCGCGCAGCACCAGCGCGTGCGTGCCCCACAGCATCGCCGAGGCGCAGGCCACGGCCGGCACCGTGTTGCCGTCGCCGAAGACCGGCCAGTAATGCCCCAGCGTGGAAAACAGCAGCACGTAGTAGCCCACGTTGCCCAGCACCGCCATGAACCAGTAGCCCCAGGCGGAGCTGAAGCCCGTGAACGGCCCGAAGCTGGCGCGCGCGTAGGCGTAGATGCCCGAGTCGAGCTGGGGCTGGCGCAGCGCCAGGTTCAGGAACACGAAGGCCAGCGCCAGCATGCCCACGCCGGTGATGAGCCAGGCGATGGCCGTGGCCCCCACCCCGGCGCTGGCGGCCGTGTTCTGCGGAATGGAAAAGATGCCCCCGCCCACCATCGAGCCGACGACGAGGGCGGTGAGCGCGCCGACCCCCAGCTTCTTGCGTTCTTGGTTCATGCTGCCGCCTGGCCGCCGGACAGCGATCCCGAGGCCGTGTGGAAATGAGGGCGCGAAGTATGCCCTGACGGCAAATGCCCAGGTCTGCCGGTGCCTCAGAGCGCGCGCTCGATGGCGCGCACCTCCTGCTGCAGCGGTGCGCTCTCGCGCTCCCGCGGCCGGGGAAGGGCGATGCGCCGCTCCAGCACGATGCGCGCCGGCTTGCCGCCGAGCACGATCACCCGGTCGGCCAGGTAGACCGCCTCCTCGATGTCGTGCGTGACGAACAGCACCGCGGGCCGGGCGCGCTGCCAGATGCCCAGCAGCTCGTCCTGCAGCTTCTGGCGCGTGAGCGCGTCCACGGCGCTGAAGGGCTCGTCCATCAGCAGCAGCCGCGGGCGCAGCGCCAGGGCGCGCGCGATGCCCACGCGCTGCGCCTGCCCGCCCGAGAGCTGGAACGGCCAGCGCTCGCCCAGGTCGCGCACCAG
>OFJB01000195.1_pt1 | contig 33587 bp, 32 predicted proteins | sample 1775081 | NCBI WGS metagenome assembly OFJB01 (sample SAMN08195771, study PRJEB24354) | sludge metagenome | isolation source: initial sludge from phenol fed wastewater aerobic bioreactor | place: India: Nagpur | collected 2016-06-05
GCAGCCCACTGCTCCCCGATTCCTTTCCAGAGCATCAGGTAGCGGAGCCATGCGAGTCTGTCCGTGTTCGAGACCGAGGCGCGGGACGCCCGCTGCGACAAGGACCTCGGCCTGCAGACGGCCGAGGCGACGCCGGCATCGTGGTTGCCGACCGCGAACAGCGACACAGCCGACAGCGGGACGAAGATCAGCCCCATGCCGAAGCTCATCACGATCAGCGACGGCAGGATGTCGCCCGCGTAGGAGCTCGTCGGCGACAGCCGGAGCAGCAGCGTCATGCCGACGATCGCCAACACGAACCCGGACGCCGTCACCCAGCGGGGGCCGAAGCGCGGGAGCAGCTGGGACGCCACGCCGGCGCTGACCACGATGCCCGCCGAGAACGGCAGGAACAGCAGCCCGGACGTCAGCGGCGTGTAGCCCATGACCGCCTGGAAGAAGTAGGTCAGGAACAAGAACATGGCGAACAGGCCGACGCCGACGAAGAACGACGCCAAGTAGGCACCACCGCGGTTGCGGTTCTCCAGGATCCGCAGCGGGAGTAGCGGGTGCGACGAGCGCGACTCGATCACCAGGAACACGATGAGCAGCAGGACGCCGAGGCCCATGAACGTCAGCGTCGAGGTGCCGTTCCAGCCCTGCGACTCCGCCTGGGTGATGCCGTAGACGAGCGAGACGAGGCCCGCCGTGGCCGTGATCGCACCAGGGATGTCGTACTTGGTGTCGCCGGTCGCACGCGACTCCTTGACGAACGGGATCGCCAGGAACACGGCGAGGATCGCGATCGGCACGTTGACCAGGAGCGTCCAGTGCCACGAGGCGAACTCGGTCAGGATGCCGCCGGCGATCAGGCCGATCGCCGCGCCGCCGCCGGAGATCGCGCCGAACACGCCGAATGCCCGGGCGCGCTCCTTGGACTCGGTGAACGTGACCGAGATGAGCGAGAGGGCCGCCGGCGCCAGCAGGGCGGCGAATGCCCCCTGCAGCGCGCGCGCGCTGAAGAGCATCGCCGAGTTCTGCGCGACGCCGCCGAGCAGCGACGCGGCGGCGAAGCCGATCAGACCGACGACGAACATGCGCTTGCGGCCCTGGAAGTCGGCGATACGTCCACCCAGGAGCAGCAGGCCGCCGAACGTCAGCGTGTAGGCGGTGAGCACCCACTGACGGTCGGCGTCACTGATGCCGAGGTCGGTCTGCATCGACGGCAGGGCGATATTCACGATCGAGGCGTCGAGCACGACCATCAACTGGGCGATCGCGATGACGCACAGGGCCCTCCACCGCATCGGGTCGAGGACGGGCGCGGACTGGCTCACCGGTACTTCGGCTGCGGACACTGCGGCAACGTAGCGGCGGGGACCGACACCTGCAAATCCGCTACGGCACCGTTTCGCTATTGGCGGAACCCGAACGGGGCGGGCGGACGCGGGACAAACGGCACGAGATCGCGCAGCAGGCCGACTTTCGTGTCGTTTATCCCGCGTCGCGGGAGAAGCGACACGAGGCGATTAGGTGCAGCGCGTGCCCTCGGCGGGGAGCTCGCCCGCCAGGAGGTACGCGTCGACGGCGTCGTCGACGCAGCTCGAGCCCTGGGTGTACGCGGTGTGCCCGGTGCCGTCGTAGGTGAGCAGGCGGGCGTTCGCCAGCTGCGACGCGACGAGCTCGCCCCACTGGTACGGCGTCGCCGGGTCCTTCGTCGTCGACACCACCAGGATCGGGTTGGAGCCCTCCGCGACCGTCGACGTCACCGGGTCGGACTCCGTCGCCGGCCAGTCCTTGCAGGTCAGCAGCCCCCAGGCCAGCGACTCCCCGAACGTCGGCGCGGTGGCCTGCCACTCCTGGGCATAGCGCTTCACGTCGTCGAGCGTGCCCGTGAACGGCCGGTCCAGGCACGTCACCGCGTAGAACGCGTCGGTCGAGTTGTCCAAGTATTGGCCTCCGGGACCCCTGCTGATGCGATCGTCGAGGATCGAGAACATCGTCGCCGCCTCGCCCTTGCCCATCGCCGACGCCAGCGCCGCGCGCAGGCGCGGGTAGTCGTACGACGGGAAGTAGAGGTTCGCCACGACGGCGTACGTGGCGAGCGCCTCATTGAGCACGCGTCCGTCGTACGTCAACGGATCGGACTCCAGCGACGCCAGCCACGCCCGCAGCTGTGCGAGCCCCTCGTCGACGCTGCCGGTCAACGGGCAGTCGTCCTTGCCGAGGCAGTCGGCGACGAAGTCGCGCACGGCCACCTCGAACGCATCGGCCTGCCCCTTGGTGACCTCGACGATGTCCAGGCTCGCCGGGAGGATCCCGTCGATCACCATCCGCCCGACGCGCTCCGGGAACAGCTGCGCGTACACCGCGCCGAGCTGCGACCCGTACGACTTGCCCAGGTAGTTGAAGGCATCGTCGCCGACGACCGCCCGCGCGATGTCGAGATCACGCGCGGCGTCGGGCGTCCCGACGTGCGCGTACACCGGAGCTGCATTGGCCGCGCAGTCCTTCCCCACGGCGAGCGCGCCCGCCTCGACCTGCTTCTCCTGCTCGGGGGTGGTGGGCGACGCGTCGAGGGCGAGGAGCTCGTCCGTCTGCTCGTCGGTCAGGCACTTCACGGGTGCGCTCTGTCCCACGCCACGCGGGTCGACGCCGACGATGTCGTAGCGTTCGCGGACCGCGGGAGTCACGATCGCGTCGGCCGCCTTGGCGTAGTCGACGGCACTGCCGCCGGGGCCGCCCGGATCGACGAACAGCGCACCCAGGGAGTCGCCCGTCGCCTTCACGCGGGCCACGGCCAGGTCGATCGTCTGCCCCGACGGGTCGGCGTAGTCCAGAGGGACGGTGATGGTGCCGCACTCCGCGGACCCGCAGTTCTTCCAGTCGACCTGCTGGCCGTAGAAGCGCGCCAGCGCGGGGTCGGTGCCGTCGAGCGCGCCCGACGAAGGCGAGCCTCCGTCCGGCGTCGAAGCAGCCGTGTCCGCCGGCCGCGGCGGAACCGCGTCGAGGGAGTTCGAGCAGCCGACGAGCACGAGCGCGAGCGCTGCCGCCCCGGCCGCCGCCCGGACGATCTGACGATGACCGGCCATGGGTCGTACGGTAATACGGTGACCAAGCCACGCCGCGACCCCGCCGAGGTCGCCGCCTCGATCGAGGCCCAGGTCGCGCGCGGGCTGGACCTCGTCGAGTCGTTCCTCGCGACGACCGGGCGAGGCCCGAAGGCCGGCAGCAAGGCCCTCGCCGTCGAGCACCGCAAGGCCGTAGCCGCGAACAAGCGGGAGGTCTCGCGCCATCGCGGGCGCATCGCCCGGCTCAAGTCCCAGGTCACGGGCGGAGCAGTCGTCGCCGGAGCCGGCGGGGCCATCGGGCTCATCGACGTCGTCACGCCGGCCGACGGGCCGCTCTGGCTGTGGTTCGGCGCCGCCGGGATCGGCCTCGCGGTGTCGGTACGGGCGCGGCTGAAGCTCCGGCACGTCGGGCCCGGGCCCCGCGAACTGGACCTCGTCGGTCCCCCGCCGGCACTGCCGCGCGGCGCCTTCGGCTCGGCCGAGGTCGCCCGGTTCACCGCCGTCCGCGTGCAGGTCATGACGATGGCGCCGTCCCTGGACCGTCTCTACCCCGGCGCCGGGGACGAGCTGCGCCGTGCCGACAACGAGGCCGCCGGCCCGCTCACCGCGCTGGCCGAGCGACTGCGCGTGCTCGACCAGCTCCAGCGCGAGCTGCCCGGCACCTCGGCGGCGGCGAGCGCCGCCACGTCAGCGACGCAGGTCGCGGCCCGGCTGGCGACCGGCTGCTCGACCTACGACGAGCTCCTCGCTGCGGCGGCACGTCTGCTCGCGGCGCCCGACCCGACGCGCAGCACCGAGCAGATCCTCGCGCCGGCCGTGGACGCGATGGTGGCCTACGCCCACGGCCTTCAGCGCGCAGCGGACCTCTAGGGCCGGTCGTAGCGGCCGAGGTCCATCACCTTGGCCCACGCCGCCACGAAGTCCGCGACGAAGGCGTCGTTCGCGTCGTCCGCGGCGTACACCTCCGCGAGCGCCCGCAGCTGCGAGTTCGACCCGAACACCAGGTCGACGCGACTGGCCGTCCCGACGACCTCGCCGGTCGCCCGGCTGCGGCCCTCGAAGGCCTGCTGGGTGTCGTCCGTCGGCGTCCACACCGTGCCCATGTCGACGACCGCCGTGAAGAAGTCGTTCGACAGCGTCCCGGGACGGGACGTGAGGACGCCGCGCGGCGACCCGCCGGTGTTCGCGCCCAGCACGCGCAAGCCGCCGACGAGCACGGCTGTCTCCGGCGCGCTCAGGGTGAGCAGGGCCGCCCGCTCGACCAGCAACCGCTCCGCGGGGAGCGCGTGCCCCGGCGCGAGGTAGTTGCGGAAGCCGTCGAACGTCGGCTCGAGGAACGTGAACGAGTGCGCGTCGGTCTGCTCCGCCGTCGCGTCGGTACGACCCGGGGTGAACGGGACCTCGACGTCGAGCCCGCCGGCCTTCGCGGCTACCTCCACCGCGGCGTTTCCGCCGATGACGATCAGGTCGGCCAACGACACCTGCGCGCCCCCGCGGGCGTTGAACTCCTCGCGGATCGCCTCCAGCGCCGCGAGGACGATCGCCAGCTGCTCGGGATCGTTGACCTCCCAGGCGTTCTGCGGCTCCAGCCGCACGCGCGCGCCGTTGGTCCCACCGCGCTTGTCCGTGCCGCGGAACGTCGCGGCGGAGGCCCACGCCGTCGAGACCAGCTGAGAGATGCTCAGCCCGGACCCGATGATCATCGCCTTCAGGACGGCGACGTCGTCGGCATCGACCAGGGGGCCCGCCGGGGCCGGGACCGGGTCCTGCCAGATCAGGTCCTCGGCCGGAACCTCGGGTCCGAGGTACCGGGACTTCGGGCCCATGTCACGGTGGGTGAGCTTGAACCAGGCGCGGGCGAACGCGTCAGCGAGCTCCTCCGGGTGCTCGAGGAACCGTCGGGCGATCGGCTCGTAGATCGGATCCATCCGCAGCGCGAGGTCGCTGGTCAGCATGACGGGCGCGTGCCGCTTCGACGGGTCGTGCGGGTCGGGCACCGTGCCCTGCGCCGACGGATCGGTCGGCACCCACTGGTAGGCGCCCGCCGGGCTGCGGGACAGGTCCCACTCGTAGCCGAACAAGGTCTCGAGGAAGCTGTTGTCCCAGGTCGTCGGGGTCGGCGTCCATGCGCCCTCCAGGCCGCTGGTGATCGCGTCGTCGCCCACACCGGTGCCGAACGAGTTGGCCCAGCCCAGGCCCATCTGCTGCAGCGGGGCGGCCTCCGGCTCCGGGCCCACGTGGCCGTCGGGCACCGCCGCGCCGTGCGTCTTGCCGAAGGTGTGCCCGCCGACGATGAGCGCCACCGTCTCCTCGTCGTCCATCGCCATGCGGGCGAACGTCTCGCGGATGTCGCGTGCGGAGCCCAGCGCGCTGGGCTCACCGTTGGGACCCTCGGGGTTGACGTAGATCAGGCCCATCTGGACGGCCGCGAGCGGGTTCTCCAGGTCGCGGTCGCCGCGGTGGCGCTGGTCGCCGAGCCACGTCGCCTCCGAGCCCCAGTAGGTCTCGTCCGGCTCCCACACGTCCTCGCGACCGCCGCCGAAGCCGAACGTCTGGAAGCCCATCGACTCCAGCGCGACGTTGCCGGCCAGGATCATCAGGTCGGCCCAGGAGATCTTGCGGCCGTAGGTCTTCTTGACGGGCCACAGAAGGCGGCGGGCCTTGTCGAGGTTCGCGTTGTCAGGCCAGCTGTTGAGCGGAGCGAATCGCTGCAGTCCCGCGCCGCCGCCACCACGGCCGTCGCCGATCCGGTAGGTGCCGGCGCTGTGCCACGCCATCCGGATGAACAGCGGCCCGTAGTGCCCGTAGTCGGCCGGCCACCATGGCTGCGAGTCGGTCATGACGGCACGCAGGTCCGCCTTCACCTGCGCCAGGTCGAGCGTCGCGAACTCGGCTGCGTAGTCGAAGTCCTCGCCCATCGGGTTCCCGGCCGGCGGGTTCGGGTGCAGCACGGTGAGATCGAGCTGGCCGGGCCACCAGTCACGGTTGCGAGTGCCACCGTCGGCTCGGTCGTGGGCGACGGGGCACGCGGCGTCAGTGCTCATCTGCGTATCTCCTTGGTACGTGGTCGGTTTCGGGAACGATGTGGGATGTCAGCGGACCGGGGGCGCGACGTCCGTCTGGCAGGCCGGGCAGATCCCCCAGTACACGACCTCGGCCTCGTCGACGACGAAGCCGTTGCTCTGTACCGGGTCCAGGCACGGTGCCTCGCCGACGGCGCAGTCGACGTCGACGACCTGGCCGCAGGAACGGCAGACCAGGTGGTGGTGGTTGTCCGCCACGCGGTCCTCGTAGCGCGCCGGCGACCCGACCGGCTGGATCCGGCGCAGGATGCCCCGGTCGACGAGGACCGCCAGCGCGTCGTACACGGCCTGCTTGGAGATCGCGCCGATCTCGCCCCGGGCCAGCACGATGACCTGGTCCGCGGTGACGTGCGGGTGGGCCGTCACGGTGCGCAGGACGGCGAGCCGCTGCGCGGTCACCTGCACGCCGTGCTCACGCAGGACGGTGGTCGGACGGTCGGTCACGGGTCGAGCATGGCCCTGATTCTGGACTAAGTCAAGATTCAGACTTGATCCTGACTCAGTCCATCAGCCAGCAGGGGACCGGTGAGGACGGCGAGCACCAGCACTTCGGCGAGCACGACCAGGAGCGCTGCCGTGAGGTCGATCGTGTCACCGCGGGAGAAGGCGAGGACCGTCAGCCAGACGACCACGACGCCCGCGGCCGCCACGGCCATGCGCGTCGAGCGGTCCCGCGAACCCAAGCGCAGGTCCATGTGCTCAGTGTCGCACCGGTTGCTCGACCGGTGGCTCCGTCGGCCGATCGACCCGGGTCTGCGCCGGGCGGAGGACCGTCGGCACGCTCGTCGTGACGACGCCGGGCATGAACAGCAGCCGGGCCTTCAGCCGCATCGCGCTCTGGTTGTGCAGCAGCGCCTCCCACCAGTGGGTGACGACGTACTCGGGGAGGTAGACCGCCACCAGGTCGCCGGGGTGCTCGGTGTGCATCCGCTGGATGTACTCCAGCGCCGGCCCGGTCACGTCGCGGAACGGGGAGTCGACGAGGACGAGGGGAACGGGGATCGCGCGCCGCTCCCACTCCGCGGCGAGGTCGCCGGGGTTCGACCGGTCCGTCTGCACGTGCAGCCCGACCAGGGTCGACGGCCGGGCGGCCCGCGCGAACGCGAGCGCCTGCATCGCGGCGGCGTTGAGCCGGGAGACCAGGACCACGGCGTGGACGCGCGCCGGCAGGGTCACCCCGCCCGGGGGAGCCGCCTGACGCTGGTCGGTCCGCTCGTAGTGCCGGTGGATCGCCACCATCAGCGCGACGAACGCCGGGACGGCGATGATCACCAGCCAGGCGCCGTGGCTGAACTTCGTGACGACCACGATCACGAGGACCAGCGCAGTGACACATGCCCCGAGTCCGTTGATGATCCGGTCGCGATGCATCGCTCCGCGCCGGGTGGTCGCTGTGCGCAGCAGCCGTGTCCAGTGGCGGACCATGCCGGCCTGCGAGATCGTGAACGACAAGAAGACGCCGAGGATGTACAGCTGCACGAGGCGGGTGACGCTCGCGTCGAAGGCGACCACGAGCAGCGCGGCCGCGGCGGCGAGCATGACGACGCCGTTGCTGAAGACCAGTCGGTCCCCGCGTCGGCCGAACTGCCGCGGCAGGTAGCCGTCGCGACCGAGCACGGACGCCATGATCGGGAAGCTGTTGAAGGCCGTGTTCGCCGCGAGGACCAGCACGGCGGTGGTGAAGATCTGCAGCGCGTAGAAGCCGAGCGAGCCGCTGCCGAACACGGCGGCCCCGAGCTGCGCGATCACGGTGGGCTGGGCCGTGCCCGGCGGAAGGCCGAGGTCGGCGGGGTTCTCGGCGATGTGGACGCCCGAGGTGACGGCGAGCAGCGTGACCCCGCCGAACATCACGACGGCCAGGGTGCCCATGGCGATCAGCGTCAGGGAGGCGTTCCGTGCCTTCGGCGCCCGGAAGAACGGGACGCCGTTGCTCACGGCCTCCACGCCGGTCAGCGCGGTGCAGCCGGACGCGAAGGCGCGCAGGAGGAGGAACACGGCAGCGAGCCCGGTGACGTCGGTGGTCTCGACCGGGTATCCGGAGCTCGCCGCGACGACCGGCTGCCCGATCACCGTGCGGACGGCCGCCGCGCCCAGCATCACCAGCACGGTGCCGATGAACAGGTAGGTCGGCAGGGCGAACGACAGCCCGGACTCCTTCACCCCGCGCAGGTTCACGACCGTCAGCAGGACGATGAGCCCGACGCTCAGCTCGACGACCCAGGCGTCGAGCGCGGGGAAGGCGGAGACGAGGTTCGCGACGCCAGCCGTCACGGACACCGCGACGGTGAGGATGTAGTCGACCACCAGAGCGCTGGCCGCGACGAGCGCGGTGCCCTGGCCGAACGTGTCCTTCGCGACGGCGTAGGCGCCGCCGCCACCCGGGTAGGCGTGGACGGTCTTGGTGTACGACGCGACGACGATCACCAGCAGCGCGACGACGGCCGCACCCACCCACGGGGTGAAGGCGAGCGCGGCGGCACCACCCAGGACGAGAACGAGGAGGATCTCCTCCGTGGCGTAGGCGACCGACGACAGCGGGTCGGAGCAGAACACCGGCAGGGCGAGCCACTTGGGCAGCAGCGTGTGCGCTGCACGATCGTTGCGCAGGGGCTCGCCCACCATGAGGCGCTTCACACCGAGGGTCGTCACATCGTGACGGTAGGCACCGGGACCCGCGAGGGCGGCGCCGTCTTGACGCCGTCCTTACGCCGGCAGCGCCGTCTTGACGCTGCCTTGCCTGGGCGGGCCTCAGATGAAGAGGAGCTGCGCGCCGTTCGTCTTCTCGATGAAGTCGCTGGCGTTGATGATGTCGTCGATCCCGTCGTACAGGTCGTCCTTGCTCAGGTGGTTCATGTCGGCGCTGAGCCGGCATGCCCACAGGTGTCCTCCGGACGCCTTGATGAGGTCCAAGAACTCCGGGACCGGCGGGATCTGCAGCTCCTCCAACGACTTCTGCATCATGTGCGTGGCCATCTTGGTGACACCGGGCATCGGCGTCAGTGCCATCGGCATGTGGGCCGCCGTGTTGCCGACGGGGGAGAACTTCAGGTTCTCCATCCGCCCCTTGGTGATCATGTCGAAGCCCCAGAAGGTGAAGAACAGGTGGACGTCGACGCCTTCACCGAGAGCGGCGTTGCCGAGGATGAGCCCGGGGTACGCCATGTCCAGGTTCCCCTTGGAGCAGATGATGGCGAGCGTGCGACCGGTCTCCACGTCGTCGTCGAACGCGGGAACGATCATGTCCTGAGTCGTCATGGCGATGCCTCTCAGACGCAGCCGGCCGGCTTGGGCAGGCCGGCGATGTAGGCCATCTTCTTGGCCGGCTTCTTCGGGAACAGCGTGAACAGTCGCTTGGTGTCCATCCCGCCGACGGTCGAGAGCCGCCGGATGGTCGGGGTGGCACCCTGAGCCTGGTAGTCCGATCGCATGAACCGGATGGCGTCCCAGTGCTCGTCGGTCATCTCGATGCCGATGGCGGCCGCGAGCGCCGCTCCGGTCGTCTCGTCCCACTCGTCGTACCGGGTCATGAATCCTTCGTCGTCGACCGAGACCTCGTGGCCGGCGATCATCGTCATGGGCATGATGCCCTCCTGTCTGCTAGCTGCGTGCGGTGGTGAGAAGGTCGGTCCGCTTGCCGGCGAGGGACATGTCGGCCGGGAGCGGGAGGGGCCGCCCGGGGAGCAGCACGTTCCAGTAGATCCACTCGAACGCGAGCTTGCCGAGGTGGTTGAGGCGCGTCTGCTTGAGCAGGCTCATCGGCCCGAGGCCGGCGACCGGGAACCGGCCGGGAAGCGGCTCGGTGTCGTAGTTGAAGTCGATGAGCATCGCCTTGCCGTGGCCCGTCTCGATGAAGCAGTTCGCATGCCCGTCGAACGCGTGCGTCATCGGGCGGCCGGTCGCGTACTCGACGAAGTTCTCGACGAAGACGTCGATCGCGAAGTGGGCGACGGACCCGGCCTTGGACGTGGGGATGTCGTTGGCGTCACCGAGCGCGAAGACGTCGGGGTGCGCCTTCGACTGCAACGTCTGCTTGTCGACCGGCACGAGGTTGAGCTCGTTGCCCAGTCCGGACGCCGCGACGAAGTCGGCTCCCATGTTGACGGGGACGACGACCAGCAGGTCGTACGGCACCTCGCGCTCGTCGTAGGACACCAGCACTCGTCGTTCGGGATCGACCTCCATCAGCATGAAGTCGGGCTCGACGTCGATGCCCTTGTCGGCCAACGTGCTTCCGAACGCCTTGGCGGCGATCGGCTTCGTGAACGCACCCGGGAGAGGCGTCACGTACGTCAGCTCGACGCGGTCGCGGATCCCGCGCTCCTGGAAGTGCGAGTCAGCGAGGAAGGCGAACTCCAGCGGTGCGACGGGGCACTTGATCGGCATCTCGACGACGCTGGTGACCAGCCGTCCGCCGGGCCACGTCGACAGTGCCCGGGCCAGTGCCACGGACCCGTCGTACGTGTAGAACTCGTGGATCGTGCGTCCCCACTCCTCACCCAGGAGGCCGGGAGTCTGGTCGGGCCGGGGCGTGACGCCGGACGCGATGATCAGGGCGTCGTACGGCAGGCGCCGGCCGTCGGACAGCTCGACGACGTGCTCGTCCGGCACGACGCGCTCGATGCGCGCGTACACCAGGTCGACGTCGCCGCTCAGGTAGCGCCTTCGGCTTCGGGTGACCTGGTCGGGACGGTAGGTGCCGAACGGCACGAACAGGAACCCGGGTTGGTAGCGGTGGTCGTCATCGGAGTCGACGACGGTCACGGCCCACCGATCGGTGGGCAGTCGGCGGCGGAGCTTGTTCGCGGCGATGGAGCCGGCCGTCCCGCCGCCGAGGATCAGCAGGTTCTTCATACCCCCCACGGTATGAACGTCGACGGCGCCCTGAGCAGAGGCCAAATGCTGTGCGTCGAGGGTCGAAGGTCCCCGGCGACGTGGATGTGACGGTGGTCGCGTCAGGACCCGTCAGCGGGCTTGGGCAGCCCGGCGATGTAGGCCATCTTGGTCGCCGGCCGGCCGGAGAACAGGGCGAACAGGCTCTTGGTGTCCATGCCCCCGACCGTGGACGCGCGCCGGATCGAGGGAGTCTGCCCCTGGCTGCGATAGTCGTTGCGGGCGAACCGGATCGCCTTCCAATGCTCCGCGGTCAGCTCGATCCCGATCGAGGAGGCGAGCGCGACGGCGGTGTCCTCGTCCCACTCGTCGAACTCCGTCATGAACCCGTCGTCGTCGACCGAGACCTTGCGGCCGGCGATGGTCGTCGTGGGCATGAGACCACGCTAGGAGCCGCTGCGGGCACCGATGAGAGGCAAAGTGCTGTCGCGCGAGGGCCGAAGGTCACCCACGGGCGCGGTACTACTCCTTGCCGAGCATCTTGCGGATCGTCATGCGCGGGATCGCGGTGATCTTCGCGATCTTGCTCTCGTTCAGGACGCCGCTGGCCACGGCGTCGGTCACGACCGTGGCAAGGCGATCGCGAGCAGCGCGCTCGGCCTTCTTCGCGGCCTTCCACTCCTTGGTCGCGCTGGTCAGCGCGCTGGTCGCCGCGTCTGCGTCCGGGAAGCTCCCGGGGCGGCGGGCCATCTCAGCCCTCGAGCTCGTCGATCAGCGGAGCCATCGCCAGGTGCAGCTCGCGCAGCTCCAATGCCTCGTCGATGTAGCGGGTGTCGTAGTGCGCGCCGCATGTGCACGCGAGGACGAACCGGCACACCGAGTCGTCGAACACGGACGTCATCTGGTGCGTGGGGGCGTCGATCACCGTGGTTGCCGCCTCGTGGCGGCGACGTCGGATCCGCAGGTTCATGGCTACCTCCTCATGTCTAGCACTAGACAGGGTAGCACCGTTCGTACACACGGCGTGCACCGTCCCGCCATGTCTCGTTCACCTGCTGTTCATCTTGGGCCGAGTCGTCCTCCCGGGACGGGCCCGGCGGGCTCAGTGCTTCGCGGCGTGGTCCGTGTAGCGCTGCCAGGACGCGCGGATCTCTCGCTCGGCCTCGTCGCGGCCAACCCAGGTCGCGCCCTCGACGCTCTTGCCCGGCTCGAGGTCCTTGTAGACCTCGAAGAAGTGCTGGATCTCCAGCCGGTCGAACTCCGGGACGTGGTGGATGTCACGGAGGTGCTCGACCCGCGGGTCGCCGGCGGGGACGCACAGGACCTTGTCGTCGCCGCCTGCCTCGTCGGTCATGCGGAACATGCCAACGGCCCGGCAGCGGATCAGGACTCCCGGGAACGTCGGCTCACCGACGAGGACGAGGGCGTCCAGCGGGTCCCCGTCCTGACCGAGAGTCCCATCGATGAAGCCGTAGTCATGCGGGTAGCGCGTCGAGGTGAAGAGCATGCGGTCCAGCCGGATACGCCCGGTGACGTGGTCCATCTCGTACTTGTTCCGGCTGCCCGCCGGGATCTCGATGGTCACGTCGAAGTCGAGCGGTTCCACGTTGGTTCCCTTCCATCCCCACGGCCGGGTCGGCCGTGCGCTGTGGTCCTAGTGTTCCCTAACGACGTGTTCGGACGATCGGCGGAGGAGGGACGGGTGCCCACGGTCGACGTTCGCACGGTGCGGGCCCTGTCCGGTGCCGTCGTCGCCGCCCTGCTGCTGGGCGTGGGCCTCCCGGCGCGCGCTGCGGATGCACCGCCGTCGGCTCCCGCGCCGATCGTGCTCGCCCCGATCGACCCCGCGACGAGCACGGCGACCCGGCCGACGCCGGCCGGCGTCACGGCGCAGATCGGGGACCTCGTGCGCGGGCGTCTTGGCACCTCCTCCGTGCTCGTCCTCGACCCCGGCACCGGGACCGTGCTGTACGACAAGGCGCCCGCGAAGGGGCGGATCCCGGCATCGACGACGAAGCTGACGACGGCGGTCGCCGCCCTGACCGCCCTGGGCCCCCAGTCCCGGCTGCCGACCACCGCGTACCGCGACGGCGACACGATCTACCTCGTCGGCGGCGGCGACCCGACGCTCCAGCGCCGCGGTGGCGGGAACCCGCTCGCCGGAGGCGACGCGTCGCTGCGCGACCTCGCCCGGCAGGTGGCCGACTCGCTCGGCTCGTCCGCGCGCGTCACCGTCGTCTACGACGCCACCGCCTTCCGGGGGCCCGTCTTGGGCCCGGGCTGGCCCGCGTCCTGGCCGGCGGAGGGCATCGTCGCGCCCGTCACGGCGCTCGTCGTGGACAAGGCCCGCAAGCCGGGCTCGGTCTCCCGGGTCGCGGACCCGCCGAAGCAGGCAGGTCAGGTCTTCGCCTCGATGCTCCGCGACCTCGGCGTCACCGTGACGTCGGTCGCGGCCGGCACGCGGTCGGACGGGGCGACGGAGATCGGACGGGTCCAGTCGGCGCCGGTCGCCGACCTCGTCCAGCGCATGCTCACCGACTCCGACGACGACATCGCCGAGGCACTGGGGCACCTCGCCGGCGGGGCGGCCGTGGGCGAGCCGACCTTCGCCGGGGGAGCCCGGGCCGCGACGCAGGCCCTCACCGAGCTCAGCATCGACACGGCCGGGCTGGACCTGGCGGACGCCAGCGGGTTGTCACGCGCCAACCGCATTCCGGTCCGCGTGCTCGGGAGCCTCCTGAGCGATGTCGCGCTCGGAACGCACCCCGTGCTGGGGACCGTCGCGTCCGGCCTGGCGGTCGCCGGCCTGACCGGAACGCTGGCCGACCGGTACACGAGCGCGGCGACTCGCCCCGGCCGCGGGTTCGTGCATGCGAAGACCGGGACGCTGACCGGCGTGGTCGGGCTGGCCGGAACGGTGCAGGACGCCGACGGCCGGGTGCTGGTCTTCGCGATGATCGCGAACGACGTCGCATCGATCCCCGCGACGCGGGAGACAATGGACGTCGTCGCCAGCCGGCTGGCGGCGTGCGGCTGCTCCGGCTGAGCAGCGACCGGACGGACGGAGCCCGATGACCTCGCTGCCTGCGGACGACGAACGGCCGCAGCCCGTCGACTGGGACCTCGCCGTCGCCACGGCGCGGCGGCTGGCCCCGAAGGGGCCGGACCTGCCCCCCGAGGACGCCCGGGCCGCGGTCACGATGCTCCGCCGGCTCGCCGTCGAGGCGGTCGCCCCGGTGCGCGAGGTGACCGGCCTGGTCGCCCCGGACGACTCGCCCGCGGTCGTCGTCGACCGCACCGGGTGGATCGTCTCCAACGTCACCGGGATGCGCGTCGTGCTCGGCCTGTGGGACGAGTTCGGCGAGCGATCGGATGCGGCGCCGGCCGCGCTGCGGGGCCTCGGCTCGCGCGGTACCGCCCTCCAGCTCGGCGCGGTGCTCGGCTGGCTCTCGGGGAAGGTGCTGGGCCAGTTCGAGACCTTCACCGACCCCGGTCAGCCCCGTCGGCTCCTGCTGGTCGCGCCGACGATCGTGAACGTGGAGCGGCAGCTCGAGGTGCCCGAGCGCGACTTCCGGCTGTGGGTCTGCCTGCACGAGGAGACCCATCGCGTGCAGTTCGGCGCCGTGCCCTGGCTCGCCGATCACCTCACCGGCCGTGTCGCCGCCCTGCTCGAGGCATCCGACCTGAGCGTCCGCGAGACCCTTCAGCGGCTCGTCGCGTTCGTGTACGCGTTGGTCCGGTCCCTGCGGTCCGACACCGAGGCCAGTGTCGTCGAGGCCGTCCTGACGCCTGCGCAGCGCGTCGTCTTCGACGAGCTGACGGCCTTGATGTCCCTGCTGGAGGGGCACGCGGACGTCGTCATGGACGCCGTCGGCCCGTCGATCGTGCCTTCGGTCGACCTCATCCGCGAGCGCTTCACCCAGCGACGCGAGCAGCCGGGCACACTCGACTCGCTGGCCCGCAAGGCGCTCGGCATGGACGCGAAGCTGCGGCAGTACAGCGACGGCGCCGCGTTCGTGCGGTACGTGGTCGACCGTTCCGGGATGGCGGGCTTCAACCGCATCTGGACGTCGCCGCAGACGCTGCCGACCCGCGCGGAGATCCACGACCCGCAGGCCTGGCTCGACCGCCTCGGGGCATGAGCGCCCGCGCGGCGTCCGCCGGCCTCGTCGCGGTGCGGGCGGCGGTGGACGACGCGCTCGCCGACCTCCCCACCGGTGCCGCGGTCGTCGTCGGCTGCTCCGGCGGACCGGACTCGCTCGCGCTCACGGGGGGCCTCGGCTGGGTCGCCCGTCGCCGCGGGCTGCGCGCGCTGGCGGTGGTCGTGGACCACGGCCTGCAGGCCGGGTCAGCGGACGTCGCCGCGCAGGCGGTGCGGCTGTGCGGGCTGCTCGACGTGCCGGCGCGGACGGTCGTCGTCCAGGTCGGCACCGAGGGAGGTCCCAAGGCGGCGGCTCGGGCGGCCCGCCGAGCGGCGCTCGAGGCCTCGGCCGCCGAGGCGGGAGCGGCGGCGATCCTGCTCGGCCACACGCGCGACGACCAGGCCGAGACCGTCCTCCTGCGGCTGGCCCGCGGCTCGGGGGCACGGTCGCTCGCGGCGATGGCGGCCCGGACCGGGCGGTGGCGGCGGCCCTTCCTGCACCTGCCCCGCGACCTCGTCCGGGACGCGGCGGACGAGCTGCTCCGGCCGTTCGGGGAACGTCCGTGGTCCGATCCGCACAACGCCGACGCGTCGTACGCACGCGTCCGGGCGAGGGTGCTGCTGGCCGACCTTGTCGACCGGCTCGGCCCCGGGGTCGTCGTCGGCCTGACCCGCAGCGCGGACCTCCTGCGCGACGACGCCGACGCCCTCGACGGCCTCGCCGACGACGCGTTCGCGCAGATCGTCGACGCCGAGGCCGGACCCTCTGCCGAATGCGCCGCGCTGGCGGCGCTGCCGACGGCGTTGCGCACCCGGGTCCTGCGGCGCATGTGCCTGCGCGCCGGCTGTCCAGGCGAGGACCTGCACCACGACCACGTCCGCCGGGTCGACCTCCTCGTCGTCGACTGGCGCGGACAGGGCGCGGTCGCACTGCCGGGCGGCGTCGAGGCCGCCCGGGCGTGTGGCAGGCTGTGCCTCCGTCCGAGCCCAGCCCGACCGGGGGTACCCAGTGGAGCCTGACGACATCTCCTCCGAGCTCGCGCACGTGCTGCTGACGGAGGACCAGATCGCCGGCCAGCTGGCCGAGCTCGCCGGACAGGTCGACGTCGACTACGACGGCAAGGACCTGCTGCTGGTCGGGGTGCTCAAGGGCGCGGTCATGGTCATGGCCGACCTGGCGCGGGCGCTGCATCGCAGCGTCGACATGGACTGGATGGCCGTCTCGTCGTACGGCTCCGGCACCAAGAGCAGCGGAGTCGTCCGGATCCTCAAGGACCTGGACGCGGACCTCGCGGGCCGGCACGTGCTCGTCGTCGAGGACATCTTGGACTCGGGGCTGACGTTGTCGTGGCTCCTGCGGAACCTCTCCTCGCGCAACCCGGCGTCGGTGGAGGTCTTCACGCTCCTGCGGAAGCCGGACGCGATGAAGGTGGAGGTGTCGCCGCGCTACGTCGGGTTCGACATCCCCAACGAGTTCGTCGTGGGCTACGGGCTCGACTACGCCCAGCGCTACCGCAACTTGCGGTGCGTGGGCACCCTGGCCCCGCACGTGTACGGCGGCTGACGGGCACCGTGTTCGCCGCCGGCGTACTCGCGGCGGTCGGCGGGTCCCCCGTGGCGTAGTACCGTGAGGCGGTGGATGTGCGGAAGATCCTGCGCGGCCCGATCTTCTGGATCGCGCTCGTCGTGCTGTTCGTGCTGATCGGATCCAGTTTCCTCTCCGGTATCGGCGCGCCCTCGCAGGTGGACACGAGCGTCGCGATCACCGACATCCAGCAGAACAAGGTCGACACGGCGACGATCACCGATCGCGACCAGGTTCTCGACCTCACCCTGACCGACGGCAGCAAGATCCGCACCCAGTACATCGATGGTCAGGGACTCACGCTCCAGCAGCTGCTCCAGGAGAAGGCCGACGCGGGCAACCTGCCCGGCGGGTACAACGTCGTCGTCCCGAGCGAGAGCGTCCTGCTGACACTGCTGGTGTCGCTCCTCCCGGTGGCCCTGATCGTGCTGCTCTTCTTCTTCTTGATGAGCCAGATGCAAGGCGGCGGCTCGCGGGTCATGAACTTCGGCAAGTCCAAGGCGAAGATGATCACCAAGGACATGCCGTCGACGACCTTCGCCGACGTCGCCGGGGCCGAGGAGGCGGTCGAGGAGCTCCAGGAGATCAAGGACTTCCTCGCCGAGCCGGCGAAGTTCCAGGCGGTCGGCGCGAAGATCCCCAAGGGCGTCCTCCTCTACGGTCCGCCCGGCACCGGCAAGACCCTCCTGGCGCGCGCGGTCGCCGGCGAGGCCGGGGTCCCGTTCTTCTCGATCTCCGGCTCGGACTTCGTCGAGATGTTCGTCGGCGTCGGCGCGAGCCGGGTGCGCGACCTCTTCGCCCAGGCCAAGGAGAACGCCCCGGCGATCATCTTCGTCGACGAGATCGACGCGGTCGGCCGCCACCGCGGAGCCGGCCTGGGCGGTGGTCACGACGAGCGCGAGCAGACCCTCAACCAGATGCTGGTCGAGATGGACGGCTTCGACGTCAACGCAAACGTCATCCTCATCGCCGCGACGAACCGCCCCGACATCCTCGACCCGGCGCTGCTGCGACCGGGCCGCTTCGACCGCCAGATCGCCGTCGAGCGACCGGACCTGAACGGGCGCTACGAGATCCTGAAGGTGCACGCCAAGGGCAAGCCGCTGGCGCCGCACGTCGACCTGATGGCCGTCGCCCGTCGTACGCCCGGCTTCACCGGCGCGGACCTGGCCAACGTGCTCAACGAGGCGGCCTTGTTGACGGCCCGCGGCGAGGCGACCCAGATCGACGACGAGGCGCTGGACGAGGCGATCGACCGGGTCATCGCCGGACCGCAGAAGCGCACCCGGGTCATGGACGACCTGGAGAAGAAGATCACTGCGTACCACGAGGCCGGCCACGCCCTGGTCGCCGCGGCGCTGCCGGGGAACGACCCGGTACACAAGATCACGATCATGCCGCGGGGGCGGGCGCTCGGCTACACGATGGTGCTGCCGGACCAGGACAAGTACTCCACGACCCGAGGACAGCTGCTCAACCAGCTCGCCTACATGCTCGGCGGCCGGGCGGCGGAGGAGCTGATCTTCCACGACCCGACGACCGGCGCGTCGAACGACATCGAGAAGGCGACGGCCGTCGCCCGCGCGATGGTGATGCAGTACGGCATGACCGAGCGCCTCGGCGCGATCCGGTACGGCCAGGAGCAGAACGAGGTGTTCCTCGGCCGCGACATGGGGCACGTGCGCGACTACTCCGAGGAGGTCGCTGCCGCGATCGACGAGGAGGTGCGGGCCTTCATCGAGGCAGCGCACCAGGAGGCCTACGACGTCCTCGTCGCGAACCGCGACGTGCTCGACGCGATGGTCCTCGCCCTGCTCGACCGGGAGACGCTCGACAAGTCCGAGATCGAGGAGATCTTCGCCGAGCTGCGGCTGCGCGAGCCCCGACCGGCGTGGACGGGCTCGACCCGGCGTCGACCGGACGAGCGCGGACCGGTGCTGACCCCGGCCGAGCTGGCCGCCCTGCCGTCGTCGAACGGGCACGGTTCGGCGAACGGCCACAACGGCAACGGGTCCAACGGCCACACCCCGGCCGACGCCCCGTTCGGCCTGGGAGATCAGGCGTGAGCGCCATCGATCCGGTCACCCTCGCCGCGGAGGTCACGGGCCGGCCGTTCGACGAGGCGGCCGCCGAGCGGGCCGTGCGCGACCTGCTGGTCGCGGTGGGCGAGGACCCGGACCGCGAGGGCCTGCGTGACACGCCGGGTCGCGTCGCCCGTGCCTACGCGGAGATCTTCCGCGGCCTGACGATGACGCCCGACGAGGTCCTGACCACGACGTTCGACCTCGGTCACGACGAGATGGTCCTGGTCAAGGACATCGAGCTCTACAGCACGTGCGAGCACCACCTGGTCCCGTTCCACGGGGTGGCGCACATCGGCTACATCCCGAACGCGAACGGCCGGATCACCGGGCTGTCCAAGCTCGCCCGCCTGGTCGACGTGTACGCGAAGCGCCCGCAGGTCCAGGAGCGGCTGACGACGCAGGTCGCCGACGCGCTGATGCGCATCCTGGAGCCCCGTGGCGCGATCGTCGTCCTCGAGGCCGAGCACCTGTGCATGTCGATGCGCGGAGTCCGTAAGCCCGGTGCGCGCACGGTCACGAGCGCGGTGCGCGGCAGCCTGCGCGACCCAACGACCCGCGCCGAGGCCATGTCGCTGATCATCGGGCGGTGAGCCGGGTGGTCTCCGGGCCCCCGCGACCGACCGGGCTGCCGGAACCGCTGGCCTCCCTCGACCGCACCGCGGTCATGGGGGTGCTGAACGTGACGCCCGACTCGTTCTCCGACGGCGGTCGCTACCTCGATGCGCAGCAGGCGATCGCGCACGGCATCGCGCTGGCCGAGGCAGGTGCCGACCTCGTCGATGTCGGCGGGGAGTCCACGCGCCCCGGCGCCACCCGGGTCCCCCCGGAGCAGGAGATCGCTCGGGTCCTGCCGGTGGTGACCGCCCTCGTGGACGCCGGCGTCGTGGTCAGCATCGACACGATGCACGCCGAGTGCGCGGCCGCCGCGGTTCGAGCAGGTGCGACCGTGGTCAACGACGTCAGCGGCGGGCTGGCCGACCCGACGATGCATGCCACGGTCGCCGCGCTCGGGGTGCCGTACGTCGCGATGCACTGGCGGGGTCACAGCGCCGAGATGGCCGAGCTCGCCCACTACGACGACGTGGTGGCCGAGGTCGTCGGCGAGCTCTCGGACCGCGTCGCGCAGGCCCGCGCCGCCGGAGTCGACAGCGACCGGATCGTCCTGGACCCCGGGCTGGGCTTCGCCAAGGACGCCGACCACAACTGGGCCCTCCTGCGGCACCTGGACGTGCTCGCCGCGGTCGGACTGCCGGTCCTGGTCGGCGCATCGCGCAAGCGCTTCCTGGGATCTCTGCTGGCGGACGATCCTGCCCAGCCACGGCCGGTCGCCGAGCGCGACGCGGCGACGGACGCGGTGTCCGCGCTTGCCGCGTCGCACGGCGTCTGGGCCGTGCGGGTGCACGACGTCCGCGGCAGCCGTGACGCCGTCCGCGTAGCCGCGGCATGGACCCGAGGGAGCGAACGTGGGTGACCCGCGCGACCGCATCGTGGTGACCGGGATCCGAGGGCACGGCCGGCACGGTGTGTTCGACCACGAGCGACGCGACGGCCAGGAGTTCGCCGTCGACGTCGAGCTGGAGGTCGGCACCACCGCCGCGGCGCGCAGCGACGATCTCGCCGACACGGTCGACTATGGCCAGGTCGCGATCGCCGTGCACGCGCTGATCGTCGGGGAGCCGGTCGACCTGGTGGAGACGCTCGCCGAGCGAGTCGCCGACGCCTGCCTGGCGTTCGGCGGCGTTCACGCGGTCAGCGTGACCGTCCACAAGCCGTCGGCGCCGATCCCGGTCCCGTTCGACGACGTGCAGCTGAGGATCCGACGCACCGCGCCGGTCCGGCGTCCGGTCGCGCTCGCGCTCGGGTCGAACCTCGGCGACTCGGCGACCGTGCTGCAGGCCGCCGTCGACGACCTGGCCGCCCTGCCGGGCCTCAGACTCGGTGCCGTGTCGGCCGTGTACCGCACCGCGCCGGTCGGTGGACCGGAGCAGCCGGACTACCTCAACGCCGTCGTCGTCGGCGAGACCACGCTCGATCCGCTCGCCCTCCTGACGGCGACCCAGGGCGTGGAACGCGCTCACCACCGGGTACGGGACGTGCGGTGGGGGCCGCGCACCCTCGACGTCGACGTCCTCTCCCTCGGCGACGGGGTCGTCGACGAGCCGACGCTGCAGGTGCCGCACCCGCGCGCGCACGAGCGTGCGTTCGTCCTCGTGCCCTGGACGGACGCGGATCCGGCTGCCGTCATCCCCGGACGGGGGCCGGTCGCGGACCTGGTGGCGGGTGTCGACCGGACAGGAGTCACGCGGACGGACATCGTCCTCGAGCTGCCCGCAGCCGCATCGTGAACGCGATGACGCCGACGCGGCTGCGCGTCCTCGTCGCCGCCGCCGTCATCTGTGCCGCGATCGGCTGGGGACTGGCCCAGATCGTGTATGCGTGGAACGGCCGGCTGCTGCCGGTGACGTGGCTGGCACCGGCGGCGCTGTGGCTGCTCGCCGCGGCCGTCGCCTACTGGACGTGGACGTCGCGGCCGCGTCTGCAGCGACGTCCGGGGACGCGGCCGCTGCCACCCGTCGTGGCTGCCCGCTCCGCGGCGCTGGCCATGGCCGCGTCCCGGATCGGAGCGGTCGTCGGGGGCTTCTACGCGGGCATCGCGGTCGCGATGCTCTCGCACCTGGTCACCGAGACCGGATCGGTCACCTTCTGGGCCGCGACGGCGGCCGCGCTGGGCTGCGCGGCTCTCGTCGCTGCTGGCCTGTGGCTCGAGCACGTGTGCCGGCTGCCGCTGGATCCGCCCGGACCGTCCGGCGGCACCCCCGCCGGTTAGGCTCCCCGCATGAGTGATGTCGCCCTCGAGGACCTGCCGTTCGACGAGCTTCGCCAGCGGGCCTTCAAGCGGGCCGAGCACCACATGGATCTCGGCTTCTTCACCGACCTGTTCGCGCACATGCCGGGCATGGTCGCGATCGAGGGCGAGGGCGGCGACCTCGGTGCTGTGGGCGGCACGTTCATCGAGACGGTCCGCGCCGTGCGGCAGATGATGGGCGACGACGACTCCCAGATCGACGACACGACCAAGGAGCTCCTGCGCGCGCGCTTCGTCACCTACCTGCGCGAGCACGGCGAGGACTGACCACTCCACACCGTTTCTCCCGCGTCGCGGGACGCCCGGCACGAAGCGGGGGCGATCGTCGGCGTGTCGTGCCGTTTGTCCCGCGGGCGACGGTCGTTCTGCGGGACCTCGGCTCCCCGTCCGTCCGGTGGGGCGTGGCTGGACTGGCCAGTGACGTGGGACAGGCGGCGCGAACGGAGCCAATTCGCTGCGTTTGGTGCCGTTTCTCCCGCGTCGCGGGAGAAGCGGCACGGGCGGGGGGCGGGGGACGCGCTCGTCAGCGGTCGACGTCCCCCATCACCACGGGGAAGCTCATGACCGCCGCGCCGAGCGATTCGCGCGGTGTGCCCGGCAGCGCGGCGGTCATCGCCTGCATCGTCGCGAACGACGCCGAGCGGATCTTCAGCCGCCACGGCGACTTCTCGCCCGTGCTCACGACGAGGGCGCCGCAGATGCCGAGCGGGCCCTCGAGCCACGCGTAGGTCGTGCCCTCCGGCAGCCGGACGACCTTCGGCAGCGGCACGTCGACCTCTCCGTCGCCGAGGGCTGACAACCGCTCGACGCACACGCCGAGGAGCCGGGCGCTGGACCGCACCTGGTCGGCGAGGAGCCCGTAGCGGGCGGGCACGTCTCCCGCCGGGCGGACGGCGACGTCGAGGACGTTCCCTAGCTCGCCGTACGCGAGCGTCGGGTCGTCGCGTCGCAGGTCGAGGTCCAGGCCGCTGGCGCGGGCGACGACCCCGCTCGTGCCCCAGGCGAGGGCGTCGTCGCGGGTCAGGCGTGCGACGCCCGCGAACGGATCGGCGTACGCGGACACCGCGTCGGACAGGGGGTCGGCGAGCCTCACGCACTCGGCGGCGAGTGCCCCGTAGGCGTCGCGTACGTCGTCCGGCATCGGGTGCGCGACCCCGCCGATCCGGGCGTACCCCGGGTGCACGCGCGCGCCGGTCAGCGCCTCGAGCACGTCGGCGAACCGCTCGCGAAGCGCCTCGGCCGGCGGTCGGGAGGGTCCGGCGACGGGAGCGAGGAAGGACAGGGCGGCGCTGACACGCTGGGCCTCGACGAGGAGCGTCCGGGTCCAGGTCGCCCGCTCGGGTGGAACCAGCCCGAGCGCCTCCTCCGCCGCCAGGGCGATCGTGAGCTCCGAGCAGAACGGCGAGAGCCAGTCGTGCCGGTTGGCCAGCAGCATCGCTTGCCGGTAGTCGCGTGCCTCGAAGAGCTTCTCCGCGCTGCGGTGCATCAGGCCGACCTGGGCGTCCGCGGCCGTCACGACCTCGCCCGCCACGTCGACGACCAGCGTGAACCCCGGGTGGGCCACGGGGTGCTGGGGCGCCAGGGCGAGCTCCGCATCGCAGGGCAGCTGCGCAGCCAGCCCGACGCCGAGGACCTCGGTGCGTGTCGCGGCCGCGGTCCCGGTCATGCCCGCATGCTGCCAGGGCCGAGGGCGCGCGAAGGCGGCGGTCTACGCTCCCATGCGTGACCACCCCTGGGCCGCCGCGCCTGGCCGTCGGTGTCGTCGGCGCAGGCCGCGTCGGCGCGGTGCTCGGTGCGGCCCTGCGGCGCGCGGGTCATCACATCCACGGCGTCACCGCGGTGTCCGACCTGTCGCGGCTGCGCGCGGAGGCGTTGCTGCCCGGGGTGCCGGTCCGGACGCCGACCGAGGTCGCCGACGGCGTCGACCTGGTTCTGCTGGCGGTCCCCGACGACGTGCTTCCTGGGCTGGTCGCCGGCCTGGTGGAGGTCGGGGCGGTGCACGCCGGACAGTTCGTCGCGCATCCCTCCGGGCGGTTCGGGATCGACGTGCTCGCTCCCGCGGCGGCCGTCGGGGCACTTCCGCTCGCGATCCACCCGGTGATGACCTTCACCGGGACCTCGGTCGACCTCGCCCGGCTGGAGGACTGCCCGTTCGGCGTGACCGCTCCGGACGCGATCCGGCCGGTGGCCGAAGCCCTGGTCGTGGAGATGGGCGGGGAGCCGGTCTGGGTGCCCGAGGACGCGCGACCGCTGTACCACGCGGCGCTCGCCTTCAGCGCGAACTACCTGATGACGCTCGTGACCACGTCGTTGGAGCTGCTCGCCGACGCCGGCGTCCACGACCCGCGTCGGCTGGTCGGACCGCTGCTGGGCGCGTCGCTGGACAACGCGCTGCGCAGTGGCGACGCCGCGCTGACCGGACCGGTGGCGCGGGGGGACGCGCAGACGGTCGCCCTGCACCTGGAGCGCATCTCGGCGGCCTCCCCGCTGGCGGCCGATGCCTACCGGGCGCTCGCCCGACTGACGACCGACCGGGCGGTCGCTGCGGGACTGATCGATGTCGGCGCAGCGGCGGGTCTGCTCCACGTGCTCGGCGGCGAGGGAGAACGCACGTGACCGATCCCGTCGTCGTCTCGACGGTCGCGGAGCTCGACCAGGTGCTCGCCGGCTCGACGCGCCCGCGGGCCGTCGTGCCGACCATGGGCGCGCTGCACCCCGGTCATGCGGCGCTCGTTCGCGCCGCGCGAGAGTCGGTCGGCCCCGACGGCACGGTGGTCGCCACGGTGTTCGTCAACCCGACGCAGTTCGGCGCGGGCGAGGACCTCGACCGGTACCCGAGGACGCTCCCGGACGACGTGGTCCTGGCCGGCGCCGCCGGGTGCGACGTCGTGTTCGCCCCGGCCGCCACGGAGGTGTACGGGCCCGCGGGCCGGTTCCGTCACGACAGCGTGACGATCGACCCCGGGCCGCTCGGCGACGTGCTGGAGGGAGCGGTCCGTCCCGGTCATTTCCGCGGTGTCCTGACCGTCGTCGCGAAGCTCCTGGCGCTGACGGGCCCCGATGTGGCGATGTTCGGCGAGAAGGACTACCAGCAGCTCGTCCTCATCACCCGGATGGCGGCGGACCTGAGCCTGCCGACGCGGATCGTGCCGGTGGCGACCGTCCGCGAGGCGGACGGCCTGGCCCTGAGCAGCCGCAACCGCTACCTCTCTGCCGCCGAGCGGGAGGATGCCCTGGTGCTGTCCCGGGCCCTGCGTGCGGTCGAGGCTGCCGTCGGCGAGGGAGCCGAGCGAGCGCTCGCGGCCGGACGCGAGGTGCTCGCCGAGCGCCCGTCGGTCGCGGTCGACTACCTCGTCCTGACCGACCCCGCGCTCGGGCCGGCGCCCGAGCACGGGCCGGCGCGCGTGCTCGTCGCGGCCCGCGTCGGGACGACCCGGCTGATCGACAACAAGGCGGTGCTCGTGCCGTGACCTTCTCCCTGTCTCCCACCCCGGCTCGCCGGCTGGTCGCGCCCGAGCCCGGCTGGACCGTGAGTGCCGACGTGCTCGTGGTCGGATCCGGTATCGCCGGGCTCAGTGCCGCGCTCCGGGCGCGCGTCACCGGGCGGACCGTCCTGCTGGTCACCAAGGCCCAGGTGAACGAAGGGTCAACCCGGTGGGCCCAGGGCGGGATCGCCGCGGCGCTGTCCGACGAGGACTCCCCGGAGGAGCACCTGCACGACACGCTGGTCGCCGGCGTCGGACTGTGCGACGAGGACGCTGTCCGGGTGCTCGTCACCGAGGGCCCGGCCGCGGTTCGCGGTCTCATCGACATCGGCGCGCACTTCGACCGGGACGCCAGCGGCGAGATCGCGTTGACCCGCGAGGGCGGCCACCTGCGCGACCGCATCGCGCACGCCGGCGGTGACGCCACCGGAGCGGAGATCTCGCGAGCGCTCGTGGCGGCCGTCCGTGAGGACCCCGGGATCGACGTCATCGAGGACGCGTTGGCGCTGGACCTCCTGCGCGACGACCTCGGTCGTGCCCAGGGGGTCACGCTGCACGTGATGGGGGCGGGTCGACGCGACGGCGTCGGCGCCGCGCTCGCGCCGGCGGTCGTCCTGGCCACCGGCGGCTTCGGCCAGGTCTTCGGTCAGACGACCAACCCCTACGTGTCCACGGGCGACGGCGTCGCCCTGGCGCTGCGCGCGGGTGCGGCGATCGCCGACCTGGAGTTCGTGCAGTTCCACCCCACCGTCATGTGGCTCGGGCCGCTCGCCCAGGGCCAGCAGCCGCTGGTGTCGGAGGCGGTCCGCGGCGAGGGTGCCGTCCTGCTGGACTCCTCCGGACGGCGCGTCATGGAGGGGGTCCATCCGCTCGCGGACCTCGCCCCGCGCGACGTCGTCGCCAAGGCCATCATGCGTCGCATGCGCGAGGACGGGACCGCGCATGTGTGGCTCGACGGCCGGATGCTGGGCGCGGACACGTGGCTGCAGCGGTTCCCGACGATCCTGGAGAACTGCCGGCAACGGGGGATCGACCCGGTCACCGACCTCATCCCGGTGGCGCCCGCCCAGCACTACGTGTCCGGCGGGGTTCGGACCGATCTGTGGGGCCGGTCCTCGGTCCCGGGGCTCTACGCCTGCGGCGAGGTCGCCTGCACCGGAGTGCACGGGGCCAACCGCCTCGCGTCGAACTCCCTGCTTGAGGGGCTGGTGTTCGCCCGCCGGATCGTCGCCGCGATCGAGGACGACCGACCCGAGCGGGCTCCCGCACGGATGCCGTCCGGGCCGACGGGGCTGCTCCCGCACGCCGTCCGTCGGTCGCTCCAGCAGGTCATGGACGCCGACGCCGGGGTGCTGCGCAGCGCGCAGTCCCTCGCCGACGCGACGGAGGGCCTGGCGGAGCTCGGCACCGCCCGGGGGGCCCGCCCGTCGACCGAGGACTGGGAGACCACCAACCTCCACGCGATCGCCAGCGTGCTCGTCCATCATGCGCGGCTGCGCGAGGAGACGCGCGGATCGCATTGGCGCGAGGACTTCCCCGAGCGCGACGACGAGCACTGGCGGGTGCGGCTGGTGACGCACCTGACGGCGGAGGGCGACCTCGTGACGACGCGCGAACCGGTGACAGGAGAGGCATGACCACCATCGACTCGACGATCTCGGCGCAGCTCGTCTCCGCCGGGCTGGACCCAGTGCGCGTGCAGTCGCTCGTCCGCGATGCCGTCGACGAGGACCTCGACGGCGGTGTCGACGTGACGACCGTCGCGACCGTGCCGCCGGGCCAGCGGGCGGTGCTCGACCTCGTCGCGCGCCGCCCCGGCGTCGCGGCCGGCGTCCCGGTCTCCGCGGCCGTCTTCTCCTACGTCGGCGGCGATGCCGTGACGATCACCCAGGTCGCCACGGACGGCGACCGCCTCGCCGCGGGCGACGTCGTGCTGTCGGTCGCCGGGCCGACGCACGTGCTCCTGCAGGCGGAGCGGCCGGCGTTGAACCTCCTCGGCCACCTGAGCGGGATCGCGACGCTGACCCGCACCTGGGTCGATGCCGTCGACGGCACCCCCGCCCGGATCCGCGACACGCGGAAGACGACCCCCGGCATGCGCGCGCTGGAGAAGTACGCGGTGCGCTGCGGCGGTGGCGTCAACCATCGGATGTCGCTCTCGGACGCGGCTCTCGTCAAGGACAACCACGTGATCGCCGCCGGGGGTGTCGCGGCGGCGTTCGACGCCGTGCGTGCTCGGTTCCCCGGGGTGCCGGTGGAGGTCGAGGTCGACTCCCTGGACCAGCTCGACGAGGTCCTGGACGCGGGGGCGGACCTCGTCCTGCTGGACAACTTCGACGTCGACGAGATGCGCGAGGCGGTGCGGCGTGCGGACGGCCGCGCGCGGCTGGAGGCATCGGGCGGACTGTCGCTGGACGTGGCGCCCGCCGTCGCGGCGACCGGAGTCGACTACCTTGCGGTCGGAGCCCTCACCCACTCGGCGCCGGTCCTCGACATCGGTGCCGACCTGCGCCAGGAGTCCTAGTGCTGCTCGCCATCGACGTCGGCAACACCAACACCGTGCTGGGCATGTTCGACGGCGAGGTCCTGTCGTCGTCGTGGCGGATCAAGACGGATGCGCACACGACCGCGGACGAGATGGCGCTGACGTTCCGTGGGCTGCTCGCCGGAGAGAGCCCGATCACCGGGATCGCCTTGTGCAGCACCGTCCCGGCCGTACTGCGGGAGATGCGGCTGATGCTCGACCGCTACTTCGCCGACGTGCCGACGGTGATCGTCGAGCCGGGAACGCGGACCGGGGTGCCGGTGCTCACGGACAACCCGAAGGAGGTCGGCGCCGACCGCATCGTCAACACGATCGCCGCCCACCACCAGTTCGGCGGGCCGTGCATCGTCGTCGACTTCGGCACGTCGACCAACCTCGACGTCGTCTCCGCCAAGGGGGAGTTCCTCGGCGGCGCTCTCGCGCCGGGCATCGAGATCTCCCTCGACGCGCTCGCCGCCCGTGCCGCGCAGCTGCGGAAGGTCGAGCTGGTCCGGCCACGCTCGGCCATCGGGAAGAACACCGTCGAGGCGCTGCAGTCCGGGGCGCTGTACGGGTTCGCCGGGCAGGTCGACGGCCTCGTCGATCGGATCGTCGAGGAGCTCGGCCCGGTCACGGCCGTGGTCGCGACCGGGGGCCTGGCTCCGATCGTGGTCCCGGAGTCGCGGCGGATCACCCACCACGACCCCGAGCTCACGCTCACCGGCCTGCGCCTGGTGTTCGCCAAGAACGCCGACGCGACGTGACACTCGTGACCGACGAGCGCCCCGGCCGCGACCTCACGCTGCCCGTCCGTACCGACCGGCTCGTCCTGCGGCAGCTGCGCCCGGACGACCTGGACAGGCACGCCGAGATCTACGGCGACCCGGCGGTCATGCGCTACCTGCTGGTCGACGTGATCGACCGCGAGCACATCGGGGAGCACCTGGCGGGCCGGCTCACCTCCACGCTTCCCGAGGACGACGGCTTCGTGTGCGTCGGGATCGAGGACGACGGCCGCCTCGTCGGCGAGGGGTTCGTGTTCCACCGGGGGCTCGGCCAGTACGAGGTCGGCTACCTCCTGCACCCCGACGAGGCCGGCCGCGGCTACGCGACGGAGGCGGCACGGGCCCTCGTCGCGGCAGCGTTCGCCGAGCTCGGGGCGCATCGGGTGTTCGGGCGGCTCGACGCGCGCAACGACGCGTCGGCGAACGTCCTGCGCCGGCTGGGGATGCGCCAGGAGGCGCACCTTCGGGAGAACGCCTGGGTCAAGGGCGAGTGGACCGACGAGCTGGTCTTCGCGATCACCGAGTCGGAGTGGACGTCCCCCGCACCCGCGTCCCCCGCACCCGCCGGTGTTGAGGTTGGTGGCGGTTCCTGACGGCGTGAACCGCCACCAACCTCAACACCCGGGGGAGGGGGTCAGGCGAACGCGGCGTTGATGCCGCGGACGAGCGCGGGCACCGCGGCGAGCCCGTGGGTGCGCCCGCTCGTGCGCGGCAAGATCAGCGTGCGCATGCCGAGGACGGTGCCGCCGCCGTCGTCGTGGGCGTTGTCGCCGACCATCAGGACGGACGCGGCCGGCAGGTCCAGCGCGCCGAGGGCGGCCTCGAAGATGCGCGGGTCCGGCTTGACGACGCCGACCTCGTACGACAGCACCGCGTGGTCGTACCAGTCCGTGATGCCCTCACGATCCAGCACGGAGCGGATGTCGACGCCGGCGTTGGACAGCAGGCAAGTCCGGACCCCCAGCTCGCGCAGGGCCGCCAGCATCGGGACGGCGTCGTCGTACGCGTGCCAGGTGTCCAGCATGACGTCGTAGAGGGCATCGGAGAGCGGGCGATCGATGCCCGGGCCCGCCTCGATGAGGCCGTGGAACACGCGCGCATGGTCCGCGAACGACAGGTCACGCGAGCTGGTCGGGTCGCTGACGCGCGCGCCCTCCCAGATCCGGTCGAGGAACGCCTCGACCTCCGCACGTCGCCCGGCGTCCATCGGGTGCGGAGCGCGCGCGAGCGCGCGGTCCAGCCACTCCGTCGCGTCGCCCTGGTCGACGAGGGTGGAGTGGATGTCGAGGACGACGCCGTCGACCCGACCGGGGACGGGCCACGTGTGTGCGGTCATCCCGGCAGCCTAGGAGCCCCCGGAGGTCAGACGGTGACGTCGACCGTCACCGTCGAGCCGACCGGCGCGTACGGCACGTGGTTGCCGTCGACGGGCTGACCGTCGACGACGAGCCGACCGCGGGCGCCGGGGGCGCCGGAGTTCGTGACGCGGATGACGTACGTGGCGCCGCGCGCGACCCGCGTGACTGTGAACGACGGCACGTCCGGCCCCAGCTGCGGATCGACGACGAGGCCGTCGTAGTCCGGTCGCACGCCGAGCAGGTACTGGGACACCGCCACGAACGTCCAGGCCGCACAGCCCGTCAGCCACGAGTTCTTCGCCTCGCCTGCGCGCGGCGCCTGCTTGCCGGCGATCATCTGCGCGTAGACGTAGGGCTCGAGCCGGTGGATGTCGGAGATCGGCTCACGGTAGGCCGGGGTGATCCGCTTGTAGTGGTCGAACGCCTGCGCCCCGCGGCCGACGATCGTCTCGGCGATGATCACCCACGGGTTGTTGTGGCAGAAGATCCCGCCGTTCTCCTTGTAGCCCGGCGGGTACGTGGACACCTCGCCGAGGTTCACGCGGTACGTCGTGTAGGCCGGGTACTGCAGGACGAGCCCGTGCGGGGTGCCCAGCATGCGGTCGGCGGCGTCGAGCGCCCGTTGCGCCCGCGTCGTCCCGGTGCCGTCCGTCTCGGTGCCCAGGCCGGCCATGACCGCCAGCCCCTGCGGCTCGATCCAGATCTTCCCCTCCGGGTCGGCGTCCGTCCCGATGGGCGTCCCGTAGTAGTCGTACGCGCGCAGGAACCAGTCGCCGTCCCAGCCGTGGTCGCGCATCGCGACGCGCATCTCCTCGACCAGTGCCTCGGCCTGATCGGCGACCCCCGGCAGCCCCCGGCGCCGGGCGAGCTCGGCGTACTCGACGCCGTAGAGCACGAACTGGGCGCCGATGAACACCGACTCCGCGACCCCGCCGGCCTGGTTCTCGGTGGTCTGGAAGGACTCCCCGGGCGTCGTGGAGAAGCAGTTGAGGTTCAGGCAGTCGTTCCAGTCCGCCCTCCCGATCAGCGGCAGCCCGTGCGGACCGCGGTGCCGGACGGTGAACTCGAACGACCGGGTCAGGTGGTCGAAGAGCGAGTCGGCGAGCGCGGGGTCGTTGTCGTACGGCACCTGCTCGTCGAGGATCGAGAGGTCGCCGGTCTCCTTGATGTACGCCGCGACGCCGGCGATCAGCCACAGCGGGTCGTCGTTGAAGCCGGACCCGATGTCGTTGTTGCCGCGCTTCGTCAGCGGCTGGTACTGGTGGTAGGCCGACCCGTCCGGGAGCTGGGTCGCGGCGATGTCGAGGATGCGCTCGCGCGCGCGCTCGGGGATGAGGTGCACGAAGCCGAGGAGATCCTGGTTCGAGTCACGGAAGCCCATGCCGCGCCCGATGCCCGTCTCGAAGTACGACGCCGAGCGTGACATGTTGAACGTGACCATGCACTGGTACTGGTTCCAGATGTTGACCATCCGGTCCAGCCGGTCGTCGGTGCTCGTGACCCGGTAGGTCGACAGCAGGCTCGTCCAGTGCGCCTGCAGCGCCGCGAGGGCGTCGTCCGCCTGCGCCGCGGTGGCGAAGCGACCCAGCAGCGCGTGCGCGCGCTCCTTGTTCACGACCTGGTGGGCGTCGTCGGCCCACTTCGCGTCGTCCGGGTTCTCGACGTACCCGAGGACCACGACCAGGTCGCGGCTCTCTCCGGCCGCGAGGTCGACGTGGACCGAGTGCGAGCCGATCGGGTACCAGCCCGACGCGACCGAGTTGGCGGAACGCCCGGCGCGGGGGACGGCCGCCTCGCCGAGGGAGTTGTACGCCCCGACGAAGGTGTCGCGGTCGGTGTCGAACCCGTCGGCCCGAGTGTTGATGCCGAAGACCGCGTAGTGGTCGCGGCGCTCGCGGTACTCGGTGCGGTGGTAGATCGCCGAGCCGTACGGACCGTCCTGCTCGACCTCGACCTCGCCGATCGACAGGTTCCGCTGGTAGTTCGTCTGGTCGTCCTGGGCGTTCCACAGGCAGAACTCGACGAAGGTGAACAGCTCGACCGACTTCGGTGCGGCGGACGTGTTCGTGACGGTGATCCGCTGCACCTCGGCGTCCTCGCCGAGGGGGACGAAGTGCACGGTCGAGACGGACAGGCCGTTGCGCTCGCCGGTGATCCGCGAGTACCCCAGGCCGTGCCGCGCCTCGAAGTGGTCGAGGTCGGCCTTGACCGGGAGCCAGGAGGGCGTCCACACGTCGCCGTCGTCGTTGACGTAGAGGTAGCGACCTCCGGCGTCAGCGGGCACGTTGTTGTAGCGGTAGCGGGTGAGCCGGCGCATCCGCGGGTCGAGGTAGAAGCTGTAGCCGCCGGCCTGGTGGGACAGCAGGGAGAAGAACCGCTCCGAGCCCAGGTAGTTGATCCACGGGTACGGCGTCTGCGGGGTCGTGATGACGTACTCGCGCGCCTGGTCGTCGAAGTGCCCGTACTGCATGGAAGCGGTTTCCCTCCTGTGTGTCGCACCGGTCGTTGCGGTCTGGCCCTGCTGCGGGCCTCGTCGAGACCGCTCGACGCAAGCGCTTGCATGCCCCCGGGTCGAGAGTACGGCACCCCGAGGGCCGGTAGCAGGCCGATCGGCTGATTGGGCCGCCGATAGCCTTGGCCGCTGTGACGACCGAGCCCGTGGACACCGACGACGACCTGCCCGAGCAGCTGCGGGTCCGTCGGGAGAAGCGGCTCGCCCTCATGGCGGCCGGGCGGGAGCCGTACGGGATCGGGCTCCCGGTCACGACGACCATCGCCGCGGTGCGCGCCGCGTACCCGGACCTGCCCCCGGACACCTCCACCGGCGAGCGGGTCGGCGTCGCGGGCAGGGTCATCTTCGTCCGCAACACCGGGAAGCTGTGCTTCGCGACGCTGCGGGCGGGCGACGGCACCGAGCTCCAGGCGATGCTCTCGCTGGCGAACGTCGGTGACGAGGCGCTCGCGCAGTGGAAGGACCTGGTCGACATCGGCGACCACGTCGTCGTCGTCGGCGAGGTGATCACCTCCAAGCGGGGCGAGCTGTCGGTGATGGCGGATGCCTGGCACATGGCGGCGAAGGCCCTGCGGCCGCTGCCGGTGGCGCACAAGCCGCTGAGCGAGGAGACGCGCGTCCGGCAGCGCTACGTCGACCTGGTGGTGCGTCCGGAGGCGCAGCGCATGGCCCGGCTGCGTCCGGTCGTGGTGTCGTCGATCCGGGCGAGCCTGGCGCGGCACGGCTACGTCGAGGTCGAGACGCCCATGCTGCAGACGATCCACGGTGGTGCGGCGGCGCGGCCGTTCGTGACGAACTCGAACGCCTTCGATCTGGATCTCTACCTGCGCATCGCGCCGGAGCTGTTCTTGAAGCGCGCCGTGGTCGGCGGGCTGGAGCGGGTGTTCGAGATCAACCGGAACTTCCGCAACGAGGGCGCGGACCGGACGCACTCGCCGGAGTTCACGATGCTGGAGTTCTACCAGGCGTACGCGGACTACCAGGACATGGCGACGCTGACGCGCGAGCTCATCCAGGAGGCTGCGCTGGCGGCGACCGGCTCGCTGTCGGTGGTGCACGCCGACGGGTCGGTCCACGACCTGTCCGGGGTGTGGCCGCAGGTCGACCTGTACTCGTCCCTGTCGGAGGCGATCGGCGAGGAGATCACGCCGGCGACGCCGCGGGAACGGCTGGTCGCGCTGTGCGAGCGTGACGGCATCGACGTCGCGCCGACCGCCGTTGCCGGCAAGCTCGCCGAGGAGCTCTTCGAGCATCACGTCATCTCGACATTCACGGGCCCGACCT
>OFJB01000196.1_pt1 | contig 33421 bp, 30 predicted proteins | sample 1775081 | NCBI WGS metagenome assembly OFJB01 (sample SAMN08195771, study PRJEB24354) | sludge metagenome | isolation source: initial sludge from phenol fed wastewater aerobic bioreactor | place: India: Nagpur | collected 2016-06-05
CAAATTTGAATAATTCATTTGGGATAACTTTATTTGTAAAAGCTCTCTTTAAAATTGACTTTGTAGTATTTCCTTGAAGTCCTGTTTTATATAATTTTCGGTCTACGACTATTTCATTTTCATTTTTTTTAATTATTTTACATAAGTCCTTTACAGATAATTTATCATTATTATCCAAATGATTGAATATCTTTTTTTTCTCCTCTATAGTTAGACATAGATCCTCTCCATCTCTCGTTTTGATTCTAAGATTATTAATACTCTCCCAAATTTTAGTTATCTGAAAAAGGGGTGATGTTCTATGTGCTACTTTAGGTCCGGTAAAATATTTTTTGCCATCTTTTTCGACGTAAAAACCTTCAAACTCGCAGATTGACACTAATCCCTTTTGAGATTTCAATGGCCTTTGGTAATATATAATTTTATCTCTTAATAGAGTAATTAATTCTTCTGTTAATATCTCATGGTATCTCTTTTGATGAGAACAAATTGCGTTAAATTCTTCAATATAAGCTTCTCTTGGAAATACATTTTCTTTAATTCTGAAAAACTCATTCTCTCTTAGATTATTATAAAAAAACTCTCCTATTGTAAGATTTTGCTCTTTTATATCATTAAACCTACTCTTTACTTTTGCTACATATTCTGTATCTTTTTTATCTAAACTCGAGTCGGATCTTGAACTTTTATATCCTCTTTTTTGATTAAGTAATAATAAGACTCTACCTAACTCTTGTAATGATATTTTCTTATTAACAGCCTTTGCGCGTAAATCCCATAATTGAAGTTTAGGTAGTGTTTTCAGATTTTCTCCAGGCATCATTCCGTTTTTAATAAGAACTTGTGTTAAATAAGATCTTCTAAGTTGATATCTGTCATATCCTCTTCTTGTGCTACGAGCTCTGGTTCTTAAAGAGTTTTTACTTTCACCGCTTCCTTTTGCAAAATCTTGACCTTCCGTACCGTTATATGGAATTATTCTCACACCTAGATCAATAATTTTCATTTTATTTGGATTATTATTCGAATCGTTATTCGAATCCTCTGAAACTAAAGCCCAGCCTATGGATGCAGAACCTAAATCTAGTCCTAAAACTTTATTAGCCATAATATTATAATTATTTAATTCAAATTTAACAAAATTTTTAAATTTGGAATAAATTAATTATCTTTGAATTACAATTTTGAAGCGAATCACAATAAGGATTATTCCGTTGTGAAAACATTAAGGTTGCCCTCGTCCTTTATCGGGGGCATTTTTTATGTAAAAAAAGGCAAAACATTCTGATGTTCAGCCTCTTCTTTTATATTGCCAGATAATTAATTCATCTGCCCTTTACTCCTCTTCCTCCTGTGCGCTTCTGGGAAGGCTTTTTTTGGCTTTTACGCCGAGTTCCCGGAGCTTTTCGGCCTGACCAATAAGGTTTCCGCGCCCCTCTTTCAACTGACCCATTGCAGAGTCGAAACTCTTTCGCGCCTTTTCGATGTTGACTCCAATGTCACCCATATTCTCCACAAAACCCACAAACTTATCATACAGGGCAGCACCACGCTCGGCAATATCAATTGCATTTCTGTTCTGATATTCACGTTTCCACAGGTCGGCCACAAGCCTGAGCGCAGCAATCATATTGGTAGGGCTTATGAGCAGAATTCTTTTTGAATAGGCATAACTCCAAACCTCAGGATCGCTCTGAAGAGCCAGAATGTAGGCAGGTTCATTCGGAACGAACATCATAACAAAATCGAGGGTAGGGGCGTAATCCTGATAATGTTTGGCGCTGAGTTCATCTATATGCCTCTTTATTGAGGTAAGATGCTCCGCAGATGCACTCTTCTGCTCGGAAGGATCGTCAGAAGTGCAGTAGCGAGAGTATGCAGTGAGAGAGACCTTCGAGTCGATAATCAATTTACGATTGTCGGGATAGGAGATTATAACGTCGGGCTGCATGCGAGAGCCGCTCTCATTCTTGAGATAGTTTCCGTCATCGTCCTTAAGATACTCCTGAACAAAATATTCGCGCCCTTTTACAAGCCCCGATTTTTCAAGAATATTCTCGAGAATCATCTGCCCCCAGTCCCCCTGAGTCTTGGAATTTCCCTTAAGAGCATTAGTGAGATTATTGGCATCTTCGCTTATCTTAAGATTAAGCTCTACCAGCCTGGATACCTCTTTCCCAAGAGAGAAACGCTCCTTCGACTCCTTGTCATATACCTCCTCAACCTTTCTCCTGAATGTGTCGATATTCTCACCAAGAGGTTTGAGCACATTAGCTATATTCTCCCTGTTGATATCGGTAAACCTTTTACTCTTCTCCTCCAGAATCCTGTTTGCAATGTTTTCAAACTCAAGATTGAACTGTTTGCGCAGATTCTCAATCTCGCTCTTGCCGTTTTCAATCTTCTCATTCAGAGAGGCATTGACCGCGCCCAGCTCAGCAACCCGTCTGTTCACCTCAATAAGAGCATCGTTCTTCTCCTTCACCTCACCCTTAAGGCGCGAAACCTCTTCGTTAAGGCTCGAAATGCTCCGTGCAGATTCCTCCAGCCTCGCTTCGGCAATAGAGGCCCTTGAGCGCTCCCTCTCAAGTTCTGTAGTATTGCTCTTGCCTGTTTTGGATTGTTGATAGGCCCATATACCGAAAATGACCGCTCCGGCAGCCAGTCCCGTCAAAATGTATATAATTTCCATAATTTGTAATCAGAATCTCATTTTGAGGGAGATTCCGCTCTCCTTGAAAGAGCCGAACTCCATTCTTGTACTCCTTGTGTATGGCATAAGTGAAACCTGCGCCGCTACATTGTTATATCTGTCCCTTATAGCCAGATTATTCACCTTGGCAACCTTAACAGCATCGGCTATAGAAATTATCTGCACGCTGACCATACTGCCTATACCCACAATTCTCAAAAGGAGACCTTCGTCGTCGTCGGTAACGGAATTTCTGTTTTTGTGAGATAACCGGTGCCCGGCGTAATAGATGGCTGCACCCCCGGAGTAACCTCCGAAAAATGCCGCACCTCTGAGATACTCTCCCGAGAGTGCCTGACCCAGACCGGGAATGAAAAATGAAGCAACACCAGCTATTGCAGGATCGATGTTGTCCCCCTTCTGGAACTTGTAGTTGATGGTGTTGTACTTATTTTTATTAATACAATACTGCGCTTGAACCTGTAGGCTCAAAAAGAAGGTGCAGATAATGAGAGGGATGCATCGTTTCATCGCAGTAGAAAATTGTTACTAAAAATATAACTTTTTTCTATCAGATGCAAATATCTGCCCCGAAATGCAACAAATAAACTACTCTCTTCCGATAATTAACCCTTCATCCACTCGTAAGTAGAGTAGTGCTCGCCTGTCATGCCCAGCGATTCGTAAACCTTTTGCGCCCTTGTATTTCGTTTGTCCACATAGAGTCGTATACCTTTGATATTCTCAGAGGATTCAACAATTGATTTAATATGGTTATACAGCTGCTTGAAAACCCCATATTTGCGGAACTCTTTTTCGACATAAACCGATTGAATCCACCACACCCAGCCATTTCTCCAGTCGCTCCACTCAAGAGTGATCATCAGCATACCTGCTGCCACTTCAACTGCCCCTTGAGGAGTTTGAACAGATTTGGAGTCGGAGTTGTAATCGATAACTTTTGCAATGTAGTAGCTAGCTTTTGAGGAGTCGTCAATAACTGCAGCAACCCCCTGATTTAAAGTGACCGGATCGAGCTCAAGCTCCTCTGTCTCCAGAGCCATCTTTAGTTGAAAATCTACTATGGTTTGAATATCTTCACGGGATGCCTTAACAATCTTGATTTCCATTGTTTTATTATTTAATTAGAATACTATAACCAGCTCAAGTGTAATTTTATCATTCTCGTTTTCGCCATTAAGGTGCAGCTCCGGAATATCTGACCTTACAAGGTAGTTCTCATAATCCAATCTTAAAAGAGATGAGAAGCTCTTTTCAACCAGCCCTAAAGCTACTCCGACGGTAACCCTGTTAACATCGGAACCTCTCTTTATAAAGTCGTAACCCATAGAATCCCAACGTAGTGCAGGGGTGATATTTTTGAAAATCTTGCTGTTTTTCAGGGGGAATGAGTATGCTCCCTGCAAAGATGGAGAGAACATAACATCTCCGGTTGCAACATTATTTCGATTTATAGCCTCTCCCTCCAGACGGATCCGGCGGGCGGCGTACCTGAAATCGGCTCCCCACATCACAAAATCGCTTGTTGTACTGTATGGGTATCTGTAATATTTGATAGAGCTTCTCCAACCTTCGTTACTTCCGGCAATCAGACGGGCACTATAGCCGGGTCTGTCGGTCCAGACCGGCTGATTTATCTTTCCACCGTTAAACACACCCGCTTCAACCTGAAACGGTACGCCGCCCGCCTCAAAACCATAGAAGGCCATTACCCCGATATCCCTGGTGCTCGTAATATATTTAGCAGAGAATGTACGGTTGGCAAACATCATCTGGTTGGGGCCTGTCATATAGTCATTATAAAGCGATACAGGTTGCTGTCCGAAGGATATTCTCAATCCGTTATCGAAACGGAATGTGCCGAAAATATCGAGAACCTCGAATTTCCCGGAATTGCTCAACTCCACCTGTGTCCGGAAAGATATATTGTCATTAAGATTTCCCTTAAGACCAAGCCTCGAATTTCGAACCTCAAAACGCATCTGCTCGGCAATAAAATCGTATTCGAATTTATTCTTAAGAGTCATATCAAAAGTAACCCTGCCGTCTTTACCCGCAGATGAACCATTTTGGGCTGCGAGAGAGAGGCAGGGAAATATTAAAATTGTAAACAGTAAGATTCTCTTCATTCAGGAAAAATTTTCCTGCAAATCTACCTGCTTAGTTTGTGAATTGCAAGACCGCTGCGAAGCTTAGGCTCGAACCAGGTGGTTTTTGGAGGCATAATATTGCCTGTATCCGCAATGTCAATGAGCTGTTTCATAGAGACAGGATAGAGTGCGAAGGCTACTGCCATCTCTCCCGAGTCCACTCTCTTTTTTAACTCACCAAGTCCACGGATTCCACCAACAAAATCAATTCGTTTATCGGTGCGCAGATCTTTAATCCCCAGTTGTTTGTCCAGGATAAGATTAGAGAGCACGGTTACGTCCAAAACTCCAATAGGATCAGAGTCATTATATGTTCCTGGCTTTGCTGTGAGTGAGTACCAGCGGCCTTCCAGGTACATTGAGAAGTTGTGCAGATATTCAGGCTTGTAAATGTTTTCTCCCCTCTCTTCTATCGTGAAATCCTCCTCCAATTTTTTAAGAAGATCCTGCGCAGACATTCCGTTGAGATCCTTTACCACTCGATTGTAGTCTATGATCTTCAGCTGGCTCTCAGGAAATACTACTGCCATAAAGTAGTTGTACTCCTCATCGCCTGTGTGGGCAGGGTTCTGACTCTTCTTCTCAGCACCTACTAATGCTGCAGCTGCTGTCCTGTGGTGTCCGTCGGCAACGTAGAATGCCGGAATTCCCTCGAATAGCGATGTTAGTTCGGAAATGAGTGAGTCATCCTCTATAAGCCAGAAATGGTGACCGAAGCCATCTTCGGCTATATAGTCATATTCCGGAGCTTTAGAGGCTACCACCGATGCGGTAATCTCATTTATGCGTTTGTTGTCGGGGTATGCAAAGAAAACAGGCTCAACATTGGCGTCCTGAATACGGACGTGAATCATTCTGTCCTCCTCCTTATCCTTACGTGTAAGTTCGTGTTTTTTGATCTTCCCTGTAAGGTAATCCTCAACGTTTGCACATAGTACAATTCCGTACTGGGTGCGCCCCTCCATTGTCTGGGCGTAAACATAGTACATCTCTTTCGGATCCTGAACCAGCCATCCATTCTGCTGCCATTTCCTGAAATTCTCAACCGCTTTATCGTAAGCAGCCTGAGAGTGTTCGTCAATTATTGGATTGAAGTCTATCTCCGGTTTGATAATATGGAGCAGCGATTTTTCGCCGGCCTCCATTTGCGCCTCTTTTGAATTTAGAACATCGTAAGGGCGCGAAGCCACCTCTTTAGCTATTGCTTTAGGTGGCCTCAATGCCGCAAAGGGCTTTACTTTTACCATAAATCTCTATTTATTTACCTGAAAAGTTTTATCGCCTGTAGCGAAAAATTTAACAATCTGTCTTGCTGATGCCAAACCTGCATTAATATTTGCTTCGGCTGTCTCTGCCCCCATCTTTTTAGGAGATGCGAAGACTCTTGTTCCGAATTTTTCCGACAGCTCTGCCTGGTTATCCGCAGCTATATCGGTAATATATTTGAGGTCGCTCCTTTCGGTGAGTGCCTTCATGAGCCCGGCTTCGTCGATAACCTCTTTACGGGCTGTATTTACAAGCGCTCCGCCCTTAGGCATCTTAGAGAGCAGCTCATATCCAATCGATCCCTTTGTTTGGGCATTGGCCGGAATATGAAGTGAAACGAACTGACATGATGAGTATAACTCCTCAACAGTAGCAGCAATTTTAATTGATGGGTCGGTAATCTCATGGGCCTTAACGAACGGGTCGAAGATCATCACCTCCATACCGAATCCTTTGGCAAGGGAGGCAACAAGTTTTCCAACATTTCCGTAAGCGTGGATACCAACTCTCTTCCCTTTTAATTCAGACCCGGTCCCAGGTGTGAAACAGTTACGTGAAATGTAAACCATCATTCCAAGTGCAAGTTCTGCAACTGCATTTGAGTTTTGGCCCGGAGTATTCATAGCAACAACTCCTTTTGCAGTACAAGCCTCAAGGTCCAGGTTGTCGTAGCCGGCGCCGGCACGTACAACAATCTTAAGGTTCTTTGCACACTCAACCACCTCTTTTGTAACCTTGTCACTCCTTACGATAAGAGCATCGGCATCGGCAGCGGCCGCGTAAAGCTCTTCCGGCGAAGTGTACTTTTCGAGTAACGCAAGCGAATGGCCGGCGCCCTCAACAATCTCTCTTATTCCGTCAACCGCAGCCTTTGCAAACGGTTTGTCGGTAGCAACCAATACTTTCATGATTAGGCGTTTAATTTTTCAAATTCCTGCATACAGTTAACAAGGGCCTGAACACTCTCCACAGGGAGCGCATTATATGTAGAGGCTCTGAATCCTCCAACCGAACGGTGCCCTTTGATACCTACCATTCCTCTCTCTTTTGCAAAAGCCATGAATGCATCCTCCTTATCTTTGTACTCATCGCTCATTACAAAGCAGATGTTCATAATAGAACGATCCTCAACTGCAGCAGTTCCTTTGAACATCTTGTTGCGGTCGATTTCGTTGTAAAGAAGAGCCGCTTTCTCTTTGTTGATCTTGTTGATAACCTCAAGACCACCAATGCCTTTAAGCCATTTGAGAGTCTCATTCATCACAAAGATCGAGAATACCGGAGGGGTGTTGTACATTGAGTCGTTTTCAATGTGAATCTTGTAGTCAAGCATACTTGGAAGGTATCTTGTAACCTTGCCGAGAATATCCTCACGTACAATTACAAATGTCACACCGGCAGGGCCTACATTCTTTTGAGCACCACCATAAATGAGAGCATATTTGCTGACATCTACCGGGCGGCTCATAATGTCCGATGACATATCTGCCACAAGGTTTACAGGAGAATCCATGTCGTACTTGATTTCGGTACCATAGATTGTGTTATTTGTGGTGATATGGAAGTAGTCCAGGTCGGCAGGAATGACAAATCCTTTTGGAATGTAACTGAAGTTTTTGTCGGCAGATGATGCCACATTAACCACCTCTCCGAAAGCCTTAGCCTCTTTGAGGGCTTTTTTTGCCCAAACACCTGTCTCAAGATAACCCGCCTTTTTCTCCAGCAGATTCATTGCAACCATGAGAAACTGTAAGCTTGCTCCTCCACCAAGGAAGAGAACTTTGTAACCATCAGGAATGTTTAACAACTCCTTCCACAAAGATCGGCACTCCTCCATAACGGCTTCCCACTCTTTGGAACGGTGAGATACCTCTATGACACCCATCCCTGTTCCCTTGAAATCTTTAATGGCCTCAATTGCGGCCTCAGTTGCGGCCTTCGGCAATATGCACGGACCCGCGTTAAAATTGTGAGCTGTTTTCATTTTAATTATAGATTAGAATGCTTTATTTGTTATCTGATAACAAAGTTAAACAAATTTTTAATAATTGCTTATGATTTTTAAGTTTTTGTTGTCGGTAATTTTTTCACAATAATGGCAAAGAAGCTGAATTTCAGGCTCTACCGCAATTGTTGTGAAAATTGTTGTGACAGGTTGGTGGTTAGTCACACACATAGGATTCATGCATTTGACAATCCCTCTGATAGTTTCGGGAATTGTAATAACTTTTTTCTCAACAACTTCGAAGTCCTTTATGATATTAATCTTCGCCTGAGGAGCAATAAGGGCTATTTTGTTGATTTCGTCATCTTTGAACCATTTATCGGAAATTTTTATAATAGCCTTTTTGCCCAACAGCTTGCTCTCCAGATTGGTACCGAAGGTCACCTGCTTGTCTATGGTATATAACCTTAAAATGTCTATTACATTAAACAGCTGCTCAGCCGGTATGTGGTCAAGTACTGTTCCGTTCTTTATTGCGCTTACTTTTAAATGTTTTTCCATTGTACCATTATTAAATTTCTTTTCCGAGCAGATATGCTATAATTGCCATTCTCGTAAAAACACCGTTGCGGGCCTGTTCAAAGTAGTATGCATGTTCGCTTGAATCCACATCGGTGGATATCTCGTTCACACGCGGAAGAGGGTGAAGTATTCTCATATTGGATCTGCAACCATCAAGCATTGAGGCGTTAAGGCTATATACATTCTTGACCCTCTCATACTCAATCGGATCCAGGAATCGCTCCTGCTGTACCCTTGTCATATATAAGATATCGGTATCATTCAAATATTCAGTCAGCTCTTTAGTCTCTCTGTATGAAATTCCTTTGGAGAGCAGATACTTTTTGTACTCCTGCGGCATCATCAGCTCATCGGGAGCAGTAAAGGTGAAGAGAGGGGAGAAGTGGCTCATTGCCTGAAGTAGTGAGTGGACAGTTCTTCCATATTTAAGATCTCCGACCATATTTATACTCAGATCGCTGAGTCTCCCTTGTGTCTTGAAGATAGAGTAAAGGTCGAGAAGAGTCTGAGAAGGGTGCTGATTGGCACCGTCTCCGGCATTTATTACCGGCACTCCCGAAACCTCCGAAGCGTATCTTGCGCTACCCTCAAGAGGATGCCTCATAATAATAAGGTCGGCATAGTTAGAGACCATTTTGATAGTGTCCTTAAGTGTCTCCCCTTTGCTGACACTGGTATTGTCGGCATCGGAAAACCCTATTATTCTGGCTCCAAGCCTATTGGCGGCTGTTTCGAAGCTCAGTCTGGTCCGTGTTGAGGGTTCAAAAAAGATGCAGGCGACAACCTTTCCCTTCAGTATTGTCTGAAAGGGATTTGCCTCGAATTTTGCTGCCATATCCAGTATGTGCAGCATCTCATCCTTTGAAAAATCGTGAATGGAAATTAAACTTTTAGGCATAAACGGAAATATTGAGTTTTTTAAGGGCGTCTGTTAAAGGAGTAGAATCGTTTAACGGAACCGAAAAAGTTATTTTGCAAATATTATCGTAATGTTGTTCATTAATTGTGGCGCTGTAGTCCTTAATAAGCTTCATTACGCTGTTTAACTGTTCAAATTCGAATGATACGCTGAGGTTGACCATAGCCCTTTTGGTGACTGTTTCGGCATTTGCTATTGCATCGGCAGCTGCGCTTTTGTATGCCCTTATCAGCCCCGGAACTCCGAGTTTTACACCTCCGAAGTATCGCACTACCACAATCAATATGTCACTCAGTTCATTGGAAAGAATCTGCCCGAATATGGGCTTGCCGGCTGTGGAGGAAGGCTCTCCGTCGTCGTTGGCTCTCCACGGCTCCCCCTTCAGTCCCAGCCTGAAGGCATAGCAGTGATGTCTGGCACCGAAATGCTCCCTCTTTAATGCCGCAATAATCGGCTTAATCTCCTCCTCTCTGGATACCGGATAAGCGTATGCCAGAAATCTGCTTCCGCTCTCTCTGTATATGCCTGTGGACTCTCTCTTAATTGATTTATAGGTGTCGGAGGCCATTTCTGCTTTCATTGCCACTCATTTCCGGTTGGTAAAATTACCCCAAATTGCTAACTTTGCAAAATGTACGGAGAACTTTTTATCCACGATTTTGTAACACTCGGGAAGCATCTGAATGACATTCTGTTGGAAGATGAAACTATTTCCGCAGATAAACTGATGCTTAACAAATCGTATGCAAATAACCCCTTTTTTACGCCTCAGATGCAGAAAAGGGCTCTCAGAGCCATTTGCGACCGCTTTTTGGATGAAAGTAATCTGATAAAATGGGTTGGTGAATTTTCTGTTTCACCCACATTGTCTGAGAAGAGTGTCGGCTTAATTATGGCTGGAAATATACCTCTGGTAGGGTTTCATGACCTGCTGTGCGTTCTGGCTTGTGGTTTTAAAGCTGTTATAAAAGCTTCATCAAGAGATATCTATCTGCCTGAAATGGTTGTCTCTACTCTTTATGAGATAAATCCCTTCTGGCGCAGCAGACTCTCTTTTAAACAATCGATCGATCCCGCGCAGATAGATTGTATTATCGCTGCCGGATCCGATACAACGGTAAGAGCCCTGAATTTACTATACAATGGTGTTCCAGTACTTGCAAGGGGTAGCAGGTGGAGTGTAGCTACTATCCAAGGCAATGAGACTGATGATGAGTTGAGTTCGATATCCGACGATATATTCCTCTATTTCGGGTTGGGTTGCAGAAGCGTTACCCAGCTGCTCCTCCCCAATGGATATAACACAATTCGCCTGGCACAGGCATTTGAAAAATGGAGGGGAGAGATAACTGCAAATGAAGCCTGGATGGCATCCTACAATCAAATGAGGGCTATATCTCTGATAGAAGGTAGGGAGATTGTAGATTTTGGATTTATTCTGTTGGGCGATTTTGGAAAAACACCTCCGCCTGTAGGCTGTGTGAATCTTATAAGATACTCATCTGCTGAGGAGGCTATCGGTTTTATCGAGCGAAACCGTGAGCAGATTCAAGCTGTATGTAGTGCCTCTACCGGAGTTGCACCCGGGCAGATGCAATACCCCTCTCTTTCAGATTATGCCGATGGTATCGACACAGTAGATTTTCTTTTGAATCACATAAATTAGTATCTTTGCGTAAACATTTTCCTTTATGTTATACCGATACAAAGCATCAATCACCGGAAACAAAATATTTATGAGAGAGTATGAAGCTCTCAGCGAAACATCGCTCTACTCTTTCCATCTCTTTTTGCAGAACGATCTTGGTTTTGCACCGGATCAGCTGGTGCTCTTCCGTGGAGTCGGCGAGAAGGGCAGAGTAAGCCAGTATGGTCTGTTCGACCTCGGTTCGGGATCGATGGACGCTGTAAAACTCAGCGATCTGCTCTTAAAAGGGGAGAGGGTGCTTCACTATGTGTATGATATCAGGAAGGAGCGATATATTGTGATTGAATTCCTGTCGAAAGATGAGGAGCAATACAGGGGCTCATTCCCAAGAATGGTTATGGAGAGAGGTAAAAACCCCGATCAGTTTTCCGACAGATATGACGATTTTGAATCGCTCTCCGATTTGCCGGGAGGTGACGAGGTTCCTGAACCTGAGGATTTCTCCGAAGGTGATGAAGAGTAGTAATGGGAAATTCCAAAAGATTATTGGTTATTACAGGCCCAACGGCATCGGGGAAGACCGGGCTCGCCGTTGAGAAGGCTCTTGAGTATGGATCTCCCGTTATTTCATGTGATTCCAGGCAGATATACCGAGAATTGAAAATTGGTACGGCACCTCCTACTGCTGAGCAGTTGGCACAAGTAAAACATTACTTTATCTTCTCTCACTCAATTTTCGACCACTATACCGCCGGCAAGTATGAACTTGAGGCACTGGAGCTGATTAACGAACTGTTTCTTACCCACGACACTCTTATTATGGCCGGCGGCTCCGGACTATACATCGATGCCCTCTGCAACGGTATCGATGATTTTCCCGAGAGCGACCTGGTATTACGTAAAGAGCTTACTCAACAACTAAGTGAGGAGGGGCTCGCTCCGCTCGCCGCAAAATTAAAACTTCTCGACCCGGAGAGCTATGAAGCAATCGATATTAAAAATCCACAGAGAGTTATGAGAGCTCTTGAGGTGTGTCTTTCTACCGGAAATAAATTCTCATCGTACAAGACATCTCCGTCTAAAAGACGCAATTTTACAATTGATAAGATTATCCTCGACCCTCCCCGTGAAGAGCTTTACGAAAGAATTAACCATCGGGTCGATGAGATGATGGCGGCGGGTCTCCTCGAAGAGGCTGAGCGGATGTATCCTCACAGAGATCTGCCCTCACTCAACACTGTAGGATATAAGGAGCTGTTCGGATACTTTTCGGGAGAGCACTCTCTCGATGAGGCGGTCGATCTTATCAAAAGGAATACCCGCCGCTACGCCAAACGTCAGATGACCTGGTTCCGCCGCTACTAACTCAATAAAAAAAGGCTGACCAAAATAGGTCAGCCTCTCTGTTATATTTAGAATGGGAGGTCGTCCTCTCCATCGCCGGAGATATCAATGGGTTCCGACAGATCGTGGCCGGGACCCTGATTTCCGTTGGCGGCAAGTTTTTCCAGTCTCCATGCACGAATGTCGGTATACCATCTTTCGTTAAACTCCCTTGATTCGATGTTCACCGAGGCTTTTACAACATCCCCCTCGTTAAATGAATCAAGCTCCTTAACCTTATCGGCTCCCCATACATTCATACATACCTTTTTGGGATAAGCCTCCTGAGTTTCGATTATGAACTCCTGTTTGCTCCAACTCCCTCTGGTATTTGTACCGTTTACAACCGCCAGTTTTTTTATTAGTTTACCACTGATTTCCAAACTCATAATTACTTCTTGGCACTGTTTTCAGGAACAACCTTTGCAGGGGTAACATTTACAACTTCAACATCAAAAATAAGAACTGAGTTAGGGGCAATTTTCGCACTTGCCTGTTGTGCACCGTATGCAAGTTCAGCAGGTATAATAAGTTTGATCTTACCACCTTTACCTACAAGTTTAAGACCCTCTTTCCAGCCTGCGATAACACCACCAACAGGGAATTTTGCAGGAGCCTGTCCGATATTTGTATCAAATTCAGTTCCGTCAATCAGAACACCTTTGTACATAACTTCAACAGTGTCGATATCAGCCGGTTTAGGGCCGGTTCCTTCATTTCTGATAATATACTGAAGACCGCTCTCGGTAACCTTTACGCTATCTTTAGTCTTGTTTTCTTCGAGGAATTTTCTTCCCTTCTCAAGATTTTCGGCAGCTACAATCTCCGATCTCTTTCTGAGATAGTTCTGAATAATCGGACCTGCCTTAAGTTGATCTACTGTAAGTTTTTCTTTACCTGCGATAACTTCATTCATAGCTTTTTGTACCTTCTTCATATCGATATCGCCAAAGTTTGCCTCTTTGATCATAAATCCGAGAGTTGTTCCGATAGCGTAACTTACAGAATCCATTTCGGCTTTGGTAATTACCGGAAGACCCGGTTGTCCGTTTTCAGCCGCCGGCTGTGCAGATTTTTTCTCACCGCAAGAGGCGATAAGTATTGCCGAAACGGCAAGAGCAGATAGAACTTTAATTGTTTTCATTTTGTTTATTGAATATTATTTGGTTTTATTTTATTTTTTTTTGTGGTTATTACCAACATAATGGATCCTATCACAGCCGCTGCCAAAGAGGCCATCAGAATCGCTACTTTTCCCGTCTCAATCAGAGTCTGGTCGGAAAACGCTAAGTTATCTATAAAAATTGACATAGTAAAACCTATTCCCGCAATTATTCCGACTGAGAATATCTGTGACCATTTGACACCGGAAGGCTTATCTGCCAAATTCAATTTGTATGCCAACCAGCTCATACCTGTTATTCCAATTGGCTTACCAAGCAGTAATCCGAAGAATATACCGAGAGTCAAACCGTCGGGACTCCCCGAAAATATTGAGAGATCTGCTTTTACTCCGGCATTGGAAAGAGCAAAAACAGGAAGAATTAAAAATGTCACCCATGGGTGTATTTTATGCTCAACCTGGCTCATAAGAGACCTCTTCTCCCCTTTGAATGGAATAAACATAGCAAGCAGTACCCCTGCAAGCGTGGCGTGTATTCCCGAAAAGAGAATCACAAGCCAGAGAGCAGCTCCGAGAATCAGATAAACCGGCAGAGATGTTACGCCTTTTCTGTTCACTAGCCACAATATGAGTATAATAGCTCCGGCAAGCAAGAACATTGTGTAGTTGTGCTCATGAGCAGGGTAGAAGAATGCAAGAACCAGTATTGCTCCAAGGTCGTCCACTATTGCAAGTGCCGTGAGAAATATTTTTAACTGGACAGGTACTCTTTTCCCTAACATTGAGAGTACTCCTATTGAGAATGCAATGTCGGTGGCCATCGGTATTCCCCATCCGTTTTGCGCCTCGCTGCCTAGATTAAAAGCCAGGAATATAGCTGCAGGTACAACCATGCCTCCGATTGCAGCAAAAATTGGTAAAGAGGCGTGCTTTATTGAAGATAGCTCTCCCGCAAGCACCTCCCTCTTAATCTCCATTCCTACGAGGAAAAAGAAGATAGCCATAAGGCCATCGTTAATCCAGTGAATGAGATCCATCTCCACCTTGAATGAGGCAATTGAGAATGATCCCTTTTCATGCCATATGTTATGAAACGCACTGAGAGAGTCGTTATTGGCAATGACTATTGCAGCAATTGCAAAAAACAGAAGAACAAAACCTGCTGCAGCCTCATTCTTGAAAAAATGGTCGAATATGTTTACCGGCTCTCTTCTCTTCATTTCACCTCCCTCTCTCTATTTCTGTTAAGTTTTGTAAAAAGGCACAATTTATAGAGTAATCTTGCTCCCACGTTGGCATCCCATTCGCTCTCCTCCGACGGAGAGACTTCGCAAAGGTCGAAACCTATGATCTTCTTTGAAGAGAGTGCGAGTGAGTGAAGCAGATACTCCAGTTGGTTATAGGATAACCCTCCCGGTACAGGTGTTCCGGTTCCGGGACAATATTCGGGAGACAGACCGTCAATGTCGAGACTTATATATACATTCTCGGGCAGGCTTGAAATTATCTCATCGCACTGTTTTTTCCAGCTTTTGCCCTCGAAGGAGTTCCTTGCAAGCTCTCTGTCGGTAAAGCATCTTATTCTGGGATTATTGTCGATAAACACAGACTCCTGCTGGCAGTAATCTCTCACTGCAACCTGGGTAAGTTGCGAGATCTGCTGAACCTCGTTAAGCGCGTTGAACATAATTGAGGCGTGAGAGTATGTAAAACCCTCGTAAGCCACTCTAAGGTCCGCGTGTGCATCAATATGCAATATTCCATACTCCTCATACTTCTCTCCCAACGCTTTGTAGTGACCCAGTGGTACACTGTGTTCGCCGCCGACAACAGCAGTAATGGCACCCTTTTCTATATAGCCCTTTGTGGTCTCGTATACGTAGTCGTTTAATATTGCAGATGCTTTGTTAACCTCATCGAGCTCCTTCGAAAGCTCTCTTGCCGATACTCCCTCCTCCAGTTTCTCAATAACATGCTCGGCAATCTTTCTGCTCCTCTTATTCAGCTTGACTATCTTTTCATCGATAGGATGAGTGCCGATTCTTGTCTCCCACGCCTTCTCAACGGCAGAGTCGAAAAGATCCACCTGTACCGATGCGTCGATTATCGCCTCCGGCCCTTTATGTGTTCCGGCTCCGTACGATGTTGTTACATCCCACGGGGCAGATATTACTACTATTTCCGAATCTTCAAGTTTGTAGGGTAGAGCAAAATATCCTCCATTTGCTACTCCCGGATCATTAGGGTTGAAACCTGTCATACAATTCCCTCTCTTATTATATCGTGTATATGTACCAATCCAATATATTTTCCCTTTTCAAGAACAACCACCGAAGTGATTTTGTTCGTCTCCATGATGTTGAATGCCTTTATTGCCAGCTCGTCCACATTTATCACCTTGGGGTTCTTCGACATTATGTCACCTGCTTTAAGGTTTTCGGCAGGCATTCCCTTCTCCAGCATCCTGCGGACATCGCCGTCGGTGATGATTCCGAGGAGAGTTCCCTCGCTGTTTATGACAACTGTCGCTCCAAGTCTGTGTGAAGAGATATTAATAATTGTGCTTTGCAGATTCTCATTCTCGTCCACACTCGGCTTGTTGCTACGGTCGATCAGGTCACTGACCCGCATGTAGAGTTTTTTGCCGAGCGACCCTCCGGGGTGGAATCTTGCGAAATCCTCCTGAGAAAATCCTCTCATCTGTAGCAGGCATACTGCGAGCGCGTCGCCCATAACAAGCTGGGTGGTAGTGCTGGTGGTAGGGGCAAGATTGTTGGGGCAAGCCTCCGACTCTACTTTTGCCTTGAGAACATAATCTGCATTTTTTGCAAGAAAGGAGTCGGTATTTGAGACCATTGCAATTATTTTGTTCCCCATTCTCTTTACAAGCGGTACAAGTACGGTAATTTCCGGAGTGCTGCCGCTCTTTGACAGAAACATCACTATATCATCTTTTTGTACGATACCAAGGTCTCCGTGTATCGCATCGGCAGCGTGCATAAAAACCGATGGTGTTCCGGTCGAATTAAGTGTGGCAACAATTTTGCTGGCAATAATTGCGCTCTTACCGATACCGGTGAGAATTAATCTGCCCTTTCCGGCAAAGATCAACTCTGCGACTCTGACGAAATCTTCGTCGATATGTTCGGAGAGCTTTTGGATAGCGGCTGCCTCTTTACCGATAACTTCAAGAGCCAGATTTTTAATGTCATTAGAAGAAATGTTCATAAAAATTTTGTAACGAGAAAACAATTCAATAACTTAGAGCAACAAAGGTAATATAAAAAAATGAGTTTAACTTCCGCCGAATTACACGACAAACTTAAATTCTATTTTGGATTCAGTGCATTCAAGGGACAACAGGAGGAGATAATACTGCATCTTATCAACGGAAATGACGCTTTTGTGCTTATGCCCACCGGAGGAGGTAAATCGCTGTGCTATCAGCTGCCGGCGCTTCTGATGGATGGAACGGCTGTGATAATATCACCACTGATCGCTTTAATGAAGAATCAGGTGGACGCTATAAGAGGATTTGTTGAGGGTCACGATGGGATTGCCCATTTTCTCAACTCTTCGCTTAATAAAGCACAGATGCAGGAGGTGAGAGATCATCTGCTTGCAGGCAATACAAAACTGTTGTATGTAGCTCCCGAATCACTTACAAAAGAGGAGAATATTAATCTGCTCAGGCAGGTAAAGATATCATTTTACGCCGTAGACGAGGCTCACTGTATATCGGAGTGGGGCCATGACTTCAGGCCCGAATACAGACGCATTCAACCCATAGTCAAAGAGATAGGCAAGGCTCCCATAATTGCGTTAACTGCAACTGCAACTCCAAAAGTGCAGTACGATATCCAACGCAATCTGGGGATGCTCAAGGCTAAGGTATTTAAAACATCCTTCAATAGGCCTAACCTCTACTATGAACTCCGTTCCAAGGTCAATGTGGATAAGGAGATTCTTAAATTTATAAAGGCCAATGAGGGTAAATCGGGAATTATTTACTGCCTGAGCCGCAAAAAGGTCGAGGATGTTGCAGAGTTTTTAAACATTAACGGTATCAAGGCTCTCCCGTATCATGCGGGGCTGGATGCAAACACCAGGGCCGCAAATCAGGATAAATTCCTTATGGAGCAGGCAGATGTTATTGTTGCGACAATTACATTCGGTATGGGTATCGATAAACCCGATGTGCGATTCGTGATCCACCACGACATTCCGAAAAGCCTTGAGGGTTATTATCAGGAGACCGGACGCTCAGGAAGGGACGGTGGAGAGGGACAGTGTATTACTTTCTACTCTCACAAGGATATTGAGAAGCTTGAGAAGTTTATGCACGGGAAACCGGTTTCGGAGCAGGAGATTGGCAAACAATTGCTTAGTGAGACTGTTGCATATGCCGAGTCGAATATCTGCCGCAGGAGAACACTATTAAACTACTTTGGAGAGGAGTACACTCAGGATAATTGCGGCAGTTGCGACAACTGTCTGCATCCAAAAAAACAGTTCGACGGAACAGAAGATCTGCTTACTGTTCTTGAGCTGGTCGCCGAGATGAAGGAGCAGTTCAAGAGCGACCATATTGCAAATATTCTGACAGGAATTCACAATTCGATAATAAAGTCATATAACCATCACGAACTCCCTCTCTTCGGCATAGGTAAAGATAAGGGAGTGAGGTATTGGACGGCAATCATCAGGCAGGCAATAGTACAGCATTTTATGGAGAAGGATATTGAACGGTATGGCGTAATATCCTGTACTAAAAAGGGTCTCGAATTCCTCAAGAATCCTTACACTGTAATGCTTACCGAAGATCGTGAATTTGCTGAGGTAGACGACGATGAAGATGCTGCTGTTGTAGCTTCCCAAAGAGGCGGCGGTGGTGGTGATCCTGTTCTTCTTGCAATGCTTAAGGACTTGAGACACAGTATGTCAAAGAGAATTAACCTTCCATCATATGTGATTTTTCAAGACTCAACTCTGGAGGATATGACTATTTTGTATCCTGTCTCTCTGGATGACCTTAAGAAGTGTCAGGGGGTGGGAGAGGGTAAGGCCCGGAAGTTCGGAAAGGAGTTTGTGGAGCTTATAGCCCGCTATGTTGAGGAGAACGATATTCAGAGACCGGACGATTTTGTTATTAAAACAGCTGTAAACAAATCACTCAATAAAGTATACATCATTCAGAACATAGATAAGCGCGTGCCACTCGATGAAATTGCCGATGCAAAGGGGCTTGAGATGGATGATATTCTTAACGAGCTTGAATCAATCGTAAGTTCGGGTACAAAAATAAACATCGACTACTACATTAAGCAGACAGTCGATGAAGATAAGGTCGATGATATTTACAGCTATTTCCGTGAGGAGGCTACATCGGATTCTCTTCAGGATGCTTCGCTTGAACTTGGCCGCGGTTATACCGAAGAGGAGATTCGCCTGGTTCGTATAAAATTTATGAGCGAACTTGGAAACTGACAGATAGTTGCAAGAGCAACTATCCGCAGTGGTAATAGCTATTCACCATATTTTGCATGACAGAGGGGTCCTCCTGGGCCTCTTTTCTTATGTTCGTATCTTCGTACGATTTGAGTTGACCTATAATTCCGTCGATAAGCTTCGGTGAGAAAGGCATTCCCGGTTCGCCGTTTCCGCCTGTCTCGAACAGACTTCGGCTCCTTTCAAGCTCCTGAGCCGATTCATAGCAGCTGGAAGGTAGCTTTTTAAGTGAATTTCTGAATTCTGAATGTTTGTCGTCGTGTATATTAAGGTCGGTAAAGCTCTTTTGAGCTATTTCCAGTGAATCGTTGGATGTGAGGCCTATTCTTGCTGCGGTTGTTATTCCCGCAAGCATAAGATAGATGTCAGCCGATCCGTCAGCCGATCGGATCTCAACTGTCTGCCTGTCGGAGCCTGAGCTTCTCCAGCCAAGCGGAACTCTAATAAGTACCGAACGATTTCTCATTCCCCAGCAAATTTCGGTTGGTGCCTCCTGGTGCGGAACGAGCCTGAAATAGGAGGTGGGATTAGTGTTTCCAAAAGCTGTTAATGCTCCTGCGCATTTGATGTATCCACCGATCATCCTCTTTGCATATTCCGACAGGTTCCCACTCTCCAGCATTACCGGTGATCCGTTTTTAACTACTCTTGTATGGAAATGGAGTCCGCTGCCGGCCTTCCCTGTTGTAATTTTTGGTGCGAATGTGAGATCATATCCGTAAATATCTGCCAGACGGCGCAATATCCATTTGGCAAGAAGTAGCTGTGTTGCAGCCTCTCTTACCGGTACAGGCAGAAACTCAATCTCGTTCTGTTCGTATAGTTTGCCGTTAAGAGTAAAGTTGCCGACTTCGCTGTGGGAGTATTTTATTTTTCCTCCAACTTGCGAAATGAGAGTCATAGCTTCGTTGCGGAAATCTTCGAATTTGCTGAATGGGGCAGATTCATGATACCCTTTTTGGTTTTTTGCTTCGAAATTCGGGTTTACTTCGGCAGATACGTAAAATTCAAGCTCTCCCATTGCTTCGAATGTGCAGCCGGTAGATTTTTCGAAATCTTCGGCTGCCCTCTTGAGGGTGTATTCCGGGGAGGTCTCGAGAGGCTTCCCGTCCGGGCCTAAATATGAGCAGAGAACTCCCAGTGCAGGGATTTCTGAGAATGGATCTACATATGCTGTCGTATAATCGGGCATAACATAGAGGTCACTTGCGCCTGCTTCGATATACGGGAACAGGCTGGAGCCGTCAACTCTCTCTCCGAATGTAAGTATTGTCTCCAGATAGTTCACCGAAGAGACGGGAAAACTTAGTGTTTTCAACCTCCCGTCGTGAGCTGCATAGCGGAAGTTTATGATTTTCACACCCTTCTTTGTAACATATCTTACTATATCCTCTTTTGAAAAATCTGCCGATCTTTTTCCGATAAAAGACTCGAGCGGATTAACTGTATCTTTGAATTTTCCCCACATAAATTAAAAATTCTTTGTAAAAACTTTGATATTTTGAAAAAATGTTTGCGAATATACAAAAATTAATAACAAAATGAAATAATTTTCTACGAGCTTTTTTTTAATAAATTTGCAGCAATATGAGTAAGAGATATTGGTTCTATATTGCAGGGGTCGTTCTGATAATTACTCTCTCGACTACTATCTGGTTTGTTTTAATCAGTCCCGTTTCAAAAAATGAGGATAGCGCAGCGAATGAAATTATACTCAAGAGCGAATCACTGAGAGCTGTTCCCATTGATGCGGTCGGCATTATGTGCTACTCTTCCGGCAGTGAGTTGTATGATTCATACATATCTGCCTCATCTCCAATCTCTCCCTATATAGATAAAGGGTCTCTCGCAGACTCATTCACCGCTTTGATGTATAAGGCATTGAGAGAGCCTTCCGATCTAAGGGACTCTCTGCTTATCTGCCAACCTGTAATATCGCTTCACTACTCTGCAAAAAACGATCTCTCACTGCTTTTCTCTCTGCGATGCAATGCAGGTGGGGATTTTGCAACAAAACTTATCTCCAAGGCTCAATCGATGTGGTCCCTAAAGGAGTACAATTTTGAAGGAATGAAGATTACCGGTGGAGATGGTTTCTGGGTCTCATACTCCGGAGGTTTTCTGGTTTACTCAACATCCAGGATTGTTTTGGAATCGTCGCTGCGACACCTCTCAACCCAAACATCTATATTGGATAACGGAGAGTTTAAAAAAATCTTCGATGAAAACTCCGGAGCGCGGAATATGGTTGCTCTAAATTCTCAGAATGTGGGTAAACTCTTTTCGGGTTTATTCGATTCTCAAATATGGAAATACTCAGAATTCTTCAGGAATTCGGGTTCATGGCTAATATTGACCGGAGAGGGTAAAAAGGGTGAGATCTCTTTTGCAGGTAATATATATAACAGTAAGGGCCTTGGTGCCTACTCAAGCATCTTCAGGGGGGTTGAGCCCGGAAAAATTGATGCTCCGGATATTCTCCCATCCGGAACTCTGGGGCTGTTTTCCATTTCCTCTTCAGATTTCGGGAGATATCTGAAAAACAGAGAGAGATACTCTGCCTCCAATAAGCTTGCAGACTCATCACAGTTCATTGCATATTCGAACTGGTTCAAATCACTGAAATGTGCCGAAGTATCAGCTGCATACATTGATAATGGTACATCTTTTGAATGGATAACACTGCTTCGCTGCAAGAATAATATAACTGAGAGAGACTCGTCTGCCTCAAGGGCTCTAAAGGTACTTTTCGGAGAGCTTTATGGCAGATACAGAGACGAGATTGTCAGGCGGGTAGGCGATTGGATGATTTTGGGATCGGTAGAGTCTCTTAAACTTGTTGAGAGTTCGGTGTCAAAGGATTCTACTCTGGGGAACTATTTTAGAAAAGAGATTCCCGGGAGGTTTCATAAAAATGGTGGTGCCGTTATGTATGGATTTATAGGAGAAGAGCTCTCTTCTCAATTTAAGGACTCATTTTTTAACAGGAGGGTAAATAGCTTTCTCTCTCGATCTGCCAAGGATAGTACACACAGTGAAACGATCTTTTTTACACTCCTGCCGGACGAAGATTTATTGAGGGCGGAGCTACATTTCGTTTCGCAAAAATAACCTATATTTGTTTTCATTATGGAAGTTTTCATTACCGTAATTATTGTAGTTTTTCTCTTTTTCTGGGTGCTCTCCAGGCTCCTTCCCTTTCTGATTGCATTTTGGGTGAAGAAGAAAATGGGGCAATTCGGCCACTTTGGCAATTCTACTCCGAATGATCCGGAGGCTGAACGTAGAAGAGAGGGGGATGTTTTTATCAACAATCCGGGTAATAAGGAGAAGGTTGTCGATAAAAATGTAGGGGAGTATGTAGATTTCGAAGAAAAAAAATAATCAATATGAATCAATTCTTAAGGATTTTGTCTTTTGCCAGACCAGTAGGCAGATACTGGCCGCCTTATCTCATTCTGAGTATATTTTCGGTCCTGTTCGGGATTCTGAACTATGCTCTGATAGGACCTGTACTGGCTGTTCTTTTTCAGCCTGATGCTATTGCTGCGCAGCCGGTTGTTCCTGAATTTGCATGGTCGGCGGGGTATTTTAAGGCCTGGTTCAATTATGAGCTTACCTCCATTATAAGCAGACATAGCGTAATGATGGGGCTTGTATTCGTTTGTACAATGCTAATATTTACAACATTCCTTTCGAATCTGACCCGGTATATGTCGCAAAGGATTCTTGTAAGTGTAAAGACAAAACTTATGCTAAATATGAGGATGGCTCTTTATGACAAGATTTCAAGGTTGCATATCGGTTATTTTCACAATAGAAAAAAGGGTGATATTCTTTCCAGTGTCTCAAACGATGTCAATGAGGTTCAGAACAGTATCGCAGCAAGCTTTCATATTATGTTCAGGGATCCTCTTCTGGTGATAGGTTTTCTTATCGCCCTGTTTTATATGTCTGTTAAACTTACACTCATCACTCTTCTTGCGCTTCCGTTATCTGCAATAGTGATTGGCAGGATAAGCCGCAGCCTTAAGAGAGGTGCGACCGATGCCCAGACAATACTTGGGCAGATAATAAGTAACTTTGAGGAGACAATATCAGGCGCCAGAATTATCAAGGCATTTAATGCCCAAAGGTATGTAAGGGGTAAGTTTGAGAATCTTAATAAGAAGCATCGTCGTTCGAGCAGGAGGATGTTCAACAAACAGGAGCTGGCCTCCCCTCTTTCGGAGTTCTTGGGAGTTACTGTAGCTGCAGGGGTCCTGTTTTATGGCGGGTATTTGCAGACAAAGGGTCAGCTGGGAATGTCCTGGCCCGATTTCGTCGTCTATATTGGTTTTTACTGGAGGGTTCTTGAGCCTGCAAAGGCAATAACATCTGCCTATGCAAATATTCAGAGGGGTTTGGCTTCGGCCGAGAGGGTCTTCGCCATACTGGATGTAGAGCCTGCAATCGTTAAAAGGGCCGACGCTATTAAAGTTTCTGAGTTTAAGGAGTCAATTCTGTTTGATAATGTCTCGTTTGCATATAAGGATGAGCCTGTTTTAAAGAATATCAATCTTGAGATAAAGAAGGGCAAAATGATCGCCCTTGTCGGCCCTTCGGGTGCCGGGAAATCGACTATGGCCGATCTTATTCCAAGATTTTACGATGTTACCTCCGGTTCGATTAAGGTTGACGGAGTTGATATAAGGGATTATCAACCGAAAGATCTTATAGGTCTTTTGGGTATCGTGACTCAGGAGGCGATTCTATTTAACGATTCAGTATATAATAACATATGTTTTGGTATGGAGGGAGTATCCGAAGAGGATGTAATCAACGCCGCCAAAATTGCCAATGCTCATGAATTCATCGAAAAGATGGAGATGGGTTATGAAACAAATATCGGGGACAGAGGGTCAAAACTTTCAGGTGGTCAGCGCCAGCGTTTGGCAATTGCCAGAGCGGTTCTGAAAAATCCACCGATTCTCATCCTTGATGAGGCTACAAGTGCTCTTGATACCGAAAGCGAAAGGCTTGTTCAGGATGCTCTTACAAATCTTATGAAGAACAGGACTTCGGTTGTTATTGCTCACCGTTTATCAACAATTCAACACGCCGACGAGATCATCGTTCTCAAATCGGGAATGATTGTTGAGAGGGGTAGTCATCAGGAGCTTATTTCAAATAAAGGATTATATTCTCACTTGTGTGAGTTACAAACATTTGCTTAAATTAGAATGGAAAAAGTAGATTCAGTAAATAAATTACTGGAAGGGAGCTTCAAGGCTAATTGGGACTACCCTGCACTCTCCAATTATCAGGGTATCACTCTCTATTACAGAGATGTGGCAAGAAAGATTGAAAAGCTTCACATACTTTACGAGTTGTGCGGACTTGAGAAGGGCGATAAAATATCTATCTGCTCAAAGAATCAGGCAAACTGGGGTGTGGCTTTTCTCTCTGCAATAACCTACGGAGCTGTTGCTGTTCCGATTCTTCACGAGTTTAAACCCGGAAATATTCACCATATCGTTAACCACTCTGAGTCGAGAATTCTGTTTGTTGAGGATTCGATATGGGAGCAGTTGAGTGGTGCGGAGATGCCCGGGCTTGATGCTGTAATAAATATTTCGGACTTCTCTATTTATGAATCATCTGCAAAGAAGATTCTTGAGGCTCGCGAGAGGCTGAATGAACTTTTCGGGAAAAAATTCCCTCGTAATTTTGGGCCTGAGCAGGTCTCATATTTTGAAGATACTCCGGAGGATCTGGCTGTAATAAACTATACATCGGGAACTACCGGTTTTTCAAAGGGGGTTATGCTTCCGTATCGAAGTATAATGGGAAATCTGCTTTTTGCCAAAGATGTACTTCCGCAGCTCAATAATTCATGCAATGTGGTCTCTATGTTGCCTGTTGCCCATATGTACGGGATGATGTTCGAGTTTCTGTACGAGATGAGTGCCGGTGTTCACGTACATTTCCTTACCCGTATACCTAGTCCTAAAATCATAATGGACGCCTTCGACATAATTAAACCGGATATTATCATATCTGTACCTCTGATTATTGAGAAAATATATAAGAAAAAGCTTCAACCGCTTATTAATAAGACTCCTGTGAGGGTAATGCTTAATCTGCCTATAATTGAAAAGCAGATAGAGAAGAAGATCAGGAAGGAGCTTATAAAGACTTTTGGGGGGAAATTTATTGAAATAATCATTGGTGGTGCGGCGTTCAACAGGGAGGCTGAGGCATTCTTCAGAAGGATTGGTTTTCCTTATACAGTCGGTTACGGTATGACTGAATGCGGACCAATAATTTCATATGCTCCGTGGAGTAACACCAAACTCTACTCTTGCGGCAGAGTTGTAAGGGGGATGAATATTAAGATTGACTCCTCCGATCCTCAGAATACTCCTGGAGAGATTCTGGTAAAGGGCGATAATGTTATGATTGGCTATTACAAGAATCCCGAAGCGACAAATGCTGTATTTACAGAGGATGGCTGGATGCGTACGGGCGATATGGGGGTTATTGACGGCGACGGATTCCTCTATATTAAGGGGAGGAGTAAGAGCATGATCCTGGGCTCAAACGGACAGAACATCTATCCTGAGGAGATCGAGAGTATTCTCAATAATATGCCTTATGTTGTAGAGTCACTTATAATTGAGGATAAGGGATCGCTGGTCGCTCTCGTCTACCCCGATTTTGAATCTGCTGAGAAGGATGGCTATAGTGAGGATATGTTAAGAGCTAAGATGGAGGAGAACAGAGCTGAGGCAAATGCGGATCTGCCTAACTACTGCAAAATCGCTTCCATTGAGATATTCCCCGAAGAGTTTGAAAAGACTCCTAAAAGAAGTATTAAAAGATTTTTATATCAAAGATAAGTTTATGACACCTGAAAAACAGCTGCAGTTCGACAAGAGCTACCTGGAGATGGCATTTGTGTGGGCAAAGAATTCTTATTGCAAGAGAAGGCAGGTTGGTGCTCTTATTGTTAAAGAGAGAATGATTATATCCGATGGATACAATGGAACTCCTTCGGGGTTCGAAAATGTGTGTGAAGATGAAGATGGGAAGACAAAGGCCTATGTTCTTCATGCCGAAGCCAACGCAATCACAAAAATTGCAAAGAGCAGCAATAACAGTAACGGAGCTACAATGTATGTTACCACTGCTCCCTGTATCGAGTGTGCAAAACTGATTATTCAGGCCGGCATTAAAAGGCTGGTCTACAGGGATCACTACTCTGTGAGGGATGGAATTGAACTTTTAGAAAAGGTTGGAATTGAGGTTGTTAATTTGGAGGATGAGTTATGAATAAAATATTCTCATTAAGAAATATCACAGTTTTTCTGCTGATTGTTACCGCGCTTCTATTACTGTTTAATCTCAAGCAGAGGAGACAATATGAGGTTAAGGCCGAAAATTGGGATAAACTTATGCTTATACTCGGCCAGCTGGATCAGAATTATGTCGATTCCATAAACCACGGTAAACTTACCGAAACAATAATCCCGATAATATTGGAGTCGCTTGATCCTCACTCTATCTATCTGCCTCCTCAGGAGCGCCAGCAGGCAGAGGATGCACTGGATGGCGATTTTGACGGAATTGGGATTGAATTTAATGTTCCAAACGATACAGCAATAGTTGTTAATGTTATCTCTGGCGGTCCGTCGGATAAGGCCGGCCTTCTCTCCGGAGACAGAATCGTTAAGGTTGGAGATAAGAACGTGGCAGGAGTGAAGCTGAACCAGGACTCTCTGGTGAAACTCCTTAGAGGTCCTTCCGGGACCAATGTTGATGTTGGAATCAAACGCGGAGGTTCTTCAACTTTAGTACCTTTTAAGATTAAAAGAGGAAAGATTCCTGTTAAGAGCATAGATGTAGCATATATGGTAGATGCGGAGAGAGGTTATATAAAACTGTCCAAATTCTCAAGAACAAGTCACAAGGAGTTTGTTCAGGCTGTTAAGGATTTGAAACAGCAGGGGATGAAGGAGCTTATCTTCGATTTGAGGGGTAACACGGGCGGCTATCTGGATCAGGCACTACTGCTATCTAATGAGTTTCTCAAAAAGGGAGAGATGATTGTTTATATGGAGGGGCTTCACAGGAGTCGCGAAGAGTTCCGGGCAGATGCAAACGGAAGTTGCAAGGATATTGATCTTAAGGTGTTGATCGATGAAAATTCGGCATCATCGAGTGAGATCTTTGCAGGAGCAATTCAGGATAATGACCGTGGAACAATTATAGGACGACGCTCTTTTGGTAAAGGACTTGTTCAGGAGCCTATAAACTTTACCGATAACTCAGGGATAAGGCTCACAGTAGCAAGGTTCTACACTCCATCTGGCAGATCCATTCAAAAACCTTACTCTAAAGATTACCGGAACGATATTGCGGAGAGGTATATTCACGGAGAGATGATGAGTGCCGATAGTATCAAGGTAGATTCTACCCTTAAATACAAGACATTATCGGGTAGGAGTGTATTTGGCGGCGGGGGAATTACACCTGATATATTTGTTCCGCTGGATACAACCGGAGTTAACAAATATTTCATTAAGATATCGAATCTTGCGCTGGCCTTTAAGTTCAGCAGTCTTGTTGCCGATGAGTTCAGGGGAGAGTTAAAGACAATCAAGAATCTGGAGGCTCTTGATCTCTTTTATAAAAAGATTGGTATTGAGAAGAGATTTCTAAGCTATCTCGAATCGAAGGGGGTCAAACCTCTACCGGGAGAGTGGTCTCAATGCCGGGAGGTGGCAATCACTCAGGTGGAGGCCTATATAGGGCGCTATACACAGTTGGAGGATCGTGCCTTCTATCCGATAATATCAAGAGTCGATAATGTGATTAAAGTTGCTCTTAAGAGGGAGAAAGGGGTGGCAATGAAGGGATCTCTGCAGAGTTCACTCTTCCTGTATCTGAATCCTGCTGCGGAACCATCCAGGTTGTACTCATTAAGAACCTGCAGTTCAGATTTATCTTGAAAATTACTGAGCAATAAATCGATATAGTATCTCTCCGACCTGTTTGTCGGGAGCAGTTGAAGAGGCGGTGAATCTGGATGATTTTGCCGCCCTTATTGCATACTCTTGTATGCAGGGATCAGTGGAAGAGGTGCTGTAATCTATCGATGCAGAAGTTACATACCCCTTTTTATTTACTGTGATAATAACTGTAACATCCCCTCCTCCTATACATTTATAGGCTGGGACAGGCAGGTTTAGAGATTTTCTCCCCTCCAGTTTATATGAAATAACTGATGGACCTTTATAGGTATCGCTGCTGCTGCTCTTTTTACTGCTTTCGGATGAGACATTTTCATCACTTCCCTGATATGCTTCGGCCTCTCTTTTGCTGGCATTCAGCTTCTCCTGAAGGCGGCGGGCTTCATCGTAGACCTGTGAGGGATTCTTATATCTGTCATCCCTAAGATCCTGACCTCTCCTGGAAGATGCATCTACAACAGCGTTCCTTACACTCGGCCCGCCGTTAATCATAGCATCAATTTCGTCCTTAACCTGATCGCGGATTTGCTCCTCTTTTTTGACCTGTTCAATTTGCTCTTCCCGAGTAAAATCGAGAACAAATGCACTCTCTTCACTTACAATCGAATGAATCTTTGCCCCCAATAGAATTATTAGAATTCCAAGGTGGACAGCTATTGTAAGGTAGAGACCGGCATTGTTCTCTCTTTTAAACATTACTTGGTTTGAAGTGCTTTTTCTATTGTTGCGATAAGAATATCTATGGCTACCTGATTGTGTCCTCCCTGAGGAACAATAATATCGGCATAACGCTTTGTCGGCTCAATAAACTGCAGGTGCATAGGTTTTACAGTCTTCTCATATCTCTCAAGAACCTTCTCCACTGTTCTTCCCCTCTCAAGGTTATCTCTGGTAATCACCCTGCCTAATCTGTCGTCGGCATCTGCATCTACAAAAACCTTAATATCCATACAATCCCTGAGTTCGGGACAGGTGAAAATGAGAATTCCTTCTACAATAATAATATGTGCAGGATTGGTATGAACTGTCTCCGTTTTACTTCTCGAACATGTCAGATATGAGTAGACAGGTTGTTCTATACTCTTACCTGCTCTCAATTCACTAAGGTGGTTAACAAGTAGCTCAAAATCGACCGATTCGGGATGGTCGAAGTTTAGCTCCAACCGCTGTTCCAGGGGCAGATGTGAGTTGTCTTTGTAGTAGGAGTCCTGAGGTATGACAACAACATCGGTCTCTACAATATGCTTTGTAATCTCTTTGACTACAGTTGTTTTTCCGGAACCGGTTCCTCCGGCTATTCCAATTATTAGCATTAAAATTCAGCGTTTTTAGGTGTTCTTGGGAAAGGAATTACATCGCGGATATTTGACATCCCGGTTACGAAAAGAAGAAGTCTTTCGAATCCAAGACCAAAACCTGAATGTGGTGCCGATCCGAATCTGCGGGTATCGAGGTACCACCATAAGCCTGAACTCTCCATTCCAAGCTCTTCAATCCTCTGCTGAAGTTTTTCCAGGCTCTCCTCTCTCTGTGAACCACCGATAATCTCTCCGATTTTAGGGAAGAGAACATCCATAGCCCTCACAGTTTTGCCATCCTCATTCTGCTTCATATAGAAAGCCTTGATATCTTTAGGATAATCTGTAAGAATAACCGGTTTTTTAAAGTGCTGCTCAACGAGATATCTTTCGTGTTCACTCTGCAGGTCAGTTCCCCATGATACAGGGTATTCAAACTTCTGCCCCGATTTCATAAGAATATCTACACCGTCGGTGTATGAAAGCCTGATAAATTCGGTATTGATAACGCTTTCGAGCCTTCCGATAAGCTCCTTGTCAAACATGTCGTTCAGGAACTTAAGATCATCGGCGCAGTTGTCAAGTGCATATTTTACCAGATATTTGACAAAATCCTCAGCCAGATCCATATTCTCCTTAATCTCGTAGAATGCCATCTCCGGTTCTATCATCCAGAATTCGGCAAGGTGGCGGGGAGTATTTGAGTTCTCTGCACGGAAGGTTGGCCCGAATGTATAGATTTCACCAAGCGCCATAGCCCCCAGCTCACCCTCAAGCTGACCGCTGACAGTTAAGTTGGCTGCTCTTCCGAAGAAGTCCTCCTGATAATCTATATGGTTATCCTCTGTTCTGGGAAGATTATTCAAATCAAGAGTTGTAACCTGAAACATTGCACCTGCACCCTCTGCATCGGATGCTGTAATTACCGGCGTATGCAGATATACAAATCCTTTATCGTTAAAGTATTTGTGGATGGCAAAAGCCATTGCATGTCTGATTCTGAACACTGCCCCGAAAGTATTGGTGCGTGGACGCAAATGCCCGATTTCACGGAGAAATTCCATTGAGTGCCCCTTCTTTTGAAGAGGATATGTTTCAGGGTCGGCAGTTCCGTATAATAATAGCTCTTTTGCAGATATTTCTACTGCCTGGGCAGAGCCAGGAGACTCCACCAGCTCCCCTTTAACTGCGATACAAGCACCTGTGGTTACCGGTTTGAGCGCATCTTCCGAAAAGAGATTCATATCAAAAACAACCTGTATGTTGTTAATGGTAGATCCATCGTTTAATGCGACAAAAGAGATATTTTTATTACCTCTTTTTGTCCTGACCCAACCCTTTACCAAGATCTCTTTACCGGGTTTGCTTTTAAGCAGTTCGGCAACTTTGACTCTAACTAGGGTTTCCATTATGTTATGTGATTTTATTTAGATTAAAACTTAGCAAAGTTAGCTATTATAGGCCAAATTTCAATATCAAAATCAACTATTTTACTTTAACTGCTTTTGAAGGAGTACTTTCGTTACGGCATCTGTCAATAGCTGTAACAATAAAGTATCGTGCGGTTTTGCTTTTTGCAGGTTCAATTGTAAATTCACTCTTGTTTACAATTTCGAGCAGATATTCACTATTGTCAATATCTGGTTTTACACCTTCCGGAAAGCAGTAGACTGCATAAAATTGTGCCTCCTGCATCTTGTCTCCTCCTGAATTGTGTTTCCAAGTTAGCTTTTTGCCCCTCTTTGACAGATCAAAAACAGGCATAGGGGCAATTGAATCAAGGTTTTTATAAGCAGGAATAATTGCAGGATACTTTTGATACTTGTTAACCAGAGAGTCGGTAAATCCGAAAGGATTCTTTGAGATACTCCATCCAGGCCACCATACATTACCGTTAACGTTTTTCAAATTTCTGACCATCGCCATCTTCTCTTCAAATTGAGTCTTTGAAGGGTCCGTTATACTTTTTTTGCTAAAGGTGCTGATACTTTGTCCTATATATAATTGGCCAGGCAATGCTGCTCTGTTCCACCACTCAATTAGAGTTTCATAATCTGCTGCAGAGTGTCCGATCTCCCAGTAAAGCTGAGGAACATTGTAATCTATCCATCCGTTTTTTAGCCATTGTGGTACATCTGCAAATAGTTGTTCATAATTCGATAGTCCGTTGGTTTTACTTCCTGAACCGTCCGGTGTATCTTTTAAATTTCTGTGAATCCCAAATGGGCTGATTCCGAATCTGACCCAAGGTTTGATTTTTTTGATGGTGTCATTAAGCTCTTTTATGAGAGTAGCAACATTATTTCTTCTCCAGTCGTTCTTTTGCCAGTATTGAAAACCCTGGGCAGCACCATATTTTACAAATGAGGCATCGTCGTGGAACTCCTCAAAGGCAACAGGGTAGGGGTAGAAGTAATCATCAAAGTGTATGGCATCCACATCGTAACGTGAAACGATATCTGCAATAACCTTTACTGTATGTGCTATTGCCTCTGGTTCTCCCGGATCAAAATAGAGCTGTTTACCGTAGCGTTTGAAAATTTCAGGTTTTTTGAAGTAGAGATGGTCCGGATGTAACTGCTCACTATCGTTCGATGTCACTCTGTAAGGGTTACACCAGGCGTGGAGCTCCATTCCGCGTTTATGGCACTCTTCGATCATAAATTGAAGCGGATCCCAAATCGGATCTGGTGCGACACCCTGATTCCCGCTTAAAAAGCGGCTCCAGGGTTCCAGGTTTGAAATGTAAAAAGCATCTGCCTGTGGTCTTACCTGAAAAACAACCGCATTTATGCCGGACTTTTTAAATATGTCCAGTGTTTTAATAAACAGAGCCTTGATAGAATCGGCAGGGACTGTTTTAAAATATTCGTTTCCTACAGTGTGTATCCACGCACCTCTGAACTCTCTTTTTGGAGTTGTCTGAGCAAAAAGTGATGCTGTACCTAAAAATGTAAGGATCAACAAGAGTGCTTTTTTTTTCATTTTTTATATAGTTTAAAAGGTTATTCCCATTGCTGCGCAGATCTTCCTTGGAAGCTCTGTATTGTCCATTTTTCCTGAAAAACTGCTGCTCCCGGCTCCAATTGCAAACAGCGGAACCATAATCCCGGTATGAGATCGGGTTGTCCAGCCCAGCTGAGCAGATGTGTTTAATTTTGCAATCTCTCCCTTTTTCTCCGGAGCACGCGATACCGAAGACTCCTGTTTGTCGAGAGCCTTCAGATTGATATTATAACCTGAATCTTTGCCAATTGAGAGTCCTCCCGTTTCATGATCGGCGGTTACTATTATCAATGTCTCCTTTGGGTGTTTCAGGTAAAATTCATATGCTGCATTTACTGCATCGGCCATATCTATAATCTCAAGTATTGTAGATTTCGCATCGTTAGAGTGTGCCGTCCAATCTATCTGCCCACCTTCGGCCATAATGAAAAAGCCCCTCTTATTATCTACATTTTTAATTGCACTTTCAACAAGTTGCTTTAAGGTTATATCCTCTTTAGTCCTGTCGATAGCCAGAGGCAATTCAGCCTTACCACTTTTCTGTACAAGCAGAAGTTTTGAACCACGCTCACTATTCGCCGATGCTGTATCGTATACAACTTTATAGCCGGCGCTCTTAGCCAGGTCATACACCGACTCTTTATCGCCGTTTTTACCCTTTGGTTCGGCAAATCCTCCGCCACCAAAAAAATCAAATCCCGATTCGGGCATTTGAGTAGCTATGCCATAATAATCGGATCTTTTTGCACTGCTGGCATAGAAAGCAGCTGGTGTCGCCTGATCTACCGATACTGTTGTAAGAAGAGCAACTTTATATCCTCTATCTTTAATTTTGTATGTGACAGCCCTTAATTTATTTGTATCGG
>OFJB01000197.1_pt1 | contig 33420 bp, 25 predicted proteins | sample 1775081 | NCBI WGS metagenome assembly OFJB01 (sample SAMN08195771, study PRJEB24354) | sludge metagenome | isolation source: initial sludge from phenol fed wastewater aerobic bioreactor | place: India: Nagpur | collected 2016-06-05
TTCATCGACTAGAAGCCCGATAGTGTTGTCATACTCTATCCCGCAAGTAAGAGCATAGAGTTCAGGGGCTATTGCCTCAATAGAACCGCGATTAAGAAGGGCCAAGAATTGGTCATTATAGATGTTTACTGAATATCTTTGGAGTTTGCGGAGGAGCCAGCGCTCAGGGCCTTTAGCTTTCAATTCTTCAATGAGTTGTTTCCCTTCATCATAAGGAACAAGAATAGTCTTCTGCATGGCATCATCTATAATATGAAATGCTTCTGAAGCGGATCGAAATCTTATGCCGCAATCTGGCATTTCCGGCGAGAGCATTTTAATAATTCCTTTTTCATCAAGAGAATTTACTTTCCAGTACAATTCAGAAAAATAGCGTCTAAAAGCTTCGTGAGAAATAGGATCCTGAAGCCCCATATCTAAGAGCCTCACGGTCGTCTCGGTGGCTTTACGCATTATCCCCGCTGGGGGGTTTCGCGGGGGTGTGAAAACAAAGACCTTCCCTAATCCATTATTGGTTTTTATTTTCCCTTCCCGGTTACATCTACCAGCTGTTTGCGCTATAGAGTCGAGACCTGCCATGGCCCGGTAAACGACAGGGAAATCTATGTCAACACCAGCTTCTATTAATTGCGTACTTATTACCCGTACAGGCTCTTCTGTCTTGAGTTTGTCCTTTATCTCAGAGATGATTTTGCTTCGATGTTGAGCACACATCAATGCCGAGAGGTGATAGGTGCCTTTTGGCATGAGGCTATGCAGTTCTCTACAACTTCTTCTGTCGGAAACCACACAAAGGACTTTATCAAAAGATTTCAGTTCTTCGGCAATTTCCTGCCATTCCCGAACATCTTTAGTATTGACATGTATCGTCTCTACTCGTCTTAGTTCGTGATAAAGGCTAGGGACATCTTGTATAATCTCTCGAACACTTCCTTTGGGGAGTCCGGGAAACTGAGGGTAATCATTTTGGACTTCAAAGGCTGGTTGCGTGGCTGTACATAGGACGAAGGTTACACGGTAGTGTTCACTAAGAAGTCTCATGGTTGCAAGAATTGGCTCCAGATACTCAGTCGGAACTAGCTGTGCTTCGTCAAGTACTACAACGCTGTTTGCGATGTTGTGTAACTTACGGCATCGACTTGTTCTCGAAGCAAATAGAGATTCGAAAAACTGTACTGAAGTTGTAACGATGATTTGACCATCCCAATTCTCTGTAGCTAGCCGAGCTCTAGGAGTCGAATCGTCTTCGTTTAAATTAGAATGATGCTCAACGACATGTTCTTCTCCAAGTGCTTTTTTGAATACATCGGCATTTTGTTCAATAATACTTGTATAGGGAATAACATAAATGACGCGCTCTTTGCCGAACTGCACTGCGTGTTCAAGAGCAAAGGCCATACTTGAAAGCGTCTTTCCTCCTCCCGTTGGCACCGTAAGCGAAAAAAAACCTGGCTGGAGTTTTGATGCTAAACGACAGTCGGCAAGAACCCTTTGTCGCGCACGATTTGTGGGCGTATCTGCTTTTTTAAGAGCATCTTTGGTTAGCCTTTCCATATAAGAATTGAAGCGCCTGAGCAGTTCCTCTAGAGACGCTGGGCTGTCTCGTGTTTTTGCCTTGTCTGGCTCCATGTAGGCTTCAGTATCCAAGAAATCAGCATCTACGAGGCATGAGAACAACATCCTTATCCAGAGGGACATATCGAGGCCAGTGTTTTCGAATTTCCATGGGGGAACTAATGGATCCGGGATCGAAAGAAGATCCCGGTACTCACTGGGAATACCTGAAGTTTTTACATTTTGAAGTCTGGATGCCAAAGAACTCTGGGAGCCTATCCAGTCGGGTAACCCGGCATGATGACCTGCGATACAGTACGATAAAATCCTACCAATGCCTTTTCCATACACTTCCTCTACTAATCTTGCACTGGGCGATGAGTGGTCGCGTTTACTTTGTTTTGCTCCCGAACCACCTTCTTCATCATATCCACTTTCGCATTTTATATACTGTTGCCACTGCGGATCTCCCTTTCCCGTGTCATGTGCGATTCCTGCTGCATATCCCCAAGCGGAGGAGTCGAAGGGTGCAGCGAATTTGGCCGCCAACTTTGCGGTTCCCATGAGATGATTAGATATTGATTGTGGTGGAGCCCATGATCCGTCATCATTCTTCTTCAAATGGGCAATCAACAGATCATCACTCATCTATTGGTTCCTGAACATTGTTGATAGTTCTCTTAATATTAACTAGATTATGGAACCAATTTCAGCATCTGTAAACAAGCTTTTCTCATAATTTAACACTCTTAACAAAGTGTGAGAACATTTGTTTTGAAAGCGTACTATATCATACGAATATGAATGTAAAGGGACGTTACATTCTGAAATAAGGATGGGTCGGAGGAAGGCTACACGAATGAAATGGATATGGCTACTACCCTTACAGGGTACTATTGCAATCAGCAATATGTCACTCCATAGCTGCTACATCTATGCAAGTGACACATGGTACTCGAAGAATCTGAGCTTGTCTCATCGATTTACACCCGGTTTATGACAATCGCGGCCATGTGCAGTCGCAGGACTCTTTTTACTGATTGGCCGTGCGCAATAGCCAATACGGCCCGGGCTGGCAGGGCTGTCCGGACTTTAGCCGCACCTGCATGAACCAGGGCTTGCCGTGGCGGATCTGGTCGGGTGAGGCGCCGTCGGTGTCGAAGAAGCGTACTTCGCTCCGGTCTAGGCGAATGGCTTGGGATTCAGGGCCGAGCATCTCTAAGGGGCGCGAGGTGTCGGAGAGGGAGATGGTATTTTTTATGTCCACGTAAACGGGATTGGACCAGGGCTTGCCGCCAGCACCGACGGCGCCGAAGCGCAAGGCAAGCTCGTCGAATTTAACTGGCAACCCTTCGCTGTCGATAAGATCATTTGGTGGCTCTTCCACGCTCCCTACAAAGAGGTGGCTCTGCCTATATGCCTTTGTGGCAGAAAGATCCATGCCTGTGCGGCCAAAATAGAAGCCGGTGTCGTATTCGCGGTGGCTCACCGCGGACAGATCCTCACGATAGGGGTTGCCGATGCCCGGATGGTCGATAGCGTAGCGATAGGCACGCGTCACGAGTGCGACATAATACAGGCTTTTCATGCGCCCTTCAATTTTGACACTGTCCACGCCAGCCGCTTTGAGTTCATCGATATGGTCGATCATGCAAAGGTCGCGCGAGGACATGACGAGTGTATACCCGCCATGCGTCGTAGAACCGGTTTCTATTGGCAGGAGCTGCCCAGGTCGCTTTTCTTCCTCCAGATAGACTTTATAATGCCATCGGCAGGACTGCGTGCAATCCCCAACGTTTGCAGACCTGCCAGCAAGCCACGAAGAAAGAAAGCACCGTCCTGAGTAAGCCATGCACATTGCGCCGTGCACAAATGCTTCGATTTCGAGCTCGGGCACGTGGTCTTTTATGGAACGGATCTCATCCAGCGAAAGTTCCCGTGCAGGCACAATGCGCCCAAAACCCATATCGTGATAGATTTTTGCGGATCGCCAGTTTGTGTTATTGGCCTGTGTACTCAAATGATACTCACGATCAGGAAAATGAGCGCGCAAAAGCTCATACGCCCCAAGATCGCTTACGATAAAGCCGTCAAAAGGATATTCGGCAATGCGGGGAATTGCCTCCTCGAGTGCCGATAAATCATCATTATGAAAAAAGATATTGATGGTACAATACAGTTTGCGTCCAGCAAATTCGCGCTTTATTGCACCGATTCTATCAGGGGCGAGGGGGTCTTCGTCATCGATATTCTCGGCCTGGGCCCTGAGGCTGAAAAGTGGCAATCCAATGTATGCGGCATCGGCCCCAAAACGGTAGCCGTAGCGCAGCTTGTCGGCGCTTCCCGCCGGCGACAGCAATTCCATGGGGTGTATTATTCAACAGAAAACAGGCCTGTGTCCATATTTCGTGGAGCACAGACCTGTTTAAGAATACGCAGCACCTTGCAACAAGCTCTCGTGCAGGGTTCTGGCGTAAGGCTAGGCCTTATGCAAAGGCAAAGCCCTAGTTCCGCCCTTTCCCGGATCTCTGCTTGCCACCTCTTCCATTCATGCCACCAGCACCGTTGCGACTTCCGGTACCATCGCGGTTGGGAATGCCATCACCAGCGCAGTCGTTGTCGCAGACCCCGTCGCCATTGCTATCTTTATATGCATTCCGATAGCCCCTGGTATTTGTGGTGCGCGGGCCAGTTGTATTCGTATTGAGCGAAAGCTGCGCCTTGAGCTGGTGGAATTCATTGGAACCAGGTTTTATGCCCCTCATGTCGGCCAAAACACCCCAACCTCGACCATCGACTGTCTGAGCATCTGCAAGAGCCTGCTCCATCGTGAGGGTTGGTGAAAGCGTTTTGAGTTCGAGTGCAAGCCAAATCTCGCTCGGCTCATAGCCTTGTTCCACCAAGACAGTGAGCGAGGCAACGTCTACGTTGTATTTTTCGCTCAACCGCGTAAAGAGCCCCAGATGGTCGTATTCTGTAGTTTCGGCGACGGAAACCGTCGGATCGCTTGTCTGCGCAAATACTTGCGGAACTGACGCAGATACCAGGAGCGCTACAGAAAACAACACCAGAATCTTTCTGCCTTTTTTCATCTTTGACCTCCAAAAGTTTTCCTTTTCAGGATATGTGCCCTTGGATACTCCAGCTTGCGAACTTTGGTTGCAGAAAAACAGTCTGGTTGCAGAAAAAAAGTTTTTCGGGTGCTTTATCTCCCCGTGTTCGTCGGGCAGGTCAGCCGGGGGCAAAGATGGCAATATTGTGCTGACATGATGCTGACACAAGGAAACTTGGCTTCTCGGATTGGAAAATGCTATACTCTTAGTAATGCGCGAGGACCGGAAGGCGGACATAGAACCAGGATTCGAAGAAGTTATCATTAGGCGAATCGAGGAAGGCGACACAGATGCATTCAGGCAGATTGTTCGAGTCTATGGCCCAAGAATGATATCGTACTGCCGTTCCCGGCTGCATTCTGACGAGGAAGCGCAGGATGTGGCTCAAGAAATCTTCATTCGCGCATTCAAGTCTTTGTCGACATTCAGGAAGGGCGAAAGATTTTCAGCCTGGCTTTTTGCTATAGCGGCAAATCGACTTCGATCCCATTTCCGGTCGTTCGAATCCAGAAGAAAGACCTTAGAAGCTGTTGGCAACGAAATTGCGGTCGGTCTTGCTGCGGATCCCGCTGCCGAGGCTGAAAGGTCGCTCCAGTTTGAGGCGCTCTATCGCGCCATTGCCAAGCTTCCTGGCCAGATGCGCCAACCTGTCGAGCTTTACTATTTTGGAGAATTGTCGATTATTGAGACCGCTGAGGCCTTGGGTCTTAGCGAAGAAGCGGTCAAATCGAGACTCTTTCGGGCACGCAAGATTCTGCGGAGTGAGCTTGATGGACGTGAGCTTGAAGGACGTGGATTGGAGCAAACTGATCTCGCGGGGCTGGAAGAAAGAAAACACAGCAACCAAGAGAAGACTTAAGAGGTATCCACAATGATGACTTGCAAAGAAACAAATTTGGTTCTCGACGCCTGGGAGCACGGTGAGGCCGATCCCTCTCATCTGAACGCTTTTCTTTTACACTGCGAGGAATGTCCCGATTGTGCCCATCGCTTTGCTGCACTCATTCCGCTCATAAGAAGAGACCTAGAGTCAGCTATGCCTCATGTGCTGGTTTCGGCCAACGTGGACAAGGGCTTTGAAGATGCGGTGATGAGGGGGATCGGCTTAAAGGATACCGGGCGCAAACCCGAACAATTGCCTAAAAACCGGAAACGGATACCACTATGGGCTATGGCAGCGGCGGCGGTTTTGATCTTGTCAATAGGTGTGGGTATTGGAATGTATGTGGAACAGAGTTCGGAGATGACAACGGTTCACTTTGTTCTTGACGCACCGGATGCTCAATCAGTTCGACTGGCAGGGGATTTTAACTCCTGGGATGCTTCGAACTATGAACTAAAGAAGGCTTCAGAAAATGGTCCTTGGGAAATTACCGTTCGACTAACACGAGGGCAGGTTTATGCCTATAATTTTGTGATTGATGATAAGCAGTGGATTGCTGATCCTTTGGCAATGGCTCAGATTGATGATGGTTTTGGCGGGACGTCCAGCCTGCTGCGGCTCTGAGCCGCAGATTATGTGGCGATGCGTGCATTGTGAGAGAGGCTATGAGAAAAGCAGAGAGTTATGGAGAAGGTAGTATACAGAAAAAGAAGACAGGTCCGATGCCATGCACGGATCGTATGGGGTGCATTTCTCATGATACACTCAAATTGGTTTCTATCTTATCGTTCTGCTTATTTGTCCTTATGCCCATATTCTCTTTTGCCCAAAGTCTCCAACAGTGGTTTTCCTCTGCCAATGCGTACAGGTATATTTCCATTCGACCCGCAGTTGAAGATTTGGCAAAATCAGTCAACTCGATCGGACTGGACGAAAAACTACTCGTTGTACGGCTTGAAGAAGGCGCGCAAAAGCAGATTCAGCCCGATGCCTTGCTCAGGGCGCTTCAAACCGATGTCGGTTCCATGTTGACCTTTGCAAAGGCTTTGCAAACACGCGGGCTTTTCCCCCGAGACCCCAAAAAGGCCAACTCAATGACCCAGCAAGCTGTCTTGCTCTTTCGAACCGGTATAGTTGAGAAAGAGTTGGACGCAGCCCTGGATGCTTCGACAAAAAAGCTTGGGAAGACAGATCCTGCGGTTGGCAGGGCTCTGTCGGGGCTTTCTGTAGTGGCAATCGCCAAGAAGGAATATGAACTAGAGGGAGATGACGCCATTTTGCTGGTCGAGGCTCTTATATCAAGCGGGTGGCCTAACTCCAGTTTTGTGTATGTACTGGACGAGCTTTCAGCCTCGAAAAAAAGCGGAATACTGACGAAAGAAGAGATTGTCAAGCACGTGCTCGAGTATGTCAGAACTGCAAAGCCTGCATCTGAAAGAATACCTGGCAGCGGGGTCGGTGGTGGCAACAGCAATGGCCCTCAGAGTGGCAAATCGAATAATGGCGGAAAAGGGAATGGCAAAGGGAAGTAGTAAAACCTCGAACATCCGTTCGATTCTGCAGCGGGAATAGTGTAGCAAGAAAAGCAATATCTATGTCCTTGGCTAGCCACCGAGGGGCAGGGCAAAAGCGCTAGTTCGTTTTATAGCTAAGTTCAGGGAAGGCCGAAAGCCAAAGCGACACCATCTCACGCATCTGGGCATCTCGCGTTTTTGGATCTCTGAACCAAAGCTGAACCGCATCTACATAGTTGCCCTCTTCTTCAATCACCCAAGGCAAGAAGGCCTCGTGAAAATCCGTAGCAGTGCGTTTAATCGAGAATTTGTCGCCGCTGATAACCGCCGGCTCGTCAGTCGCTATGAGTCCGAAGGTACAGTGATCCATCTGTATTAATTTGCTGCCATTGGATGCGACCTTAGTGACCAGCGTTGGGTTTTTGCCTACTCGTATGATGAGATATGCGTGTTTGGGCAGGTTGTCCCTTTTACGGTCGAACCGATAGAAGTACACTCCGTTTGTCGTCTGTTTCAAATCGACGAATGTGTAATCGTTGAGCATGATGGGCGCAAGGTTGTTGCCAAAATCTCGAGTATTTTCAAGGAGCGGCTTAATAAGCGCAATTCTTGCCTGCTCTTGTGGTATCCTCTCTACTGGAACCTGGATATTTTTCGTGCTGACACAAGACGCAAGGAGCATGGCGACGACCGCCATGGCAAAGAGGATTCTCCGCTTCATAGAAAACCTCCTATACGGTTAACCGGTCATTCTATCTGTCATAACTACTTGCCAATATATGCCGATACACCTGTACGAAAAATGACTAAATAACAAGAACTAACCAAAACGCTAACCTATGGTTCGGCAGGTGTCAAGGCTTTGTTGCGTTGCAGCGAAGCGTCGAATGAGCCCTTAGCCTTGACTTTTGGACGCTTGAGGCGCATTATTAAAGCAGAGCTTGGACGCTGTAAAGGCGCCGAGACTCGAGGAATAATGCCGAACACACAAACTGCCCTCATTGCGCTACGCACTGTTAGTTTTACCTATCCAGAGGCATCGTCTCCAGCTATCAAAAATATCAGTCTGAAAATCCTTAAAGGCGAATACATTGCCATAGTCGGAAACAATGGGTCCGGAAAGAGTACACTTGTGCGGCTTTTCAACGGGCTTCGCCTGCCAAACGAAGGGACCGTGCTCGTGGATGGGCTCGATCCGTCGCTTCGGGCAAACCTGTACAAGGTGCGCCAGCGTGTGGCTTTGGTGTTTCAGTCTCCGGTCGATCAAATCGTTTCAAGTTGCGTGGAAGAGGATGTGGCTTTTGGACCGGCGAATCTGGGTTTGCCTCTACTGGAAATCGAACGCCGGGTTTCTAACGCTCTTGCAATTGTGGGGTTGGAAAATGAGCGCGCCAGGCCGACTCGCGCCCTTTCTGGCGGTCAACAGCAAAAACTGGCTATTGCAGGCGCGCTTGCGATGGAACCTTCCTGTATTGTGTTTGACGAAGCCACCTCGATGCTGGACCCTGCATCCAAGTCCAATGTTTTAGATCTGATGGATAAGCTGACAGCCGCAGGCATGACGATTGTTCATGTTACGCACGATATGGACGACGCTGCGCGCGCGGGTCGTATAATCGCACTCGATCACGGGGAAGTGGCTTTTGATGGCGTTCCTGAAGTTTTCTTTGCAGATGCGGCTGATGGGATGTCAAGAGCGCTACAACTGGGACTGGGTAACCCTCAGGCGGCGGAAGCGGCTCGGCTTTTTGGCCTGGAGATTCAAGTCAACGAAACGCCGGAAGGCCTTGCAACGCGTCTTAGAACGCGTCTTGGAGAGGCGGGCTTTTTTGTGGAGCCTTCCGATAATGGGTATTCGGGGAGCGAGGCTGTGGTCTCCGAAACGGAATCTGCCGGCGAAATCGCAGATCGGGCTGCCGAAACCTCGGATCAGGCTGCGCTCGCCGACACCGACATCGTACACGCAGGAGCCTCTGCAGTATTTTCTAATGGGGGCAAGCAATGGGCTTTCGAATACAGGAATGTTGCTTTTTCTTATCTGCGTGGCACCGCGAATGAGGTCAACGCCCTGTCGGACTTGAACTTGAAGCTCCCCGCCGGGGTGCGGATAGCTTTTGTGGGCACTACGGGCTCCGGCAAGTCTACTGCGCTGCAGCTTTTAGATGCTCTTCTTATTCCTGGCACAGGTGAGGTCGCGAGCCAGGGCAGACTTACGACGGACCCGAAGGCGGATTTGAGGGCAATCCGAACAAGCGCGCCACTTGCGATCCAAAGGCCGGAGTCGGCCCTTTTTGAAGTACACGCAGCAGACGACGTCGCTTTTGGTCCGAGAAACCAGGGGCTGTCGGGCAAAGCTCTGGTAGAACGCGTGTCCAAGTGGATGGACACCGTGGGGCTTCCTTACTCGAACTATAGAGACAGACTCTCACGGGAACTTTCCGGAGGCGAAAAGCGAAAACTCGCCTTGGCAGGAGTGCTCGCCATGGAGTCCAGCGCGATCCTTTTGGACGAACCTACGTCGAACTTGGACCCTGCGTCGCAAAAGTCGATCTTCGACATAGTGAAGGCCATCTCCTCCGAAGAAAGGACGATAGTTTTTGCTACACATTCGATGGAAGAAGCTGCCCAAGCGACCCTCGTTGCGGTTTTCAGTGCTGGCAGGCTTGTGGATTTTGGCCCGCCTGCCGAGATCTTTTACGATCGTTATTCTCCTTCTTGGGGTATTGGTCTGCCTTATACAGTTCGTCTTACAAGAGCGCTTATTAAGGCCGGTGTCTCAATCCAGGACAAGCCACTCATCCTGGAAGACCTGAGAGATGCGCTGCAAAAGTACACAGCCCAGACACACCATGTTCACGCATCCCAAGATGTCGTGTACGAAGGAGGCGAAGTGTGAAAAGCCTCGAATTCTTCCGCAACATAAGTATTGGTCAATACATAGACACCGATTCCTGGTTTCATGGCCTCAAGCCAGCGGCTAAGTACGTGATCGTGCTGGGGCTTACCGTGCTCGCCATCGCTGCGCCATCGCCTGTCGGAGCAGCACTTTCAATTATGGTAGCATTCTTGGTTGCACTTGGGTCCAGAATAAAACTCTCCTTTCTGTTGCGTTCGGTAAAGCCTGTTTTGCCAGTAATTCTTCTTACGGCAGTTTTGCAGTTTCTTTTTGCCTGGCCGGGAGATAATTCCTCCGTATTGCTGCGGGCGGGCATTTTCTCTGTCACCGTATATGAGGTGTGGCTCGTTGTCATGATTTTGCTCAAAGCCATTGCGATGATCATTATCGTTGGGTGGTTTACGTCGGTGACCACGGAATCGGACATTGCGCGGGGCATAGAAGACATCTTGAGGCCCTTTGACAGCAAATACTTTCCAGTACACCGCCTTGCCCTTGCTGTTTCGACTTCGATTCGTTTTGTTCCTATCGTTGCAGGAGAACTCGAGGAGATTGTCAAAGCTCAAGCTTCGCGTGGCGCGGATTTTGGGGCCGGAAAGAAAAACGTCTTTGCCCTTGCACGCGGGTATTTGCCTCTTTTTGTTCCGGTGATGGTAAGGTCCCTGGAACGGGCGGAAATACTCGCGGAGGCTATGGAAGCGCGTTGTTATACGGGCGTCGGACAAACCAAGCCCCCCAAGACGCCGCGAAGGCGGGGCGATGTTGCATTCTTGGTTTCTTTTGTCGCTTTAATCGTGCTTGTCCTTATAGGAGACAAGCTTAAGTTCTCTACCTGGATTCGACCTTTCTAGAATAGCCAGGAATCTGGAATTCTTAAGAAAGGCGGATACCGGGACAAGGAGGCTTGTATGGCGGAATCCAGATCGGATGTCAAAGCTCGTTCTAACAATTCCAGGATGAGCGGCACAAGCGGTGCCAACGGTACCAGTGGTCCCAAAAGTGCCAGTGGTGCCGGGCAAGGAGCTTCTGGTTCCTGGCTGCGAAAAACAGTGATAACGGGAGCTCTTGGAGCTGTATCCATTGTGCTCGTACTGACCGGTGTGGGGTATATTCCCTGGTTTGCAGGAGCATCGCTTACCGTGATGCACGTTCCGGCAATCGTGGGTGGCATTCTTGAGGGGCCAGCAGTCGGGGCAATTGTAGGCGCCATTTTTGGTGTTACTGCACTTGTCAAAGCAGCAACGGCGCCACAAGGCCCAATTGATGTATTCTTTACAAACCCGCTCATTTCTGTGGTTCCGCGCATCCTCGTCGGCATTGTCGCATGGCTGGTTTTTAAAGTATTGGCCAAGAAGAATATCCATGTGGCTTCGCTTGTATCGGGAGTGGCAGGGTCTCTTACAAACTCCCTGCTCGTGCTTGGCGCGCTCGTCGTCTTTGGCGCAATTCCTTTTGCGAGTGCAGCTTCTGTATTTGTTGCCAATGGCATCATAGAATCGATTCTTGGTGCGGTCTTGACCTGGGGCGTCGTGGCAGCATGGAAGGGGATTGCTAACGCCTCCGGTAGAGCAAAGCTGGCCGAAGAAGAGGAGAAGTGAGCAATGCTTGCAGCCATCGACATTCGAAATAAGACTCTTACTGTGGGACTAAAAGGTTCGAAGATCGATGAAGGGCAGGATAGCGCGAACGGTGCAGTGTATTCTTCAGGTTCGGCATGGCTTGCCATCCGGCGTTTTGGTGCAACAACTTTTCGTAGTTCCGACGAGTACGCAATGCTTATGCGTCAGATGCTCTTTGAATTGGGACTTTACCCGGACCTGGGGAGCACAAAAGGGCTTGTGTTGCCGAGTGATGCCGTATCATGGAGTGTGTGGATTTCGAGCGTTGTTCCGGCGATGACTCCGACTGTATGCGCTGCCGCTTTTGATGTCTTCGGCGTGGAACCGCGGCTTGTCGGGCCAGGAACAAAGACGGGCATAAAGATCCGCACCGATCTTCCTGGCGAGGTAGGCAGCGATCTTGTCTGTGCCGCCGTTGCCGGCCGAAAGCTCATCAAAGGCCCGTTCCTGGTGGTGGACTTCGGGGTGGCAATAGCTCTGTCCGCCGTCAACGCTTCCGGCGAATTCCTTGGGGCAGCTTTTGCACCGGGCGTAGAGACCCAGGCCGAATCCTTGCGGCAACAGGCGGCGCAGCTGTACGAGGTGCGGCTGGACTTTCCGGATCACGCCATAGGCCGATGCACGGCAGAGTCAACCCGAGCCGGCATTCTTCTTGGGACGGTGGGTATGGTGAGGGAATTGATTCGATCCATGAAAGGCGAACTCGTGCAGGGCGAGTCAGCATCCACAGGCCTCGAGTCGATTCCTGTACTAGGTTCTGGCGATATCATTGGCAAAGAGATTCTGCGACGCCTCGGATATGAGACATTTGTGCCATTCCTTGTATTGGAAGGTCTTGCGGCCATTGCGGAAAAAGCTCTGTCCCTTTCGGAGAAAGCCTCGTCGTAGAAGGTAGAAGAAGGTTGTGGGTCTTGGAACAGGAAAGCCTTGAGCCAAGGGCTTCCGGCGTGCTATCATATGTTGTGGCAAAAGTAAGAAATAAAGCCTCTGGCGCTGCTTTATACGACGAATCGAAAATAAAGACGCTTTCCTCACTAGAACATATTCGCTTGCGAACGGGTATGTATATTGGGCGTCTGGGCGACGGATCCAACCCCGACGATGGCATCTATGTGCTTGTCAAAGAGATAGTGGACAACTCTGTAGACGAATTCATAATGGGTGCAGGCAACCGCATCCTTGTTTCTGTGAATGGCGATACCGTGCGCATCCGCGACTTTGGCAGAGGCATTCCTCTTGGAAAAGTTATCGACTGCGTTTCCACAATCAACACCGGCGCAAAATACAACGACGACGTTTTTCAGTTCTCTGTTGGCCTTAACGGCGTCGGCACAAAGGCAGTCAACGCTCTTTCTCGTACATTCCGCGTCGTTTCCTACCGTGATGGCAATCTCTTTGAGGCAAAATTCGAGCGGGGGGTGCTCGTTTCTTCGCGGGAAGACACAGCCGGCAGAGAGAAAAATGGCCTTCTTGTGGAATTCTCTCCCGATCCAGAGATTTTTGGCGAGTATGCTTTCAACACGGAATACCTTGAGAAGCGCATGTGGAATTATGCCTGTCTCAATACCGGCCTCACGCTCGTGTTCAATGGCAAGGAATTCAAGGCAGAAAATGGCCTTATGGATTTTTTGGCTGCGGAAGTTAACGGTAGCGCGTTGTACGATATAGGTTGGTATTGCGGCGATCACATCGAATTTGCCTTTACACACACCAATAATTACGGCGAAGAGAATTTCTCTTTTGTGAATGGGCAATATACCTCCGATGGTGGCACTCATCTTTCGGCCTTTCGGGAAGGCTTCCTAAAGGCTATCAACGAGTTTTATCAGGCTAACTGGAAGGGTGAGGACGTGCGCGAAGGGGTAGCGGCAGGCATCGCGATTAAGCTCAAAAACCCCGTGTTTGAAAGTCAAACAAAGAATAAGCTTGGCAACACCGAAGTGCGGCCTTGGATTATTCAAGAAGTAAAGCGTGGCGTCGACGATTTTTTGCGCCGCAACCCGCAGGTTGCCAGGAAACTGCAGGAAAAAATACTTTCCAACGAGAAGCTCCGTACCGAACTCAACGCGGTAAAAAAGGAAGCCAAAGAGGCCGCGCGCAAGATAGAGCTCAAAATCCCCAACTTGCGCGACTGCAAATGTCATTTGGGAGATTTGGACCGGGGCGACGAATCGACCATCTTTATTGTGGAAGGACTTTCCGCCGCTGGTTCCATGGTGAGTTCGCGCGACGTTTACACTCAGGCGGTTTTTTCCTTACGTGGGAAGCCTGAGAACATGTTCGGCAAGCGTCAGACCGCAATCTATAAGAATGAAGAGCTTTATAACCTCATGATGGCCTTGGGCATTGAAAATTCAGTGCTCGATCTCCGATATGCCAAAATTGTGATTGCAACCGATGCGGATTACGATGGCTTTCATATTCGCAACCTGTTGCTTACATTTTTCTTGACCTATTTTGAGGAGCTCGTGACGCAGGGACGCGTTTATATTCTGGAAACGCCAATTTTTCGGGTTAGGACAAAGCAAGTGACACGCTATTGTTACTCCTCGCGCGAACGGGACGAAGCCGTTGCGGCGCTTGGTGCTTCCGCCGAGGTTACACGCTTTAAAGGTCTGGGGGAGATCAGCCCAAAGGAATTTGGTCAATTTATCGGCAAGGACATTCGGCTCATCCGTGTGGACATTCAGACGCTGGCCGCGGTGCCTGGCTTGTTGGAATTCTACATGGGCAAGAATACTCCTGCGCGCCGCGAATTTATCATGCAGAATCTGATTGCGGATTTGTAGCGCGGGCACCATTTACGGGCATTATTTATAGGACTGATAGGAATACTAATAGGAATACCGATGGCATACGTCAAAAAACTTTTTGCCGACAATTTTCTTTACTATGCCTCATATGTCATAAAAGACAGGGCAATTCCCGACCTGGACGATGGCCTAAAACCTGTCCAGCGCCGCATCTTGCACTCGCTTTTCGAAATGGACGACGGCAAATATCATAAAGTCGCCAACGTCATTGGGCACTGCATGCAGTACCATCCGCATGGCGATCAGTCCATCGGGTCTGCGCTTGTCGTCCTCGCCAACAAAGGCCTTTTTATCGACAGGCAGGGCAATTTCGGCAATATCTTCACCGGCGACGAAGCTTCCGCACCGCGCTATATCGAATGTCGCGCATCGTCATTTGCCAAAGACGTTTTCTATAATCCCAAAGTCACGGAATATGTCGATTCGTACGATGGACGAAACAAGGAGCCTGTAAAATTCCCTGCAAAACTGCCGGTTGTTTTGCTCATGGGAGCGGAGGGCATAGCCGTAGGGATGAGCACGAAGATATTGCCTCATAACCCGCTCGAAGTGATTCGTGCAGAAATAGCCTGTCTACAGGGCAAAAAGTTCGAACTCTACCCAGATTTTCCGACGGGCGGAATTATAGACTTGTCGGAATACAACGATGGAAACGGGCGCGTCAAGGTGCGCGCCAAGCTGGACACCTCCGACCCCAAAAAGATCGTCATTCGCGAAATACCATTTTCGTCCACGACGGAGACGCTCATCGCGAGTATCGAGGCAGCGCAGCGTTCCGGCCAGCTCAAGGTCGCCTCGATCTCAGATTTTACCACCGACAAGGTAGAGATCGAAATTCGTCTGCAGCGCGGCGTGTATACGCAGGACGTGGTTGACGCGTTGTACGCTTTTACCGAATGTGAGCAGAGTATCTCCTGCAATTGCCTCGTCATTCAGGACGAAAAACCCGTTATTACGAGTGTATCGGAAATCGTTCGCCACCATGCAGGGCTATTGCTGTCCATTTTGCGCAAGGAACTCGAGATTGAGCGAAGCGAGATTCTCGACGCAATGCACGCCCGTACTCTGGAGCGCATCTTTATCGAGGAGCGCGTCTACAAAAAAATCGAGACACAAAAGACGCAAGAAGCGATTTTTGCTGCCGTCCGGGAAGGGCTTATGCCTTATGTGCAGGAAATTGGTCGTGAAGTATCACACGAAGACATTGAACGGCTGCTTAAGATTCCTATTAGGCGTATTTCCTTGTACGACATCAACAAGGCAAAGGAAGAGATGGATGAACTTGCAAGTCGCCTTGTGAGTGTAGAGAGCCGTCTTAAGAGCCTCGTAGAGTATGCCATCGAGTGCCTAAAAGGTTTAGGCAAAAAGCTCGAGCACGATTGGCCGCGCCGCACTAAAATCGAGCGCTTCTCCATGGTGGAGGCTAAGGACGTGGCGCGTCGCGATATTGCCTTGCGCTACGATGCCCAGACCGGGTATATCGGCACAGGGGTGTCTTCCGGAGAAAAAGTGCTCGAGGTTTCGGCATTCGACAGAATCCTCATCGTGCGGCGTAGCGGCCTCTACACGGTGGTACCGGTCCCCGAAAAGTTTTTTGTGGACCAGGGATTGCAGTGGGTGGTGGTCGCAAACAAGGACTATGTTGCCAATCAGATACTTACAATTGTGTATAAGGCAGCCGAGACTGGGTATCCTTTTATAAAACGCTGTTCTATAAAGACTTGGATTACCGGCAAAGATTACTCGCTCATTCCCGGGGGAGCAGAACTGCTACTGTTCTCTACCGATCCAGAGCTTGTCTTTACGCTGACCTATGCAAAAAAGCCTCGAATAAAGAGAAACGAGGAGACCTTCCGGGCCTCCGATTGGCCGGTGCGCGGGTTACAGGCGCAGGGGCTTCGTCTTGCGACGCGGCAAGTGCTTCAAGCAAATATGGCTGCCGATGCCTCGGGAGGCACTGCGACTCCTGCACAAGGGTTGCCTGTACCAGATTCGCCTTTGGAGGACACTCCGTCTCTGAACGCTTCTTCAGCTTCGAGGACCAGGGCCATAAGGCAAAAGAAGCAAGGTAAGCGCAGTGCCCCGCTCGCTACCCGCAATCCAAATGTGCAGGAGAACGAGACCGCCGGTGCAAAAACTGGGGGAGGGCAAACGGAGCAAACGCAAAGTTCTGCAGCCGAGACCGCCGCTCAAGCGGCTCAAACGAAAGAAAATGTCAACGCAGAACAGATTACCAGTAAAGAAGATCAAGAGACCAACGCAGATAATACCAAGGCCGACGAAAAGGGTAGGGGACTCCTCGCCAAGGTATCTAGACGCTTGGGTCGGCCAAGTTCTGCAAGTTCAGATTCAAGCTCATTCAAGGCCCAGGAGCTCGATTTTGGCGATGCCGACAAAATCGACAAAGCCGACAAAGGAGACAAGGAATGAGTGTCTTTTTGCTTTGTTGTGCCATACTATATGTTCTAAATATAATTATCTTTGCAATATATACTTATAGACAGGCTTTTTGTTGGAAAAACCAAACACTCGACTATACAAGGAATCACGGCCTTTCCAATGGCGATTTTGACCAGGCATACCTGGACCAGCCGTGGCAGGAATTCGAAGTTCAGTCGCCAAACGGGTACATGATTGCGTGTGTCGCTCTGGAGGCGCAAAATGCAGCTTGGAAAAGAGAGCAGCCCGAAGGCGAAGCGGGGCACGGCGGCCCACAGCAAGGTAGTGCGCCTGTTGCAGTTTTTGTGCATGGCATCGGCTGGACTCGTTATGGAATGTTTAAATACATGAAACATTTCACAGCGCGGGGTTGGACGGTCGTGGCGCTGGATTTGCCCGGTCATGGCAAGAGCGAGGCGCCGCGGCACTACTACCCGACCTTTGGTCATAACGAGAAGCACGACGTGGCTGCTGTGGTGGACTATGTGCGTACAAAATGGCCCAATGCCGAAAAAATCGGCCTTCTTGGAGAATCGATGGGTGCGGGTACTGCGCTCGAGTACGCTCCTTTGGCAGACGGCAAGATCGATTTTGTAATTGCTGACTGTCCTTTTGAGAGTCTCGTGGGTGAGGTGGATTACCTCATGAGAGAAAAGCGTTGGATACCCGATATCGTCCAGGTGCCGGCGCTGTGGTTATTCGAATTGATTCCGCGTTTTACGAAGGGTTTTTGGGTAAAATCGATCAGTCCCAAAAACGATATAGTGTCATGTGTACTTCCAGTCCTTTTCGTTCATGGGCTTGAAGACACCTGGGTACCCTACATATGGTCGTTGCGCATGTACGATTTGCGCAAGACTAAAGGTTGCGGACAGACCGAGATTTTTCTTGTTCCTGGTGCCAGACACACTGGTTCGGTGCGAGTAGACCCAGAAGGTTGGAATAGGGCGGTTTTTGGTTTTATAGACCGCGCCTGTCAAGTTGGTTGAGTCAGCGCGGACTTCTGATCCTTCTGATCCTTCCAATCCTCAACTAGGATTTTGGCGCATTCGTCTTGACAAAGAAGCCTTATGAGGGTAAATTCACATTGCTTTTGGGATTGCGAAAGCAAAGTATCTGGAAGCATTCCCCTGTAGCTCAGTCGGCAGAGCAAGTGGCTGTTAACCACTGGGTCCGGTGTTCGAACCACCGCGGGGGAGCATAAAAAGAGACGGAGTTGTTTCTCCCTTTATGAATGAAGCCTTAGTAAGCTAAGGCTTCATTTTTTTTGCTTATTGTCGAGTCACTACCTTTTCCCAATTCGGCTTGGGATACTCACGATGAACTGCCAAATTGGCTTCCTGCTAAAATAAAGCGTGCACAGACCGGCGGCAATGACCATACTCTCAACTTCCGCACTGGGGTGGAATGCAAGCATCAGAATGGCCGACATGGTCAGAATTGTGGAGGGTATCCTCAGGCTCACATTTTTTCTAAAAAACGAAAAAATAATGATGGGCGCAACAACAAAAGAAATCAAAAGTTCGTAAGGGATAAGAAACGCATAGACACCCATGAGCGTCGCAGCTCCACGTCCTCCCTTAAAGCCAAAATACAAAGGATATCCGTGACCTATGACAGCTCCGATGCCAATAAGCCCTACCTGAACGGTAGAGAATCCCAGTATTCGGCTGCTCACCAGCATGGGTACAAACGCTTTTGCCGCATCCAAAATTCCCGTGAGGATTCCCCAAGCCCGTCCGACTGTCCTAAAAGTGTTTGCTGCCCCTGGGTTGCGATTACCATTCGTGTAGACATCTGTTCCCCTACCACTGAGCTTTGCAAAAATAGGGGCAAACATTATCGAGCCACACAGATATCCTGCGACAATGCACAAAAGCCCAACTATCTCTGGGTTCATTGTATTGAGTGCATTCACGGCAGATCCTCCTTAGCAAGCTGGGCACCTGCTGAACCGTTAATCTACCCATCAATCTAAATCAATCCAAATCAATCAAGGCAGAAAGAGACTCCGTAGGACTGCGGTCCGAAATAAATGGCTTCAACAAGGCGTGGCATGCCAATAATGCTTCTGTCGCAAGGAAATGCTGCCTTTAGTTTAGCCTGCAAATCCTCAAAAGCTGCAACATTGTCCTTAAAGTCAATGGCATTTATGAGTTTGACCCTCTGGGCGCCCTTTTCCTTCATCTTTTGCGACATCGTCTCCACAAGAAGCGAGTTTACCTGCTTAAAACTTCGTGCTTGCCCCACGGGCACTATAAGGCCGTCCGGATCGTCGCCAAAAAGACCAACGAGTGGCGTAATCCGGAATGCCGAGCCAAGCAAGGCCTTGGCCTTGCCGATTCTCCCACCTCTGTACAGATAATCCAGATCGGCCAACACGAAGAACGAAAAAGTATTCTGCACAACCTTCTTGGACGCAGCCAGGAACTCGTCAAGATCGTTTGCTTTTTTGAGCTCGTCGATAAGGCGCAAGAGAACTGCTCCAACGCCGTTTGCAACTTGGCGTGTATCGATGTTGACGATTGGTATAACGTTCTCATATTGCTTTTTCACTTGTTCGGCCATTTCAAAGGTCGCATTTGACATCTTCTGATCCATGAGTACATGTACAATGAGATCGTACTTGTTCTTGTTCTTTTCGACCGCATCGACAAGTTCTCCCCTAGCCAGGGTAGAACTCTTTGCAACGATTTTTTCTTTCTTGAACTTGTCCACAAGCCACAAAGCACTGTGTTCTTTGGAATCGAAGTATTCTTGCCCGTCAACCAGGACTGGGTAATGGATAAACTCGATATCAGGGTAGTCTACTTGTTCATTTGCAAGTCCCAAATTGTCGCCGACAATAATCAAAGTTTTCTCTTTCATACCTCGCTCCTGTTTGTAATCGCGCCTTGGACCTTTGTTTATTCAATATATTGAAACAAATTATTCAAATGTAACAAGGAAGTCGCAATTGAACTGCCCACCATAGTATTCTTCAAGCGTAAGATCTTTGTGCGCAGCAATTACGCTTTCTTCAAGAAGCGGCTTGTTTTTCATGCTCTTACCTCGATACACCGTGACAAGTTCGGAATCCTTTCCAAGGCGGGCGATCGCTTTATCCAGTAAGGGCAGTGGCGAAGTTGCACCTGCCAGAAGTTTTTTGTTCGCAATAAGGCAAAAATCGCCTTTGTGGATAGGCTCGCATTCTTCTGTCTTGGCTTCCCTGATAATGCGGGTGATCTTGCAAAAACCGATGGCATCGAGATTCTTCATCATCATTTCAGCTGTTGTGTTTATGTCAAACCCGCGTGGAGTATGCGTGAGCATGCCAATTATGGAAGGCATCGAGCCGCACTCAATGACGCGCACGTTCGACTTACTCAGGGAAGCAGCGTACTTTAGCGACATCAAAATATCGCTATCGTCGGCTACTGCAATTACATTCTTGGCGTGTAACCGATTGATCTCTTGTACCAGCCTGTTTACCGAGGGCTTGTTTCTTCCATAATCGTAAACGTCGTCAGCACCAATACTTAGGACAATTTTTGCAAACCCTTCACCGCTCACTATGCAGAAAACGCTGTTTTCCTTTTCGTATTTTATGGTGTCGTCACTAATAAAATTCTTGTGCTGCTTCTTCATGTCATCAATTTTGGAGAAGCCGATAGTACCGAACGACGATACGGCCTTGAACACTTCCTCTGGTTGGTTCGTATGCACATGAACCTTAAAAGCTGCTGGTGCGCCCAGCACAATGATGCTGTCTCCATAGCGCGCCAAGAGGCTATTTAGTTGCTGCTTGGTCACGTTGGAGTTTGGTGTGTTTAGAACGAACTCAGTACAGAATCTATATCGAATCTCTCCATCCCAGGTTTCGTCCAAGGCCTTGATGTTCTCCTTGATTTGCCTTTTTTCCTTAGCTTGAGGTCTCAAGTTCTGGAAGCGGAGAATGTTCTCGATTCCGGCCCGCAGCCGTGGGTTAGTGATATCCTCCAGTGGAATGCCTATATGCCTATGAAGACGGCTTCTATTTCCCGATTGCAAGGATGAAAGGATACCATTGAGATTCCGTCTCAAGGCCCTGTTAATGGACAGGATTCTGGAAACTGCCAAGTTGCTCTGGGCTATTGGCAGAATAGTGGCGCTCCTTTTTAAGCCTTCCAAAATGATAAGAAACCCTGCGGCGCCCGAGTCCACGACGCCCGCTTCTTTTAGCACCGGCAGCATCTCCGGGGTCTTGTTGAGCACATCCTTGAGTTTTGGAAGGCACTCCTGAATGATTTCCTCAGGATTCGCCAGCTCCGGAAGTGATGTCATGCGCAGCCTGAATTCATCGGCAAATGCACGCATCATCGTAAGCATGGTGCCTTCCTTGGGTTCGAAAGTCCCTTCCCAAGCACTCTTATAGCCATTCTCCAGGGCTGCAAGGATGTTTTTGTTGGAAAAATCGTTATTTGCAAGCTTTTCAGCTACCCCTTTGCAGAACAAAGCAAAGATCACCCCAGAACAGCCGCGACTATGCAAGAGAAGCTCATTTGCAAACTCCTGAAGGAACTCGCCTGCATTTGCAGCATTTACCGAGCCTTCCTGCATCTTTGCCTTGATGCTCATGAGTGCTCCCTGGATCGTCAATGTCAGATTGAGTCCTGTATCTCCATCTGGTACAGGAAAGACATTCAAATTGTTGATCTGGCCTGCATGGCGAGAAAGATAGGCACAGGTACTTCTGAGTACCTCGAAAGCCTCGGCAACGTCCAGTGGAATGCTCTGAGCAAAATCTTCATGTGTAGTCACGATTTTCCTACCAGTTTATTGTTATAAATGGCCGCAAAACGCACGACATTGAAAGACTGCACTTAATGCAGCCATCTTGCTCCTGCTGCAATATACCCCATTCAATATAAAGCGTACTTCTTCGCTCTCATTGCTCTAACAGCCTAAAATATAGCAGTTTTTTGTTCACGAAGGAACAAATAAAGTAGATGTTGGAGCCCGTACAATAACCACGAGCCTGTGTTGACAAAATAATTAGTTTTCTTAATAATTAAGACATGGAAATATAAAGGAACGTTATGAATAACATTGAAGACTCCGAGATGCTCCTTGATACCGTCACCAGCATTATGGACACCTTGCCCACGGTTTGGAATCGAATACGTTCAAATCTTAGGGCAGCAGCAATCAGGAAATTTGGGATCAGTTTGGACCAATTCCATACCTTGCGATACATAAGGCGCGGCTACGACACCGTAACGTCCTTGGCAGAAGTTAGGCAGATCAGCGCCCCTGCAACGAGCCAGGCCGTTGAAGTGCTCGTCCGGAAAGGACTTGTGACACGCACTCAACAGCAAGAAGACAGGCGTTGCGTTCGCCTTGCTCTAACTCCTTACGCCAGCAAGATATTGGACGAAAACTATGACGAAACCCTCGAGTGGGTAAAGCAAAAAATGCTTGGTATGACTCAAGACGATCTGGAAACGGTAAAGCGTGCCATGCAGATCCTGCAGTCAACTTTTTCACCTAAGGCGGAGTGAGACTATGCGGAGTAAGACTAATGGATGAATTCAAGAAACTGCTTCACTTCGGCAGACCTTACCGGAAGCAAGCCATTTTTTCCATAACAATGCTCATAGCCACCGTGTTTTTGGATCTTTCGATACCCCGATTTATGCAAACGCTCATAGATGACGGTGTCAAACCTCAAAACATGAGTGTGGTCTTGAGGACTTCCGCTATCATGCTTGCTCTGTCAATTTCGAGCATGATTACAGCGGTCTTTAACAACAATTATTCGATTAAAGTTGGAGAAGGAGTAGGGCGCGATCTTCGCCAGGCCATTTTTGAGAAAATTCAGGATTTTTCTTACGCCAATGCCGATCAGTTTTCTACAGGCAAATTAATGGTCAGGCTCACAAGCGATTCGAGCGCAGTACAAAGGCTTTTTCAGGTATCGTTACGCATAGGAAGCCGTGCCCCGCTTGAGATGATCTTGAGTGTCGTGCTTATGTTCGTAACAAGTCCAAATCTCGCATGGTCGATGATCCCAGTCTTATTTGTAAGCTGGACACTGATTGTGCTTTTCAGTGTAAAGATGGAACCCCTATTTCGCACTGTGCAACAGAAATTGGATCGCCTTAATACTGTGCTGCAGGAAAATCTTGCCGGTGCGAGGCTTGTCAAGAGCTTTGTGCGCGCTGACCACGAGACCGAACGCTTCGATGTTGCAAATGGCGACTTCACGGATGGGACTATCAAAGTGACGGAAGTCATGTCGTCCATGTCGCCGCTTCTAACCCTTATGGTGAATATCGGCATGGTCCTTGTCGTGTGGTTAGGGGGAATTCAGGCGATAGGTGGTGGTATTTCGACCGGCCAAATACTGGCCTTTGTGAGCTACTTGCTGGCAACGATGCATCCTTTGGTTTCTATGACCAACCTTTCAAATACCTGGGCCAATGGTCTTGCTTCGGCAAAGCGAATCAATGAAGTTCTGGAAGTCAAGCCGGACATAATTCCGCCACTTGCGCCAAAGGCTTTGCCGCCTGGTATGTCGGCAAGTGTAGATTTTAAAGATGTGGATTTTCATTATAGTGTTAACTCAGATCTTGCCGTGTTGGAGAACATTCGTCTCCATGCAGAGCCTGGCGAGATGGTTGCTATTTTGGGAGCCACAGGAGCAGGCAAGAGCACGCTCGTCAACCTTATTCCCCGGTTTTACGACGCTTCTTCAGGCTCGGTCAGAATAGATGATTTCGATGTGCGCGACCTGGAAGAAGATTCGCTTCTGGAACATATCAGCGTCGTTCCTCAGGAAACGATTCTTTTTTCTGGAACTGTGCGCGACAACATTCGCTATGGCTGTCCGGATGCGAGCCAGGAAGAAGTCGAACGGGCGGCAAAAATCGCGCAGGCGCACGACTTCATTATGCGGCTTCCTCAAGGCTATGATACGCCGATTGAGGAACGCGGTGCCAACCTTTCAGGCGGTCAGAAACAGCGTGTATCTATAGCTCGCGCAATTATCACTCATCCTGCAATTCTTATTCTGGACGACAGCACAAGCGCAGTAGATGTAGAAACCGAGACAAGAATACAAAGTGCGCTGGCAGACGAACTAAAAGGCTGTACAGTTTTTGTTGTTGCCCAACGGATAAGTACAGTTCTAAACGCAGACAGAATCATTGTCTTGGACGAAGGCAGAATCGTAGCCGAAGGCAAACACGTGGAGCTTTTGAAAACGAGCCCAATTTACAAGGAAATCTACGACTCACAGCTTGGAGGGGCGCCGCAAAATGCCTGATGACAAATTCTACTCCGCGAGCACAGATCTTCGTGCCAATATGCATCGGCCCGGTGGCAGACCCAAGAAGTTTGAAAAAGCCAAGGATCCCCGCAAGGCGTTTTCGAGGCTCGTATGCTATCTTAAGCCGTATACCAAATCGTTGTTGTTAGTGCTCTTACTCATAGTCATTTCCTCTCTGTTGGGCTTGGCAGGACCTTATCTCCTGGGTAAGGCAATAGACACTTATATAGCGAACAAGGATATAGCGGGGCTCATTCATATAGCACTTCTTATGCTGATTTCGTATGTCCTGAGTAACCTCTTTCTTATCGCTTCAAACTGGGTAATGGCGCGCATTTCGCAATATGCATTGAGAGAGCTTCGCCGGGATCTTTTTACGCACATTCAAACCTTGCCAATGAGGTTCTTCGACTCACACCCCGCAGGTGGACTCATGAGTCGGCTCACAAACGATATAGATGCAATCAATCAGGCTGTGTCTCAGAACATTACGGCTCTGGTCGCCAGCGTTGTTACCATGGCAGGAATTCTTATAACAATGTTTGTCCTGAATCCATGGTTGGCACTAGCGAGTCTTGTGGTCGTACCGATTATGTTCGGATTTACGCGTTTTATCGCTAAATACACGCGAAAGGGATTTCGCACTTTGCAACAGGATTTAGGAAAACTTAACGAAACTGCAGAGGAGTCGATAAGCGGGCTTAAAACTATAAAAGCTTTTCGCAGAAAAGATTCGGTCATTGCTGAGTTTAGCGCAAGGAATCAGGCCACGTACGAAGCCGGCATTTATGCCAACACCTACTCCATGCTCCTTATGCCGCTCACCCAGCTTCTGGGCGATTTTTTCGTGGTAGTGTTGGCGGCGTCGGGCAGCTGGCTTGCCTTGCAGGGCTTAGTCAGCGTTGGAACGATAGCGGCTTTTGTGAACTATGGGCATAACTTTACGGCGCCGTTGCGTCAGGTTTCCAACTTGTACAATTCAATCCAGGCAGCGCTTGCAGGTGCAGAACGTGTGTTTGAAATTATCGATACGGAAGGGGAGCCGGAAGACGGGGAAGAGCCTGTTCAAAAAGCCACTAGCCACCAAACTATTCGGGGCGACGTGCAATTCCGCGATGTAGAGTTTTCTTATACACCAGGTGTTCCAATCATCAGAGACTTTACACTCGACGTAAAAGCTGGTCAAACCATTGCGCTCGTGGGGCCGACAGGTGCGGGAAAAACCACCATTATCAACTTGCTCACGCGATTTTACGAGATCGATTCCGGCAGTATCAGTATCGACGGTGTGGATATTCGTCAAATGCCGAGAAGCGAATTGCGGCGGAATCTGGGGCTTGTATTGCAGGACACCTTTCTGTTTGCAGATACGGTAATGGAAAACATTCGGTATGGCAGGCTAGAAGCGAGCGACGACGAGTGCATAGATGCGGCGCGGATGGCGGAGGCGGATCATTTTATCAGACAGTTGCCCAACGGGTACCAAACGAACCTGTCGGAGCGGGCGAGCAACTTAAGCGCCGGCCAGCGCCAGCTGCTTTCGATAAGCCGGGCGATTCTGGCAGACCCGGCAATTCTCATTCTGGATGAAGCCACAAGCAGTGTAGATACCCGCACGGAAGGACGAATTCAGAAAGCTCTGCTCCGATTGATGCAAGGCAGGACCAGCTTTGTAATTGCACACCGTCTTTCTACGATTCGAGACGCGGACAATGTGGTGGTAATAAACAATGGCCAAATAGTGGAGCAGGGCACACACGACCAACTGTTGGCCCAACACGGCTTTTACCACCACCTGTATTACAGTCAGTTTAAAGGCAATCAGATTTAGTATTCTTCCGAAGATGTCGCAAGCATCTGCAGAAAAACATCGACAACTTCTGGATCGAACTGAATGCCCGCCTGCTCGCGCAGATATTCGGTGGCCTTTGCTTTGGGCCATGCGTGCCTATATGGTCGCTCGCTTGTGAGCGCGTCGTACACGTCGACGACGGCAAAGAGGCGAGCGGCGAGCGGTATCCTTGTGCTACTCAAGCCACTTGGATATCCGTTTCCGTCCCATCGCTCATGATGAAATCTTGGAATATCGAGACTCTTTTCCAGGTATGGTACTTTTGCCAAAAAGCGATAGGCTAGTTGCGGATGGCGCTTCATTACGGTCCATTCGTCTTCGGTAAGTGGACCATTTTTCAGGAGGATATGGTCGGGAACGCCGAGCTTCCCGATGTCGTGCAAGAGGGCGCCTCTCCTTATATTTTCGACTTCGTCGTTGGACAAGCCCATTTCCCTGGCCAAAGCGCTCGCCAGTTCTGCAACTCGCTTGGAATGGCCTTCGGTTTCATGGTCTCGAACGTCCATTGCAGAAGACCAGCCTTCCAGCGTGGCCTCGTATGAGTCTGCCAAATCCAAGTAGGCGTTTTGAAGTTCACCATAGAGATTGTTGTAATCCAAGGCAAGGCCCATCTGCAAAGCAATCGCGTCAAGGAGGTTGAGCCATTCTGGAGCAGGACTAAATGGTTTTCGCTGGAACAATTCCAAGACTCCAAAAGGTTTGCCTCCAATCACGATCGGTACACAGTATTGAGAAAGGAAACCCTCTTGCGCTATCAATTTGGCAAAACCGCTTTGTGGATCGAGGTCATCGAAATTCGAGGTTATGATAATCTTTTGCTTTTGCGCAGCAAGGCCAACGTAGACTTGGCCCAATTGTACTACTGCGCCCCGGAGCAGATCGGTCGTGAACCCCTCTGCAGCTTTTACGACAAAGGCATTTTTATTTTTCTCGAAAAGATAGAGCGCCACGGCATCGCCATTGAGCATCGTTTTGGTCTGCACCAACAAGGGCTTCATGACTTCATCAAAGTCAATTTTGGAATTGATAGTGCGGCTTATCATTTTCAGAAAAGAAAGGTTGCGAATCTGCTCGGCTGCGCGCCGCTGAATAACTAGCCTGCTAAGTATCGTTTCAAACTCGTTCGATATCAGGCGTGAAAGTCTTTCTAAATCGTATGCGCTGTCAATATCAGCGGAAAGGTAAAACAAGTAGAATGGCTCATCTCCAATCTTTATTTCCTTTTCATAGGTGAAAAAGCGCGAGCTCTTTGCTGAGTCATTGATCTTTTTGAATGTCTCAGGATTCTCTCCATACCAATTTTGTCCAGAGGCAGTGTTGCCGTTGCCAAGAACAGAGACCCCTACGTGCAGCTCTCCTGCGTGGTCTCTTGCCTGGTCTTCTATGAAGGAAACCGTCATTTCAGCGAGTGCCTCTACTGTTCTGGCCTGACGTACGGCGGCACTATAGCTGATCTGAATTTCCAGCTCTTTCTTGGCTTGTTCTATCTCACTCACATTGCGGCGAATGACGACGAAATGACTAATGTCCCCGTCCGCATTGCTCACGGCATAGATTTTCCTCTCCTCAAAATACAAGGACCCGTCCTTTCTCTTTTCCAGAGATGTCTGAACTATCTCATGGTTCTGAGGTGGATCAGAAGTTCCGTTTTTCGACTTCTCTATCTGATGCTGAAAAATCTCAACCAAAGTTGAGCCAAAAGGAGAGTGTGTCAGATCCTTACCTATCACTTCGTTTGCGCTGTACCCCGTCACCTTTTCGTATGCAGGGTTAACAAATTCAACGACACAATTGATGTTGAGTATTGCAATTGCAATTGGGGCCTTTTCCAGAGCTCTTGCAAGAAGGTCAATTCTTTGTTGATCTATTCTGGCATGCTCTTCATTATCCCGTTGTTGCAGGGCATGTTCTATGGCTGCTGGCAATCGACTTAGTTTTGTCTTGAGTACGTAGTCGTAGGCGCCTCGTTTGATAGCTTCTGTAGCTGACTCTTCTCCAATATTCCCAGACACAATAATGAAAGGAGCCCGCCACCTTTTGCTCTTGATTTGCTCAAGGGCTTCAACTCCACTAAATTGCGGCAGTGACCAATCCGACAAGATTATGTCGAACCCTGAGGAGCGATTCATGGTTTGTACAAATTCGTCTTTGTTAGTTGCTTTTAGAATCTCTGCAGTCGGATAACTCCGGTGAACAACGTCTTCAATTAGAAATGCGTCGTCTGCGTTGTCTTCAATTAAGAGGATATGTAATTTAGTGGGCTCTAGGTTTGTCATTTGCCTGTCTTCTTAAGCTGGACAAGCAGAAGAAGTCTGTGCTGGTAGCTCGTTAAGTAGCAGCCAGTACGTTCCCAATTGCTTGATTGCTTCGCTGAACTTCGCAAAGCCCACTGGTTTACGCATAAAACTATTTGCTCCAAGCTTATAACTCCCCAAGATGTCTTCTTCCTGGTTGGATGTAGTAAGAATGACTACCGGTAAGAATCTGGTTTCATTGTGAGCTCGTAAGGCCATAAGCACTTCCATCCCGCTTATTGTTGGTAATTTCAGATCCAGGAGGACAAGACGTGGTTCAGTGGTGATGTCGCGAAGCGCAAAGATCCCCTTTCTAAAGAGAAAATCGAGGGCTTCCCTCCCATCCCGCGCGACGACCACTCGATTTGTGATACCACTGTTTTTGAGAGCGGCAATGGTAAGCTCTTCATCGTCCGGGTTGTCTTCTACAAGAAGAATTGCCGATGGTTCAGATGTTGACTTGTTCATTTCCATCTCCAAGTGTAAAAAAGAATTGCGCACCATGGGAGGGACTCGCTTTGGCCCAAATCTTTCCCCCATGGCGTGTAATAATTCTTTGTACAAGGCTAAGCCCAATGCCTGTGCCAGGGAATTCTGTTTCAGTATGCAACCTCTGGAAAGGCGAAAACAGTTTGTCGGCATAGGCCATGTCAAAACCGACGCCATTGTCGCTCACCACAAACACACGCTCAGCTGTATTCGACTGGGACGCTTCAAATCGAATGGATGCTACTTGAGCCTTAGAAGTGAATTTCCATGCATTCCCAAGCAGATTGGAAAGGAGGATGCGGATAAGTGCGGCGTCCGCACGCGCTGTTAGCTCATCTTGGATGAACACATCTACGTGGCGTTCCGGTTCTACTTGCTGTAATTCCGATATGGTCTCCCTCGCGATGACAGAAAGGTCAACGTTTGTGAAGACGATAGGTTGACTAGTTACTCTTGAAAGCCTCAGCAAGGCATCAATCAGTGTCCCCATTTTCTCTGAGTTATATACTATGCGATCCAGGTAGTGCAGAGATGTTCCATCAAGGTGTCCCTCTACATGCTCGCGAAGCAGACTGGAAAAACCCTCTATTGCCCGCAACGGGGCACGTAAATCGTGCGATACCGAGTATGCAAAGGCCTTGAGTTCATTATTGGCTTGTTCGAGTTCCTGCGTACGGTCCTTTACCTTTTGTTCAAGTGTCTGATTCAACTGCCTTACCAGACGCTCAGCTTTGCGTTGTTCAGTCGTGTCCTGCACAATTGAGAAGGTCAAGGTTTTCCCAGCATATTCTATTGGGCCAGAAAAAACGGCTACTTCTCGAATTTCACCGCTCTGAAGTCTATGAAGAACATTGAGTGCTTCGCCTGTGTTACTGCCTGTAGCAGGTGAGTCATCAAAGGGTTCTGGTGAAGAGGCTCGCAGGTCACTCTGGTTCATATGTAACATTTGACTTTTCGACCAGCCATAGAACTCGATCGCCGCAGGATTTGCATCAAAGATACTGCCAGTGTCCGGGTCGGAAATGAGCATTATGGTGTGATGATTCTCAAAAATGCTCCTGTATCGGGATTCCGACTCCTTAAGCTGAAAATGTTCCTCTATATGCTTCTTATTCTGAACGAACAGCGTTCCAGTAAGAGCAAGTCCCACTGGATAGATTGTCAAGACCGCTGGAGCTATTGCAGGTATTACTGTTCGCCACCGCTCGTTCGGTAGCGTCAACTGTGCTGCCAGCATCAAGAGGTGAATTACAAGACCGAAGAACAAAAGTGATGAGAAACCAAGAGTTATCTTGTGTTTGTCATTCCAATGGTGCATGAGGACGCCGATGCCTGTTGCTTCAAAAATTGTAAGGATGCCTGGAATCGTGCCAGCCCCTCCAATAGCGAAGGCCCTGAAAACTGCGGCAATCAAAGCAGCAAGCAAGGCCGAGACTGGGGCTGTAAAGATACCTGCCAATGCCATGACAATAGATCTGCCATCATAGATCAGGCCTTCTTCTGCAACATACGGCATGCTCATTGCGATGATAGCCACGAGGCCAAAGATAAGACCATTCGCCAAGATGAATCGCGGGTTTCTTTTATATGAAAGCTGTGGAAAAATGCTGTAGATAGCTGCGAGCGCCGTAATCAGTGTGATATTCTGCACAATTTGGAGTAGCATTTTACCTCCACAGGCACAAAACCGACATCTGCTAAATTCTATCTCGCTGTGTGACACAGTCAAGACCGGCAGTCATCGTCTGTAGGTCCACGCGCTATTGCCAAACTGGTTTGCCGCATATTCTTTAGCGCTTTTCATCTCTTGTGCGTGTACATTGTAATCGACATACTCCAAGTCTAGGGCAGAAGCAAAGCCTTGCTGCAGGGCATCCTGCACTGTCTCAATACGTGGGGCTTGACCTTTGAGTGTTTCGATAGATGTCACTCCAGCCTTAATGTCCTCAATCATTTTCCCACGCGATTTTTCCTTTGGGACTTTGAGAAGAGAGAACATCAATTCCGGATTGACGGAGAGCAAGACCGTTCCGTGTTGAAAGATACAATGCTTTCTGCGAGTTTGCGCGTTACCTGAGATTTTTCTGGTACCGACGACAATGTCGTTGATTGGTGCGAATTGGGCTTCAATCCCGAGCACTCGAAGGCCATCGATTATACCTTGGCATAGTATTCTATATGATTCAATGATTGATGCCGCTGCAAGCGGATGGTCTTCCGGTATGCCGATGCTGTAGGTCACTTCGGCGTCGTGAAACACTGCTCCACCGCCAGTAACACGCCGCACAACGTCGACCCCATTTGCCTTGCAGGCCTCAAGGTTGATTTCTTCTTCTACTGACTGAAAATATCCCAGCGAAATGGCCGGAGGTGACCACTCATAAAACCGCAATGTCGGTAGAGACTGGCCAGAAGCAACTGCGTCCAGAATTGCCATGTCCAATCCCATATTGAAAAAAGCGTCTGCATATCCGGTCTGCAAAAGACGAAATTGATAACTCATTTGTAACCCTCACACGTTTGAGCATTGTTTCCAAGCCCTCTGCGGTTGTAGCTTACGTGGTCACTTGCTTCGGCGAATTGAGCGCCTCAATGCCGGCAACAAGCGCCTCCTGAATGGCGGAGCCATTTATGCCCGCCAAGGACAGCCCTTCTTCGGTAGCCATTTTATCAAAGACTTCTGCAACAGAGCCAACCACAAAGCCCCTAAGATCAGTCTCGATCTTCTCGAAGCCTTCTTCTGGAATGGCAAAAAAGTCACCATTTACGGTAAGAGAAAGAATCTTGCTAGATAAGGTTGGGGGATCAGACACTTGGGCATGCACCCGCAGGAGCTTGCAGCCTTTCGGTTTTATCGTGATCTTGAGCTCGCTCATTTGCCTACCTTAACTATATGTTTCTTGCATTGTCCCTGGTTTGCCAGGCTGACAGCGCGTGATAACTTGTGCGTGCAAAGGGCGAAGCGACGACCGTCGATATGCCTGCCGCTCGTGCATCATCTGCGTAAACTTGAAACAACTCCGGGCGGACATATTCTACCACAGGTATTTCGGCTTTTGTAGGCTGTAAGTATTGGCCTAAGACCAGAATTGAAACGCCAGCGGCCGCCAGTTCATCGTAAGCAGCCTTGAGTTCCTCGCGCGTCTCGCCAAGCCCAAGCATGATGCTCGTCTTTGTAACGAGTTTTCGCCCCCCCCGTTCTGCTGCCTCTTGCAGGGTTTGTAAACTCTTATCAAATGAGGCTCGTGCATCCCGAATTCTCTGAAGTCTACGCACTGTTTCCACGTTATGCGCCAGAACATCAGGCTGGGCCTCGAGCACATGATCCAATTCTTTGCCAAAGTAGTCCGGAATCAGTACCTCAACCTTGGTGCCAGGATTTCTTGCCTTGATCGTTGTAATACAACGGCCAAAGTGCCCGGCTCCTCTATCCTCCAAGTCATCTCTGTCCACCGAGGTGATGACGGCATAGGAAAGCTTGAGCTCCTCTATTGCCCGCGCCAGTTCGTTTGGCTCTTCTTGGTCCACCTGCACTCCATGCAAGGCTGTGTTGACTGCACAAAACCTGCAACCTCGTGTACAAATATCCCCAAGAATCATGAACGTGGCCGTGCCACAGCCCCAACATTCGCCTTTGTTCGGGCAGCGTGCAGACTCACAGACTGTATGTAGACCGTGTTTGGCTATAGTCTCTTCCACCTCTTTCCATTCGTCGCCAGATGGCAACCTTACCTTTATCCATTCCGGTTTTGGAAGAATTTCTGTTTGGTTAGTCGTTTTCATCGCGTGTTACTATACTACGTTGTCCGCTTCCCTTCAATCTTGGGCGTCAATCTCGGGCGGAAAAACCTCCCGTCGCAGGAGCCCTTCTGAGTCTTTTTTCGAAAAATCGAATTGCGCTGGAGAAAATGAGGACTTATAATGACGGAAAAGTGCCTGTCATTACGCTATGGTTTAACCATAGACGACGTCGCCACAGGACCATTAGGAGGTTTTTGATGAAAAAGGCTTTTGCAGTCTCTCTCTGCCTGCTTCTGGCTGTTTCTGGAGTGTTCGCCCAGCAGACTTTTCTCACGATTGCCACGGGTGGCACTGCTGGAACATACTTCCCGTTGGGCGGAGCTTTAGCCGAAATCTGGAACAAGAATGTCCCAAAAATGAACGTCAATGCCACGGCGACTGGAGCATCTGCTGCGAACATTGCAATGCTCGCCAAGGGCGATGTCGATGTCATTTTTGTTCAAAACGATGCCGCCTACTACGCGTTCAATGACTTGGAAATCTATAAGGGCAAGGGCACCAAAGACATACGTGGTCTTGCCTGCCTTTATGACGAAACAGTACAGCTCGTCGCGCTTCAGGATTCTGGCATCAAAACAGTGGCCGACCTTAAGGGTAAGCGCGTGTCTGTGGGTGCTGCAGGTTCCGGCGTCGAACTCAACGCAAGGCAAGTTCTGGAAGCTGCAGGCCTGAGCTATGCAGATATAAAAGTGCAATACCTTTCATTTGCAGAGTCGGCATCCAATCTAAAGGACGGCAATATCGACGCTGCGTTCAATACTGCTGGAGCGCCCACCGCTGCTATTCAGGACCTGGCTGCCTCCAAGAAGATCACGATCGTTCCTATCGATGGGGAAGTGGCTAAGAAACTGATGGGAAAGTACTC
>OFJB01000199.1_pt1 | contig 33244 bp, 30 predicted proteins | sample 1775081 | NCBI WGS metagenome assembly OFJB01 (sample SAMN08195771, study PRJEB24354) | sludge metagenome | isolation source: initial sludge from phenol fed wastewater aerobic bioreactor | place: India: Nagpur | collected 2016-06-05
AACGACATCCTCACCTTCGACCCGCACGGGCAGAACCACCAGACCACGCTGGCCTACCAGCAGATGGTGTACGAGACGCTGGTGCGCTACAACGAGAAGTTCGAGGTGGTGCCGGGGCTGGCCACCGAATGGACCTTCGTCACGCCCACGCAGCTGCGCTTCACGCTGCGCAAGGGCGTCAAGTTCCACGACGGCGCGCCCTTCACCGCCGACGACGTGGTGTTCTCCATCACCCGTGCCATGACGCCGCCCTCCAACATGGGCGCCTACGTGCAAAGCGTGAAGGAGGCCAAGAAGGTCGACGACCACACGGTCGACCTGATCCTCAAGGGCCCCAGCCCCGTGGTGCTGCGCGAGCTGACCGGCTCCTACATCATGAACAAGGCCTGGGCCGAGAAGAACAACAGCGTCAAGGCGCAGGACTACAAGGCCAAGGAAGAAAACTTCGCCTCGCGCAACGCCAACGGCACCGGCCCGTTCAAGCTGGTGTCCTGGCAGCCCGACACCAAGCTCACGCTGGTCAAGAACGACGCCTGGTGGGACAAGCCCAAGGGCAACATCGACGAGGTGGTGTTCACGCCCATCAAGTCGGCGGCCACGCGCTCGGCCGCGCTCATCTCGGGCCAGGTCGATCTGGTGCAGGACCCGCCGGTGCAGGACATCGACCGCATGCGCCGCGACCCCAACCTGAAGGTGCTGGACGGGCTGGAAAACCGCACCATCTACCTCGGCTTCGACCAGTTCCGCGACGAGCTGGTGGGCTCCAACGTCAAGGGCAAGAACCCGCTCAAGGACAAGCGCGTGCGCCAGGCGCTGTACCAGGCGGTGGACATCGCCGCCATCGAGCGCAACGTGATGCGCGGCCTGGGCAAGCCCACCGGCACCATGATCGCGCCCATGGTCAACGGCTGGACCAAGGAGCTGGCCACGCGCGCGTCCAAGTACGACGTCGCGGCCGCCAAGAAGCTGCTGGCCGACGCGGGCTACCCCGACGGCTTCGAGCTGACGCTGAACTGCCCCAACGACCGCTACGTCAACGACGAGGCGATCTGCCAGGCGGTGACGGCGATGTGGACCAAGGCCGGCGTCAAGACCCGGCTGCAGACCAACCCGATGTCGATCCACTCGGCCATGATCCAGAAGTTCGACGTCAGCGCCTACATGCTGGGCTGGGGCGTGGCCACGTTCGACGCGCTGTACACGCTGGACTCGCTGATGCACACCGTCGACCCCCAGGGCGGCGCCTCGGGCAACTTCAACAACGGCCGCATGAGCAACCCCAAGCTGGACGCGCTGATCGACGGCATCAAGGTCGAGATGGACACCAAGAAGCGCGACGGCATGATCCACGAGGCGCTGCAGATCGTGAAGGACGACTACAACTACCTGCCGCTGCACGATCAGGTGCGCCCCTGGGCCATGCGCAAGAACGTGAACACCATCCACCGCGCGGACGACCGTCCGATGCCGACCTGGACGACTATCAAATAAATAGCTGATTGCGCTTGTTTGATGCGGGCTACGGCCCGATCTGATTCAAAACCCCGGGGCCGCGAGGCGCCGGGGTTTTTTTACGCGGTCAGCGTGCTGAAGCGCAACTGCCCGCCCTGCATCACCAGCGCGATGCGCTCGCCCTGGCCGGCCAGGCAGGCCAGGTCCTGCAAGGGGTTGCCGTCCACCAGCAGCAGGTCGGCCAAGGCGCCGGGGGCGATTTCGCCCAGGCGCCCGCCTTGCCCCAGCAGCTCGGCGCCGATCAGCGTGGCGCTTTGCAGCACTTCCAGCGGCGTCTGCACCTGGGCGCGGATCAGCAGCTCCTCGCTCTGCAGCGCGTGCGAGGCGCCCAGCAGGTCGGTGCCCAAAGCCAGCTTGACGCCCGCGGCCTTGAAGACTTCGAGCGAGCGCAGGCCCGCCGCGCGCACCCGCTCGATCTTGGCCACGCTCTCGGGCCCCAGGCCCAGCCGCGCGCCGTCGCGCGCCAGCGCCTCGTAGGTGATGAGCGTGGGCACGGCATAGGCGCCGCGCTCGGCCATCAGCGCGGCGGTGGGCGCGTCGATCAGGTTGCCGTGCTCGATGCTGCGCACGCCGCACTCCACCGCGCGGCGGATCGCCGCGGGCGTGTAGGCGTGCGCCAGAACATGGGTGTGGCGCGCCGCGGCCTCATCGACGATGGCGTGGGTCTCGTCCAGCGAATAGCCCAGCGCGTCGATCGGGTCGGTGGGCGAGGCCACGCCGCCCGAGGACATGATCTTGATCTGATCGGCCCCCCTCTGCAGCAGCTCGCGCACGGCGCCGCGCACGGCATCCACGCCATCGACCACGCGCGTGCTGGCCAGCCGCTGGCAGCCACAGCCGACGGGCTGCAGGCGATCGGAGCGCGCCCGAAAGTCGCCGTGCCCGCCCGTGGGGCTGAGCGCCGGGCCGCTGACGAACAGGCGCGGGCCGACCACGGTGCCGTCCATGCCGTCCGCCACCGCCTGCTTGAGCGCCCAGTCGGCACCACCGGCATCGCGCACGGTGGTGAAGCCCCGGCGCAGCATGCCGCGCAGGATGGGCAGCGTGCGCAAAGCCAGCGTGGTGCTGGGCGTGCCCGCCAGCAGGCCCAGGTTGGTCTGCGAAAAGGTCACGTGCGCGTGACAGTCGATCAGCCCCGGCATCAGCGTGCGTCCACCGCCATCGATCACGCGGGCGCCGGGGCTGGCGATGGGCTTGTCGCTCAGCTCGCGGATCGCATCGCCCTCGACCAGCACCGCGTGATCGGGCAGCAGCACGCCGCGCCGCACATCGAGCACGTGGACGTTCTTGAACAGGGTCAGGCTCATGGTGCGAAGTCGACAGTTGGCAGTCGCGGACAATCATGCCATGCACGCCGCCGCGCCCGATCCCATCGCCGCCATCGCCACCGCCCCCGGGCGCGGGGCGGTGGGCATCGTGCGCGTGTCGGGGCGCGGCCTGCTGCCGCTGGCGCGCGCGCTCACCGGGCGCACGCCGGCGCCACGGCATGCCACGTATGGCGCGTTTCTGGACGCCGACGGCAGCCCCATCGACCACGGCCTGGCGCTGTACTTTCCGGCGCCGCAGTCTTACACCGGCGAGGACGTGCTGGAGCTGCAGGCGCACGGCGGCCCGGTGGTGCTGCAGCTGCTGCTGGCGCGCTGCCTGCAGGCGGCCACCGAGCCGGACGCCGCCACCGGCCAGCCGCTGCTGCCGCGCCTGCGCCTGGCGCGGCCGGGCGAGTTCACCGAGCGCGCTTTCCTCAACGACAAGCTCGACCTGGCGCAGGCCGAGGCGGTCATGGATCTGATCGACGCCAGCACCGAGCAGGCCGCGCGCTCGGCCAGCCGCTCGCTGGCGGGCGCCTTCTCGCGCGAGATCGAGCGGCTCACCGACGGGCTGATCCAGCTGCGCATGCTGATCGAGGCCACGCTGGACTTTCCCGAGGAAGAAATCGACGTCCTGTCGGCGCACGACGTGCGCGGGCAGCTATCGAAACTGAAGCAAACGCTGCAGGGCGTGCAGGCGCGGGCGCGCCAGGGCGCGCTGCTGCGCGAGGGCATCCAGGTGGTCATCGCCGGCCAGCCCAACGCCGGCAAGAGCAGCCTGCTGAACGCGCTGGCGGGCGCCGAGCTGGCCATCGTCACCCCCATTGCCGGCACCACGCGCGACGTGGTGCGCCAGACCATCCAGATCGAGGGCGTGCCCCTGCACGTGCTGGACACCGCCGGCCTGCGTGCGGCGGGCGACGCGGTGGAGCAGATCGGCATCGAGCGCGCGTGGCAGCACATCGAGCAGGCCGACGCCGTGCTGTGGCTGCACGACCTCACGCGCCAGGGCGACGCCGGCTACGCCGCCGGCGAGCAGCACATCGCGGACGGCCTGGCCGCGCGTGGCGCGGCCGGCGTGCCGCTGCTGCACCTGTGGAACAAGCATGACGCCGCGCCCCATGCCGCGATTCCGCCCGACGGCATCGCTCTCTCGGCGCGCACCGGCGAAGGCCTGGACGCGCTGCGCCAACGCCTGCTGGATCTGGCGGGCTGGCAGGGCGGCGCGGGCGAAGGGCTGTTCATCGCGCGTGAGCGCCACCTGCAGGCGCTGGCGCGCGCTGCTGCGCATTTGGAAGCGGCCAGCGCTCATCTGGCGGGCGCCGTGCCCATGCTCGAGCTGCTGGCCGAGGAACTTCGCCTGGCGCAGAACGCCTTGGGCGAGATCACCGGCGCCTTCAGCGCCGACGACCTGCTGGGCGTGATCTTCGCGCGCTTTTGCATCGGCAAATAGCGGGGTTTTGTTCAGCGCACCGTGTAACTGATGTGGAGCATCAGCCCCGCGTTGCCCAGGATGTTGACCTGTGCGCTCCAGTTCTTGGTGAATTCGTAGCCCACCGCCGGGATGGCCGTCACGCCCCAGCCGCTTGGGTTGTTGAACGGAATTTTCTTGTGGTAGGGCGCCTTGTAGCCGTGGATGACCCCGCCTGTCAGCTTGATGAACAGCCCCGGCGCGCTGTCCAGCGGCCGAAACCGCCAGCCGTAATACAGATACTGGGTCGGCTGGCCAAAGGAGTTCTTGAACAAGGCCAGGCCGGCGCTGTGGCGCTCGTCCAGCGCTTTTTCGGCCTGCAGCAGCCAGACGTGGGAATGCCTTTGCGTGTCCGGCTCCCAGTCGTGTTCCTTGCGGGCGTCCGAGTAATGCAGGCTGTAGGGTGACACGCCGAAGGTCCAGCCGGCCAGCGTGGAGCCCGGCGCGGCAGCCTCGGCGGGTTGGGCACCCGCGCTGCAGCATGCCAGCAGGCCGGCAAGGCCCAATGAAGCGGCGGGAAGGTGCATGGAGCCGTCGTCGTTCGGCGCCACAGGCGGCGCGGTTGAAGGGGCGCTTATTTTCCATGGGCATGTTTCATGGGCCTGCCCCCGGTTGCAAAAATGAATGTCATTTGCCAAGAGTTTCTGCGCTGGCGGGGCACCCCCTGGCTGGCCTTGGCGGGGTATCCGCGCCCGCAGCGGTCTTTTTGTGCTTGCGCTACCGTGAGGCGCCCCTTCCCAACCGTTTTGAGGAGAACTTCCGATGGAGCCGACCCGTCCCAGCGCATGGCTCGAAGCGCAGCACCGCCAGATCGACGACGGCCTCAAGGCCGCGCTGCGCGGCAGCGCCCGTGGCGAGGTGCTGGCCGATGCGCTGCGTTTGCTGCAAGAGCACATCCACCTGGAAGAGGCGGTGTTGTTTCCGCCGCTGGAGCGCGCGGGCCTGACCATGCCGATCTTCGTCATGCAGCGCGAGCACGGGCAGATGTGGCCGCTGATCCAGATCCTGCTGGCGGCCGATGCGGCCGCGGTTCAGGAGCCGGGCCGCGAGCTGTTCCAGATGCTGCAGGTCCACAACCCGAAGGAGGAGCAGATCCTCTACCGCGCCGCCGACCAGCTGCCGCAGCAGACCGAGGATGGCGCGCTGCTGCGCGCGTTGCAGGACGCGCGCATGCCCGAAGGCTGGTCCTGCGCGATGGCGCCGCGCTGAGGCCTTGGCCGTTCAGCGTGGGCGCGGATAGTCGTCCTTGAAACCCAGCGCGCGCGACATCTGCTCGCCGCACTGCACCACCAGCGCCCGAAAGTGCTCGGCATTGCGTTCGTAGCGCGCCGTGGGCCCGGCCATGCCCACGGCCGCGTGCAGTTGGCTGGCGCCATCGAAGATCGGGGCTGACACGCCGGTGGCGCCCTCGATCGAGCCGCTGCTGCTGGCGCAGCCGTCGGCGCGAATGCGGCGCAGCGCCTGCTGCAAGGCCGTGCGGCTGGTGATGGTGTGATGCGTGACGGCTGTCAGGGGCGTGGCCTCCATGTACCGACGCTGCCGCTCGGTGCTGCTGAAGGCCAGCATGGTCAGCCCCAGTGAGGTGGAATACAGCGGCCGGTGCGCGCCCACGTTGGCCGAATAGCGCAGCCAGCTGCTGGCCTCGATCACGTCCACATAGACCAGCTCGCGCCAATCCTTGCTGGGGACGCCCACCATCACCGTCTCCTGGCAGGCCTTGTGCAGCTCGGCCAGCCAGGGGCGCATGTTCCCGGGGAAGGCATCAGTCTTCTGGATCATGGCCGCCAGGCTGTAGGTTTCCTGCCCCAGACGGTGGTGGCCGCTTTCCGACATCACGTAGCCGCCGCCCTCCAGCGCGCGTAACAGGCTGAACAGGCTGGTCTTGGGCAGTTGCAGCGCCGCGCTCAGCTCGGCCAGAGATAGGCCGTCACGGTGGCGGGCCAGCACAGTGATGACCTGCATCACGCGCAAGGGCGCGCGCGGCGGCGCGCTGCGGTCAGTGTCGTCTGTGGTAGGCATGCGATGGGCACCTGGGTGGATTTGAAGAAGCCAACGCCGCGCTCAGGATAAACCCTTGCCCGGGTTGACAGCCGGGCGCGGCAATTTCCATAATTCTTATACAAGAACAAACATTCTTATATCAGAATAAACCCCGAATTTGCAATCCAGCCCATCCATGTCTTTTGAAACCACTCCCGAGCAGCAGGCCATCCGCCAGGCGGTGTTGCAGTCGTGCGCGCCCTTTGGCGAAGACTATTGGCTTGAGCACGACCGCACGGGCGAATTCCCGCACCAGTTCTATGCTGCCATGGCGCGCGCCGGCTGGCTGGGCATCGCCATTCCCGAGGCCTATGGCGGCTCCGGTCTGGGCGTGACCGAGGCTGCACTGATGATGCAGACGGTGGCCGCCACCGGTGCCGGCATGAGCGGCTGCTCGGCCTTTCACATCAACATCTTCGGCCTGATGCCGATCGTGGTGTTCGGCACCGAGGAGCAAAAGCGCCGCTTCCTGCCGCCCATGGTGCAGGGCCAAGTCAAGTCGTGCTTCGGCGTGACCGAACCCAACACCGGCCTGAATACCACGCAGCTCAAGACCCGCGCCGTGCGGCGCGGTGACCGCTACGTGGTACACGGCCAGAAGGTGTGGATTTCCACCGCCCAGGTGGCCGACAAGATCCTGCTGCTGGCGCGCACCACGCCCATCGAGGAATGCAAGAGCCACAGCCATGGCCTGTCGCTGTTCTACACCGACCTGGACCGCAGCAAGATCGCCGTGCGCCTGATCGAGAAAATGGGCCGCAAGGCGGTTGACTCGAACGAACTGTTCATCGACGGCCTGGAAATCCCGGTGGAAGACCGCATCGGCGAGGAAGGTCAGGGCTTCAAGTACATCCTGCACGGCATGAACCCCGAGCGCGTGCTGATCGGCTCCGAGGCCATTGGCATTGGCCGTGTGGCACTGCGCAAGGCGGCAGCCTATGCCAACGAGCGCGTGGTGTTCGACCGCCCCATCGGAAAGAACCAGGGCATCCAGCACCCGCTGGCCGCCAACTGGATGGAGCTGGAGGCCGCGCATCTGATGATGCTCAAGGCCGCCTGGCTGTATGACCACGGGCGTGACTGCGGCGCCGAGGCCAACGCCGCCAAGTACCTGGGCGCCGAAGCCGGCTTTCACGCCTGCGAGCGCGCCATCCTCACGCACGGCGGCTTCGGCTATGCCAAGGAATACCACGTCGAGCGCTACCTGCGCGAGGTCATGATCGCGCGCATCGCGCCCGTCAGCCGCGAGCAGATCCTGTCCTACGTCGCCGAGCGCGTGCTGGGTTTGCCGAAATCGTACTGAGCGCCCCGTATGTCCGACCTCACCCCTGAACGCAGCTGGCTCGAGGCGCTGGAGCAAGGACGCTTCTTGCTGCAGCGCCGTGTCAGCACCGGCGTTTTCATCTTTCCGCCGCGGGTGGCCGAGCCGTGCACCGGCGCCACCGACCTGCAGTGGGTCGAGGCCAGCGGCGCGGGCGTGGTGTACTCGGTTACCGTCATCGCGCCGCGCCCGCCGGCTGAGCCCTACACCGTGGCCCTGATCGACCTGGCCGAAGGGCCGCGCGTGATGGGACGTGTGGAAGGCGTGGCGCCCGAGAATGTGTGCATCGGCCTGGCGGTACAGGCGCGGGTGGGCCGCATCGACGGCGTTCCGGCGCTCTTGTTTACCCCACGGGAGGGCGAGCATGCGTGATGCCTTTCCGCGCGCGGCCACGGCCATCGTTGCCACCGCCACCCATGGCATCGGCGAGGCCCCGGGCCAAAGCGCCATGGAGCTGGCCGTGCACGCCAGCCTGCAGGCCCTGGGCCGCGTGGGATTGACGCCGGTTGACGTCGATGGCCTGTTCATTGCCCTGCCGCAGGACTTTTTTGCTGGCTTGGGGCTGGCCGAATACCTGGGCATACGCCCGCGCCTGACCAACAACAACCGCGTGGGCGGCTCGTCCTTTCAAACCTATGTGCTGTGGGCTGCATTGGCGCTGGCCACCGGCCAGTGCGACGTGGCGCTGATCGCTTACGGCAGCAACCAGCGCAGTGCCAGCGGCAAGCTGCAAAGCTCGCTCAAGCCCTCGCCGTTCGAGGCACCATACCAGGCGTTGGTGCCTGCCTCGGCCTACGCGCTGGCGGCCGCGCGCCACATGCACCAGTTCGGCACCACGCGCGAGCAACTGGCCCAGGTGGCGGTGGCCGCGCGTCAGTGGGCGCAGCTCAATCCCGAGGCCTTTGTGCGCGAGCCGCTGAGCGTGCAGCAGTGCCTGGCCGCGCGCATGTTGTCGGCGCCCCTCACGGTGCGCGACAGCTGCCTGGTGACCGACGGTGCCGCCGCGCTGGTGATGACACGCGGCGACCGAGCACGCGAACTGTGCCTGCATCCGGTGTATGTGCTGGGTGCGGCCGAGGCCACGCAGCACCGCATGATCTCCACCATGCCCGATTTGACGGTGACGGCAGCCGTCGATTCCGGCGCGCGCGCCTATGCCCAGGCCGGCATCGGCCCGCAGGACGTGGATGTGGTGCAGCTGTATGACGCCTTCACCATCAACACCCTCTTGTTTCTGGAAGACCTGGGCTTTTGCCCCAAGGGCGAGGGTGGGCGCTTTGTCGAGGACGGGCGTATCGCTCCCGGTGGCTGTCTGCCGGTCAACACCAATGGCGGTGGACTGTCCTGTGTGCATCCGGGCATGTATGGGCTGTTCACCCTGGTCGAGGCCGCGCGCCAGCTGGCCGGCGAAGCCGGCGCGCGCCAGGTCGCGGGCGCCGAGATTGCGCTGGCGCATGGCAACGGCGGCGAGCTGTCCAGCCAGGCCACGGTGATTCTCGGCACAGACGCAAGCCGATGACGATCAACACGAGGAATATGGACGTGACAACACAAGGTATGCTGCAAGGCAAGGTGGTGGTGGTGACGGGCGCGGGCAACGGCATTGGCCGCGCCATCGCGCTGGCCATGGCGCGCGAGCAGGCGGCGGTGGTGGTCAACGACATCGGCACCGGTCTCTCGGGCGAGGGCCGTGACGCCACGCCGGGCCAGCAGGTGGTGGATGCCATTTGCGCCGCGGGCGGGCGGGCCGTGCTCAGCACCGACAGCGTGGCCGAGGCCGCCGGTGCCGAGCGTATCGTGCAGTCCGCGGTCGATGCCTTCGGGCGCATCGACGCCGTGGTCAACAATGCCGGCATCCTGCGCGACGCCATCTTTCACAAGCTCAGCGTGGCCGACTGGGAGGCCGTGATCCAGGTGCACCTGCACGGCAGTTTCTACATGAGCCGCGCGGCGGCGGGCTTCTTCAAGGAGCAGCAGTCCGGCGCCCTGGTGCACATGACTTCCACTTCCGGCCTCATCGGCAACCTGGGGCAGGCCAACTACTCGGCGGCCAAGCTGGGCATCGTGGCGCTGTCCAAGTCCATCGCGCTGGACATGGCGCGCTTCAACGTGCGCTCCAACTGCATCTCGCCCTTTGCCTGGAGCCGCATGACCAGCTCGGTTCCCACCGATACGCCCGAGAAGGCTGCGCGCGTCGAGCGCAACAAGCAGATGACGCCCGAGAAGATCGCGCCGGTGGCCGTGTACCTGGCCAGCGACGCCGCACAGCACGTCAACGCGCAGGTGTTTGCTGTGCGCAACAACGAGATTTTCCTCATGAGCCAGCCGCGCCCGCTGCGCTCGGTGCACAGCGGCGAGGGCTGGACGCCGCAGTCCGTGGCCGAGCACGCCATGCCCGCGTTGCGCGGCAGTTTTGTCGGCCTGGAGCGCTCCAGCGACGTGTTCAGCTGGGACCCGATATGAACAACGTCCACGCCATGCCAGCGGTCGACTTGAGCTGCCTGATGGCGCCCGGCAGCGTGGCCGTGGTCGGCGCCTCCAGCGACCCGCGCCGCATCGGCGGGCGACCCATCGACTGGATGCGCCGTGGTGGCTTTCGGGGCGCGATCTACCCCGTCAACCCCACGCGCGCCGAGGTGCAGGGTCTGCCGGCGTTTGCTTCCGTCGAGGCACTGCCGCACACGCCGCAGGCCGCCATCGTTGCCGTGCCCGCGCCGCAGGTGCTGGAGACGGTGCAGGCGTTGGGCGCGCGCGGCGTACGCGCGGCGGTGGTGTTCAGTTCCGGTTTCGCCGAGGTGGCGGGCGCGGGCGCCGCGCTGCAGGTGCAGGTGGCGGCTGCGGCGCGGTGCCATGGCATGCGCCTGCTGGGGCCCAATTGCCTGGGTCTGTTCAACGCCGCCATCGGCTGGTATCCCACTTTCACCTCCGCGTTCGAGGGCGGCTGGCCCCTGCCCGGGCGCATCGGCGTGGTCAGTCAGTCGGGCGCCTTCGGCTCTCACCTGATCACGCTGGCGCGCGCGCGCGGCATTGGCACGCCGCAGTGCGTCACCACCGGCAACCAGGCCGACGTGACGGTGGGAGAGATCATCCACTGGTATGTCGACGACCCCGAGGTGGACGTGATTGCCGCCTACGTCGAGGGTGTGACGCGCGCCGAGGTGTTCGTCGATGCCTTGGCCGCCGCGCAGCGGGCGCGCAAGCCCGTCATCCTGCTCAAGGTGGGGCGCAGCGCCGTGGGCCACCATGCGGCGCAGTCGCATACTGCCTCGCTGGCGGGCGACGATGCCGTGACCGACGCCGTGCTGCGCGAGTTCGGCGTGCTGCGCGCGCGCTCGGCTGAGGAACTGCTGGACTTCGCCTACGTCGCCACGCGCAAGATCTATCCGGCCACCAACACACTGGGCGTAGTCACCGTCAGTGGCGGCGTGGGCGTGCTGATCAGCGACATCGCCGAGGACGAGGACCTGGCCATGCCACCCATGCCCGAGGCTGCCCAGCAGCGCCTGCGCGCATTGCTGCCCTATGCGTCGCCCGTCAACCCGGTGGATTGCACGGCCCAGGCCGTCAACGACGACACCCTGGTGCGCCGCTTCACCGAGACCATGGTGGCAGAAGGCGGCTACACCTCGGTGCTGAGCTTTTATGCCCAGCTGGCCGATGCGCCCGGCGCGGCCGAGCGCCTGCTGGCCGACCTCGCTGCGGTCAGGCGCCAGTATCCCGATCGTCTCTTTGCGCTCTCGGCCACCATGTCCGCCGAGCGCCAGCGCGCCTACGACGATGCTGGCCTGGTGGTGCTGGAAGACGCCGCCCGTGCCACCCGCGCCCTGGCTGCCATGGGTCGGCTGGGCGCCGGCTTTGCGCAGGCGCGTGCGCCTTTCAACCCACCGGGCGCGGTCATCATGCTGCCGCCAGGGCCCCTGTCCGAGGCCCAGGCCAAGGCCGTGCTGGTGCAGCACGGTATCGCCATCGCGCCTGAGCACCTGTGTCCGGATGCGGATGCTGCCGTGCAGGCGGCGCGGGCGCTGGGCTGGCCGGTGGTGCTCAAGATCGTCTCGCCCGACATTGCGCACAAGACCGAGATCGGCGGCGTGCTGCTGGGCGTGCAGGATGAGGGTGCCGTGCGCGCCGGCTTCCGCGAGCTGCTGGCGCGCGCGGCCCACCACGCCCCGGCCGCGCGCATCGATGGTGTGCTGGTGGCGCGCCAGCTTCAGGGTGGCGTCGAATGCATTCTGGGCGTGCAGCGCGACCCGGTGTTTGGCCCCGTGGCGCTGTTTGGCCTGGGCGGCATTTTTGTCGAGGCCATGCGCGACGTGGTCATGCGTCGCTGCCCGTTTGACGAAGCCGAGGCCGAGTGCCTGATCCGCTCGATCCGCGGCGCCGCGGTGCTCACTGGCCTGCGCAATCGGCCGCCCGCCGACATCGCGGCGCTGGCGCGCATGCTTTCATACCTGTCGGTGTTTGCGCATCAGGCGCAGGCCAGCCTGCAAAGCATTGACCTCAACCCGGTGCTGGCCCTGCCCGAGGGCCAGGGCGCGTTTGCACTGGACGCCCTGGTGCAGACCCGCGCCGCCGAAAGCGAGGAGAGCGAGGCATGACGGCGCGCCACGACTTCCACGGCCGCACGGTGTTTGTCTCGGGCGGCACCAGTGGCATCAACCTGGGCATCGCGGATGCCTACGCCGCCGCCGGCGCGCGCGTAGCCGTGATGAGCCGCAACGCCGAGCGCGTGGCCACGGCGCGGGCGCAATTGGCGCGCCACGGGGGAGCCGTGCTCGGCCTGGTGGGCGACGTGCGCGACGCGGCACGAGTGAAGCAGGTGCTCACCGAGGTGCATGCGCAGTGGAGCGTCATCGACGTGCTGGTGTCCGGCGCGGCGGGCAACTTTCTGGCGCGCGCACTGGATCTGTCGCCCAACGGCTTCAAGGCGGTGGTGGACATCGACTTGGTGGGCACCTTCCACGTGTTGCGCGCAGCGCATCCCTTTTTGCGCCAGCCGGGTGCGTCCATCATCAACATCTCGGCGCCGCAGTCCTACAACCCGGCGCCCATGCAGGTGCACGCCTGCGCCGCCAAGGCTGGCATGGACCAGGTGATGCGCGTGCTGGCCATGGAGTGGGGCGCGCAGGGCATTCGCGTCAATTCCATCGTGCCGGGACCGATCGAGGGCACCACCGGGCTGGCCAAGCTGGCCTCGGACGCAGCACGCGCGCGCATGGCCCAGCGCGTGCCGCTGGGGCGCCTGGGGCGGATACAGGACATTGCCGCCATGGCCTTGTTTCTGGGCTCGGACGAGGCCAGCTACATCACCGGCGCGCTGTTGCCGGTGGACGGCGGCATCTCGCTGCTGGGTGCACGCAACCACGCGCTGGAGGAGGACACACCATGACCCCGGAGATCCTGCAAGCGAGCGTGGAGAGCGGCGTACTGGTGCTGCAAATGTGCTGCCCCGAGATGCGCAACGCGCTCAGCGCTGAGATGAAGCAGGCCCTGCACGCCCAGGCGCGCCGATTCGTGGACGACGACAGCCTGCGCTGCCTGCTGCTGACCGGGTGCGAGCAGGTGTTTTGCGCCGGCGGCGACTTGCGCACCATGCAAAGCGACCGCAGCACCGTGGGCGTGCGCCGGCGCATGGCGCTCACGCACGCCAGCATCCGCTTGCTGGCCGAGTGCGAAAAGCCCGTCGTCACCGCGGTCAACGGCGCGGCCGTAGGCGCGGGCCTGTCGCTGGCGTTGATGGGCGACGTGGTGCTGGCCGCCGAGGATGCGTACTTCATGGCTGGCTTTGCCAACGTTGGCGTGCTGCCCGACATGGGCCTGTTGTATCACCTGCCGCGCACCGTGGGCCGCGTGGTGGCCAGCGATCTGCTGCTCACCAACCGCCGCGTCGATGCGCCCGAGGCCCTGGCCCTGGGCCTGGTCAGCCGGGTGCTTCCGCAGGCCGATTTCGCGGCCCAGGCCCTGGCGCTGGCGCAGCGCATTGCCGCCGGCCCGGGCGTGTCCTTCGGTCTGGCGCGCGCCCTGATGGCCGGTTCGTACAAGGACAGCTTTGGCGAGTTCCTGCTCAAGGAAAGCCTGGGGCAGGTCGTGGTGTTCGGCACAGAGGACTTTGCCGAGGGCGTGAACGCCTTTCTTGGCAAGCGCAAGCCGCGTTTTTCCAGTCGATAGATCCTCGTTGATGAGTTCCCATTTCAAAGGAGACAACATGCCCATCGTGAAGAAGATCATCCGTGCCGCCGTCGCCTGCTCCGGCGCGTTGCTTCTGGCCGGCGCTGCGCTGGCTTACCCCGACAAACCGATCAGGCTCATCGTGCCCTACGCGCCCGGTGGCATCACCGACAGCCTGGGTCGTGCCCTGGCCGAGGGCGTGTCGCGCGAGCTCAAGCAACCCATCGTCGTCGAAAACAAGGCCGGTGCCAGCGCCATGATTGGCACCGGCATGGTGGCCAACGCACCGGCCGACGGCTACACGCTGCTGATGGCCTCCAACGGCAACATGACGGTGACGCCGCTGGTGATGAAGAACTTGACCTATGACCCGATCAAGGCGCTCCGTGTCATCGCTATCGTTGGCGAAATTCCCACCGTGGCGGTCACCAACCTGCAGACGCCGGTGACCGACCTGCGCGCATTTGCAGCGTACGCCAAGGCCAACGACGGCAAGCTCAACTACGCCTCGCTGGGGCAAGGCAACGTGCTTTATCTGACTGTTCGCAAACTCGAGAGCGAGTTGGGCATCCGAATGACCGAAGTACCTTACAAAGGCAGTGCTCCATCGCTCACGGCCCTGATGGCCAACGATGTTCAATTCTATGTTGACGTACTGCCGGGCGCCCTGCCATTCATCCAGAGCGGAAAACTCAGAGCGTTGGCCGTTCCTGGTGACAAGCGTATTCCCTGGTTGCCCGATGTCCCGACGCTGCAGGAAGCAGGCTACAACAAATTTCACGCCGCCAGTTGGTTGGGCTGGGCCGTACCCGCGGCCACGCCGGGGGATGTCGTGGTCAAACTTCAGGAGGCGATCGCGCGCTTTGCGAAGGATGAAAACTTCCGCGCCACCTTCACCAAAGCTGGCATGCTGATGCTGCCGCCAATGACGCCCACCCAGGTGGATGAATACCTCAAGGCCGACCGCGAGCGCTGGGGTTCGCTGATTCGCGAGCACAACATCTCCATCGACCAATAGTCATGCACCGCCACGAGTTGGATTCCGAGCGTGCCTTGCGCACCGAGGTGCGAGGGTTTCTGCGCGAGGCACTGCCTGCGCAGCTGCGCGCCAAGGTGTTAGCCCACGAGTCCCTGGGCAAAGCCGACTACGTGGCTTGGCAAAACATCCTGAACGCCCGCGGCTGGCTGGCACCAGCGTGGCCTGTCGAGCGTGGTGGTACCGGCTGGACACCGCGCCAGATCTACGTGTTTGAAGAGGAATGCTGGATGGCTGGCGCGCCCGAGGTGTTTGCCTTTGGCCCCAAGATGCTGGCGCCGGTGCTGATGCAGCATGGAACCAAAGCGCAGCAGGATGAATGCCTGCCGCGCATTCTCAGCAGCGCCGACTGGTGGTGCCAGGGCTATTCCGAGCCAGGTGCCGGCTCCGACCTGGCCGCGCTGCGCACGCGCGCGCGCATCGAGGGTGAGTACCTGGTGATCGACGGCCAGAAGACCTGGACCACCTACGCGCACTGGGCCAACCGCATGTTCTGCCTGGTGCGCACTGACACGCAGGCCAAGCCACAGGAGGGCATCTCCTTCGTGCTGATGAACATGGACACGCCCGGCATCACGGTGCGCCCGCTCATCCTGCTGGACGGCGTGCACGAGGTCAACGAGGTGTTCTTCGAGCAGGTGCGGGTGCCGCTGGCTAACGTGGTGGGACGGCTCAACCAGGGCTGGACCTGCGCCAAGGCGCTGCTGGGCCACGAACGCTTCAACGCCGGCAAGATCGGCCGCTCGTTGCGCGAGTTGGCGCTGCTCAAGCGTCTGGCCTCGGAGCCCGACGCGCTGGGCCGCCGCCTGCTGAACGACGTGCGCTTTGCCGAACGCATCGCTGCCGTCGAGGTGGATCTGCTGGCGCTGGAGCAGACGACGCTGCGCCTGATGGCCGCCGCGCAGGCTGGCACCAGCATGGGCGTGGAGCCATCCATCCTGAAGATTCGCGGCACCGAGATCGCGCAGCAGCTTTCCCTGCTGCTGGTCGAGGTGCTGGGGCCAGGCCCCGGCGCGATCGATGGCGCCCTGCCCGCAGCCTTGGTGCGCCAGTACCTCAACTGGCGCAAGCTGTCGATCTACGGCGGTTCCAACGAAGTGCAGCGCAACATCATCGCCAAGTTTGCCCTTGGGCTGTGAACCTCGCCATGTCCACGCACCCTACTTCCTCCGAGCACCAGGCGCTGCACGACAGCGCCACGCGCTTTCTGGCCGGACTGGCCGACTTCGCGCGCCAGCGACAGCGACAGCAGACCGGCGATTGGCGCCTTGACCGCGCGCTGTGGCACCAGTTCGGTCACCTGGGCTGGCTGGGCGTCATGATGCCCGAGGCCTACGGTGGCCTAGGCCTGCCGGCGGGCGACGCGCTGACCATCATGCAGGCCATGGGCGCGCACTTCGTGCCCGAGCCCTACGCCGCCAGTCTGGCCGCGGCCCAGTTGCTGCAGGATCTGGGCAGCACCGCGCAGCAGGCGCGCTGGTTGCCTCGCGTGTGCACCGGGACGGCCCTGCTGCTGCCGGCGCACGCCGAGCCTGGCGCTGGCTACGCGTTGGCCTGCGTGCAAACGCACGCGCAGTCGGTGGGCGATGGCTTTCGCCTGGAAGGGCGTAAGTCGGCCCTGCCCTGGGGGCCGAACGCCGATGGCTGGTTGGTTTCGGCGCGCAGCGCCGGCGCCGTGGGCGATGCCGTAGGCATCAGCCTGTTCGTGCTGGAGCGCGGCACGCCGGGTCTGCGCTGGGAGCAGCCTGCCACCGGCATCGCCGGCGAACCCGTGGCCGACTTGATTCTGGAGGGCGTCCAGGTTCCCGCGGACGCCTTGCTGGGCGAGTTGGGCCAGGCCTGGGCCGCCCTGGAGGCTGCGCACGAACTGCTGCTGGCCGCCGCCTGCGCCGAGGCCGTGGGCACGCTGCAGGCCGTCTTGGACGCCAGCTGCGAATACGCCAGGACACGTCGGCAATTCGGCGTTGCCTTGTCGAGTTTTCAGGTCATCGCGCACCGGCTGGTGGACATGTTCACCCAGGTGCAGCTGGCGCATTCTATGGCCGATCTGGCCGCTGCCACGCTGGCCCAGGCCGGCCCCCAGCGGCACCTGCGCCTGGCCGCCTGCAAGGCGCAGATCAGCGCGGCCTGTCGCTTTGTGGGTGAGCAGGCGGTGCAGATCCACGGCGGCATCGGCATGACGGACGAACTGGCGCTGTCGCACCAGGTGCGGCGCCTGTTGGCCATAGACCGGCGCCTGGGCGACCGCTTTCATCATCTGGGCGTGTTGGCTGCCAGCGTGCAGGGCGGTGCAGGCCTGTACGGCGTGCAGGAGCTGGCTGCATGAGCGCGCCGGGCAGCTCCCAAGCGCGAATCCCGCAGCGCATGGCGCGGAGGATGGTTCGGTGAACGTCATGAGTCCCTTGCACGGCACGCGCATCATCGACATGACCTCGGTGCTCATGGGCCCGTTTGCCTCGCAAACCTTGGCCGATATGGGTGCCGATGTGATCAAGATCGAGGCCCCGGTCGGCGACGTGGTGCGCCAGATCGGGCCGGCGCGCCACGCCGGCATGGGGCCGATCTTTCTCAATACCAACCGCAACAAGCGCAGTGTGGTGCTCGACCTCAAGCACCCCGAGGGCGTAGCGGCCCTGAAACGCCTGCTGGTGGATGCCGACGTGCTGATGTACAACGTGCGTCCCCAGGCGATGGCGCGCTTGGGGCTGGATTACGACAGCGTGCGTGCGATTAACCCGCGCCTGGTGTACGCGGGCCTGTTCGGTTTTGGGCAGGATGGGCCCTACGCCGCGCGCCCGGCCTATGACGACCTGATCCAGGGCGCCGCCACCCTGCCACACCTCATGGCGCGCGCCAGTGGCGACATCCCGCGTTACGTGCCCACGGCCATGGCCGACCGCATCGTCGGCCAGACGGCGGTGGGCGCCATCCTGGCCAGTCTGCTGGCGCGGGGGCGCACGGGCCAGGGTGACCGTGTGGACATTCCGATGTTTGAGACCATGGTGGGCTTTGTGCTGGGGGACCACCTGGGTGGCCTCACTTTTGATCCGCCGCTGGATGAGGGCGGCTACGCGCGGCAGCTCTCGCCCGAGCGGCGCCCCTACCGCACGCAGGATGGCTACATCTGCGCCCTGGTCTACAACGACAAGCAGTGGGCCGGCTTTCTGGCCGGCATCGGTCAGTGCGACTTGCCGCAGCGCGATGCGCGCTTTGCCAGCTTTGCCAGCCGCGCCCAGCATATTGACCACGTCTATGCCTGGCTGGCGCAGGTGTTCGAAGAGCGCCCCACGGCCGAGTGGTTTGCCCTGCTGGAGGCGGCTGACGTGCCCTTCATGCCCATGCACGACCTGCACAGCGTGCTGCACGACCCGCACCTGCAGGCCACCGGTTACTTTGAAACCGTGCAGCACCCCAGCGAAGGGGCGCTGCGCAGCATGCGCATGGCGCCGCGTTGGTACACCCTACAAACGCCGGCGCCCCGTCCCGCCCCGCGGCTGGGCGAGCACACCCTGGAGGTGCTGCGCGAGGCTGGTTTCAGCGCCGCTGAGGTGGCGCAGTTGCTGGCCACGGGCGCCGCAGTGGGCCAGTCCGGCGTGGAGGACGCGGCATGAAGCCCACGGGCCCCTTGGCCGGCCTGCGCGTGGTCGAATTTGCCGGCATCGGTCCCGGGCCGCTGTGCGGCATGCTGCTGGCTGACCTGGGTGCGCAGGTGATCCGGCTCGACCGCCCGGAGCCCAGCGGCCTGGGTATCGAGCGGCCGCCTCGGTTCGACCTGCTGCTGCGCGGCAAGCGTACGTTCAAGCTCGACCTGAAGACCGAGGAGGGCGTGACCTTCGCGCGCGCACTGGTGCGTTGCGCCGACGCGCTGATCGAGGGCTTTCGTCCCGGCACCATGGAGCGCATGGGCCTGGGACCCGAGGTATGCCTGGGCGACAACCCCCGGCTGGCCTATGGGCGCGTGACGGGGTTTGGCCAGCAGGGGCCGCTGGCCCACGCGGCGGGGCACGACCTGAACTACATCGCCCTCACCGGGGCGCTGGATGCCATCGGCCGGCAAGGCCAGCCACCGACGCCGCCACTGAACCTGCTGGGCGATTACGCCGGTGGCTCGCTGTTCCTGGCCATGGGCCTGCTGGCGGCCATTCTGCAGGCGCGCGCAAGTGGAACGGGCCAGGTGGTCGATGCCGCGATGATCGATGGCGTGGGCGCGCTGATGACGCCATTCTTCGGTCTGCATGCGGCGGGTTTGCACGGCGGCGCGCGCGGCACCAACCTGCTGGATTCGGGCGCGCCCTTTTATGACGTGTACCGTTGCGCTGACGGCGAATACGTGTCCATCGCGGCCATCGAGAAGAAATTTCGCGCTGTGCTGATCGAACGCCTGCGCGCCGCCGGCGCCGACGTGGACGGCCTGCCGGATTTCGACGATCGCGCTCGCTGGCCCGAGTTGCGTGCACGCCTGACCGCCATTTTTGCCACCCGGTCCCGCGCCCACTGGTGCACTGCCCTGGAGGGCACGGACGCCTGCTTCGCCCCTGTGCTGGCGCCGCAGGCCACCCCAGCACACCCGCATCACCAAGCGCGCGGCGGTTTCATTCGGGTGGATGGCATTACCCAGCCTGCCCCCGCGCCGCGGTTCAGCGCCACGCCCAGCGGCATGCCCGCTGCGCCGGGCCAGACGGGCGATGCCCGCGAATGGGCACTGGCCTGGGGCGTGCCGGCAGAGGCGCTGGCTCTCATGGATTGAGAAAGGCAAGTCAATGGCAGGACTGTATTTCGAGGAATTTCACGCCGGGCAGAAATTCGTGCATCCCTGGTCACGCACCGTGACCGAGATGGACAACACGCTGTTCTCGTTGCTCACCATGAATCCGCAGCCGCTGCACTTGGACGCGCATTTTGCGGCGCAAACCGAGTGGGGCCAACGCCTGTTCAACAGCCTGTACACGCTGGGCATCCTGGTGGGCATGACGGTGAACGACACCACACTCGGCACCACCGTGGCCAACCTGGGCATGAGTGACGTGCGTTTTCCTCGGCCGGTGTTTCACGGCGACACGCTGCGCGCGCGCACCCAGGTCGTTTCCGTACGCGCCAGCGCATCGCGCCCAGAGTCGGGCCTCGTCGAGTTCGAACACACGGGGCTGAACCAGCGCGACGAGGTGGTGGCCGTATGCCGCCGCACGGCGCTGATGAGACGGAAGCCCGCCGCATGACCGAATCCCTTGCACGGGCCCCGGCTACCGAGGCGCCACCCTGGTACCAGGCGCTGCGCCGCTGGGTCAATGCCATCGATGGGGTGCTGATCGGCATCGGCTGCATCCTGCTGTTCGCTCTGATGTGCCTGGTGGTGGCCGACGTCGGGCGTCGCTACCTTTTCAACGCGCCCATTGCCTGGTCCTACGAGGTGATCAACCACTACCTCATGCCGGGAGTGTTCTTCTACACTGTCTCGCACACGCTCAAGGCGCACTCCCACGTGGCGGTCGACATCCTGCACAACTACGTCGGCACTCGGGTGCGCTATGGTTTCGAGGCGGCGAGCACCATGCTGGCCGTGCCGGTGTTCGCCCTTGCCACCTGGCTGGCCGCCGGCGTGACGCTGGAACAGTACCGGGCGGGTGCACAGGCCAGCAGTGGCCTGGGCGTGCCGTCGTGGACCATCAGCATGGTGTTGCCGGTCGGCTTCGGCATGCTGACGCTGCGCTTGGCACTCAATGCGATCGGCTACGTGGCAACCCTGCTGACCGGCCGCCAGATCACGCCCCTGCCGCCGATCTCCGGCACCGAGGAAGGTGCCGAATGAGCGCAGCCCTGATCACCATCCTGCTGTTCGCACTGCTGGCCATCGGCATGCCGGTGGCCTTCGCGCTGGTGTTCACCGGCGCGCTCGGCCTGTACTGGGTCGGCGGCTGGGAGGCCATGTCGGGTGTGCTGTCCACGGCACCGCTGTCCACCGCCGAGTCCTACGAAATGATCTCGGTGCCGCTGTTCATTCTGATGGCGGAGTTCGTGATCATGAGCGGCGTGGCCGACAAGCTGTTCGCCGCGGCCGCCACCTGGGTCGGGCGGGTGCCGGGAGGATTGGCCATGGCCACCGCTTTGGCCGGCGCCGGCTTTGGTGCCATCTCCGGCTCCAGTACCGCGTCGGCGGCAACCTTGTCGTCCACGACCTTGCCGGCGATGCTCAAGCAAGGCTACGATCCACGCCTGAGCGGCGGCGTGGTGGCGATCTCCGGCACGCTCGCGATGCTGATTCCACCCTCGATCGCGCTCATCCTGTACGGCATCATCGCCGACGTGAGCATCAGCGCCCTGCTGATTGGCGGCGTGATTCCAGGCCTCCTGGTCACACTGGTGATCATCGGCACGGTGCGGGTACTGGTGTGGATCGACCCCAAGGCGGCGCCGCGCGGGCGCGCCTACACGCTGCGCGAGAAGCTCGCATCGCTGCGCGTGGTCGGACCGATGGTGTTCCTGTTCATGGCCGTCACCGGAGTGATCTACACCGGCATTGCCACCCCCACCGAGGCTTCAGGTCTCGGCGCCTTCGGCGCTTTTCTCATCGTGCTGTGGGAACGCAAGTTCACGCGCCCAGCGCTGGCCAAGGCGCTGATGCAGGCAGCCCATGCCAGTTGCATGATCATCATGATCGTCGTCTGCGCCAAGGTGTTCGGCTATTTCTTCACCTTGACGCAGAGCACGCAGATGCTGGTGGCCTGGGTGAGCGGACTGGACGTGTCGCGCTGGGTCGTCCTGGCGCTGATCCTTCTGGGCTATCTCATCCTGGGCTGCCTGATGGACCAGGTGGCAATCCTGATCCTCACCGTTCCCATCATCCTGCCGGTGATCAAGGCACTGGGCTTCGATCCGGTGTGGTTCGGCGTGATCGTCATCGTCATGGCCGAGGTTGGCCTGGTCACCCCGCCAGTGGGTCTGAACGTGTTCGTGGTGGCGCGCTACGCCAAGCGGCCACTGGCCGAAATCTTCGGCGGCGTCTGGCCGCACGTCTTCAGCCACCTGCTGCTGGTGGCTGCGCTGGCGGCGTTCCCGCAGATCATTTTGTGGCTGCCCTCGAAGATGGGCGGATGAGCTTTCAACCCTGAAGGAGACACGACATGACTCGACTGCTTGCAACCGCCCTGGCCGCGGCCGCTCTGTGCGCCGCGGGCGCCGCCACGGCCCAGACCAAGATCAAGATCGCCGATTCGTTTCCGGTCGGCCACTACCTGCCCAAGTACTTCACCACGCCGATGATGGAACGGCTCAAGGCCGATCCGGCGGCCAAGGGCATTGAGTTCGAGTACTACCCGGCGGAGCAGCTCGGCAAGGCCAAGGACCTGCTCTCGCTCACGCAGTCCGGCCTGGTCGATATTGCCTATGTCGGCCCGGGTTTTGTCTCGGACAAGATGCCCCTGTCCGTGGTGCCCGAGCTGCCGCTTCCCTACACCGGCTCGTGTCAGGCGACGATGGCCTACTGGAATCTGGCCAAGCACGGCGGGCTGCTCGACAAAAAGGACTTCGCCCCCAACGGCGTGCGCCTGCTGTTCACCATCGTTTTGCCGCCCTACCAGGTCATCACGCGCAAGCCTTTTGCCAGCCTGAGCGACCTGGATGGCATGAAGATCCGTGCGTCCGGTTCGGCCAAGGAACTGCTGCTGAAGAAACTCAAGGCCGTGCCGGTGTTGATGCCCACACCCGAGGTCTACGAGTCGCTCTCGCGCGGCACCATCGACGGCGTTCTGTTCCCATTCAACAGCCTGGCGCCTTACGGACTCGACAAACTGTCCAAGACCGGCACCATCGGCTCCAACTTCGGCTCCTTCGTCGCCAACTGGGTCATCAGCGAGAAACGCTTCCAGTCCTTGCCGCCAGCGGTACAGAAGGATTTGACCACCATGGGAGAAGAGCTGGTCCAGCGCGTCTGCAAGCAGGTCGAGCAGGACGAGGCCGCCGACATCGAGAAGACCCGGGCCGCGGGCGTCGAGTTGACGCCCTTGTCGAAGGCCGACGAACAAGCCTTGCAGCGTGTTGCTGCCGAAGTCGCCACCGAGTGGGCGCAAAACCTCGACCGGCGCGGCAAGGGCGGTACCGAGGTGCTCAACGCCTTCAGGGCCGGCTTGGGGTTGAAATGAGTCGAGCGAGTCGCCTCCAGGACCGGCGCACGTGATGCAAGCCTTGCAGCTGCAGGAACCGGCACCCGAGGCCGAGGCGCTGCGCGCGCCGGTGCGCGCATTCCTCGACGAAGCCCTGGTCGACATGCCTGCCGACCGGCGCGCCCGTTCCTGGCTGGGTTTCGACGCTGCGTTCAGCCGTGAGCTCGGCCGGCGCGGCTGGATCGGCTTGGCGCTGCCCGCCGAATACGGCGGCGCCGGACAGGATGCGCTGGCGCGCTTTGTCGTGGCCGAGGAGTTGCTCGCGCGCGGCGCGCCGGTGTCGGCGCACTGGATCGCCGAACGCCAAAGCGCGCCCATGATCCTGCGCTACGGATCGGAGGCACAGAAGCGCCTCCACATTCCACGTATCTGCCGTGGCGAATCGTTTTTCGCCATCGGCATGAGCGAACCTCAGGCGGGTTCCGACCTGGCGGCGGTCCGCACACGCGCCACGCACAGCGCCAGCGGCTGGCGGCTGAGCGGTCAGAAGATCTGGACCACCAACGCCCAGCACGCGCACTACATGATCGCGCTGGTGCGCACCTCGGGACAACCGCAGGACCGCCAGCAAGGGCTGTCGCAGCTGCTGTTCGATCTGAGCACCCCCGGCATCACGATCCGGCCGATCGAAGATCTCGCCGGCGACCGGCACTTCTGCGAAGTGTTCTTCGACGATGTGGAACTGCCGGACGATGCACTGATCGGCGAGGAAGGTGCCGGTTGGGGGCAGGTCACAGCCGAGCTGGCCTACGAGCGCAGCGGGCCCGAGCGGATCTACTCGAGCATGGTGCTGCTCGATGCCTGGCTGGCTCACCTGCGCGCCAGCGGGCAGCCAGACGATGCAGCCACTGCTTTGGCAGGCCGCCTGATGGTGCATCTGGCCACGCTGCGTTCGATGTCGCTGGCGGTGACGGCCCGACTCGCCGCAGGGGACAACCCAATGACCGAGGCAGTGCTGGTCAAAGATCTGGGAACCGAATTCGAGCAGTTCGTGCCGAGCGCCATTGCCGCTGTGCTGGCTGCCGGCACGGCGCCGGTGCCGGCCGAGCTGCAGCGCACTTTGGACTACATCACACAGTTTGCCCCTACCTTTTCCCTGCGCGGCGGCACGCGCGAGGTGTTGCGGGGTCTGATCGCGCGGGGGCTGGGGTTGCGATGAACGATCTGGCCGAATCCCTGGATCGTCTGCTGTCCGGGCAATGCCCTCCTCGGCGTGTGCGCGAAATCGAGCGCGGCGCTTCGTCCGCACTGCTGTGGCAGCAGCTGGAGCAATCCGGTTTCCTGGATGCGCTGGTGCCGGCCGAGCGCGGCGGTTCCGGGCTCTGCCTGGCGCAGGCGTTTGAACTGCTGGCACTGCACGGGCGCCATGCCCTGCCGGTGCCGATGGCGCCCACCATGGTGCTGCGTGCGCTGGGTTGCGACGCGTTGCCACGCGAGCTGGGGGCCGTCGTCACCGCAGCGCAGATCGTCGGCGCGCTCGAACGCGTGCTGGAGATGACCGTGGCCTTTGCCAACCAGCGGGAGCAGTTCGGTCGACCGATCGGCAAGTTCCAGGCCGTCCAGCATCAACTCGCGGTCATGGCCGAGCAGGTGGCCGCCGCCCGCATGGCAGCCCAGATTGGCTGCGCCGCCGACGGCCTGCAGCCCGATCGCCTGCGGGCTGCGGTGGCCAAATCGCGCGCCAGCGAGGCCGCCGCCGTGGTAGCGCCGATGGCGCACGCCATCCATGGCGCCATTGGCATCACGGCGGAATTCGACCTGCAACTCTACACCCGCCGCCTGCACCAGTGGCGCGCCGATTTCGGCAGCGAACTGGCCTGGAGCCGCGTGCTGGGCCAGGCCCTGCTGGAGGAAGGCGAGCGCGCGCTGGACTTCATGAGGCAATCACTTCTCCCCGCTTGATCTCGACCCATGAGCAACTTCCTCCTGTACCAGCAAGAAGGCGGCGTCGTCACCTTGACCATGAATGCGCCCGTCACGCGCAACGTGCTCACCGGCAACAGCGCACCGCACGAATTCAGCGAGGCCTGCGCACGCATCAACACCGACACATCGGTGCGCGTCGTCATCCTTACCGGCGCCGGGCCGGCGTTTTCCGCGGGCGGCAACCTGAAAGACATGCAAGCCATGTTCGATCTGACGCCCGCGCAGCTGCGCGAGTGGTACCGCCACGGCGTGCAGCGCCTGGCCCTGGCCGTGTACGGGCTGGAGGTGCCGGTGATCTGCGCCGTCAATGGTCCCGCCATCGGCGCAGGCTGCGATTTGACCACCATGTGCGACATCCGCATCGCTTCCGACCAAGCCACGTTTGCCGAGAGCTTCATCAAGGTCGGCTTGATCTCGGGCGATGGCGGCGCCTGGCTGCTGCCGCGCGTGGTAGGCAAGAGCATGGCTGCCGAACTGACCTTCACCGGCCGCACGCTGGATGCCCACGAGGCACTGCGTATTGGCCTGGTCTCGCGCGTGGTGCCACCAGAGCAGCTGTTGCCTCAGGCGCGGGCGCTGGCCGGGCAAATTGCCGAGCAGCCGGGCGCCGCCCTGCGCATGGCCAAGAAATTGTTGCGCGAAAGTGAGCGGCTGGACTTCGGCCCGTTGCTGGAGTTCTCGGCCAGCCTGCAGGCGCTGGCCCACAAGACGCCACAGCACGTCGAGGCCGTCAATGCTTTTGTTGAAAAACGCAAGCCCGATTTCTCCAGATTTCAAGATTGAGGAAGCAAGTGCCGTGATGATTCGATCCCTTTTCTTTGCGCCCGCCAACCGGCCCGATTTGATCGTCAAGTTCCCCCGGTTTGGCGCCGACTGTTGCGTCATCGACCTGGAAGACGGAACGCCTCCAGGCGAAAAGATCCGTGCAAGGGAGATGCTTGCCAGCACCGTTGCCCAAGTGCGCACAGCCGGTTTGAAAAGCCTGCTCATGGTGCGCGTGAACGTGCCCGATTCGGTGCATTACCTGGCCGATCTGGAGGCCGCTTTCATGGCCGACGTCGATGGTGTCGTGATCCCCAAGCTGGAGGCACCCGAGCAAGCCTTTCCAGCGCAGCACTGGATCACGAGATGCGACGCCGAGGTACCGCGCGCGCAACCGCGCAGCATCGTCGGTGGCATCGAATCGGTGCGTGGCGTCCTGAACGCAGTGGCCCTGTGCCAGGGCGTCGAATCGATGGGTTCGGTGTTCTTCGGCGCCGAGGACTTCGCCGCCGACATCGGCGGGCGCCGCACGCCGCGCGGCGACGAGGTCTACACGGCGCGCTCCATGGTGGTCATGGCAGCCAGGGCGGCCGGCCTGATCGCCATCGACCAGGCGGTGATCGACATCCGCAACGACGCGCTCTTCCTGGAGGACGCGGCGCGCGGCCGCGACCTGGGCTACGAGGGCAAGATCTGCGTTACGCCCGGCCAGGTGAAGCTCGCGCACCGCGCCTTCTCACCCATGGCCGAGGAGCGCGACTACGCCCAGCGCCTGGTCGATACCTACGAGTCCGCCATGGCACGTGGTCTGGGCACCATCGACTTCGAGGGCCGCATGATCGACGGGCCGACGCTGAAACGCGCGCAGCAGGTACTGGCTCTGCCGGTAGAGGGCACCTGATGCGCACCGAAGTCCTCGACCATCTCGACCTGGCGCGCTACATCCGCCCGGGCGATGGCGTGATCTTTCAGCAAGGCTGCGGCGAAGCCCTGGACCTGAGCGAAAAATTCGTCGCGCAGCGCGCCTCCTACAGCGGCGCTCACGTGTTTTTCGGCTCGGGCTTTTCGCGCAGCTTCCGGCCCGAGCATGCCGATCACCTGCGCTTTTCCGGCATTGGCGGCATTGGCACGCTGCGCAAGCTGGCCAGTTGCGGCGCGCTCGACCCCATCCCTTGCCACATCTCGGCCGTCGAGGGTTTACTGCGCGAGCGCATCATCCGTGCCGACGTGGTGATGCTGCAGGTGAGCGAGCCCAACGAGCGTGGCGAGTACAGCTTCGGCCTGGTCAACGACTATGTCCGTGCCGCCATGCAGCAGGCGCGCGTGGTCATTGCCGAGGTGAATCGGCAAATCCCCTGGGCGCACTGCGACCGGCCGCTCACCGCAAGCGAGATCACCGTCGCGGTACCCGCCGACCGCGCCCCGTTGGAGCTGCCTTCTGCCCCATTTGGCGAGCTGGAGCGGCGCATCGCGCATCACCTGGGCGACCTGATTGGCGACCGCGCCACGCTGCAGGTGGGTATCGGCGCCGTACCCGAAGCCATCATGGGCATGCTGCTGGACCGGCGTGAGCTCGGCATCCACTCGGGAATGATCGGCGACTCGGTGGTGGAACTGATGGAGCGCGGCGTCGTCACCAACGCGCACAAGGGCATCGACCCGGGCGTGACCGTGAGCGGCGTGCTGTTCGGCACCCAGCGGCTGTACCACTTCGCGCATCGCAACCCGCAGATTCGCCTGTGTCCGACGAGCTACACGCACCACATCGGCACACTGTCGCGACTGAAGAAATTCGTCTCGATCAACTCGGCGCTGGAAGTGGACTTGACCGGCCAGGTGAATGCCGAGGCCATCGGCAGCGACTATATCGGCGCCGTAGGCGGACAGGTTGACTACGTACGCGCGGCGGCCCAGTCCGGGGGTGGCGTGTCCATCGTCGCCCTGCCCGCCAGCGGCAAGCAGGGCGACTCGAAGATCGTCAGCCGCCTGTCGGGGCCGGTAACCACCGCGCGCAGCGACGTGGACGTGGTGGCCACCGAGCACGGCATCGCCCGCCTGCGCGGACGCAGCCTGCGCGAGCGCATCCGCGCGCTGGTGGCCATCGCGCCGCCCGAGCACCGCGACCGCCTGCTGCGCGAGGCACGCCAGGCCTGGGGAGAAAACGTATGAACCTGACCGAGGAAATCCGCTTCGACGTCGAGGACGGCGGCATTGCCGTCGTCACCATCGACCGCCCCCAGGCCCGCAACGCCATCAACACCGGCGTCATCGAGGGCCTGCGCCTGGCCTGGCAGCGCTTCGCGCACGACGACGCGCTGCGCGTGGCCATCCTCACCGGCAGCGGCGACAAGGCCTTCTGCGCCGGCATGGACCTCAAGCAGGCGGCAGCCACCGGGCTGCGCATACCGCCGCGCGACATGTTCCCGGTGCTGGGCGACACCGTGCGTATCGACAAGCCGGTGATCGCCGCCGTCAACGGCGTGGCCTATGCCGGTGGCTTCCTGTTCGCGCAGATGTGCGACCTGTGCGTGGCCAGCGACAACGCGCTCTTCGGCATTACCGAGGCCAAGGTGGGCCGCGGCATGCCCTGGGCAGCGCCGCTGGCCCGCATGCTGCCGCAGCGCGTGATGATGGAGCTGCTGCTGACGGGCGCGCCCATGTCGGCGCAGCGCGCGCACGCGCTGGGCTACGTCAACGCCGTGGTACCGCTGGCCGAGCTGCGCAATGCCGCGCTGGCCATGGCGCGCACGATTGCCGGCAACGCACCGCTCACCGTACGGGCCGCACGCGAGCTGGTGTATCTGTCCAGCGAGATGGGGCGCTCCGCCGCACTGCGCGCAGCGTACCCGCTGTTCGACAGCGTCTATCTGAGCGAGGACGCGCAGGAAGGCCCGCGCGCGTTCGCGGAAAAGCGCGCGCCGCGCTGGTTTGGACGGTGAAGAAGCGAGGAGGCGAAAAGATGAACAACCAACTGTGCGAGATGTTCGGCATCGAGATGCCGATCTTTGCTTTTTCGCATTGCCGCGACGTGGTGGTCGAGGTATCCAAGGCCGGCGGCCTGGGTGTCCTGGGCATGGCGCGCGCTCACGCCGACCGTGTGGAGGAGGACCTGCGCTGGATCGACGCGCACATCGGCGGGCGCCCCTACGGGGTGGATATCCTGATGCCCTCCACCTACGAGGATGTGGCGCAGGTGGACATCGACGCCCTGCCGGCCGAGCACGTCGCCTTCGTGCAAAAGCTGCTCGACGACGCCGGCATTCCGCGCCTGCCGCCGGAGCAAGCCGCCCACGCCGCCCGCGAGCTGCTCAGCGGATTGCACATGACGCCGCGCGAGAGCCTGCAGATGCTGGAGATCTGCCTGCGTCACCCGATCAAGCTCATCGTCAACGCCCTGGGCAGCCCGCCCAAGGCGCTGGTCGAGCGCGCGCACGCGCAGGGCATCAAGGTCGGCGCGCTGGCCGGGCGCGTCAAGCACGCTCAGCGCCACCGCGACGTTGGCTGTGATCTGGTAGTTGCCGTCGGCACCGAGGCCGCCGGTCACACCGGTGACATCAGCTCCATGGTGCTGTGGCCGCGCATCGTCGATGCCGTGGCGCCGCTGCCGGTGCTGGGCGGCGGGGGCGTCGGACGCGGCCGCCAGGTGGCGGCGGCACTGGCGCTGGGTTGCGAGGGCGTGTGGTGCGGCTCGATCTGGCTGAAGACCGTGCAAAGCGAGCTCACGCCCGAGATCCGCGCCAAGATCTATCGGGCTGGTGAAGGCGATGCCGTGCTCACGCGCACCGTCACCGGCAAGTCTTGTCGCACGCTACGAAATGCCTTCACCGCGGCCTACGAGCGCCCCGACGCGCCCGAGCCGCTGCCAGCGCCGCTGCAGAACATGCTGTGGTGGGCCTACGGCCGAACGCGCGTCGAGCGCGCGCACGCCGAGCCGTTCCTCACCTACCCGGTCGGCCAACTGGTGGGCGACATGAACGAGCAGACTTCGGTGCGCGAAGTGGTGCAGGACATGCTGCTGGAACTGGCCGAGGCGCGCGAACGGCTCGATGCTATGCTGGGCTGAGAAGCTGTGAACGAACCCCTCATGCCTGCCTTGGCCGCCAAAACCCGCACGCTTTTCATTCGCACCTTCTGAGCCGGCAGTTGACGGACCTCAGTTCTCGCCTTTGAACACGATCACCCCGCGCGCATTGCGTCCGGCCTGCAGGTCGGCGAAGGCCTGCGGCGCCTCGGCGATCGGGTAGGTGCGGGTGATGAGCTCGTCCAGCTTGAGCTTGCCGGCCTGGTACAGCCCCAGGATGCGCGGCGCGTCGACGCGCGGGCGGGCTGAGCCGAAGTAGCTGCCGGCGATGCTTTTTTCCTCGAACGTGAGGCTGGCGGTGCGCAGGGTGGTGGTGTCCTTGGGCCGCGCCACGCCGACCACCACCGCCTGCCCGCCCTTGCGCAGCACGCTGTAGGCGGTGGCGGCCAGCTCGCCCGAGCCCACGCATTCGAAGGCGTAGTCGGCGCCGCCGCCGGTCAGCTTGCGCAGGGTCTTGACGATGGCCTCGTCGCCCTTGGAGTTGACCGTGTGCGTGGCGCCCAGGGTCTTGGCCAGGCCGAGCTTGAAGTCGTCGATGTCGACCGCCACCACCATGCGCGCGCCCGCCACCGCCGCGCCCTGGATGGCCGACAGGCCCACGCCGCCGGCGCCCAGCACCACCACCACCGAGCCGGGCGCCACGCGCGCGGTGTTGGTGACGGCGCAAAAGCCCGTCATCACGCCGCAGCCGACCAGCGCGGCCGAGCGCAGCGGCGCGTCGCCGGCGATCTTGATCAGGCTGCGGGTGTCGAGCGTGGCGTACTCGGCCATCACGCCGCAGCCCGAGAACACGCTCAGCGGCCGGCCCTGGGCGTCGCTGGTGCGCAGCGCGCCGCTGGGCAGGGTGGTCAAGGTGCGGGCGCCCAGCTCGCACAGCGCCGGCCGGCCGATGGTGCAGTAGTGGCACATGCCGCACATGGTGACGAAGGACGACAGCACGTGGTCGCCGATGGCGAAGTCGGTCACGCCGGGGCCCACTTCGACCACCACGCCGGCGCCTTCGTGGCCCAGGATCAGCGGCGGGCTGAAGGCGATGGTGCCGTTGGTGGCCGACAGGTCGCTGTGGCACACGCCGCAGGCCGCCAGCTTGATCATCACCTCGCCGGCCTGCGGCGGCGCGACCTCGATCGTCTCGACCACGACCGGCTGGTTCAGTTCGCGGCAAATCACGGCTTGGGCTTTCATGGGTGGGGATCTCCTGGCAAGGCTTGAAGGGTTGGGAAACGGGAGGCCGCGAACGCCGCCGCGTCGGGCGGCGTTCGCCCATGGGGCGCTCAGTGGCCGGCGAAGTCCACCAGCGTGAACAGCGCCAGGCCGGCCTCGCGCAGGCGCTGCGAGCCGCCCAGCTCGGGCAGGTCGACGATGGCGGCGCCTTCGGTCACGGTGGCGCCCAGCTTTTCCAGCAGCTTCTTGCCGGCCATCATGGTGCCGCCGGTGGCGATCAAGTCGTCGATCAGCAGCACGCGCTGGCCGGGGGTCACGGCGTCGGTGTGCAGCTCGACGGTGGCGCTGCCGTATTCCAGCTCGAAGGTTTCCTGCACCGTGGCGTAGGGCAGCTTGCCCTTCTTGCGGATCGGCACGAAGCCCACGCCCAGCTCGTAGGCGATGACCGAGCCGATGATGAAGCCGCGCGCGTCCAGCCCGGCCACCACCTCGGGGCGCAGCTCGGGCGCCATGTAGCGGTGCACGAAGGCGTCGATCAGCACGCGGAACACGCGCGGGTCCTGCAAGAGCGGCGTGATGTCGCGAAACTGCACGCCCGGCGCCGGCCAGTCGGGCACGGTGCGGATGTGCTGGCGCAGGTAGTCGGTGATGGCGAGCGGTGCGGTCATGGGCGGGGTGGGTCTGCGGGCCGGTTGAAGGGCCATTGTGCCGCGCGGAGGGCTCGACGGGGCAGCTCAACGGGCCAAGGCCTGCTCCGCGCGCGACAGCGCCTCGGCCTTGCCCGACAGCACCAGGGTCTCGCCGCCTTCCAGCGTGAAGGCCTCGTGTGCGGCCACGGGCGTGCCCAGGCGGCTGCGCAGGCGCACCACGCGCAGCGCAGCGCCGCCTTCGCCCGCCACCTGGCCCAGCACCTCGGCCAGGCGCCGCCCGGCCGCCGTGGGCGGCACCGTCAGCGTGGCCAGGCGCTCGGCCTCCAGCTCGTCCTCGTGGCTGTCGGCAGCGCCATGGAAGAAGCCGCGCAGCAGGCCGTAGCGCTGCTCGCGATATTGCTGCACGATGTGGATCACGCGCCGCATGGGCACGCCCACCAGCGCCAGCGCATGGCCACCCAGCATCAGCGCGCCCTCCTGCGCCTCGGGCACCACCTCGGTGGCGCCGGCGGCGCGCAGGCGCTCCAGGTCGCGGTCGGTCTGGGTGCGCACGATCACCGGCGTGTGCGGCGCCAGGGCGCGGATGGTGGCCAGGGTCTTGAACACGGTCGGGGTGTCCAGATAGGTCAGCACGACGGCGCTGGCGCGCGCCAGGCCGGCGGCCGTCAGGGCCGGCGCCTTGGTGGCGTCGCCATAGGCCACGGCCTGGCCGGCGGCGCGTGCCTGCTGCACGTGGTCGGGGTCCAGGTCCAGCGCCATGGTGGCGATGCCCTCGTGCTCCAGCATGCGGGCCATGGCCTGGCCGCTGCGGCCGAAGCCGAGGATCAGCACGTGGCCGCTGGTGTTGATCGATTCCACCGCGATGTGCGTCATCTGCAGCGACTGCTGCAGCCATTCGCTGGCCACCAGGCGCAGCACGATGCGGTTGCTGGCCATGATGATGAAGGGCGTGGCCAGCATCGACAGCACCATCGCCGCCAGGACGGGCTGGAACAGCTCGGGCGCCACCAGGCCCTCGCGGCGGCTGAGCGTCAGCAGCACGAAGCCGAACTCGCCCGCCTGCGCCAGGTACAGGCCGGTGCGCAGCGCCGTGCCGGCGCTGGCGCCCAGCGCGCGCGCCAGCGCGGCCACCAGCAGTAGCTTGAAGGCCACCGGCACCAGCAGCAGCACCAGCACCAGCGGCCAGCGCAGCAGCACCTGGTGCACGTCCAGCAGCATGCCGATGGTGATGAAGAACAGGCCCAGCAGCACGTCGTGGAAGGGCCGGATCTCGGAGGCCACCTGCACGCGGAACTCGGTCTCCGAGATCAGCACGCCGCAAATGAACGCCCCCAGCGCCAGCGACAGCCCCGCCTGCTGCGTCAGCCAGGCCAGGCCCAGCGTGAGCAGCAGCAGGTTGAGCATGAACAGCTCCGGGCTGCGCCGGCGCGCCACGACGGTCAGCCAGCCGTGCATCAGGTGCTGGCCGCCCCACAGCAGCAGCGCGATCAGGATGGCCGCCTTCAGCGCCGCCAGGCCCAGCTCGGCCAGCAGCTGCTCCGGCGGCGAGCCCAGCGCCGGGATCAGCACCAGCAGGGGCACCACCGCCAGGTCCTGCAGCAGCAGCACGCCCATCACGCGCTGGCCGTGCTCGGACTCCAGCTCCAGCCGGTC
>OFJB01000200.1_pt1 | contig 33233 bp, 20 predicted proteins | sample 1775081 | NCBI WGS metagenome assembly OFJB01 (sample SAMN08195771, study PRJEB24354) | sludge metagenome | isolation source: initial sludge from phenol fed wastewater aerobic bioreactor | place: India: Nagpur | collected 2016-06-05
CCGGCACGACCGACGTCGAGGTCGACGTTCAGGTGGTCTTCGAGATCGCCGTCGCCGCTGGATAGGTCCGAATCCAGGCCTCAGCGTCGGGACACACGAGAGAGCCAGGGAGCGATCATGATCGCTCCCTGGCTCTCTCGTTCTCAAACCTGCTGGAGATGCCTACATCCCCTGCCTGGCGTCCACCAGGGCGACGAAGGTATCGATATCATCCCGGATCACGTCCAGGCTGGAGGTCCAGAACGCGGACGACCGGATGTCGATCCCGAACCGGGCGGCGAGCGTCGCGGCGTCGGCGCTGCCGGTCGAGGCGAGGAGCTCGTCGTAGGAGGCACGGAATCCCTCCGGATCAGCCTGGTAGCGTGCATAGAGGCCAAGTCCGAAGAGCAGTCCGAACATATACGGGTAGTTGTAAAAGGCAAAGTCCGGCGAGTAGTAGTGCCCCTTCACGGCCCACATGTAGGGATGCAAGGTCGATGCTTCGACCGCATCGCCGTAGGTCTGGAGCTGGGCGTCGTGCATCAGCGCGCAGAGCTCGTCGGCCGAAAGCTGGCCCCTGCCTCGCTTCGCGAAGACGGCCTGCTCGAACAGGAACCGGCTGGAGATATCCACCACGATGGCCAGCGCATCCTGGAGCGACCCTTCGAGAATCGAAAGCTGCTCGTCCGGCGTGCCGCTGGCGATCGCCGCCTTGCGCAGGATGGTCTCGCAGAAGGTGCTCGCGGTCTCCGCGAGGGTCATCGGCGTCGAGCGCTGCTGAATGGGCGAGGCATCCTTCAGGCAGAGGTTGTGGTAGGCATGGCCCAGCTCGTGGGCGAGGGTGCTGACCTCGGAGAAGGTCGGCGCGAAGTTCGCCATGATCCGCGATTCGCCGTCGCGCGTCTCCATGCAATAGGCGCCGCCCGTCTTGCCGGCACGCGGCTCGGCGTCGATCCAGCGCTCCGTGAAGGCCCGTTCGGAGAGGCTACGGAGCTTGTCCGAATAGGTGCCGAACTGCTCGTTGACGAAGGCGACCGCTTCCGGCCAGGGCCACGAGCGCTCCGATGCCGAGAGCGGCGCGTCCAGGTCATACCACGCGAGCGTCTCCAGCCCGAGGGCCTTCGACTTCGCCCGGAGGTAGCGGCGGATGTCGGGGAACGCCTCACGGGCGGCGCCCATCATGGCATCCAGCGTTGCGGCGTCGATGCTGTTCTGGAAGAGCGACTGTGCGAGCGGGCTCTCCCAACCGCGCCGCGCCGCGAGGGTCAGATGCTCGCCCTTCACGCCGTTGAGCGATGCGGCGAGTGCCGTCGACCATTGTTTCCAGGCGGCGATCTCCGCATCGTAGGCGGCCTTGCGAACCGTTCGATCGGCGTCGGCCGAGAGGTTCCGGATCTCGCTGATCGGCAACTCCCGCGCATCGCCGTCGTGTTCGAGCAAGGCGGTGATCTGGGATGACAGATCCTCGTGGAGCCGCCCGAACGCCGATCCGCCGGAGAGCGTCAGGTCCGCGGCGAGGTCCTCCTCGGGCAGGCTCATCAGGTGGGTCGCGGCGATTCGGCTCTGGCGCACCATGAACTCGTGGTCCGCGGCGGCAGCCGAGGACGCGATGAGCGCGTCGGGATCGAGCGTCCCGATCCACGACGTGAAGCGCGTGTCGGTCTTGGCGAGCCGGGAGCCGATGAGCTGGAACTGCCCGAACCGCCGCTGGGCAGCGGCATCACGCGTATCCATGCTCAAGAAGGCGTAGATGTATCCGCCGACCAGCAGTGCCCGGCCCGTAATGTCGTTTGCGAGCGCCAGCGTCCCCTCGAACGCGGCGGTAATGGTCTCCCGCGGGGCGTCCGCCGGGGGAACTTCCGAGACGCGCTGCTCGAAGGCGGCGACCTTCTCCTCGAGCTCCTGGACCGCGGAGTCGAACTCGGGCGAATCGAGACCTGGGAAATAGGGCGTCATGTCCCAGCGGGGAAGCTCGTGCTCGGCAACAAGGTCGGGGGCGATGGCGCTCATGGAGCGAGTCTCCTGGAAAGGGGCCGGTGTGGCGAGTTTCAAGCGGCCATTGTCGGCCGGTGATTTAATCGGTCAAATAGGCAAATATCCAAGCTTGCTTGACGATTCATGAAAGTAAATCCACGCGTCGGACGCGGCTGCGCCCTGCTCGGCCAGGTCAGCGACATGGACCTGCGCCTGCTGCAGGTGTTCAAGGCCGTGGTCGAGTGCGGCGGCATGGCGGCGGCCGAGCTGGAGCTGAACATCGGCATCAGCACCGTCAGCCGCCACGTGAAGGACCTGGAAACCCGCCTGGGCCTGGCCCTGTGCCGGCGCGGGCGCGCGGGCTTTGCCGTGACGGCCGAGGGCCAGCGCGTGTACGACGAAACCCTGCGGCTGCTGGCCGCGGTCGATGGCTTTCGCGCCAGCGTTCATGACCTCCACGCGCGCATGGGCGGCAAGCTGGCCATCGCGCTGTTCGACAAGACGGCCAGCAACCCGGCGGCGCGCATCCACCAGGCCATTGCCGCGTTTGCCGAGCAGGCGCCCGACGTGGCGCTGGAGCTGCACGTGGGCACCATCCAGGCCATCGAGCGCGGCGTGCTGGACGGCAGCTTTGCCGTCGGCGTGATCCCGGCGCACCGCACGTCGGGCAGCCTGCGCTACGACCGGCTGTTCGGCGAGACCATGCGCCTGTATGCCGGTGCCGGCCATGCGCTATTCGATCAGGAGCGTCCTGCGCTGGACTGGAAAGCGCTGCGCGCCCGATCGGACTTTGCCGGCCTGGGCTACCACTCGCCCAATATGGAACTGGCGCACGGGCGCCAGCTGCAGCGCGGGGCCACCGCGTTCGACCAGGAGGCGATCGCCACCCTGATCCTCTCGGGGCGCTTCGTCGGCTTTCTGCCCGAGCACTATGCCGCGGCCTTCGTGCAGAGCGGGCGAATGCGCGCCGTGGCCCCTGCCAAGCTGCACTACGCCTGCGACTTCGTCAGCGTGCTGCGCCGCTCGCCGCAGCCGGCGCGCGCGGCGCTGGCGTTTCATCAGGCGCTGCTGGCGGCTCATGCGCCGCCGCATCCGCCACCGCCAGCGCAAAGCTGAACACCGTACCGCGCGGCCGCTGGGGTTCGTGCACCAGGGCGCCGCCGTGCTGCTCGATGCCGGTGCGGCACAGCGACAGGCCCAGGCCCATGCCCTCGTCCTTGGTGGTGAAAAAGGGCGTGAACAGCTGGCGTGCCACCTCCTCGCTGATGCCGCTGCCGGTGTCGGCCACGGCAAAACGCAGGTGGCGGCGGGCACCGGCGGGGCTGGAGGTCGGCGGGGGTTCGGGCTGCACCGACAGGCGCAGCAGGCGCGGCGCGGGCCCGCCGGCCATGGCCTGCATGCCATTGCGCGCCAGGTTGAGCAGCACCTGCTCGATCATGGTGGGCTCGCACCACACGGGGGGCAGGCTGGCCGCGCAGTCCACCTGCACGCGGATGTCCAGCTTGCGCGCCTGCAGCTGGATCAGCGGCAGCACGGTGTCCAGCAGCGCCTGCGGCGCCACCGCCTGGCGCCGGGTGGCCCGTCGGCGCACCAGGTCGTGCACGCTGTGGATGACCTTGCCGGCGCGCCCGGCCTGCTCGGCAATGCGCGCCAGGGCGGTGCGCACCTCGTCCAGCGGCACGCGCGCCGCCCCATGGCCCAGCAGGTTGAGCGAGCCGGTGGCGTAGCTGGAGATGGCCGCCAGCGGCTGGTTCAGCTCGTGGCTCATCAGCGAGGCCATTTCGCCGACGGTGGCCAGGCGCGCGCTGGCGGCCAGGCGCTCCTGGCTGGCACGCGACATCTCCTCGGCGCGGCGCTGCGCCGTCAGGTCCAGCACGGCGCCCATCCAGCCGCCGTGCTTGCCGGTGGTGCCGATCAGCGGCGCCTCGATGATGAGCACCGGAAAGCGCGTGCCGTCCTTGCGCATGAACACCGACTCGACCCCTTCGCGCGGCGGCACCGTGCCGGTCAGCCGCACGGCCTGGCGCTCGCCGTATTCCTGCACGTGCTCGGGCGGCCAGTAGGGCGCGGGCAGCGCGTGGCCGATCAGCTCCTCGGGCGCAAAGCCGGTCATGGCGCAAAAGGCCGGGTTGACGTAGGTGATGCACCCCTGCAGGTCGCGCGCGCGCAGCCCGGTGACCAGCGAGTCCTCCATCGCCTTGCGAAAAGCCAGCGCCTCGCCCAACTCCAACTCGGCCTGCTGGCGCCGCCTGAAGTCGCGCGCCAGCAGGATGAGCACGATGATCAACGCGATCGACAGGCCGGTGACCAGCGCCGTCATCACGTTGGGCAAGGTGTCTGGCGCCTGGCGACCGCCCTCCATGCGCAGCACCAGCGTGTTGCCTGACAGGTCGAGCAGCTGTTGCGACACGAACAGCCGCGCGCCGCGCCGCGGCCCTCCCTGCACCGCCAAGCGCGTGCCATCGAGCTCGGTGAAGGCCACGCTCTGGCGCTGGGTGTAGGTGGGTGCCAGCATGCTGCTGAGCATGCCGGCCAGCGAGTAGGTCACCACCAGGTAGCCGCTGCGCCGCGCGCCGGCGCCGATTGGCAGGCACATGGGCATCACCTCTTCGCCCACGCCGCCCGGGCGCTGCACGAAGTGGCTTTCGGCGTAGGCCGCGCCATCGAGCTTGGCGGCGCTGGCGCAGGCCTCGCGGATGCGCTGCGTCTCCTGCCCGCGCGGCCCTTCGTCCGCCGGCTGGAAGGGGGGGTAGTAGGGGCTGTCGACACTCGCCAGCAGGCGCAGGTGGGTATCGCGCCACTCCAGGCGCAGCCAGTCGCGATAACGGTCCAGCAGAGCCAGGGCGGCCGGCGGCCAGCGCTCGGGCGTGAGCTGCAGGGTGGCCAGCCCATGCAGGTCCTGCTGGCGCCGCGTCAGGCCCTGGCGCAGGGTTTGCACCGCATTGACGTTGTCGCGGTCCAGGGCGCGCTGCAGCTCGTCGATTTCATGGTTGCGCGCCAGCCAGACCAGCACGCCCAGCATCAGCGCCACCACCAGCACCAGCATGACCCACAGCCGCCAGCGCCGCCACAGCGCCAGCAGCCGCTGCAGGCGCGGGCGCCCCTGGCGCGCCAGGCGCCGGGCGGCGGCCAGCCAGGCTTCGGTCACAGGCGGCGGTGCTGCAGGGCCGGCAACTGCTGGCGCCGCGCCGCCAGCGCGGCCGCGTCCAGCTCGGCCAGCGCGACGCCGGCGCCGGTGGCGCGCTGGGTCAGCACCTGGCCCCAGCCATCGATCACCATCGATTGACCCCAAGTGCGCCGGCCGTTCTCGTGCAGGCCGCCCTGGGCGGCGGCAATCACGCCGCACAGGTTTTCGACCGCGCGCGCGCGCAGCAGCAGCTCCCAGTGCGCCTGGCCGGTGACGTGGGTGAAGGCGCTGGGCACCAGCAGCAGGTCGGCGCCCTGCGCCGCGTAGGCGCGGTACAGCTCGGGAAAGCGCAGGTCGTAGCACACCGACAGGCCGACGCGCCAGTTGTGGCCGTCGCGCGAGGGCAGCTCGAACAGCACCGGCTGGCTGCCGGCCTCCAGCACCGCGGCCTCGTCGTATTGACGCTCGCCGTCGTTGAAGCGAAACAGATGGATCTTGTCGTAGTGCGCCACGCGCTCGCCGGCGGGCGAAAAGACCAGCGAACTGTTGCGCACGCGCTGCTCGTCGCGCGGCTCGCGCGACAGTGGCAACGTGCCGCCCACGATCCACAGGCCCAGCTCGCGCGCGGTGGCCGCCAGCCAGGACTGGATGGGGCCCGCCCCCAGCGCTTCCTGCAGCGCCAGCTTGTCGGTGTCGCGCCGGCCCATGACGCAGAAATATTCGGGCAGCACCGCCAGCTCGGCGCCCGCCGCGGCGGCCTCGACCAGCAGGGCGTGGGCCGCACGCAGGTTGGGCTCCACCTGCGTGCCGGAAACCATCTGGATGGCAGCGACGTGCATCACTTCTCCTTGGGTGAGCCGGGCGCGGCGGCGGCGGCCGCGGCGGCCGAAGCAGCGGCCGCCGCGGCTTCCGCCGACAGCTTGACGGGTACCACCTCCGGATTGTCCCAGCTGCCGGTGATCTCGAACTCGCGCGTGGCCGCCTGCGCCAGCGGCTGCTTGAGCACCAGTTGCGCCACGAAGGCGCCCAGGCCGATGGCGGGGTTGATCAGGGCCGTCGCCAGCGCGGCGGTGCCGGCGTCGATCTCGGGCACCACCAGCACGCGCAGCTTTTGCGTTTCCTGATCCAGGTTGACCTGGCCATCCATCAGCACCGCGGCGTTCACGCCCTTCATCTGCAGGTTGCGCGTTTGCGCCACGCCGTGCGTGACGGTGGCGTCGCCGCGCACGAAGTCGAACGCGAAGCCGCTGCTGAACACGTCGCGAAAGTCCAGCGTGAGCCGGCGCGGCAGCGCCTGCAGGCTGAGCACGCCCAGCAGCTTGGCCAGGCCCGGGTCGGCCTTCAGGAACTGGCCGGCGCCGATGTCCAGGTGCAGCTGCCCGTCCATGCTGGCGTAGTGCGGCGAATACGGCGAACCGACCCAGCCCAGCTCGCCGCCGATCTGCCCCTTGCCGCCGCGCATCACGCCGGCCATGCCAAAGCGCGCCAGCAGAGCGCCGGCGTCGCGCACGTCCAGCTTGAAGTCCAGCGTGGTGCGCCGCTGGTCCTGGGCGCTGCGCACCGAGCGCGTGCCCGCTGGCAGGGCCGGCGCCTGCGGTTGCGCGGCCCAGCGGCCGGAGGCGGCGAGGCTGGCCTCGGGCACCGTCAGCGCCAGCCGCGTGAGCTGCCACTCGTGCAGCGCCTCGGCGCCGGGTGCGGCGCGGACCCGCGCCAGGTCGCGGTTGACCGCCTGCACCTCCAGCCGGCCCAGCTTCCTGCCGTGCAGCTCGAAGTCGTCCACCACGATGTCCAGCGCCGGGATGCGGCTGGGCGGCTGCTCCAGCGCATTGGCGTCGGCCGGATCGCCGGCGGCCAGGTTCAGCCGTGCCAGGCGCGCGCGCACGGCGCCGGGCTGCCCATCCGCACCCTCGGTGTAGTCGATGCGTCCGGCCAGCTCGCGCGCCTGCACCTGGGCCTGCCAGTTGGCGCCGCTGCGCGTGGCGCTGGCGTGCAGCTCGTGCAGGCTGCGCTCGTCCACGCGCAGCACGCCGACGTCAAAGGTCCACTGGTCGGGCAGGCCTTCGCCGCGCCAGGACGGCGCTGCGGCCGCGGGCGGCTGCGGCTCGGCCCCGGCGGACGGCGCCGCGTCGGCGCTGGCGGGCGCCGCGGCCAGGTGCTCGGCGGCGCGCAGCCAGGCATCGACGTCGATCTCGGGCCAGCGCACGCTGGCCTGCACGCCGGCGGGCGGCAGCACCAGAGGCTGGACAGCGGCCTGCCCCAGCGCCACCGCGCCCCGCGCCGGCGCGCCCGCGCCGTGCTCCAGCTCCAGCGCCAGGCGGTCGGCCAGTTGCACCCGCAGGCGCTCGGGCGCGGTGCTGCCCGACCCGCCCGCTGGCGCCAGCGCCACGCGCAGCGGCCAATCCGCGTCCTGCGGCTTGTCCAGCGGCGCCGGCCAATTCAGCGCCAGGCCGCGCAGATCGCTGCGCACCTCGAGCTGCATGGCGGCACCCTGAAAGCCGAGGCCCAGCTGGTAGTCGGCGCGGCCGCTGGCCTGGCGCGCCAGCGCCGCCACGGCGCTCCAGGATGGCCCCCAGGCCCCGCTGCCGCGCAGGCCCTCGGCGCTGGCCTGGCCGCTGGCCTGGATCTGTACGCGCGACGCGCCGGCCGCGGCCCCGGCCACCGTGCCGCCGCTCACCTGCACGGCCCCACCCAGCACCTGGGCCTGGGCATTCTCGATGGCAAACCCGGCCTCGGAAAAGCTCACCGCCCCGCTGACCCGCTCCAGCGGCGGCGCCGCGGTCGCCAGGCGCAGCGCGTTGCCGGCCAGCCGCACGCGGCCCTGGACCTTGGCCTGCTCCAGGGTGTGCACCGGCAGGTCCAGTTTCAGATCGAGCGTGGCGTCGCCGCTGGCGCTGGCGCCGTCCAGCGCGTGCTGCGTGAAGTCGGCCACCGGCGAGCCGCGCACGATGGCCAGCGCCGCCGCCAGCGGCCCGCTGCCGCTGGCCTGCACCTGCACCCGGGGTTGCTTGAAGTCGGGCACGCTGGCCTCGATGGCGGCAAAGCGCCAGCCGGCGTGGCCCTGCACGCGGGCGGCGCCGCCATGCACCTGCATGCCGGCACGCTCGAACACCAGCTCGCCGTCCAGCGCCTCCAGCGCCGGCCAGGGCGCCTGGCCCTTGGGCTGCAGGCGCGACGGCACGTAGTTGAGCAGCACGCCGCTGACCGGCCCGCCGATGCGAAACGTGCCCACCTCGCCCGGCAGGTTGAAGGGCAGCTCGCGCAGCTTGCCCTGCACGCGCACGGTCACGTCGCGGCCCTCGCCCTTGCGCACGGCGTCGCGCACGTAGTGGCGCGCCGGGGCGGGGATGCTGAGCGGCAGATAGCGGTACACCCGCGCCCCGTTGGCGCGGTCAAAGCGGCCCTGCAGATCGAGCACGCCCGGCAAGCGCGGCCCGCTGCCGTCGGCGTTCTCGCCGCTGTGCCAGCGCGCCGAAAAGCGACCGGCGGCATCGGCATTGGCCAGCGTCAAATCCTCCACCTGCAGATCGATGCGCTCGCCCTGCACGCGCCACTGGGCCTGCGCCTTGAGCTCGTCGAGCGGGATGCGCGGCTCCTCGAACACGCCCGGAAACGTGAGCGCGCCGCCTTGGATGCTCACGCGGGCGCGTCCGCCGGCGGGCCCGGCCTCCAGCTGCAGCGCCGCGCCCTCCAGTCCCGGGATGCCGGTCTGCACATGGCCCTGGGCGTCCGGCGCGGCAGTGGCCAGCGCCCCCACGTGCAGGCCCGTGGCGCTGGCCTGCAGCCGCCAGTCGCTGGGTGCCTGCAACGGCCCGTCCCAGCGCGCGTCCACCCGCTCGAGCAGGCCGGCCACCGGCTGCTGCTGCAGGCGCTCGGCCCACTTCGTCGGCAGCGGCAGGCTGGCGGCCAAGTGAGCCAGGCTGCCCAGGTCAATCCGGTCCGCCTGCAGCGTGCCGCCGGCCGCGCGATGGCTGAGGCTCAGGTTGCCGCCCGGCCAGGCCTTGCCGTCGGGCAGGGTGAACCGCAGCGCCTGCGTCGCGACCTGAAAGCCGCCCGCCTGCTGGCGCCACGTCAAGCGCGTGCTGAGCGCGGCCAGGGCCAGCGGCGGCCGCTGCGGCGCCAGCATGACGGCGGCATCCTGCATGGCCAGGTCGGCGCGTGCGTCCACCGGCGCGCCGCGGCGCACGTCCAGCCACAGGCGCAACGCCGCGGCGCCACGCAGGCCGCTGACGCCCTGCGCCTGCAACCAGGGCGCCAGCGGGGCCGCGGCCGCCGCCTGCACGCCTGGCAGCAGCGCGTACAGCTGGCCGTCCCAGCTTTGCCAGCGTCCGGCGTGACGCTCCAGCAAGGCCTGGCGAAACTGGCCGATCAGCGTGAAGCGCTCGCCCCAGGCCGGCGGCGGCGTGGCGTCCACGCGCCACTGGTGGCGGCGCAGGCCGTTGCGCAGCACCGCGTCGATGCGCTCGAAGGCCACCGGCGGCGCGCCCTGCTGGGCGTCGGCCCAGGTCAGGCGCGCGTTGCGCAGCACCAGCTCCTCCTGCGCGAACAGCCAGTCGGCGGCGCGCATGTCGCCCGCCGATGGGGCGCTCAGGTCCAGCCCGCCCAGCCACCACCGGCCCTGCGCGTCGCGCGCCAGCGCCACGTCGGCGTCGTCGATCACCAGCTGCTCGACGCCGCCGCGCAGCAGCGAGGCAACCGAGAACACCACCAGCGCGCGCGGCACCTGCAGGCCGCCCTGGCCGCCCGCGCCGGGCACGCGCAGATCGTGCACCGCCACCTGGGGCACCAGGCCGTTGGCCTCGACCGTGAGTTCGCCCAGGGTCACGGGCGTGCCCAGCGCCTGCGTGGCCAGCGCCTGCAGGCGCGGACGAAACGCGTCGATTCGCGGCACAATGAACCAATGCAGTGCCGACCAGGCCAGCACGCTGAGCAGCAGCAGCGCGCCCACGATGCGTACGGCCCAACGCACGGCAACGGCAAGAACGCGGATCGGAAAGGGACTCAAGAGCGTGCGCGTGAAGCAGTCGATGAAAGCCGACCGGCGGCAGGGGAAAAGAAATTATGACCCGCGATGAGGCGCCAGGTTCGGTGCCGACACCCGATTCGCCCAATCTGGCGGGGGCAACGCATTCACGCCTGGTGCAGCGCCTGCGCCGCCGCTACGCCGACGAGCTGCCGCTGCTGCCGCCCGGCACGCCCGACGCCGCCGGCATGGACGCCACCTTGCAGCGCCTGCGCGCGCGCGGCCACGCCACCGGCGCCGCGCTGCGCATCCTGCGCCAGCTGGTGATGGAGCGCCTGGTGGTGCTGGACTGCGAGCAGGGCGCGCCGCTGCAGGCCGTGACCGCGGCGATGACCACGCTGGCCGAGCGGGCGCTGGACGTGGCCTGCACCGAGGCCTTCGAGCAGCTCGACGCCCGCCACGGCGCGCCCCTGACGGCGGCCGGCGAGCGCGCGCAGCTGTGGGTGGTGGGCATGGGCAAGCTGGGCGCGCGCGAGCTCAACGTCTCCAGCGACGTCGACCTGATCTACATCTACGACGCCGACGGCGAAACCGCGGGCCGCGAGGACGGCGCCGGCCGCATCTCGGTGCAGGAATACTTCACCCGCGCGGTGCGCCTGGTCAGCACGCTGATCGGCGACGTGACCGAGCACGGCTTCGTGTTCCGCGTCGACCTGGCGCTGCGGCCCAACGGCAACTCGGGCGCGCCGGCCAGCTCGCTGGCCACGCTGGCCGAATACATGCGCGTGCAGGGGCGCGAGTGGGAGCGCTTTGCCTGGCTCAAGAGCCGCGTGGTGGCGCCACGCGCGGTGCTGGCCGGCGGGCCGGTGCAGGCGCTGCGCTCGGTGGTGCAGCCCTTCGTGTTTCGCCAGTACCTGGACTACAGCGTGTTCGACGCGCTGCGCGAGCTGCACCGCCAGATCCGCGACCACGCCAACAAGCGCAGCGCCGGACGCCCGGCGCGCGCCAGCGACGTCAAGCTCTCGCGCGGCGGCATCCGCGAGATCGAGTTCATCGTGCAGCTGCTGCAGGTGGTGCGCGGCGGCCAGTACCCCGAGCTGCGCACGCGCCCCACGCTGGGCGCGCTCGAGCGCATCGCCCGCGCCGGCCTGATGCCCGCCGAGGCCACCGAGGCGCTGGCGCGCGCCTACGTGTTCCTGCGCCGGGTCGAGCACCGCATCCAGTACCTGGACGACCAGCAGACGCACCTGCTGCCCACCCACGACGAGGACCTGTCGTGGCTGGCGCGCACCATGGGTTACCCCGACCTGTGCGCCTTCCTGGGCGAGTTCGACGGCCACCGCGAGGCGGTGGCCGAGCAGTTCGACCAGCTGCTGGGCGGACCCGAGCCCTGCAAGGCCTGCGGCAAGCTCAGGCCCGGTCCCGCCGGCCAGCCCGCGCCCGACGAAGGCGCCGACCTGAGCGCGCTGGCCGGGCTGGCCGAACACGCCGCCGTGCGTGCCGAGCTGCAGCGCTGGTGCGCCTCGCCCCCGGTGCAGGGCCTGGGCGAGGAGGCCCGCCAGCGCCTGCTGCGCCTGATGGCACGCACGCTGCAGTGGCTGAACGCCGGCCGCGTGAGCGACACCGCCGTGCTGCGCTTTCTGGAATGGCTGGAGGCGCTGCGCCGCCGCCAGAGCTACCTGGCCCTGCTGCTGGAGCGCCCCGCCGCGCACGAGCGCCTGCTGCGCGTGCTGGGCACGGCGCGCTGGCCGGCACGCTACCTGATGCGCCATCCGGGCGTGATCGACGAGCTGGCCAACCCCGACCTGCTGGCCGGCCGCTTCGACGCCGCCACGCTGGAGCGCGAGCTGCACGAGCGCCGCAGCGCCCTGGCGCGCGGCGGCGAGGACGACGAGGAAAACCTGCTGGCCCTGCTGCGCCGCGCCCACCATGCCGAGGTGTTCCGCACCCTGGTGCGCGACGTCGAGCGCAGCATCACGGTCGAGCAGGTGGCCGACGACCTGTCGGCGCTGGCCGACGCCATCCTGCGCGTCAGCCTGCGCTGGTGCTGGCCGCTGGTGCGCCACCACCACCGCGCCACGCCGCAGCTGGGCGTCATCGGCTACGGCAAGCTGGGCGGCAAGGAGCTGGGCTACGGCAGCGACCTGGACCTGGTCTTCGTCTACGACGACGACCACGAGCAGGCCGCCGAGATCTACGCCGCGCTGGTGCGCAAGCTGATCACCTGGCTGACGCTCAAGACCGGCGACGGCGACCTCTACGAGATCGACACCGCCCTGCGCCCCAACGGCGGCTCGGGCCTGCTGGTGACCTCCTTCGGCGCCTACGCCGACTACCAGCAGCAGCGCGGCAGCAACACCGCGTGGACCTGGGAACATCAAGCGATGACCAGAGCAAGGATGGTGCCCCCACGCTCCCCTGCTGCGCATGGTCCGCTGCCCCCCGAGGGGGCCCTCGCCGCCTTGGGGCGGCCCGGCGGCGGCGAGATGGTGCCGCCGCAGGCGCCTGATGAAATCTCCACCGAGCCGTCACCGATGGAGCAGCGCTTCAACGCCGTGCGCCACGCCGTCATCACCGCGCCGCGCGACCGCGCCGCGCTGCGCGCCGAGATCGTGGCCATGCGCGAGCGCATGCGCGGCGCGCATCCGGTGCCCGCAGGGCGGTTCGACGTCAAGCACAGCCTCGGCGGCATGATCGACGCCGAGTTCGCCACCCAGTACCTGGTGCTGGCGCACGCCGGCGAACACCCCGAGCTGGAGCCCAACCTGGGCAACATCGCCCTGCTGGCGCGCGCCGAGGCTGCGGGCCTGCTGCCCGCCAACGTGGGCCAGGCCGCCGCCGACGCCTACCGCAGCCTGCGCCACGCCCAGCACCTGGCGCGGCTGGACGAGCAGCCCACCCAGGTGGCGCCCGAAACCCTGGCCAGCGAGCGCGCGGCCATCGGCGCGCTGTGGCAGGCGGTGTTCGGCGCGCCCACGCCAGCCACCCGCTGAATACTCTTTTTTTGATAGCTTACTGGGCATGATCCATGCCCGCCACAGCCATTTTTGTTTAAATATTGCGCTGCCGGGCCCACCGGGCGCCCATGGCCTCCAGCAGCGGCCGGGCTCAGTCGCGCATCAGCGCCTCGATCTCGTCGGGCGCCACCGGCACGCCGCGCGTGATCAGCTCGCAGCCGGCCTCGGTCACCACGGCGTCGTCCTCGATGCGGATGCCGAGGTTCCAGAACGCCTCGGGCACGCCCTCGGCCGGGCGCACGTACAGGCCGGGCTCCAGCGTCAGCACCATGCCGGTGCGCAGGATGCGGCTGGGGCGGTCCTTGATGACTTCGCCCGACAATGGGTCGGTGCGCTCGCTCACCTGGCCCAGCTCGCCGGGTTCCACGTAGCTGCCGCAGTCGTGCACGTCCAGGCCCAGCCAGTGGCTGGTGCGGTGCATGTAGAACGGAAAGTAGGCGCGCTTTTCAATCACGTCCTGCGCGCCGCCCACCTTGTCCGCATCCAGCAGGCGCACATCCAGCAGGCCCTGGGCCAGCACCTTCACCGCCGCCTCGTGCGGGTCGTTGAAGCGCGCGCCCGGCCGCGTGGCGGCGGCCGCCGCGTCCTGGCTGGCCAGCACCAGCTCGTACAGCGCGCGCTGCGGGCCGCTGAAGCGCCCATTGGCCGGAAAGGTGCGCGTGATGTCGCTGGCGTAGCCGTGCAGCTCGCAGGCGGCGTCGATCAGCACCAGCTCGCCGTCCCTGATGGGCGCATTGCCGGCGCGGTAGTGCAGCACGCAGGCGTTGGCGCCAGCGGCCACGATGCTGGTGTAGGCCGCGAACTCCGAGCCGTGCTGGCGAAACTCGTGCAGCAGCTCGGCCTCCAGGTGGTATTCGCGCACGTCCTCGCCGGCGCGCAGCATGCGCGCCGAGCGCTGCATGGCGCGCACGTGCCCGCCCGCGCTGATGGTGCCGGCGCGGCGCATCAGCGCCAGCTCGTGCGCGTCCTTCACCAGGCGCATCTCGTCCAGCAGCGCGCAGGCGTCGCGCTGCACCTCGGGCGTCAGCGCGCCGTAGCGGGCGCGCGCGCGCACCTTCTGCAGCCAGCCGTCGATGCGCGATTCCAGCCCCGCGTGCGTGGCAAACGGATACCACACGGTGCGGGTGTTTTCCAGCAGCCTGGGCAGCAGCACGTCCAGTTCGGCCGCCGAGTGCGCGGCATCCACGCCCAGCGCGGCGGGCGCGGCCTCGGGGCCCAGGCGGTAGCCGTCCCAGATCTCGCGCTCGGCGTCCTTGGGCTGGCAAAACAGGGTGCTGCGCCCGTCAGAGGCCAGCACCAGCCAGGCCTCGGGCTCGTCGAACCCGGTCAGGTAATGAAAGTAGCTGTCGGGCCGGTACGGAAAGTCGCTGTCGCGGTTGCGCCGCTGCACCGGCGCGGTGGGAATGATGGCCACGCCGCCGGCGCCCAATTGGGCGGCCAGGCGGGCGCGGCGGGCGGCGTGGGGGGGTGCTGCTGACGCGGTCATGCCTTGATCATGACACGCCCCCAGCCAGCATGCAGGCCGGCTTACTTCAGCTTGCCCGCCGACAGGTCCATGATCGCGCGCGCCGCCAGGTACAGACGCGGCACGATGGTGCCCAGTTGCACGTACTCGGCGTTGTTGGAGTGCGCGCCGTAGCCCGACAGGCCAAAACCCTCGACCACCGCGCCGCGGGCCTTGAGGGCGGCAAAGGCCGCGTCGGTGCCGCCGCCCGTGGCCTTGCTCAGCACCTTGAGCGGCAGGCCCAGCTCGTCCCGATAGACGGCGCTGCAATGGTCGGCCAGGCGGCGCGAGAAGTCGTTGGCCTCCAGCGGCGGGCGGCGCACCTCGAATTTCAGGCTCACCTTGGCGGCGGGCAGCAACTGGTTGTACACGCGGGTTTGCAGCTCTTTTTCCAGCGCATCGAAGTCCGACACCTTGAGCGCGCGCGCATCACCCTGCGCCGTGGCCTCGGCCGGGATGACGTTGCGGTTGGTGCCGGCCTTGGCCAGCGTCCAGTTCAGCTTCAGGCCCTGCTCGGGCCTGGACAAGTCCTTGAGTTGCAGCAGCTGGTGCGCCAGCTCCGTCAGCGCGTTGACCCCATCCTCGGGCTTGACGCCGGCGTGCGAGGCCTTGCCCTGCACCTTCAAATAGGCCGCGCCGATGCCGCTGGTGGCCAGGCGCAGCGAGCCGTCGGTGCCGCCGCCCTCGAAGGAAAACACCGCGTCCTGGTCGGCCGCCAGCCGCGTGATGGTGCTGCGCCAGGCGGGCGAACTGATTTCCTCGTCGCCATTCATCAGCACCGTGAGCTGCCCGTAGTCCTTGAAGCCCAGCTTATTGAGCAAGGCCACCGTGTGCAGGATCAGCGCCAGGCCCTGCTTGTCGTCGGCAATGCCCAGGCCGTAGGCCTTGTCGCCCTCGATGCGAAACGGCTGGTCCTTGAGCATGCCCTTGAGGTACACCGTGTCCATGTGGCCGATCAGCATGATCTTTGCCTGGCCCTGGCCCTTGAACACCGCCTGCACGGCGGGGCCCAGCTTGTCGGGCGTGTCGTCCAGCCGGTACACGTCATGGGGCTGCAGCACCTGCACCTCGCCACCCAGCGCCTTGAGCTGCGTGGCCACGCGCTCGGCGATCTGGTTCAGTCCGTCGATGTCCTTGCTGCCCGATTCGATCTGCACCAGATCGCGCAGGGTGTCGAGCAGGGGCTGCTGCTCCTGTTGCGCCAGCTCATGCACGGCGGCCACGGGCGCGGCCTGGGTCGGGGCGCTGGCCAGGGTCAGCAGCAGGGCCGCAATCAACGGTCGCAAGGCGGGTTGCATGGTTTGTTTCCTGAATCCGTGATGAAAACGCTCATTATGCGAACACCGACCCACACAGATCTTCAAGAAGCCGGAGTTCAAGCGCCACCGGGTGCCAAGCGGCATCTGCCCGATCAGGTTCTGGGCAAGCGGTCGACTGCCGTTTCCAGGTTCAAGGTCTCGGACGGCAGGCAGCCGAATTGCGCGCGGTATTGCGCACTGAAGCGCCCCATGTGCACGAAGCCGTGCGCCAGCGCCACGTCGGTGACGCTGGCCCTGGCCGCGCCGCCCGCGCGCGCGGCCGTGCGCAGCGCCAGGTGCGCGGCCTGCAGGCGCTGGTGACGGGCATAGGCCAGCGGGGAGGCTTCGCCATGGCGCTTGAACACCCCCTCCAGCGTGCGCGGGCTGACGCAGGCGTGGCGTGCGATGTCGGCCAGCAGCAGGGGGCGGTCCAGGTGGGCGTGGATGTAGTCCTTGGCGCGGCGCAGGCTGCGCGCCTCGATGGGCCCGCTGGCGGGCGGCGCGCCGGGCTCCAGCAGCAGGCAGGAGAACGCGGTCAGCAAGAAGCCCTCGATGGCGGCCACGGCGCTGGGGTGGGCCTGCCACTGCGCGCCAAAGCAGTCGATGTTGCGCGTCAGGTCCAGCATGGCCTGGCACCAGGCGGCCACCTCGGGCTCCTTGCGGCAGCGCGACAGGGCCATGCGCGGGGGCAGTTCGTCCTCGCCCACGTAGCCGTGCACCAGCCGGCTGGGCGCCTGCAGCAGCAGCATGGTGCAGTCCCGGCTCCAGCGCATGCGGCTGGCCACGCGCGGGCGCAGCACGCTGAGCACGGCGTCGTCCACGTCCACCTCGTCATCGCCGCAGCGGACCTGGGCCCGCCCGCACAGGGGCAGTTGCACCAGATAGAAGTCGCCGCGTTCGCCGGGGTCGATCACCACCTCGGCGCCGTAGTGCAGCACGTTGATGGCCGACTGCCCCAGCGTCACCCGGTTGTGGCGCACGTCCAGGCCGTGCGCATCGCCGCGCAGCTCCAGCCGGTGCGGCGAGAACACGTCGCCCACGCGCTGGCGCGCCTCTTCGGCCGAACGCGAGCGGATCAGCGGAAACGAATCCAGCAGACGGGCGCAAGAGGTCGCGGACGCAAGCAGGGTGGACATCGGGAAATCGGGTATTTGCTTTAAGCTTGAAGTATCGACGACCGCTGCCGTCTGGCGCTGGGGGTTTTCCCTTAGTTTTGGCGGCTTGCAACGCAAAATGGACAGGGGTATTCGCGAATCGGCTTGCGGCGGGTGGGCGCAAGGCGGCAGCATTGCGCCACGAGCCCCGGCTTTTCATCGAACCTTCCAGGAGACTACCCATGAGCACATCGCTGACCCAATTCGCGCAGGACATCGCCTCGGGCGCACTGAAGATTGTCGATCTGACCCACACCCTCTCATCCGAGTTTCCACCGCTGGTGCTGCCGCCGCAGTTCGGCCAGGTGTGGGCCTTCAAGCAGGAGACGATCAGCCACTACGACGAGGCCGGCCCCGGCTGGTACTGGAACAACTTCTCCTGCGGCGAACACACGGGCACCCACTTCGACGCGCCGGTGCACTGGATCACCGGCAAGGACTATCCCAACAACAGCGTGGACACGCTCGATCCCAAGGCCTTCATCGGCCCGGCCTGTGTGGTGGACTGCAGCCAGGAGGTGGCGGCCAACGCCGACTTCAACCTGGACGTGAAGCACCTGGAGGCCTGGGAGGCCAAGCACGGCAAGATCCCGGCCGGCGCCTGGGTGCTGTTTCGCACCGATTGGAGCAAGCGCATCAGCGACCCGGCTGCCTACGTCAACATGAAGGAAGACGGCGCGCACACGCCCGGCCCCACGCAAGCGGCGGTGGAGTGGCTGGTGAAGCGCGACGTGCGCGGCTTTGGCGTGGAAACCATCAACACCGACGCCGGCCAGTCCTACGCCTGGCCCGTGGCCTACCCCTGCCACACGCTGATGCACGGCGCCAACAAGTACGGCCTGCAGTGCCTGACCAACCTGGACCGGCTGCCCGCCACCGGCGCGGTCATCCTCAGCGCGCCGCTGAAGATCAAGAACGGCTCGGGCAGCCCGCTGCGCGTGCTGGCGCTGGTTCCTTGAAACCGCACCCCGAAATCTGAAGAACGCAGCGGCGGTCGGGCCTGGCCCGGCACCGCCGTGGATGAGCCTGCGGCATCAACGCATCGCCCAGGCCAAGGAGAAGTGAAATGGCAGAACGCTCGTTTGTGCAAGAGGTCGAGCAACTGAAGGTGCCCGCGGGCACGGTGTTTCGCGGCGAGGGCATCCTGGCCGTCACCAAGGCCTTGCTGGAGGCGGGGGTGGGCTACGTCACGGGCTACCAGGGCTCGCCCATCTCGCACCTGATGGACGTGCTGGCCGACGCCCAGCCCATCCTGAAGGAGCTGGGCGTTTACTTCGAGCCGGCGGCCAGCGAGGCGGCGGCGGCTGCCGCCCTGTCGGCCTCGGTCAACTACCCGGTGCGCGGCGCGGTGACGTGGAAGTCCACCGTGGGCACCAACGTGGCCTCCGACGCGCTGGCCAACCTGGCCTCGGGCGGGGTGCTGGGCGGCGCGCTGATCATCGTGGGCGAGGACTACGGCGAGGGCTCCTCCATCATGCAGGAGCGCACCCACGCCTTCGCCATGAAATCGCAGATGTGGCTGCTCGACCCGCAGCCCAACCTGCCGGCCATCGTCAAGGCGGTGCACGACGGTTTTGCCCTGTCCGAGGCCAGCAACACCCCGGTGATGCTGGAGCTGCGCATCCGCTCCTGCCACCTGCACGGCAGCTTCGTGACGCAAGCCAACCAGCCGCCGACATTCACGCTCAAGCAGGCGCTGGAAAATCCCCGGCGCGACGTCAACCGCATCGTGCTGCCGCCCGCGTCCTTTCTGCACGAGAAGGAAAAGATCGAGCAGCGCTGGCCTGCCGCCGTCAAGTTCATCCAGGAGCACCACCTCAACGAATTCCAGGACGGCGACGGCAGCCTGGACGACGTGGGCGTGATCATGCTGGGCGGCATGAGCAACAACACGCTGCGCGCGCTGATGCAGCTCGACCTGGCCGACCTGTTCGGCACCTCGCGCGTGCCGCTGTACATCCTGAACGTGGCCTACCCGCTGGTCGAAGACGAGGTCATCCGCTTCTGCCAGGGCAAGAAGGCGGTGCTGATGGTGGAAGAGGGCCAGCCCGACTACCACGAGCAGCACCTGAACACCATCCTGGGCCGCCACGGCCTGCCCACCACCGTGCACGGCAAGGACGTGCTGCCCATGGGCGGCGACTACAGCGTGGACGCGCTGCGCAAGGGCCTGCGCGGCTTCTTCGAGCGCCACCGCCCCGACGCGCTGGGCAGCAAGGTGACGCAAACCGTGTCGCGGCGCAAGGACGAGGGCGCCATCACGCCCATGCCGACCGCGCCCGCCGTCGCCGAAGTGGCTGAGGTGCCCGAGGTGGCCGCCGCCATCGGCAAGCTGCTGCCGCCGCGCCCGCCCGGCCTGTGCGTGGGCTGCCCCGAGCGGCCCATCTTCTCGGCCTACAAGCTGGCGGAGCAGGAGCTGGGCGTGCACCACGTGTCATCGGACATCGGCTGCCACCTGTTCCAGATCATGCCGCCGTTCGAGATCGGCGCCACCACCATGGGCTACGGCCTGGGCGGCTCCAGCGCCTCGGCCTTCAACGCCGGCGGCCAGCTGGGCGCCAGCAAGAAGGCCGTGGCCTTCATGGGCGACGGCGGCTTCTGGCACAACGGCCTCACGTCCGGCATCGCCAACGCGGTGTTTAACCAGCAGAACAACGTCTTCGTCATCGTCGACAACAACTACTCGGCGGCCACCGGCGGGCAGGACATTCCCTCCTCGCGCAACACCAATCCCAACCGCAGCACCCAGCACCCCATTGAGCAGGCGGTGCGCGGCGTGGGTGTGAACTGGGTGCGGCTGATCGACCGCACCTACGACGTGGGCCGCATGAAGCAGGCGCTGCACGAGGCCCTGACCTCCACCGAGCCCGGCCCCAAGGTGGTGATCGCGCAAAGCGAATGCATGCTCAACCGCCAGCGCCGCGAAAAGCCGCAAAAGGCCCTGGCCATCAAGCAGGGCGAACGCGTGCTCAAGGAGCGCTTCGGCGTCGATGCGGCGGTGTGCTCGGGCGACCACGCCTGCATGCGCGTGTCGGGCTGCCCCAGCCTGACGCTGGCGCCCAGCGGCGACGCGCTCAAGCCCGACCCGGTGGCCAGCGTGGACGAAGCCTGCGTGGCCTGCGGCCACTGCGGCGAGGTGGCCGATGCCGCCGTGCTGTGTCCCTCCTTCTACAAGGCGCACAAGGTCAACAACCCCAGCGGCTGGGACCGCTGGCTGGCCGGCCTGCGCCGCGGCGCCGTCGGCTGGCTGCAGGGCCGCCGCGAGCGCCAGCGCGCCGCGCGCCAGCTCTACGCCCCCACCATCGACGAGGTGCGCGCATGAAGCCCCGCATGATCACCATCGCCATCATGGCCCTGGGCGGCCAGGGCGGCGGCGTGCTGGAAGACTGGATCACCACCCTGGCCGAGGACGCCGGCTGGACGGCGCAGGCCACCTCGGTGGCCGGCGTGGCCCAGCGCACGGGCGCCACCATCTACTACATCGAACTGGTCGAGCCCACGCCGGGCCAGACCCCAGTGCTGGCCCAGATGGCCGTGCCCGGCGAGGTGGACATCCTGATCGCCGCCGAGCTGATGGAAGCCGGCCGCGCCGTGGCGCGCGGCCTGGTCACGCCCAACCGCACCACCGTCATCACCAGCACCCACCGCACCTTTGCCGTGCAGGAAAAGGTGGTGCCGGGCGACGGCGCCGCCGACAGCGCCGCCGTGCTGGCGCTGGTGCGCAAGGCCGCGCGCCGCACGGTGGCCGATGACATGCAGCAACTGGCGGTGGACCACGGCACCGTCATCTCCGCGCCCTTGTTCGGGGCCTTGGCCGCCTGCGACGTGCTGCCGTTTCGGCAGCAGGCCTTCGAGCAAGTGGTCGAGCGCGGCGGCAAGGGCGTGCAGGCCAGCCTGAACGCCCTGCGTGCCGGCGCCGAACTGGCCCGCACCCGCCCCACGCCGCCCGCGCTGGTGGCCAAGGCCGAGGCCATGAAAACCGCCCCGCGCCCGCTGCCCGACAAGGCCGCCAGCCCGGCCCTGGCACCGCTGCTGGCGCGCATCCGCGCCGAGTTTCCGCCGGCAGCCTGGCCCTGGCTGGGCGAAGGCCTGGCCCGCGTGGCGGACTGGCAGGACGCCGACTACGGCCGCGAATACCTGGACCAGGTCGCGCGCTTTGCCCGGCGCGACCCGGCCCCCGCCAGCGCCGAGCTGACGGTGGCCGCCGCGCACTGGATCGCGGTGGCCATGTCCTACGACGACGTGATCCGCGTGGCCGAGCTGAAGACCCGCGCGGAGCGTTTCACACGCATCCGCGGCGAGGTGGACGGCAAGGCCGATGACGTGGTGGGCATGGAGGAATACTTCCACCCGCGCCTGGAAGAAGCCATGGGCCTGCTGCCCGCCGGCTGGGCCGACTGGCTGGACCGCTCGCCCCGCGTGAAGGGCTGGCTGGCCCCGCGCCTGAACAAAGGCCGGCGCATCCAGACGCACACCTTCAAGGGCCATCTGCAACTGCACCTGGTGGCTGGCCTAGCGCGCTGGCGCCGCGGCAACCGCCGCCACGCCGAGGAAGTGGCGCACACGCAGGCCTGGCTGGCCGTGGCCGAGAAGGCGCTGGACACGGGCGACGCCGCCCTGGCCACCGAGGTGTTGCGCTGCCGTCAGCTCATCAAGGGCTACAGCGACACCCATGCCCGCGGCGAGGGCAAGTTCGACCGCCTGATGTATGCCGTCCCCCAGTTGAGCGGCCAGCCCGAGGCCGCCGCCCGCCTGGCAAGCTTGCGCGCGGCGGCGCTGCTCGACCCGAAAGGCAAGGCGCTGGGGGATTGCGAGTCTGAGCTCGGCCTGCGAACGAAGGTGCCCGCGTAGCCACCGGGCACACAAGGCTGCGTGCCTTGCCGACTCCCCGTTGAAGGCTGTCATCAAACCACCAGGAGACATCACCATGGCAGAAGCACTGGTCGCGGACCGCATGGAGGACCATGCCCTCGAGTCCGTCCCTGAAGATCATCGGCAGAACTGGTTGCAGATCACCTGGGGAACGGCGGGCATCGTCACCACGCTGATCCAGCTGTTCATCGGGGCGCTGGTCACTTTCGTGGCCGGCCTCAAGCTCGGCGTGCTGGCCGGCGTCCTGGTGACCCTCATCGGCGGCTTGCTCGGCTGGGGCGCCGGGCACATCGCCTACCGCACGGGGCTGTCGAGCAGCGTGATGTCGCGCGAGCACGGGTTTGGTGTGCGCGGCTCGCTGCTGATCGCCGCCGTCTACGGTTTCATGATCATTGGCTTCCTGGCGCTGGAGAACGCCCTTCTGTACAAGGGGTTCCTGTTCTATTTCCATCTCCAGGACAACCTGACCAACCAGATCATCATCTACGGCATCCTGACCATCGCCTGGATCCTGCTCACAGCCTTTGGCTTCAGCCTCGTGACCCGGTTTTCATCCTGGATGCTGATCGGCTTTCTCGCGGTGCTGATCTACATGGTGGTTGACGTCATCGTGACGTCGGGCCAATCGTGGCGTGATGTGATGCAGTATGGGACGCAGATGCCCCCCGAGGTTCTGGCGGGCATGGGAGCGAGCACCGAAGCCGGCAAGTTCGCCTTCGCGGTCAATGTGCTGATCGGCTCGGCCGGCGCCCTGGCGCTGGTGGACGCCGATCTGGGGCGCTACGCCCGCACCTCGCGCGACATCGGCATCGCGGCCTTCCTGGGCAACATCGCCATGGACATCCTGATGCTCGGCATCGGCGGCATCGTCATGTACGCCGGCATGGGACAGATCATCCAATACCACGTCACGGTGGGCCACATGGCCAGGGAGGCCGCGCAGCAGATCGCGCTGCAGAGCCCGGACAGCGTGGCGGCCGCCTTCATCATCTTCGGCGGCGTCATCGGCACCATCCTGATGGTGCTGGCCCAGTCCAAGGCGCAGGTGCTCAATACCTACAGCGCGTCGCTCTCGCTGACAGCCTTCTTCGACGCCCTCTTCGGGTGGCGCCCGGGGCGCATCGCGTTCGTCGTCCTGGCCAACCTGATCGGCTGCCTACTGCTCGTCGGCGCGATTCTCGATTGGGTCCAGTCGTTTTTGACGATCCTCGGCATCTTCACCACCTGCTTCGTTGGTGTGATGCTCGCCGACTACTTCATCGTCAAACCGAGGCAGCGCGCCAGCGGCCATGGTGCAGCCAAGACACCGCAGATCAACTGGTCGGGCGTGATCACCGTGTTCGTCGCCTTCGTTCTGGCGCACTACGTGCTCAACAAGAGCATGCCGATCGAGTTCTTCACCTCGCTGCCGATCAGCGTGGTGTTGTATCCCATCCTTCGCCTGGGGTCTGGCGGCAGGCTCTGATCGCGACGCACGGCAACGCCGACGGCTGGCCGGGGGCTGTCGGATGCCGCATTGCACAAATCTCCGGCTGCATTGCTGAAGGTCGCTACATGCCGAATTCGAAAGTTGTTCAAACCGCGTCACACTGGGGCGTTTACAACGTTCATCTGAAAGACGGTGAAATTGCAGGCGTGACGGCTTTCAAGGATGACCCAGGGCCACCCGCCCTGATTCACGCATTGCCTCAAATGGTGCGCAGTCCACTGCGGATCGGGCAGCCACACGTCCGGTCCGGCTATCTGAAGCGCAGAGAGGCGTCTCGGGCCGGGCGGGGGTCGGAGCCGTTCGTCCCGGTCAGCTGGGAGACGGCGATGAACCTGGTGGAAGAAGGTCTGCGCCGAGTGAAATCCGAGTTTGGCAATGAAGCCATTTACGGCGGCTCCTACGGCTGGGCGAGCGCGGGCCGGCTGCACCACGCTCCCAGCGTTTTGAAGCGATTTCTGGGGCTGTTTGGAGGCTACGTCGACAAACGCGGCAATCACAGCTTTGGCTCGGCGATGCACATCGCACCTTATGTGATCGGATCATCGAGCGTCACATTGATGGCGGTTCCATGGGTGCATATTGCCGAGCACACCGAGCTGGTCGTGATGTTCGGCGGCGCCCACGCCAAAAACATGCAAATCGACTCCGGTGGCGCGGCGATGCACGAGGCGCAGCAGTGGATGGAGCGCATTGCGCGCGGGAAGGTCGAGTTCATCAACATCAGCCCGGCCCGGGATAACGCCCCCGATGTGCTGAACGCCGATTGGCTGCCCATCGTGCCCAACACGGATACGGCGATGATGCTCGGACTCGCCCATGTGCTGGTGAGCGAAGACCTGCATGACAAACGATTTCTGGCGCTCTATTGCGAAGGCTTTGAACCGTTCCGGCGTTATTTGCTGGGCGAAGCCGACGGGGTGCCCAAGGATGCCGCGTGGGCCTCCCGCATTTGCGGCATTGATGCGGACACGATTCGCCACCTCGCGCGCCGCATGGCGGCAAAGAAAACGCTGGTCACCACGGCCTGGGCGGTTCAGCGGGTGGATCATGGTGAGCAGCCGGTGTGGATGACCATCGCGCTGGCCAGCCTGCTGGGCCGCATTGGCGAGCCCGGTTGCGGCTTCAGCTTTGGTCTTGGTGGTGTCGCAGGCATCGGCGTGCGTCGGCCCCGTGGGATTCCCAGGCCGACGTTCTCGCTCGGGCCCAATCCCATCCGGACGGTCGTGCCGGTTGGACGCATGGCGGACATGTTTCTCCATCCGGACTCCGAGATCGAATACGACGGCAGCACGATGCGGATGCCCGACATCAAGCTGATCTATTCGGCGGGCGGCAACCCGTTTCACCACAACTCCAACCTGAACCGCTATGTGCAGGCCTGGCGGCAGCCGGACTTCGTGGTGGTGCATGAACCATGGTGGAATCCACCGGCGAAGTACGCCGATGTCGTCCTGCCGGCGACGACCACCATGGAGCGCAACGACATCATGGCGGCCGAGCTGCAGCGGCACTGGGCGGCCATGCATCAGGTTATCCCGCCCGTGGCTCAATCGCGCAACGACCTCGATGTCTTCGCGGAACTGTCGGAACGGATGGGCTTCAAGGAAGCGTACACGGAAGGGCGCAACGAAATGCAGTGGTTGCGCCACATGTACGAGCCGGCCCGCGCCAAGGCGATCGAGCTGGGTTATGCGCCACCGGACTTCGACACGTTCTGGGAGCAGGGGTCGTACGAGTTTCCGTCCGACGGGAATTCCCTGGAGCCGGTGATGCTGTCCGAGTTCCGCGCCGATCCTGTGGCCAATCCCCTCAAGACGCCTTCTGGAAAAATCGAGCTTTTTTCCCAGCGCATTGCGGAGTACGGCTATGAAGATTGCCCGCCACACCCGACCTGGCTGGAGCCGGCGGAATGGCTCGGCGGCGCCAAAGCCAAGGAGTTCCCGCTGCATCTTCTGTCGCACCAGCCCGCCGGCAAACTTCACAGCCAGCTGGACCCCAGCGAGGTCAGCGTTCAATTCAAACGCGACGGCCGGGAGGTGCTGAATCTCTCGCCGCGCGACGCCGCCGCGCGCGGCATTGGGGATGGCGATAGCGTCAGGGTCTACAACGACCGCGGGGCATTTGTCGCATCGGCGCGTGTCAACGGCGGCCTGATGAACGGTGTGGCGCAGGTGCCGACAGGGGCGTGGTTCGACCCGGAAGAGCCGGGCGCCGCGGCTTCACTGGAAAAGCATGGCAACCCCAACGTCGTGACGCTGGATAAGGGCACATCGCGCCTGGGGCAAGGGTCTGTGGCGCAGACGGTGTTGGTGCAGGTCGAGAAATTTGCGAATCCGCCCCGTGTCACGGCGTTTGACCTGCCCCGTTTTTCCGGCGAATAGCGGCCCTCCAGATGGGCATGCCGATCCCGTATGGGTCATAAAGAAGTCGCAGCCCTGAGCCGCAGCGGGATGCTGTAACCCGCCCCACGCCCATCACCCCCTGTAGCGCGGCCAAGCCGCGGAGCGCGCCTACGCACAGAAAGCCTGGGGCGCGCCATCCGCCGCCCGCTGTTATCCGGCGCTGGAATCCGGCCCCGGCGGCAACTGCATCAGGCGATGCAGCGCGCCGATCAGCCACTGCGCTTCCTGCGGGTCGATGGGCTGCAGAACCTGCGCCTGGTGGCCGAGCGCGCGCCGCAGGTGCCGCCGGGCCACTTTCTGTCCTTGCGGGGTCAGCGCCACCAGCGTCTGGCGCCTGTCCGACGCCATGCTGCCGCGCATCACCAAGCCCTGACGCTCCATGCGCTGCACGATCTTGCTGAGCGTTGGCTGCTTGGTGAGGGTCAACTGGCTCAGGGTACCGATGGTTTCGCGCGCGCCGTCCGCCAGGCTCGCCAACACGCGCCATTCGGTCACCGACAGGCCGGCCGCCTCGACCTCGCGGTGGAACTCCCCCGAAATCCGATGGCTTGCCTGCGCCAGCAAATAGGCCAGGTAGCCGTCGATGAAACGGGCGGGCTCTGGAGGCGTCGCCGGGGGCTGGGCATTGGCACGGAAGGATCGTTGGGTCACCATCCGAGCATAGCGCGGGCCACCTTCGAAACCGGGCTTGGTCGCACGCGGACTGGGGTTTTCCCTTGCATTTGCATGAATTTTCATGAATATAGTTGACATCTAAACCAATCATTTCTACATTGACCATCAGGCCATCGAGAAGCGGGCTTTCCTGCCCCACCGGCCCCCACCGACTTCAACAACCCGACCATGACCGGCTCCACCCTCATCGTCTCCGAAGTGCGCACCGAGACGCCGCTGATCCGCCGCATCCGCCTGGCCCACCCGCAGGGGCAGGCGCTGGCGCCGCTGGCCTCGGGGGCGCACCTGCAGGTCATGGTGCCGGGCCTGCCCGAGCGGCGCTGCTACTCCATCGTTCAGCTCTCGTCCGCCGAGGCGCTGGACGCCGCCCCGCGCAGTTACTGGATCGCCGTGCGCCGCGAGGAGCCAAGCCGCGGCGGCTCGACCTGGATGCACCAGTTGAAGGTGGGTGACGCCGTCACCGTGGGCGAGCCGCGCAACGAATTCCCCTTGCACGCAGCCCAGGCCGGCGAAGCCCCCGCCGTGCTGATCGCCGGCGGCATCGGCATCACGCCCATCGCCAGCCACGCCGCCGCGCTCACGGCGCAGCAGCGCCCTTTCGTGCTGCACTACAGCAGCCGCAGCCGCGACCAGTTCGCCCTGCTGGACGAGCTGAAGGCCTTGTGCGGCGACACCCTGCGCCTGCATGCCGACGACGATGCCGCCACGCGCCTGGACCTGGCGGCCCTGCTCGACGGCTACCGCCCGGCGCAGTCGCTGTACATCTGCGGGCCCAAGGGCATGATCGACGCCGCCATCGCCGCCGCCACGGCGCGCGGCTGGACCAAGGAGCACATCCACATCGAGCTGTTCGTCGAGGCCACGTCGCAAAAGGGCGATGGCGCGTTCGAGCTGGAGCTGCGCCAGTCCGGCAAGGTGCTGCAGGTACCGGCCGACAAGACCATCCTGGAGGTGATGGAGGCCGCCGGCTGCGACCCGATGTTCGACTGCCGCCGCGGCGAATGCGGCGTGTGCCAGGTCAACGTGCTGGAGGGCGTGCCCGACCACCGCGACTACTTCCTGAGCGACGCCGAAAGGGCATCCAACCAACTCATCCAGACCTGCATCTCGCGCGCCAAGTCGCCCCGGCTGGTGCTCGACGCATAGACCGCCACTGCAAGGAGACACCCATGGGACGCTACACCGACAACCCCGCCGCCATTCGCGCGCTGGTGCGCGAAGCCGAAGTCCACAAGGACACCTACGTCGATCCCGAGCTGTTCGAGCTCGAGATGGAGCACCTGTTCGCCAACACCTGGGTCTACGTGGGCCACGCCAGCCAGGTGCCGAACAAGGGCGACTTCTACACCACCACCGTCGGCACCGAGCCCGTCGTCATGGTGCGCCACACCGACGACAGCATCCGCGTGCTGTTCAACCGCTGCCCGCACAAGGGCGTGAAGGTGGCGGCCGAGACCTGCGGCAACACCGGCAAGTTCTTCCGCTGCCCCTACCACGCCTGGACCTTCAAGACCGACGGCTCGCTGCTGTCGATTCCGCTCAAGAAGGGCTACGAGAACACCGGTTTCGAGTGCTGCGAGGCCAGCGGCGGCATGGCCGCGGTGAAGGCCGTGCACGTGTACCGCGACTTCGTCTTCTGCCGCCTGAACCCCGAAGGCATCTCGTTCGAAGATTACTTCGGCCAGTCACTCTCGACGATCGATTTCATGGTCGACCGCTCGCCCCAGGGAAAGCTCGAAGTCGTCGGCGGCGTGCTGCGCTACATCAACCGTTGCAACTGGAAGATGCTGGTGGACAACCAGACCGACACCACCCACCCCATGGTGGTGCATGAATCGTCGGCCGGCACCGCGGCATCGACCTGGAGCCAGGTCCCCGCCGGCACGCCCAAGCCAATGGCGGTCGAGGTGTTCACGCCCTTCGTCAGCTCCTACGAGTTCTTCGATGAATCGGGTCTGCGCGTCTGGCCCAACGGTCACGGCCATGACGGCGTGGGCCGCTCGATCCACTCGGACTATTCGGGTATCCCGGGCTACACGGAAGCCATGGTGGCGGCCTATGGCGAGGAGCGCACCAAGGCCATCCTGGGCGAGGCCAGGCACAACACCATCCTGTTTCCCAACCTGACGATGAAGGGGCCGATCCAGACCATGCGCATCTTCAAGCCGATCGCGGTGGACAAGACGCTGGTCGAGTCCTGGACCTTCCGCCTGGTGGGTGCGCCCGACCTGCTGCTGGAGCGCACGCTGATGTACAACCGCCTGATCAACGCGCCGACCTCGGTCGTCGCGCACGACGACACCGAGGTCTACGAGCGTGCGCAAGAGGCGCTCAAGAGCCGCGGCCGCGACTGGATGAATTTGTACCGTTCGTACGACCCGAAGGAGCCGCGCAACGAGGCGCACTTCGAGACCAACGGCACCAACGAACTGCAGATGCGCAACCAGATGCGCGCCTGGGCGCATTTCATGACCGTCAGCATGGAGCAGAAGAGCGAAGGGAGCGCAGCATGAGCACGGTCACCGACAGCCAACTGATCGACTTCGTCTACCAGGAAGCCGACCTCATCGACACGCAGCAGCTCAACGAGTGGGAGGCGCTGTTCGCCGACGACGGGCACTACTGGATGCCGCTCACGCACGGCCAGACCGATCCCATTCTGCAGGGCTCGCTGATGTACGAGGACAAGCTGCTGCTGAAGATCCGCGTCGAGCGCTTTTTCGGCAAGCGCACCTTCTCGCAGCAGCCGCACACCCGCAGTCATCATTTGCTGCAGGCGCCGCGCATCGTCTCGCGCGACCATGCCGCCGGCCGCTACACGCTGCGCACGGCATTTCACTTCGTCGAAACCCGCCAGGACGACCAGTTGCTGCTCGCCGCCTGGGCGACGCATGAGCTGGTGGTGGTCGACGGCCAATTGCGCATCAAGCTCAAGCGCGTGGATCTGGTCAACTGCGACGCGGCCCTGCCGAACATCCAGTGTTTCATGTAAGCCATCCATGAGCGACGCCATTGCCCGCTTCGATCCCGCGGCACGCACGTTGCCGGCGATGCTCGCGCACCAGTGCGAGCGCTTTGCCGAGCGCACCTTGCTGGTAGCCGGTGACAGCCGCTGGCGCTATGCCGATGCGCTGCGCACCGCACGCGCAATGGGCGCGCTGCTGCAGGCGCACGGCATCCGCGCGGGCGACCGCGTAGCGCTGATGGTCGGCAACCGCCCCGAGTTTTTGCAGGTCTTCCTCGGCTGCGCCTGGATCGGCGCCGTCACGGTGCCCATCAATACCGCCGCGCGCGGGGCCAATCTGCGCCACATCCTGAGCAACTCGGGCGCGCGCCTGTTCATCGGCGAAGCGGCCACGCTGCCGGCCCTGGCGGGACTGGAAGATCGCGCGGCGTTACCGCTGGAACGCGTCTGGAGCGTGGACGCGTCGGATGCCGGGGGTGCCGAGCCCCTGCCCTCCCTGGGCAGCGCACTGGCCGACGCCGCGGCCATTCAGCCCGGTGACACGCTTGCCATCCTCTACACCTCGGGCACCACCGGCCTCTCCAAAGGCGTGTGCTGCCCGCACGCGCAGTACTACTGGTGGAGCCGCTATTCCGCCGAGCTGCTGGGCCTGCGTGATGGCGACGTGCTGCTGACCACGCTGCCGCTGTTCCACACCAACGCGCTCAACGCCTTCTTCCAGGCACTGCTGACCGGCTCGACGCTGGTGGTCGAGCCGCGCTTTTCAGCCTCCGACTTCTGGGCCGCGCTGGTGCGCCACCAGGCCACCGTCACCTACGTGCTCGGAGCCATGGTGCCGATCCTGCTGTCGCGCGATCCCTCGCCCGACGACCGCGCCCACCGCGTGCGCATCGCGCTGGCGCCGGCCATCCCCACGCGCTTTCACGACACCTTCAGCCAGCGCTTCGGCATGGCGCTGCTCGACGGCTACGGCTCGACCGAAAGCAACTTCGTTATCGGGCTCGACGCCGAGCAGAAACCCGGCAGCATGGGCCGCCTGGTGCCGGGTTTCCAGGCGCGCGTGGCCGACGAATGGGACGAGGCCGTGCCCGACGGTACGCCGGGCGAGTTGCTGCTGCGCGCCGACGAGCCGTTCGCCTTCGCATCGGGCTACTTCGGCATGCCCGACAAGACGGTGGAGGCCTGGCGCAACCTGTGGTTTCACACCGGCGACCGGGTGGTGCGCGACGCCGACGGTTTCTACACCTTCCTCGACCGCCTGAAGGACGCGATCCGCCGCCGGGGCGAGAACATCTCCTCCTATGAGGTCGAACAGGTGCTGCTCAGCCACCCGGCGGTGGCGCTGGCGGCAGTATTCCCCGTGCAGAGCGAGCTGGCCGAGGACGAGGTGATGGCCGCGCTCGTGCCGCGCGAAGGCATGGCGCTCGACCCGGTCGAGCTGATCCGCTTTTGCGAGCCGCGCATGGCCTACTTTGCCATGCCGCGCTTTCTCGAATTCATGAAAGAGTTGCCCACCACCGAAAACGGCAAGGTGCAGAAGTTCAAGCTGCGCGAACGCGGCCGCACCCCCGCCACCTGGGACCGCGAGGCGGCCGGCATCAAGGTCAAGCGCTGAACATGACCGCTTACCTGAAGCGAAAGGGCTACGAAGGCGTGGCGCTCGCGGTGCCGGTCACGGTGCCGTACGAGCGCTACAGTACCCGCGGCGCGCACTGGTACGTGGGCCAGGCCGTTCGGGCGCTGGTGCAGGGCTCGGGCCTGGCCAAGGAGCGCATCGACGGCCTGACCGTGAGCAGCTTCTCGCTGGCGCCCGACACCGCCGTCGGTGTGACCCAGCACCTGGGCCTGTCGCCGCGCTGGCTCGACCACATTCCCACCGGCGGCGCCTCGGGCGTAATGGCGCTGCGCCGGGCGGCGCGCGCGGTGCAGTGCGGCGACGCCGAGGTGGTGGCCTGCGTGGCGGGCGACACCAACCACGTCGATTCGTTTCGCCAGACGCTGGGTGCCTTCAGCCACTTCGCGCGCGACGCCAGCTACCCCTACGGCGCGGGCGGGCCGAACTCGATGTTTGCCTTCATCACCGCGCACTACATGCGCCGGTACGGCGCGCGGCGCGAGGACTTCGGCCGCATCGCGGTGGCGCAGCGCACGAATGCGCTGAAGAACCCCAACGCCTTGTTCAAGAAGCCGCTGACGCTCGATGAATACATGGCGGCGCGGCCGGTGTCCGACCCGATCCACCTGTTCGACTGCGTCATGCCCTGCGCCGGCGCCGAGGCCTTTCTGGTCATGGCGCCCGAGCGCGCGCGCGACCTGGGCCTGCCGCATGTGTTGCTGCGCGGCGCGATCGAGCGGCACAACGCCTACAGCAGCGATCCGGTGATGGTCTGCGGCGGCTGGGCCATGGACCGCGCTGATTTGTACGCGCAGGCCGCGATCCAGCCGCGTGACATCGACGTGATGCAGACCTATGACGACTACCCCGTCATCGTGATGATGCAGTTCGAGGACCTGGGCTTTTGCGCCAAGGGCGAAGGCCCCGAGTTCGTGCGCGCGCACGAACTGACGCACGCGGGCGACTTTCCGCAGAACACCAGCGGCGGCCAGCTCTCGTGCGGGCAGGCGGGCGCGGCGGGCGGCTTCATCGGCATGACCGAGACCATTCGCCAGCTCACCGGCCAGGCCGGCGCGCGCGGCGTGGCCGATGCACGCTACGGCCTGGTGGGCGGCTTCGGCATGGTCACCTACGACCGCTGCCTGTGCACTGGCGCGGCGATCCTGGAGGCCGCCGCATGACGTTGCCGTTCGCCAAGCCGCCGCGCAAGAACCCCATCCTGCGCACGCCGCAGATCAACCTGCCGCCCAGTGCGCGCGGGCGCGTGGCGCTGGGCCTGACGGCCGCCGCCGCCGAGGGGCGTTTCGTGCTGCAGGTATGCAAAGAATGCGGCGCAACCCAATACCCACCGCGCGAAGCGTGCTATCAATGTTTGTCGCCCGCGCTGCACTGGCAAGAGCAGAGCGGCGCGGGCGAGCTGCTGGCCGAGACCACGCTGGCACACAGCAACGACCTGTATTTCCGCGAGCGCCTGCCCTGGCGCCTGGGCATGGTGCGGCTGGATGCCGGCCCCAGTGTGATGGTGCACCTGCACGGCGAGGTGGGCGCCGCGCCCAGCCGCGTGCGCGTGGGCGTGCGGCTGGACCGCGCCGGCCAGGCGGTGCTGATCGGTTTGCCGGAGAAAGGATCGGAGCCCATGCAGGACGACCCGATGCTGCGCGAGATGGCCAGCGACCCCAAATTCCGCAAGGTGTTGGTCACCGACGGCAAATCGCCCGTGGGTCAGGCCATGGTGCGCGCGCTGGCCAAGGCCGGGGCCGATCGGATCTGGGTCGGCCAGGCCGAGCCCTGGAAGCAGCCCGAAGGCTTTGCCGCGCTGGCCGCGCTGCCGCAGGTGACGGTGGTGGACCTGGACGTGCGCGACGAACGCTCGGTGCAGGAGCTGGCGGCGCTGATCGGCGCCAAGGTCGACATCGTGATCAACACCGCCGAGCTGCACCGCAACGCCGGCATCGCCGGGCGGCGCGGCACCGACGTGGCGCGCGAGGAGATGGAGGTCAATTACCTGGGCCTGCTGCGCCTGGCGCAGGCCTTCGGCCCGGTGCTCAAGGCTCGCTCGGCCGATGGGGCGGCGCACGCCACGGCCTGGGTCAACCTGCTGTCGATCTACGCGCTCAGCAACTATCCGGCCGAGGGCACGTTCAGCGCCTCCAAGGCCGCCGCGCTGTCGCTGGCGCAGTGCCTGCGCGCCGAGATGCGCGG